>Ga0116149_1001336_pt1 | contig 30069 bp, 22 predicted proteins | sample AD_UKC057_MetaG_FD_89787 | JGI IMG/M metagenome (GOLD analysis project Ga0116149, IMG submission 89787) | Active sludge microbial communities of municipal wastewater-treating anaerobic digesters from USA - AD_UKC057_MetaG | ecosystem: Engineered > Bioreactor > Anaerobic > Digestate | place: USA...
CCGCCCTCGTTGGTCCGCACCAGTTCCTCGAAGCGGCGCTCCAGGAATCGGTGGACCCGCGAGAACATCGGGTGCTCCGGGGTCAGCGGGGCGCCGACCCAACGGCAGGTGTGGAGGTCATGGGCGGTCCCGCCGGCAGCCGGATGCCGGCGCGCCCGTTCACGCTGGGCGGGGTAGTCGGAATGGTCGGGGAAGATCCCCCTCGATAACAGCGACAACTCGAGCTTCGGGTCGGTGGGCGGGTACCGGTGCATCACCTCACGCCAGGCCCGCTTGGCGGCCTTCTGGCACTCGTGCCGCGGGCAGGTGCACCAGACGGCGTGGTCACCATAGGTCCGCACCAGGTCGACCAGGTAACCGCGGCGCGCGCGCCCCGCCAGTTCTCCTCCGCACCTGGAGCAGGCCCGCTGGTCGGGCTGCCGCGTCCAGACGTACTGGATACCCTCCGGGGGCGTTCGTTGCTGCATGTCCCACCTTTCGCGGCGCTGTTGACGGCACGGCAGAGCAGAGTAGAGTATAGCAAAGCGACTGACCTGCTGCCATCTCTGGTGGTGCAGGCGGGTCGACCTCCCCGGCGGGACGTCCGCCGGGCAGGCTGGACTGGACCGAGATTCGGCAGTCTGCAGCACACTCCGGTGTGCCTGTGGGCTGCCGTTTCTGCTTCTGGCACCGGCGCCCCAGGCGGCAAGTGCAAGGTCCGGTCATGACGAAGCTCCCGATCCCCGTCCGCGACCTCGAACTGGCCACCATGGCGGTGGCCCCCCACATCCCCGGCGGCCTGCGCCCCGAGGAGACCGCGGAAGCGCTCCGGCGCTACCTGGAGGCCCGCGCCCGGGACGTCTCCCAGCCCGCGGCAGACGCCGCCCGTCCCGCCGAACGCCTGCTGACGATCTCCGAGACGGCCAGCCGGCTCCAGATCTGCCGGAAGTCGGTCTTCAACCTGCTCGACGCTGGCAGCCTGCCGCGCGTACGGCTCTCCAAGCGCATCGTCCGGATCCCCGAGAGTGCCGTCCTGGGCCTGGCCGAGAGCGGCAGGGAGGGCTGAGCGATGGGGCGGAGAGAAGCAGAGCAAGGCCCGCCGGCCGACCGCGCGGCCGGCTGGGGGCTCATCTCCGGGGTACGGGAGCGCGGGTACGTGACGGTGCCACGCGCCCTCCTGGAAACGCCGATGTGGCTGCAGCCGCGGGAGTTCTCCCTGATGGAGGCGTACATGGACCTGGTGCTGCAGGCACGGTGGGGTACGGAACCCCAGGACGTGCTGACGCGGGACGGCCGCGTAATGCGGGTCGAGCGGGGCGAGTGCTGGCGGAGCTATGAGGGCTGGGCGCAGCGCTGGGGTATGGCGAAGTCCAAGGCACGCCGGACGATCGGCCGCCTCGCCAAGACGGGGTTCGTCTCGACCCGGGTCGAGCACGGCCTGCTCTGCCTGGCGGTGCGCGACTACGCCGTCTTCTTCGCGGGCGCTGCCTGGCAGAACCACTCCGCGCCGGGAAGTGACACCGGCACGACATCGGCGAAAGCTGGCCCGGCTGCGGACGGGGCATTCCCGACCGGCGAACGAGTCTGACAGGGAGGGAGAAGCCATGATTGACCCGATTGACGCGAAGTTCCTCGCATTGGCCGAGGCCGCGGCAGCCTGCCCCGCGCCACGCGCGACGCATGGGGAGTGCACCGAATGCGGGAAGACTGGCGAGTTGCGCCCGAGTGGCATCCGTGGGCTCGACAGCGGAAGCGGGGGGTTCTGCCCCCAGTGCGCCGTGAGGGTGCACGACGAGGCCCTGGGAGTCCGTCGAGGCCACGCACTCCGAGTCGTCCGCGCCGTACTGCCCAGTCGTTTCCGAGATGCCGATATGGCCAGCGTGTATCCTGAGAGACGGCAGGAGGCCCTCCGCCGATGGGTGGCCGACGCGTCAGGGCCCTGGAGCCTCTTCCTGTGGGGCGTGCCCGGGACGGGCAAGACGTATGCGGCCTGCGCCGTGCTGCGGGAGTGGCATCTGACCAAGGCGGCGGAGTGGATCTCCGAGCCTACCCGGCAACGATTCGCGTCCTCGGACCCGCCGGCCGGGCCGCTGTTCGTGTCCTTCCGGGACCTGGCGGCGAAGGCGCGTGACTTCGGCCCCGGCCGTGACGAGGCCTGCCGTCTCGTCGAGGCCAGTATCGGCGCAAGGCGACTGCTGGTCGTCGATGACCTTCCGGCGGACCTTGCGACCCAGTTCACCCAGGATCTCGCCCACCGGCTCGTGGACCACCGATACGCCAACCGGCTGCCGACGGTCTTCACGTCCAACGCCGACCCGGGGACGTTCCACAGGACGGCGCCGGCTATCGCCTCGAGGCTGGCGGCGGGGACCATCCTGGACTTCGCGGGACTTGACCGTCGTCTGGCCGCGCGCGAGCCGTGACGGGAACGGGGCGGCAGGGGATTAGGGCCAGCCCAGGCCCCTGCCGTCCGGCGGCGGTGCTGACAGACCCCGAGCCCAGCGTCAGCCGCGCATTCTGTCTACAAATCGTCTACAGCCAGCCTCTCCCCAAAGCTGAACACGCCGGTTAGAATAACCGTCGCAGTGGGTCCTGCAGGCTGACGCCGCGCGGTCGTCGCCAGTCGGCGTGGGTGACAGCCCACGGCCGGCGAGCAGAGGGCGACGAGGGTGGCCCGCCAGCGGAACTCCGCCATCCTCAGCGTCGCCGAGGCCGGGGCGGTCCGGCGCCGGTCAGAGCCCTCGAACGGAATCCGCCCCGTCGGCCTTGCCGGCATATCGCTCCGTCCGCTGGCAACTCGGGCACGATTCCCCTGGCGCCCCGGAAGGCGGCACAGCCAAGCGACGTGGCCGGCGGGACTTGCGGACAATCCTGGCACGCCTCCGGCACCATCCCGACACGCAGACGGCAGGTCCTCGGCACGGCTGCGGCCTGCAGGCGGCACCGTAAGAACTCCGGAGAATACAGGAAGAAGAAGATGAAACAGGGGAAAGCCGTGGGTAACGGCTGCTGCCTGTTCTCCCTTTTTCCTCTCCGGCTTGGGGGAGGGGAGGGAAGGCGATGACCAGCCCGAGGCCGGCGCGGGCCTCGACACCGGAAGGGGCCGGCAAGGCCCGGCGCGGGAGCCATGGGCCACTGGTGGCGGTCACCGGGGATCTCGGGTCGCCGGGATTCTTACCACAAATCGTAACAACCGGGCATCCGGCGCCACCTCCGAAATGGAGCGTTAGGACGGGCTGCAAACGAGGCGACAGAACTCGGTCAGGTGGGCGCCAGACCAGGCGCTGAGCTCGGCCGTGACCGGCCGTTTGCGGATCATCTGCGGACAGACCATCGCCCGGGGAAGGCGATTTCGTGCGTAAAACAGGCCAGAGGACGGGGTCAGCGGATTGTTACGATTTGTAGTAAGAATCCGCGGAGTACCGGGGAGTACGGGGGTATAAAGAAGCCCCCTGGACGGGGGCTTTTAGCTTTGGCGGAGAGGGAGGGATTCGAACCCTCGGTACGGGTTTACCCCGTACGACGGTTTAGCAATCCGCCAGCCTTGCGCCGCCAGCCTTGCGCCGCCATTGCCGGCGGTGCCGGGCTACGCTCGGACAGTGGTCGCTATGGTAGCAGGTTGCTAGCACGCTCCGCCAGCTACGGCCGCGGGTTCTCCGCCTGCCAGCGCCAGAGCCTGGCGCGGTCGGCCTTCGGTGCGTCCAGGATGGCCCTGATGTCCGCCGGCAGACCGCGGCTTCGCCGCAGCTCCTGCAGCCGCTCCAGGACCTCGTCGCGGTGGTTGCCGAGCACCTGCGCTTCGTAGGGAGTCGGGTTCTCGATGGGGTCGCCGGCGGCAAGCCGCCGCGCCAGGTCCAGCTTGACGACAGACAGCCTGGCCCGCTCGACCGTCATCGCGTCCTGGGCCTCGACCTTCTGGCGCTGGTAGCGGCCGTAGTCGGAGACCTTCAGGAACCGCCCCACGATGTCGTCGACGACGGCCAGTGCCGGCGTGGTGTCGATGGTCTGCACGACCCCCGCGGCCCCCTCGGCGCGGGGCACGTCGCGCTTCCACTCCGGCACGGTGTTGTAGAGGATGCCCAGGCCGCCCTTCTGCCAGGCCCACTGGCCCCACTGCTTCCAGGCGTTCGCCTCGGGCGTCGCGCGGGCCGCGTACACCATGGGATCCACGACCTCGCGGCCGGTCCAGGAGTCCACCGGGTTCTGGCCGCGCATCATGTCCAGGGCCGCCGCCCCGATCTCGAACACCGGGTTCATGCTCGGGAGCTGGTCGGCGAAGATGCGCACGATGTTCCTCCAGTCCACCGCACCGGCCTCGCCCGCCGCACGGTTCACGGCGTAGTGGACGACGCCGTTCATCATACGGCTCGTTTCGTCCAGGGGCAGACGCAGGTAGAGCACCTGGCGCGTCTCGCGGTCCACGCCGAGCGGGATGCAGTGGTAGTTGGCGAGGTCGTGGTCCGGGATCGAGGTGAACACGGCCTGGGACTCCGCCAGCGCCGCCGCCAGGCCGCCCTTCTCTTCGTCGTCGTCGGGCCGCAGCAGTTTCCAGAGGCCGTAGGCGATCCCCAGCCGCAGCGCCATGGTGGCCGCCTTGTACGGCAGAAAGAGCGCCAGGCGTTTGGCGACGACCCCGCCGTCGCCGCGCATCGCCTCGATGTCGCTCTTCCAGCCCTGCACGGCCGCGTTGCTGAACAGGACCAGGTTGTTGGTCACCCAGGAGACGGCGCCGCGCTCGAGGAAATCCGGGCTGCCGATCTGCGTGCGCACGCGGTGTTCGCGTTCCGCGGCGCTCATCTGCGGGTGCTGCTCGCGCAGGTACAGCTCGCCGGCGACCTTGGTCATGCGTTCCACGATCTCGTTGCCGGTCTCGACGCCGTAGCGCAGGGCCCGCAGCAGCTTCACCCACCCGGGTGCCGCCGCGTGCTGCTCCGTCTCCAGCCCGAACTGATGCAGCAGGCGGTCCGTCTGCCGGTCCAGCTCGGCCAGGTCGCGCCGGTCTGCCTTGCTCACCAGCTCGCCCGCAGCCAGCATCTCCGCGATGATCGGCGGCGTCTCGCCGTGCGCGGTCTGCCAGAGCAGGCGGATCGCCCGAGCCTGGTTGGCCGGGATCCGCCACAGCGTCGCCGCCCCCGGGGCGTTGACCACGGTGCGCATCGTGTCTTTGATCAGGTTGTAGAGCATGTAGCCGGGCCGCACGTGGATGAACAGCGTGCGGAACACGTCGCCGACGGCCGTGGCCAGCGGGACCGCCTTGCTGTACCAGGAGACGTCGAAGCCCTCGAAGGCCGCGGCGATGCCGCGGTCGACGTTCCAGGTCTGCAGGTGGCCGTCCTCGAGGAAAGCGATCTGGCCCTGGCGGTCCGGATCCGGCGGGGGCAGGGCCTCCATGTGCGTGTTCACCCAGCGCGTATCCGCCTCTGCGGCCGCGCCTGGATCGAACTGCTGCAGGAAGCGCACCATGGTCCGCTTCGCCTCGTTGCGCCGGGTCGCCGCGATCATGCCCATATCGCGTCCCATGGTGGCGGCCAGCGGCGAGGCGATTTCCCGCAGGGTCCCGAGCTGCGCGTGGATCTTCAGGCCGGTCCCCTTGCCGTGCGTGCGGTCCAGGTAGTCCACCACGTCGAAGCGCACGTAGGCGCGGTTGTCGCGCATCGTCCGGATGATGTCCGGCCCGTACGCCCCCGAGCGCTCCAGCGGCCCGATCACCCACTGCTCGCGCACGTCGGCGAGGCGGCCGGCAGCCTCCTCCATCCGCGCCATGCCTTCGTCGCCGACCAGGCCGCGCAGCCGCTCCAGGACGGCATCGGCCGACTCCGGGCGCAGCCCCAGCGGGTTGGCGAGGTCCGCACGGTCGCCCTGCACGCGCCGGGCCAGCAGGTAGTCGTCGAAGAGCTCCAGGGCGACGCCGGCGTGCCGCAGCGGCGCGATCACCCCTTCGTATACGGTCCGGGCGTAGCCCTCCGCCGCCGAGGCCGAGTAGCGCATGCGCTCCAGCGCCCGCGAGGGCAGCGCCTCCGGCGCGACGGCGGCGCCCGTCTGCTTCAGGAGGCGCCGTTCCGCCGCCAGGGCCGCCGCGGCGCGCGACGAGACGGCCGTCTCCGCGAACAGCCGCACGTCGGCCAGCGACAGCCTCTCGCGCTCGTAACGGCGGCGGTAGGCCTCATCCCCGCGCCGGTATCCCTCGTGCTGCCGGCGCATCAGGACGGCGATGCTGTCCTCGCCCGTCTCGCCCAGGAGCCGCCCCTGCACCGCGTTCCAGTGCGCGGCCATGCCGGGGCGCGCACTCAGGTAAGCCTTCCACATCGCGGCGAACCGCGGCGCCTTGGACTCGAAGCCGCCCGGAGCGTTCAGCATCGCCGAGAACGCGTCCGCGTACAGCTCCTCCGGACTGTAGCGGTAGGCCGTGTAGCGCGGGTCCGCCTTCTCGTCGAAGGGCTTCCACCACTGCGACAGCGCCTTCAGTTCGGTCACCACCTCGTCGCGCGTCACCAGACCGCGCGCCCGGGCCGCTTCGGCCACCAGCTCCCGGTAGCGCTTGTTCACCGCGCCGCGGAAGGCCTCCGCCTGGCGCCGCGGGTCAAGCGTCGTCGTCGCGCGCACCGACTGGTAGGCCTGCCGGCGCAGCGTGTTGCGCTCGCCCTTCGAGATCAGCTCGTGCGGGTTCTCCGGCGTACCCTGGATCATGCGCCCCATGAACCGCTTCAGCGCCGCGATGTGGCCCAGGATGTTCCCGCGCGTCAGCGTCCTGTCGTCCAGCCAGTCCGCCAGGTGTCCGATCTCGTGCGCCAGCGTGCGCAGCACGTAGTCGTGATCCCGGCGGTAGACGCTCAGCAGCACCCCACCGCGGAGGCTGCGCCGGCGCACCACCCAATCCCCCTCCGCCACCTCCGGATGCCGGGCGCGCAGCGCCGCCAGCAGCGCCTCCTCTGCGGCCCGCGCCTTCTCCGCGTTGCGCGGCAGGATCACCGCCGCCACCTGCGGCCCCACGAACAGGTCCGCCCGCAGTGCGATCTCCGCGCCCTCCGGGTCGCCGCGGAACACCCCCAGTGCCGATCCGCCGCCGATGCGCAGCCGCTCCACCACCCGCGGCAGCCGCCCCTCCATCAACTGGCGCGCCAGTTCCACCAGTTCGTGCAGCGCCAGCACTGGCTTCTCGGCCGCCGGCTGTGCCTCGCCGGCCGGGATGTCGTCGCCGGGCGGGGCCTCCGCCACGGCTCCCGGCGCCCCGTACTGCGCCGGCGCCTCCATAAGCCCGACCGTCCGCGCCGAATCGACCACGGCGCCGCCCGTCGGGCGCATACGGACCAGGTCCAGGAGCTGGATGCCGTGCAGCCGGCCGGCCTCCTGCAACTCCCGGAACTTGCCCAGGAGAGCCTGCGGCCAGTCGCCTTCCCCCTCCGGCCGCTCCCATACGGCCAGCACCTTCTGCAGACCGTTCAACCGGGCCATGGTGATCACGGCCTGCTGCGCGTCGACGTACTCCGGCGGAATGACGGCCGCCGCCGCGACGTGGTGGCGCGTGTCCAGGCCCAGCAGAACCAGCGGCTGCCGCCCGCTGCTCCCCGGTCCGATGGCCTGCGCCGCCGCCCTGGCGGCCTCGACCGGCCCCGTGACCTCCTCCCGGGGCCCCGGTTCGCCCGTCACCGCCGAGATCCCGCTGTCGAACGGGGCCGCACCGGCCCCGAACTCCCCCAGCAGCGACACCGGCACCCGCCGCGTCGCCGCCGGCATGCCGTAGCTCTCCGTCCTCTCGCCGCGGATCGAGTAGAACCGGTCCCCGTTGAGGATCAGCCCGTCCACCATCACCGCCTCGCCCGACGCCGTGAGGCTGTCCAGGATCTGGCGGTGGACCTGCAGGTCTGCCGCCGACGGCGACGGGTCGCCGCTCGGATGGTTGTGAGCGAGAATGAAGCGTCGGCACCCGCATTGCCGCAACGCGCGGTGCACAGCCCGCATGTCGACGGGGGCCGCGTCGATCGTGCCGACGTGCAGGAGGATCAGCCCCGAGGGCAGGACGCGGTTGGCCTCGTCCAGAGGCAGGAGGATCAGCTTCTCCTGGCTGCCGTCCCGGACGTCCCGGAGCACTTCGGCGGCCTGGCGTGCCGTGTCGATGCGCGTATGAGCCAGTCGGAAGGTCCCGATCCGGGTCCGTCCGTCGCGGACTCGGCTTCGCAGTACCGTCCACCCTTCAGGACGATCCGCGGTTCCGGCGGCCGGAACAGGCCCGTTTCCTGCCTCGGGTACAGCGTCTGCTCCTTCTGTCGAGAGCCCGCTGCCGGGCGAGACGGCGAAGTCGAACTCAAGCTGTCCCGGGAGTCCGTACCTGGCTTTGCCCGCTTCGACATGGTCTGCCTCCGTCCGCCTGCCAGGCACAATACCGCTCAGCCGCTCCACCGTCAACGGCGGCATCTCCGCATACGTCCGCGGCGCCGCTGCCCTGCCGTCGTCCCGGGTGTCCGTGCCTGCCCTGGACGCCTCGCCGGGGGCCTCGGCCCCCGTGGTCGCGCCTCCCGCGTACAGCCTCTCCACGTAGGCCCTTGCCTCCTCCGGCGTCGACACGGCCGTCGGCACCAGCGTTGCCAGGCCCCACGGGCGTTCCGCCGCCGGACCGCGCGGCGCCGCGGCCGCCGCCCCGCCTGCCTCCGCCGTCCGCACGCCGGACTTGACTCCGCGCATCAGCTCGGCTACTGTTATCGACGGCGGCCCTGCCGGTTGCGGCTCGGCGGGGGCGGTCTCGACCGCTCCCGGCGGCAGCGTGATGACGGCAGGGCTTTCCATTTCCACGGCCTTCAGCGCGTGCAGCCTCCGGCCGTTCTCCACGTAACTGATGGCCGTGAGCTTCACCCGGTGCAGCCGGTCCCCGATCCGCAGCGGCGCGTAGAACCGATGGACGCCCGTCACCTCCTGCCGCCCCTTGGCGTCCGGGTGCGTCTCATCGAGGATCGCCACCTCCACCAGCCGTTGCAGTGCCGCCAGCCCCTGCAGGTCGGCCCGCCCCTGCCCGTAGTCCCGGGCCAGCTTCTCCCTGTCCTTGCGCCCCACCGTCAGCGTCCACCCCGTGTGCCGGTTGAGCAGGGGTTTGCCCTGCAGCGCCGCCACGTGGCGGATCGCCGCAGCCCTCAGCGTGCCGATATCCGCAGGATCGGCCAGCTCGCGGCCCGTCACCTGCACCACCTGGACCCGTTCCGGCGGCGGGGGCACCTCTGCGGTCGCCCCCGGCTCGATGTCCGGCGCCGTCGCGGTCGGCGTCGCACCGGCCGGCAACGTTACCACCCGGCCCGACTCGTCGGGGCCGAACGCGATCCCATCGTCTTCGTCCTCGCCCGGCGCCGCCGGCGCCTGGCCGGTCTGCTCCGCAAACGGGTCCCCTTCCTCCGCCGGCGCCGCCGCGGCCCGTTCCACCGCTTCCGGGCGGATCTCCGTGCCCGCGTCCAGCCAGGCGTCCCCGTACCGGTCCGAGCGCGAGAGCGCGACGTCGCCGCTGTCCGGATCGATATGCACCACGCTCAGGCGCTGCCCGCGCGCCACGACCGTGTCCCCGAGGCGCAGACTGTCCACCTCCACGGCCGCACTCCCGCCGCTGCCCTGCACCACCTCCCGCTCGAAGCGCTCCGCCTGCTCGATCTCGAACCGCGCCGCCCGCCGTTCCCGCTCCGTGCGGTTCCAGGCCGCCACCTCGCCGGCGATCCGGTTCCACAGCGTATCCGGGTAAGCGTCCGGCAGCAGCCCGCGCTCCCGGGCCATCGCCGCCGCCTCGTCAGGAGCCAGCCCCGTACCGTCCCGCGGCAGCAGCCGGCTGCCGAACGGCTTCAGCGCCACCGGCTCCGGCTGCCCGTCGTACTCCCCGCCCGGAGCGTCCGTGCGCACCTTCGGCCGGATCCCCCCGTTCTCCACCAGCCAGTCGATCAACGGCGTCGTGGCCGGCTCCGGTTCCACCGGCGGCGGGCGCCGCACCGGGGCAGGGCGCCGTACCCCCTCCGCGGGCGTCGGCTCCGGCTCACCCTCCACCGCGGCCGGCGGCGGCGTTGCCTGCGCGTCCTCCGTCCCGGCCGCCGACACCACGGCCGGCGTGCCCGTCGCTCCTGCCGCCCGTTCCGGCGGCGGCACCGCGGCCCCGGTCGGCTCCGCCGGCGGCACCGTCTCCTCCCCGTCCCGCGCGGCCGGCGCCGGCCCCCGGCCCTTCCCGTCCAGCACCCGCCCGGCTCCTGCCGCCAGCCCCTTCAGCCCCACGATCACCCCCAGCTCCACCGCGAAGTTGCGCAGCCGTTCCCCCCGCGGACCGTAGACGATATCCTCCGGCCGTGCGAGGTCCGCATCCAGCCCGGGGATGGCCGACACCGCCACATTCCAGGCGTCTTCCAGCCGTTCCTCTCCAAGCTCCCCGGCCAGCCCCCCGAAGTCCCCCGCCCGCAGCAGCTCCGCCACCCGCCCCGGCGGCACCTTCGCCTTCTCCGCCGCCCCCTTCAGCGCCCCCGCGAACCGCTCTGCCACCTCCCGCGCCCCCGCCGGCAGCTTCTCCGCGGCCCCGCGGGCCACCCCCGTCGCCGCCACCTTCCCCGCCTCCACGAACGGATCGATCAGCACCCCGCCCGCGCTCTCCACCCCCACCATCCCCACGTGCTGCAGCGCCGCGATCACCGCCGCCTTCGCCAGCGGCCGCCCCTCGCCCCGCGCCGCGATCCGGCCCGTCTCCGGGTCGATCTCCACCCCCTCCGGCCGCATCTGCTCCGCCGTCAGCCGCGGCAGCTTCAGCGGCGCCAGCCGCGCCGCCTGCGGCACCGCCTCCCGCGCCAGCAGTCCCATGCCCTTCAACCCCCAGCGCGCCGCTTCCCCCAGCTCCCGCCGCACCAGCGCCGCCGTCATCTCCTTCCCCGCCGCCTTCGCCGCCTGCTTCGTCCCCGCCGTCAGCGCGAACTCCACGACGAACTTCGCGGACTCCGCAATCCCGCCGGCGATCTGCGCGATCCCGCTCCTGCCGCGCGCCTCCTCCTCGTGCGTCCAGAGCGCCCAGTTCCGCACCGCCTGCTCGTCCTGCCGGCGCTGCGCCTCCCCCAGGTACGTCTGCGGGTACTTCGCGGCCCGCAGCCGCTGCCAGCGCACCACCAGGTTCGCCACGTCCGCCCCCGCCATCAGGTCCCCCGTCATCGGCATCCGGTACCGCCACGAACCATCGTCGACCGCCCGTACCACGCTCTCCCACCAGCCGATCTTTCCCATGCGGAGCAGCGCCTCGTCCGGGATCGCTTCGCGCGCCTCTCCGAGCGGGTACACCCTCTGCGCCAGTTGCCGCGCCACCTCCGGCGGCATCGCCCGCGCCACCGTCTCGAACTCCTCTTCGCGCTGCCGCTGTGCGGCCGCCGCCTCGGCCGCCGCCGCCCGTGCCTGCCGTTCCAGCAGCACCGCCCCGGCCGCCCCCGCCGACGCATTCGGGTCCGCCGCCAGCGGCGTCCACTCCGGCCCCGCCGGGGCCGCCGCGGCCGGCAACCCCTCCGCCGCGCCCGTGCCGCCCGTCAGCGCATAGGGCCGCCTCACACTCCGCTGCGGACCCCGCGGACCTGCCGCCGCCCGCTCCTCCGCCGTCGGCATCCGGACCGCCTCGTCCGGCAACGCCAGAAACGCATCCACGTCGAACTCACCGTCCCGCCGCCTCAGCGCAGCGTCGCTGAAAACCGCCTCGTCCGGCAGTGCCAGGAAGGCGTCTACGTCGAAGGCCTTTGCCATGTGCCGTCCCTGTCCCTCTCTCACCGCCCCGACACCTCGATACCGAGCTTCGCCAGGACCGCCGCCACCCGCTCCAGGTCCGGCTTCGGCTTCGCCATCTCCCTCCCCGCCCACTCCAGCGCCTCCCTGGCCGCCGGCGTCAGCCCGCCCGCGCCCCAGCTCTTCGCCGCCGCCACCGCCTCGTTCAGCCTGGACACGGTCGCCGTTCGTCCCGCCTCAGCCTCCTGTTCCGCCCGCTCCTCTGCCGGCATCCGCGCGACGATCAGCCGCTCGATCTCCCCCTGGTGCGCCTCGATCTCCCGGTCGAACTGCTCACCGTTGCGCAGCTTGCCGAGCCTGGCACGGATCTCCCTGAGGCGGCCCTCCGCCCCCGGCATCTCGTAGCGGCCCGTCTTCTCACTGAAAGACCCCTGCAGCTCCCGCTCCTCCGACCGCAGCGCCTCCGCCTCCTTCAACTCCGCCTCCCGCTGCTTCTCCAGCGTCTGGATACGGGCCCCCAGGTGCGCGATCTGCTTGCTCTCGTATGGCGTGTACTTCCCGCCGCCGGCCTCCGCCTTCTCCCACACCTCCCCGTTGTCCAGCCGCACCCGCGCTCCCGCCGCCGGCGCCTCCGCCGCGGCCAGCCGGAACCCCGCCTTCGCCAGGTCCACCCGCGCCCGCTGCAGCCGTTCCGGCGCCTGCGCCTCCCGTTTCGCCCGCTCCTGCTCCAGCGCCAGCTTCAGCCGGCGCTGTTCCGGGCCCCCCGTCAGCCGATCCTCCAGCTCCGCCGTCAGCCGCTGCTCCGCCGCCAGGTCGTTCCCCAGCCGCAGCCGGTCCGTCACCTGCTTCACCGCCGCCGCCTGGCGCCTCTCCTGCGCCTGCTGCTCCTCCGCCCGGCGCCGCCAGTCCAGGGCCGACGTCTGCACCACCTGCTCCGCCTGTTGCAGCTCCAGCTTCTGCTTCTCGATCTGCAACCGCGCCAGCTCCACCCGCCGCGCGAAGCTCGCCTGCCGGCTCGCCGATGCGTAGATCGCCCCGCCGACCCCCGCCGGCATCGCCGTGTACCTGAACGTGAACGGCATCGCTCTGCCCCCTTATCCCTGCGCCATCATCGCGATCATCTGCGCCACCGCCGACGGGTCCATCGTCTGCCGCTCCGTCCCCGAGAGGATCTGCGTCAGCAGATTCGCCGCGAACCGGTCCCGCGTCAGGGCCGTCTGCCGGTTCTGCCGCGTCTCGCTGCGGCTCTCGCCCAGGATTCGATCCAGGAACTCCAGCGCCTGCGTGTTCTGCTGCTGCCGCAGCGTCGCCCGCACCTGGTCCAGCGCCAGCGCGCTCTGCCGCGTGCTCTCCCGCGCCGCCTGGCCCACCTGCGCCCCCGTCGTCTCGCGCGAGAGCTCGTCCTGCCGCGTCGCGTCCAGCGTACTCTGCCGCAGCCCCGCCGCCTGCGTCCGGCCCGAAAGCGCCGTCGAGCGCGCCTGCTGCTCCTGCCCCCGCGTCGTCGTCAGCGTCTCCGAGAGCTGCGACAGCGCCACCTGCCGCGCCTGGCTCTTGAGCTGCGCATCCTGCATCCGCAGGTTCGTCTCCGTCGACGCCAGCCGCTGCTGACTCTCCGCGTTCAACTGCGTCGCGATCTGCGAGAGCTTCCACTCGTCCATCTGCACACCCCGCGACGCCGCCACCTGGATCGCCATCTGCAGCGCCTGCGCATTGCTCGCCTGCTCCCGGCTCCACTGCTCGTCCAACTGCCGCAGGATGTTCTCCTCTCCTAATCCCGCCCCCTGCGCCTGGTACTCCGCCAGCTCCCGCAGCATCGCCGCCCGGTCCCGCTCGATGCCCGACGTATCCCCCGCCTCCCGCGCCGCCTGCTCCAGACGGTCCGCCTGCTCCAGCATTGTCGACCGGTCCCGCTGCGCCGTCCCGCCGCGCGCGATGGCCGCCCCCGCCTCGATCCCCGCCTGCCGGTCCGCGTCGATCGCCGCCGAGCTCGCCGAGAAGTCCGGCGTCTCCGCCGCAAACCGCGCCTGCCCCGCCAATAGCGTGTTCCGGTCCCCGGTGATCGTCGACGCCGGCACCCCGTAATCCGTCTGCTGCAACGTCGAGACCCCCCCCAGCGCCTGGTTACGGTCCCGTTCCGTCGCCGCATTGGCCGCGGACGTCTGGCGGTTCATCCACGACCACATCGAGTTCGCCATCCGTTGCCGCCACCGGTCATAGCTCGTTGCCATCGCTCTACCCCTCAAGCTCCGCCACCCGTGCCCTGAGCTCGTTGATCTCCGCCGCCTGCGCGTTCGCCCGCGCCTCCAGCTCCCGCACCGTCCGCCAGAGCCGTTCCGCCCACGCCCGCAGACCCTCCTGCGTCGGCGGCTCCGACGGCGTCGGCGCCCCATTCCTCTCCGGCAGCGCCTCACTCATGGCGGCGCACCTCGCTCGTCTCCACCAGCACCTGCTGGAACCGCACCCCGGCCCAGCCGTCGCCCGCCAGCCGCAGCACGAAGCCCCGCCCGCGCAGACCCAGCGCCGCCCCCTGCACGTCGATCTCGCCCGCGCCCGCCATCGACTGCCGCCGCACCGCCCGCACCCCCGCCAGGTGCCGTACACCGCGGACCTCCACCGTCGCCACCTGCGTCGCCGGCTCGAACCGCACCAGCACCCGCGACACCTCCTGCGCCGCCGGCAGGTCCTGCGCCAGTTCCCCCGTGGTCGCCTCGAACCGCACCGACCCGATCCGCCAGGCCCAGCCCGCCGCCGGCACCGGCGCGATCCGCCCAGCCACCGTCACCTCGTCCGCATCCGCCGCCGCGATCAGGTAGCGGTACACCGTCCCGTCCGGCGCCTCGAAGTGCAGCGGCAGGCCAGCCAGCCCCGTCGCCGGCAGCGTCGCCGTCGCCAGACTCCAGGTCGAGCCCCCGAACACGTCCCCCGCCGCCACCGTCCCCTCGAGCTGTTCCACGTCCCCCGCCGCCTCGTCCGCCAGCACCGCCAGCCCCTCCGGCAGCCCCAGCACCGTCGTCATCCCTCCCGCCGCACTCCGCCACACCGCGCTCGCCTGCGCCGCCAGCTCGAACTCGTACCAGCGTTCCGCCGCCGTGTCCCACACCAGGCAGAGCTGCGGCACCCGCAACCCGCCCTCGTGCGGCCCGCCCGCCTCGAACAGCCACAGCATGTACCAGCCGCGCGCCGCGTCGTACACCCCATGCGTCCAGCCGTCCAGCGCGTGATCCACCCGGCGCCGCAGAATCCCCTCGACCCCCAGGCCGATATTCCGCACCGAAGTCCCCTGGACCTCCACCACCCCCGCCGCCCCGGCGTAGTAAAACAGGCTCGGCGCGTCCTTGCCGTCCGCCACCGTCGCCGCCGACACGCACCCAGGCGCCCCTCCCGGGAAAGGCGCCACGCTCACCGCCTCCTCCGAAGCATCCAGCAGCAGCAGCCCCCGCGAGTGCAGCACATAGCAGTACGCACCATGCACCGCCAGCCCCTCGATACTCTCCCCGGCGCCGTCGTTGCGCGAGAGCTCCGTGCCCAGCGTATACCCCTCCACGTTCCCCGGGTTCGTCACGAACACCCGCCCGTCCTCCCGGTACAGCCAGGCCTCCGCCCCCGTCACCGCCCCCGTCGCCGCCGCCGCCAGCGTGTACGTCCCCGCCGTCGTGTCCACCGCCGAGACCGTATACACCCAGGGCAGACCCGCGATCCGCAGTTGCGCCCCCGTATCGCTCGGCTGCACCGTCCAGCCCGCCGGGCACACCACCGTCGACAGCGCCCCCGCCGCGATCGTCACCGCCCCCACCCGCCGTTCCAGCGCCCCGGCCAGCACGAACCGGCCCCGCCACGCCCGCACGAACCGGCACGGCGGCACCCAGCCGTTCGCCTCCGCCACGCTCGTCGAGTGCGCCAGCGCCACATTCAGATTCCCCTCCGCCGTCGTGTCCACATACGACCAGGAGAGCGTCTCCAACTCCGTCGCGTCCAGCTCCTCCACCAGGTACAGCAGCGTCGGCGCGCCCGCCTTCGACCGGAACACCCGGTATACCACCGTCCACAGCGCTCCCACCTCCGCCGCGTACTCATATGGCGTCACCCCCAGCGTCGCCTTGCTCTGCGCCGTCGGCGTCACCGACGCCACCGTCATCGCGCTCGGGATCTCCAGCGCCCCCAGCTTCACCACCCGCTGAATCCCGTAGGTGTACGCCGTCGACGCCGCCAATGGCCCCGCCTCGTCGGCCGTCAGCGTCGCCACCAGGCTCCATTGCGGCATCGTCCCGAACGGCCGGTCATTCACCCCCAGCCCGTCCAGCACCAGGTTCGGCCCCGCCCCGTCCACCACCGCCTGGCGCCACCCCAACTGCGCCCACGACGGCGGCCGGTCCGCCCCGTACACCGCTTCCATGTAGCTCGACAGGCTCATGTGTGGCTGAACCCCCAGTCCAGCAGCAGAAACGCCCCCGTCTTCGGACCGTAGCCTCGGTAGTTCATCGGGCCGTTGTCCGACAGGTCCGGGCTCGTGTGCCAGGACGGCAGCGCCGAACTGCCGCCCTGGTAGCCGTAGTACTCCGTTTCGTAGGTGCCCCCCGTCAGCCCCAGGTTCACCGTCTGCACGCACTGGTACACATCCGGCTGCGACGGGATCCCGGGGTAGCCGAAATCGTCATACTGGCAGTTGCCGTATGTCGCCGCATTTGCGTGCTTCGCGAACACCCTGACCGTCTTCGAGAGCAGAGTGCTTATCCCGGCGCCGCTGGTCTTGTAGCTCCAGGACTGCCCGTAGACATTCGCCGCCGTACCGACGCTGATGGTCCGCCACAGCTTCGTGTACGATCCAACCATGTCCCGGCCGCCGCCGAGGTACGCGAAACTGTTCCTCGCCGCCGCCTGCGCGGTATCCGTGTCGTAGTCCTGCCCGCCGCCGGCATACCCCTCCACGTTCGGGACCGACACAGTCCGCAGCGTCGTCCGCATCGCCACCAGAACCGCGTAGATATCCCACAGGTCCACCGCACCGTCGGCCACCGTGTTCGACTGCATCGTCGGCAAACTCGCGCCGCCCGAGTACGTCCCCACGGCGTAGCTCGGCCCCAGCGCATTGGCCTCGGCCGCGTACTGCTCCAGCGTGTGGCTCGATCCCTCCGCCCAGACCGTCCGGTTCGCCGCCATCTGCCGCTGCCGGATCGCCGCCAGCACCGCCGCATCGACCGCCTCGACCTCGATACTGCACGCGTCCAGAGGATCCCCGGAGCGCGCCGCCTCCACCACGAGCTCGCAGGTACCCGCCGCGGACACCGCCAGCCGTTGCGACGACCACACCCCGCCGCTCCAACCCCCCAACCAGTCCGGCGCCACTCCCGTCGCCGAATCGTACAGCGCCGGCGATCCACTGCCGGTGCATGTCGCCGACACCTCCAGCTCGACGCCGGCCGCCGCGTCGTCGAACCTCGGCAGCTCCCCGCCGTCCCCGTCCGTCGCCGTCAGCGTCACCGCGAAATCCACGTCCTCCACCGCCGTCGCCGGCGCCGAGATCGCCACCGCCACGTCCTCGCGCAGCGGTATCGTCTCCTCGGCCAGCAGCCGCGTCTCCTGCCACAGCCGCACCCGCGCCGCCGTCGCTCCCGAGCGCTCCAGGAGCGTCTCGACGCACCATTCGTTCCCCGTCCAGCCCCGCCCCAGCCCCACCGGCTGCATCGTCTCCTCGTCCAGCAGGCAGTCCGCCGCGTACCACGTCCCACTGCGGTACACCTCCAGCACCAGCGACACCCGCGTCTGCGGGTCGACCGCCGCGCTGCCGTCCGCCTCCAGGAACGTCGCCCGGATCGAACCCGCGGCCCCATAGCAGTGCAGCTCCGCCGGTACCTCCAGAGACGCCGTCATACTCCCCGCCGCCGCGCCCGCCACTTCCGCCACCGCCCACGGACCCGTCTGGCCATCGGCCGTAGCCGCCACCCGAACGTGCGTATACGCCGTCACCCCGCTCCCCGGCACCGCCGCCGCCCGCAGCACCCCCCCGCTCCATCCCGTCGTCGCCAGCGCCCCGCCGCCCGGCGCCGCGAGCACACCCGCCGGCGCCGCCCCATACGTCCGGCCCCCGTCGGTCGACACCTCCACCGCGTACCCCTCGAACAGCGACCCGTCGTAACTGCCCAGCACCGCACCGCCCGCTCCGTCCGCGCGCATCGTCGTCTGCAGCGCGAAACTCCGTTCCGCCCTCACCTCCGCCGGAAGCGTCACCACCGGCACCAACTGCCCGATGGCCGCCTCCACCACCGCCTCGAAATCCTCCGGCGTCGCCTCCGCCGGCACATACTCCGGCACCCACGTCAGCAGCGCCCGCAGCGTCCCGCCCGCATGCCCGCCCGCCACCCGTCCCGACCAGGACCATTCGCTCGACGCCACCCGGTTCGTCCACCCCGACCCGATGGCCGGCGCCGGCGTCGCCCCCGGCGACACCGTCAGCGCCGCATCCTCCCCGCCGTACCCGCCCACGTCCGCCCGCGCCGACAACTCGAACAGCACCCCCGGCCACACCCGCGTCGGTCCCGAGAGCGTCAGACGCACCGTCTCCCCATCCTCCTCCTCCGGCAGCTCCGGCAGCTCCGGCGGTTCCAGCGCCGCCGTCACCGTCACCGTCGCCTCCGCCTCCACCTCCCCCTCGTGCAGCAGCACCAGCCGCAGACTCCCCGCCGCCCCCGCCGCCACACTCCCGGCCCACCAGCCGGCCGACCAGCCTACCCGTACGTTCGGCCCTGTCTGCGCCGTCCACGCCCCGTCCGTGCCCCGGTACACCTCCAGCATCAGGTCCTCGCCCGCGAACGCCGCCGCGGCCGCCCCGTCCGCCTGCGTCGCCCGGATCCCCAGCCCCAGCGTATTGCCCGCCCTCACCTCCGACGGCGCCGCCAGCGCGAACGCGATCGCACACGGCGCCTCCGCGCTCCCCCGTTCCTCCCCCGCCAGGTCCGCGTGCACCCGCAGCGTCTCGCACCCCAGCGCCGAAGCCAGCTCCACATTCCCCCGCCACACCCCATCCTCCCATCCCGCCGCCAGCGACACCCCGTCCGCCAGCCCCACCGTCAGCGCCCGCGCCTCCCCCGTCTGCGCATCCAGCCCGCTCCAGACCAGCTCCAGCCCCTCGCCCGCGTAATCCTCCACGATCCCGCCCCACCAGTCCTGCGCCATCAGCATCAACTCGAACGGCACCCCCGCCGCCACCCCCGTCGGCAGCCACACCTGAAACCCGTACACCTCACCCTCAGCGCCCTCGCCGATCTCCGCCGACCCCCGGCCTATCGTCGCCTCCGCGAACACCGCCGCCACCCGCAGCTCCTCACCGTCCCCCGCGTCCGCAAACTCCACCCGGCCCTGCCACACCCCGTTCTCCCAGCCCGTCGACAACGCCGGCGCCTCGCCCGTCTCCGCGTCGACCAGCGCGATCGTCTCCCCGTCCTCGTTCGTCACCTCCAGCGACAGGCCCGTCCCGTCGAACCCCGCCACCCGCACCCCCTCCTCGTCCAGGACCCCCAGCACCAGCGCGAACCCCGCCCCCGCCGTCACCCGCGTCGGCAGCGTCACCTGCGCCGAGGTCACCGGATGCAGCGTCCCCGTCGCCTGCGCCGCCTCGACCGCCCCCCGCAGCAGCGTCAACCGCACCTGCGAGTACTCCCCGGCCGCCGTGAACCGCATCACCTGCCTCCACACCCCCTCCGACCAGCCCGCCGTCACCTCCGGCGCCGTCCCGCCCGGAAACGTTACCAGTCCAGCCCACTCCTCCCACGTCTCCGTCCCCGCCTTGTACCCCTCGATCTTCAGGCCGTATCCCGTCCCGTCGAACCCCTCCCGCGCCTCCACCGCCGCCGTCAGCGCCCGGATCTCCAGCGTCCGCTCCTGGAACGCCTGCGCGTGCGTCGGCCACAGCATCGTGAACCGCTCCACGATTCCCGTCGTATCCGTCCCCGCCGCCGCGCCCGCCACCATCGCCTGCAGCCGCAGACTGTCCGCCGCTCCGCGCGCCGGCAGCACCGCCGACCATTCCCCAACCCCGTCCGTCCAGCCCCGTTCGTCGAACCCCGTCCCCGCCTCGTCCGTCACCGTCAGCGCATTGCCCGCCCCATCGTCCCACGCCAGCGTCGTCCGCCGCCCCGACCAGAACGGCAGCGTCAGCCCATCGGCATCCCGCGCCAGGCACAGCACCCGGAACGGCACCCCCGGCGTCACCCCCTCCGCCGGCAACTCCACGTCGATATGGTCCAGCGCCTGCAGCTCCACCTCGTCCCGGTCCCGCTGCTCACCGTCGAACGTCACCGTCAACCGCAGCGCCGAGCACCCCCCCGCCTCCGTCGCCCGCACCGCCGCCGACCACACCCCCTGCGTCCACCCCGTCGTCACGTCCACCGCACCGCCCGCCGCCAGCTCCAGGTAGGCAAACCCCACCCACTGGCCACTGCCGTTCCTCCCCTCCACCGTCAGCCCCACCCGTGCGCCCTCCGCAAACCCCGGCGCCGCCGCCCCGGCCCGCGACGTCGCCTCGATCCGCAACGTCCACTCGTCCCCCACCACCGCCGCCGCCGGCACCGTCAGCCGGAACCACAGATCACCCTGCACCACCCACGGCAGATCCACCGGCGGCACATACGGCGGCCACGGCCGCGCCACCGTCTCCTGGCTCAGACGCACCAGACCCGGACGCCGCACCAGCGCCCCCGAACGCGCCACCAGGTTCCGCATCGCCGTCAACTCGCCGGCTTCCAGCACCGACGGATCGTCGACCGTGTTCAGCCCCCTCCAGCGCCCGACCCCGTAGTTCTTCTGTCCGTCCGCCACCTCAGTCCTCCGTCTCGCCGGCCACCTGCTGACCCCGCGGCACCGCCCCCCTGGCCCGGCCCGCCGACCAGCGCCCATAGCGCGCCTCGAAGCGCGTCATGTACATCGCCATCCGCTGTTCGTCCCGCGGCTCATCCGCCGTCAGCTTGTCCGCCGCCAGCAGCTCGAGCAGCTCGTCTGCCCCCTCCGGCAGCGCCACCGACTCCCGCGCCGCCACCGGCCACTCCTGCGCCGCCAGGTACCCCATCCGGATCGTCGCCCCCGCCACCCCCGTCGGCAGCAGCGCCACACTCTCGCCGTCCTCGTTCGGCCGCCACCCCGCCGGCATCCCCGTCGCCCCCGTCAGCCCCAGCACCCGGCCCGAGATCCCCAGCGCCACCCCCGTCGCCGTCCGCGCCGCCACATCCTCCGCCGGCACCCAGCCCGCGCCAGGCAGCCGCGGCAGCGAGCACCACGTCCCGTCCGACAACCGCGCCTGCACCTTCAACAGCCGCAGGCACCCCTCCGGCAGCGCCACCGCCGACCCGTCCGCCGGAACCTCCCCCTCCGTCACCCGGTACAGCACCCACTGCGCCCGCTCGTCGGCCAGCAGCCGGTCCATCAGATCGTGAAACGCATCCAGCAGCGCATCGTCCAGCAGCGCCGAATCGTATGTCTGTTGCGTCAGGTCGTGCCCCAGCCTGCGCACCCGTTCCCGCATCCGTTCCAGCGTCCTCACGCCCTGGCCCTCCTGGACTCGCGGTGCCGCTCACACTCCTCACGGATCTGCCGGCATGTGTCTTTCTGCATGTACTTGTCCATGACCTCCATCTTGAGGTCCTTGACCGCGCCGTTGATTGCCATCCGGATCGAGAGGTACATGCCCGTACACGCCAGCGGGATCACCACTCCCGCGGCGATCAGCATGTCCGTGAGCGTCAAGGTCACAGCCATCCCCAGCCCCTTTCACTCCCGGTCAAAGAACGCTTTGAACCCGTAGCCACGCACCAGCGCCACATAGCGCCGTGCCTCCCGCACCCGCAGATCACGCAGCCAGCCCGGCCCGCCGGCCCCCTCGATCTGCGCCATCAGATTGACCTCCAGCCGGTCGTCGGCCTCGACCTTGCCCGCCGGCGTCGCCGGCAGGTGCGCGTAATCCCAATCGTGGATATCGAACGCCTGCCGGCAGTTCAGCGCCCACAGCCGGTCCACACACACCCGCATCCACCGCAGCCACCACGGCAGATACCGGTCCAGCCAGCGCGGACCGGCCCCATTGCACACCCGGGCGCGCTCCTCCCTCGTCGCCGCCCAATACGACGGCAGGGCCGCCAGCGCCACCTTCCCGCCGTCGGCCCTGCCCAGCGTCGCCACCATGTCCTGCGGCATCCTTGCCTCCAGTCCCCCCGTCCCCCCCGTCCCCCCCGTCCCCCTCGTCCCATCCTCCTGCCCGCCGCACCGCCGGCGGCGATGCATCGGGCAGGAGGGGCCGGCGGCTCCAAGCACGTCCGCCGCCTGGCCCTGCCTGCAGCGCGCCAGGCCCGTGGCGCTCCGCCCGCCTACTTGCTTGCGGCCGGGGCCTGGGCCTCCTTCGCCTGCGCCGAAGCCGGCACACTCACAAACGGCGCCGTGATAGTCGCCTCCTGGCGCTTCCCATCGACCGTTTGCAGGACCACATCAACAGCCGCAGCCGCCACACCGGCCGGCGTAGCCCGGAGCACCTCCTTGAGCACGCCCCTGGCCTGCTCGCCGGTAGCCGTGACGCCCTCGACGATAAGCCCCTTCCACGCCTCCAGACTTCGCGCCACAGCGTCGGCGGCGGCTTGCTTCTCGCCAACAGTGGCGTCGGCCCACACCTTGGCGAACGCAGCACTCGGCCCGCTGGAGACGCCTTTGCCGGTCAGGTAGGCAAACAACCCATTCAGGTACGGCCCGGGCTCGATCTTACCATCCTTGGGATTGATCGCCTGCCCGCCGAGTACCAGCATCGCCTCGTCGAATCCGGCGATGTCACGCATCGAGGCGCATAGCCCGATGGCAACACAGTGGCCGTACTGCACGTTGCCGTTCTCGTCGAGTAGGTAGCTGCCGTCCGGGTTCTTCAGCGGCTCCCTCCGCTCGGTGTAGCCTGCTGCCCCGCCGAGTTTGGGAACCTCGCTCAGGAAGTTGGCGAAGAGCACGTCGCCGCGGGCCGCCGCCGCCAGTCGCACGTCTTCCGTCACCGTCGCCAGTTGCGCCTGCTGCTGGCTCTCCGCCAGCGTGCCGACACTCCGGCGTAGGCTGCACCCCGTCACCATGGCCGCGAGGACCGCGACCACCGCGATCACCACCAGCAACTCGATCAGACTGAACCCACGAGTCTTCATCCCGCACCTGCCTTTCTCTTGCCTCATACTGCCTTCTCCCGGCACCCGCCGGGCTATTCGTCCTGGCGCGCTACCGCCACCAGATCCGCGATGTCCGCGTCCGTCAGCCCGGCCGCCTCCCGGAACGCCGGCAGAGCCGCCGCCAGCAACGGGTCCGACAGCCGCACCACCTGCGCGTCGGCCCAGTCCGCCGCCGCCTGTGCGCTCCCGGCCAGCGTCGCGTCCAGGGCCGCCTCCAGGCCGCGGGACCGCAACCACCGCCGGACCTCCAGCTTCGATAGCGGCGCATCGAACGCCGGGTCCGGCACCGTCACCACGGGATAGACCGCCAGCACCACGCCGTCCACGGCGTCCACCGTCAGCGCCGGCTGTCCATAGGCCTCCGTCGCGCCGACCAGCTCAGGCCGCGTCTCCACGCACGGCCACCATCCCAGCGCACGCAGCTCCTCGGCCGACAGCTCATCGAGGGCCGTCCGCGTGCTGCCGTCGGCCAGGCGCTCCCTGCTCGGGAGCCCGCATGGACCCGCTACCACCTGTCCGTCGATCACCTTGCAGTAGTTCATGACGGCCTCGGGAAAGCGTGCCAGCACGACGAGCCGGGAGTGTCGGTCTGAACCGCCGGCCGGTCAGTGCAGACCGACCAGTCGGCGACGTAGTACAGCGTCCCCATCGGATAGCCGCTATTGCCGCAGAAGAGGTAGCGACCATCGGGAGAGAAGCAGCACGTCCGCACGTTGGCGGCCGGCAACGTCGAGGGATTCGTCATCCGCGTCCAGCCTGTGGTCTCATAGAGGTACACATAGGGCGAGTTGCTTCCGCCCACGGCCAGGACCGCCCCGTCAGGCGACCATGCCGCATGGTACAGGGTGCCGCCGGGCTGTTCGCTCGGCAGCGTGCGGGCCATGGTGGCGACCGTGTAGATGACCACTCGCGGGTCCGTCCCCGCCGCGATCACGGCAAGCTTCGTGCCGTCGGGAGACCACACGCAGGACGTGCCTTTCTCTCCAGGGAGGTCCGTCGCGTCGGTGCGCTTCGACCAATCCGCCGTGTTGTAGACCGAGAAGTACGCCCCGCCGTAGTGGCAGATGGCGAAGAGAGCTGAGTCGGGAGAGAAGGCGCACCCCAGGGCATTGCCGCCCGGGAGCGTGGACGGGTTGGACACCTTTGACCAGTCCGCCACGTTGTAGATCGTCATGTACGGCGTCGTGGTATGGCAGAGTCCGAGCCACTGACCGTTGCGCGAGAAGGACACCCCCGTCACGTTCGCGGGCGGCAGCGTCGAGGGATTGGCCAGCTTCTTGCCGGTTGTCAGATCGTAGACCGACACAAACGGCGAGGTGCCGTGCCCGATGGCCAGGTAGCGCCGATCCGGTGAGATATCGATGGCCCCGCGTTGCCCGATGTCTCCCGGCAGCGCCGTGTCCAGCGGGACCGGCTGCACCAGCGGGCCGGGGAACGTCCACATCGAGACTCCGCGAGCCGCGGAGAATGCCAGCGTGCCGCCCGACGCAAGGCCGCCGCGGCCATGGTCGGCCACTGCGGACAGGCCCCAGCGCCCGCCGTGCCCCAGCCACCGACCGGAAAGCCCGATGATCCCGCCCTGGCCCATCACGAGATCTCCAGGACGCTCAGGCTCAGCTCCAGGTCGCCCGCCGCCGACGCCAGCGCCTGGAGCTGGTCCCCGGCCTCAAGCACCAGCGGCCCGCCGATGGGATTGAACGCCGCGTCCGGCGGAATGGTTACGGTCTTGACCAGGTAGGTTAGGGCATCGCTGTCACTGTCGTCCGTCCACGCCAGCGACAGGTCAGCCGCGTTGGTCCCGTCGACGTTGGCCGCCTGGCAGCCGATCACGACCGCCTTGGTGTTCGCCGGGCAGGTGTAGACCGCTGCCAACGACGTACCAACCGCCTGCCTCGCGTTCCTATACGCCTCAGACATTGCTGAACGCTCCCGCCAGGATCAACGCCGTACCCAGGGACACGCCAGACGACGACGAGCCCGCCCCCTCGCAATCCTCCCAGGTGGTGCCGTTGCTGCGCTGCATCTTCCCGAGAGTTGTGTCGAAGTAGAGATGACCGGCATTGGCCGCAGCCGCCGCCGGCTTCTCCGCCGTCGTCCCGCGCCCGTTGAGCGTCGCCGCCGGGACGGCCGACGCCGGCAGCGCGTCCCCGCTCCCCAGCTCCTGCGGCTCGCCGCCGACCAGCACCAATGGCCGTCTTTCCGCCACGCCTGCGACCTCCGCACTACGCCAGCAGGTATGCCGGCCCGGGGTGGAAGCTGATTGCCGTCGCGCTCACCGCCGTTCCCAGCCGCTGCACCACATTGCCGCTCCCCGACGGTGCCGCGGCCGCCTCCCCGCCAGCCGTCGTATCCAGGTAGTACGGCGCCCCGGCGGCCAGCCCCGAGAGCTGGTCGTTCGTCCCGTCCACGTACACCGCCGCGTTCGCACCGCTCTCCACCGCCGCCTTCACAAACCCGTTTGCCGGCTTGCCCGCGCTCGTCGCGTCGGCCTTCCTCACCTTCCGCGTGCCGGCGTCCAGGTAGACGTTCACCCAGTCGCCGGCGCCGAGCGCCTCCGACGCCTGGATCGTCTCCACCGACGCACCCACGCCGGTCGGCATCATCGACTGATCCAGCTTCCCTGCCGCGTCCAGCGCGGGCACCTTCCCCGCGTCCGCCGCACCGGCACTCGCCTGGATGGCCGCCTTCTCCTCCGGCTCGCCCGCGTTCAACACCAGGAACTTCTGCCCTGCCATGCTCTCGCTCCTTCTCTACGCCAGGAAGAACGCCACCCCGACCCGCACCACCATCGCGTCTCCCGCCACCGCCACCCCAACCCGCAGCACCGCCCCGCTCGTCGGCGGCGTCTGCGTCAGCACCCCGGCAGCGCCACAGTAGATCGGCCCCTGGACCGTCCAGGACCAGGAGGGCTCGACAATCCGCCCGGAGTGCCGCACCCGCACCTTCCCGTCGGCATCCGCGGCGTTCACCGAAATCCCCACCACGGCCCGCACCGCAGCGCGCGACGACACGTCCGTATGCTGCACCTTCCCCGCCGCATCCACGCTCACCACCCGGTGCCCACCCACCGCCGCCCCCGCCTGGAGGACCGTCTCCCCCTGCGGCGCCGGCTCCGGCTCCGCCTCGTCCAGCGTGTAGGCATCCTGCAGATCCGCCACCTTCGTCCGGTAGCAGAACACGATCCCGATCGGGTACGCCGCCGGCACACCGCTCAGCGTCCAAGCACCGCCCGCATCAAGCGCCACAGTAACCGGAGTACCGTCAGCTTCCGTAGGCGTCTCCCAACTCGGTTTTCCGCCTGCGTCAAGCTCAGTCGCAAGCGCATCGACGCCTTCCGGCCATGCGTCGAGCACGAGCGTACCGCCCGCCGGAGCTGCGAGACTTCCGCTTGATCCTGCACCAACCGTGTGATACCACAGCGCCCGGACATACGTATCGCCCCCCGAGCCCGACCCTTCCGGCGTCTGCCAGTCCGGCAACGTCGCGTCCACCCCGTCGCTGTGCAGGAACTTCCCCGCATAGCCCGCCTTCGGCGGCACGTCCCGCCGCCGCATCCGCCCCAGGATCGGATCGTAGATCAGCCGTCCGCCCACGTCGTCACGCCTCCGACCTGGCCGCGAACGTCAGACTCGCCGGGTCATCCATCGCCACGCACGGCTCCGGGTCCGTCTCGCCGTGCTTCAGGCAGTCCTCCGCGAACGCGTTGCTGCCCACGGCGTCGATCCGCTCCACCACCCACACCGCGTCCGCCAGCCGCGCACCCGGGATCGGCGAGTAACCGATGTAGGTGTTCGTGTCCGGGGTCGTCCCCTCCACCACCACCTTGCTCGGCCAGTCTCTGAACGTTCCTGTCATGGCGTCTCACCTCACCCCTCTGCCGTTCCCGCCGGGGCCCGCAGGGGCCGGCTCTCCACGCCGGCCCCCGCAGGACACGCCCGCAACCCGCCAGGTCACCGGACCTGCACCACCCGCACCCAGTCCACCGTCAGCACCTCGGCCGTGGCGCCGCCGCTCTTCACGCACAGCGACACGTGCATCTCGCCCATCGACGCCACCGAGATCGTGTGCACCGCCACCGCCACCCCGTTCACGTACGCCGTCACCGTCGCCGTCGTCCCGTTCGCGTCCGGCATCACCTTGAACCCCAGGCGCACCCACGAACCGCTCGTGCGCGTCCCCACGTCCTCCGTCGTCTCCTGGCTCGTCGTCTTCGAGGTCTCGAACTGCCACTTCGTCCCCCCGTCCACCTTGAAGAAGCCCAGCCCGTCCCAGCTCGACGGCGGACCGCCCCCGTCGTCCTGCGGCACCGGCAGCGTGTCCGAGAGCCCCACGAACACGTTCGCATCGTCCGTGTTCCCCTCCGTCAGCTTCACCAGCGCCTCGAACCACAGCGGCTTGTTCAGCGCGATCTTGAACACCTCGTTCGTCGTGTTGGCGGCCGACAGCATGTTGTCCTCCGCCTTCGACGTCAGCACCAGCTGTCCCCCCGCCGCATCCCCCGCCGCCGCCGTCCCCGTCGTGCTCGTGCCCGTCAGCGCACTCGTCCACAGACCGCCGGTCGCATAGTGCAGGAAGTCGTCCTCCAGCACCACCACGTCCTCGATCCCGCCCAGCGGACACTCGCGCCACAGCTCGCTGCCGCGCAGCTCCCGGCGCAACTCGATCGTCGAACCCGCTCCGATCCGCTTCATGCCACACTCCTCCGGACCGCCCCGCCGATCATCGGCGTCGGCCCCTGTCTGATGAACTTCGCCACCTGCCTTGCCTCGTCCGAGCACTCGCCGCGCAGCCGGTCGCGCTCCCGCTCCCCCTGCTGCGCGTGATACCGCCGCGCCCCGCGCAGCCGCTTCCGCACCTCGCCGAAGCGGTTGCGCATATCGCAGCGCCGCAGCGTCGTCAGCAACTCATCGCCGTGCCCGTCCAGGTTCCGCACCGGCGTGCCGTCCGCGTGCTCCAGAGAGAACAGCCGCGTTCCCCCGCACGTCACGAACCACAGCCCCTCGCTCCCGTCCCACACCACCTCCAGGGACGGATCGAACTCCCTGACCATCCTGCGGATGTACGCCGGTGCCTCTCGCATTGCCGTCTGTCCTTCCGTTGCCGCCTCTCCGCCTGCCGCGGCCACGCCCCCGGGCGCTCCCGGGGCCGGCCCCCTGGACCGGCCCCGGCCTGCCCGCGGGCCTGGCCTCAGGCCCCGATGCTCCCCGAGATCACGAAGTTGTGGTAGCGCCCGTTCCGGCGGCTCGCCCGCCGCGCCACCAGCCGGCCCCAGAACGCGAAGTCCCGGCACCGGATCGTGGTCTTCCGCAACGGGTACCACCCCTCGCCGTGCGGGTCCTCGATGTCCCCCTTCGTCGCGAGGCACACGTCGTCGAAGTCCACCACGTCGATCGAGTCCTTCAGCCCGTCCGGCACCGCCATCACCCGCACGTTGTGGAACTTCACCGAGTCGTAGCCGTACTTGTACCGATCCCGCTCGTCCACGTAGCGGATGTTCCCCGCGAAGAGCTGCTCGAACAGGTGGTCCACCACCTCCGGCGCCGTCGCCGCCTCCGTCGCCTTCGTGTCCCGGAAGAACTTCCGCAGCGTGCTCTTCGTGATCGCACCCCCGCTGCGGTTCGTCACCGTCGCCCGCGCCCAGTGGTTCGTCGCCAGCGACCGGTCCACCCCCTGGAACGTGTTGTCGTCGTCCAACACGTCGTAGATCCCCGGCGACAGCTCCTGGTCGTTCCCGTCCTCGCTCGCGATGTAGTACATGTCCTCGTCGCCGTCGATCGTCGTCAGCACCGCGAAGTCGTTGTCCGCCACCCCGCGGCTCTCCTTCAGGTAGACCTTGTCGTTGTCGTGGTCCACGTAGGCGATCTCGACCGGCCCGCCCACCTTCTCCCGCACGCCGCGGTAGAACTGCAGGTACATCCCTTCCTCCAGCCACTTGCAGCGGTCCCCGGTGGCCGTGTTCCACAGCCCGGCGTTGTCCACCCCCACGCCCAGGTTCGACTCCGCCGCGTTCGCCACCAGCACGATCCCGCTCTGCGGCGTCCGGCACATCACCTGCAGGAAGCTCGGGAACCCGTCGAACACCGGCTTCACCTTCACGTCCATCAACGGGATCAGCGCCTCCGGGTTGCCCGGGCTCAGGTTCGCGATCTCCTCCAGGTTGATCTGGATCCCCGCCCCGTACATCGACAACCGGTAGCTCATCTCCCCCAGCGTCGGCTTCCCGCCGCTCGGGAACACGCCGTGTGCCGGGTGCACCGGCCGCCACCCCCAGCCCACCTGCGGCATGAACAGCAGGAACGCCCGCGTCCCCCGCACCATGTCGCTGCGCTTCTTCAGACTGCGCATCAGCCACGAGTCCGTGCTCGCGCGCTTCAGCGTCTGGTTCAGTCCGGGCAGGTAGCTCTTCAGCAGCAGCCCGTCCGCGATCTGCGTCCAGTAGTGAAACAGGTCGCTCATCGTCTCCACGTCCCTTCTGCCGCCGCTCCCGCGGCGGCGTCTTGGTTCAGTCCTTCATGCCCATTCGAGCCCGTACCATCTTCGCGATCGGGCCCACGATCCGCCGAGCCGTCGCACTCGCCTCCTCGAACGACTCCGGCGCCTTGTCCACCCGGATGTGCTGCGCCAGTTCCGTCCCCGGCGTCGCCTTCACCGTCCGGGCGCCCTTCGCTCCCCGTTCCGCGCTCTCGTTCCGGCGGCGCACCGCCAGTGCACTGGCCTCCTGGGCCACCGCCTCCACGATGCCCGCCGCTTCCTCCAGCGACTTCGCCCCGGCCAGCCGCGCCTCCAGCGCCGAACGCGCCAGACTGCCCAGCTCCTCGTCGCGGAAGATCTCGTAACTGTCGATATCCGCGACCAGCGCATCCACCTGCCGACCCGCCTGCAACCGCCGATCCACCGCCGCCAGCACGCCGGCCTGCTGCTCCTCCAGGAGCCGCTTCACCTGCGCCCCGTCGAGCACGTCGCCGTCCTGGATCTCCAGCTTCGGCGGCGCTCCCTGCGTCCCGACCAGCTTCTGCAGCGTCTCCCGCAGCCGTGCGGTCTCCGCCTGCGCCGCCCGGCGGCGCTCCCGCTCCTGCCGCAGCGCCTTCGCCGGGTCGCCCTTCTTCGGCTCCGGCGTCTCCTCGCCCGCCCCCGGCGTCTCGGGCGTCTCCGCCCCGGCCTCCGGCGTCTCCTCGCCGGCCTCCGGCGTCTCGGGAGTCCCCGTCCCGCC
>Ga0116149_1001339_pt1 | contig 30014 bp, 17 predicted proteins | sample AD_UKC057_MetaG_FD_89787 | JGI IMG/M metagenome (GOLD analysis project Ga0116149, IMG submission 89787) | Active sludge microbial communities of municipal wastewater-treating anaerobic digesters from USA - AD_UKC057_MetaG | ecosystem: Engineered > Bioreactor > Anaerobic > Digestate | place: USA...
CGGGGGAACTCCTCGCCCGGCTGGACGTGGACGAACCACGGGGGCTTCCAGGCCAACAGGGACGTAAACGTCCTGGGCCAGAGAGAGCAGGCGGCGTGAAGGTAGGCCAGGTCGGTCTCGAAATGGCTGTAGGCGAGCGTCCAGCGGATCTCGCGGGTGATTTCGCGGAGGTCGGCGGTCTTGGTCCGCTGGTCGCTCAGCGGTTCCTGGAGGCGGAGCCTGACGCGGCTGCGGAGATCGGCCGCCGGCAACAGAACGATGGGCCGGCCGCCCTGTGCCAGCAGCAGGGCCACGCCGCGCTTGGGGGGGATGACGGCCAGTTGTTCCTCGGCCACGGGGGGTTGGACCTGGCAGACGCCGTCGAAGAACCGATCCAGGTCCGTTTTGCAGCTCATGGGCACGCTACTCCGGGCGTCTCGATAGTGTCCTGCGCAGTCTGGGTGCTCAACCCGTTCCCCATGCCCCAATCCCTGATCCCTGATCCCTACCTGCCTGCCGGCAGGCAGGTTCCCTGGTCCCTAGTCCCTAATCCCTGGTCCCTAATCCCTGGTCCCTGTCTCTAGACCCACATTCCCGTAATGAGCCCCTCGTAGACGAGTTGGTCTTCGACGAATGCCTGGGTGGCGCCCACGCAGCGGCGAGCGCGGACCTCGATCATCTTGCCCACCATGGTCAGCCTCATGCCCGGCAGGACGGCCCCGCGGAACTTGACCTGGTCCACGCCTCCAAAGCCGAGGAATCCCTTGCCCGGATGGACGGTCATGACGTAGTAGCTGACGAGCTGGGCGGCTGTTTCCATCATGAGCACGCCGGGGAAGATCGGCCTGCCCGGGATATGCCCGCGGACCCAGAATTCGTCGTCTCGCACATCGCGATAGCCGACAATGATGCCCTCTTGGGGCTCGCAGACGTAGATGCCGTCAAGCTGCTGGAACTCGAAGCGGTGGGGGTTGACGGTGTAGATGCCGTCGCGGTCCACGAGGACCTTGCTGGTGTCGATGCGGGAGAGGTCGAACAGCGGTTTTGGAGGCATAAAGATCCCTGTGACTCGCTCCGGTCCTGCCGAAGCGGCTTCCGTGGTGCGTCTCGCAGGCGGCCTTGCGGGCCGTCCGGCGGGCCGGTCAGGCCTGCGGGGCTGACTGGTCGGGAGCGAGTGCCGGCGGGGCGGCAGGGGGCGCCGCCTCCTTCTTGGCACTGCTGATCTCCACGCGGATGGCCTGGGCGATCCTCTTGATCTCCATCATCGCCTTGCGGACGCGCGTGCCGGCAGCCTTGTTGCCGCCTTCGCACTTGGCCACATCCGCCTCCACGTCCGCCACTGCCTGCTTGAGCCGTTCAAAATCTTCCATGACACGTGCTCCTTCCTGGACCGTGAGAGTACCAACTCAGCGACAAAGGGTCAAATACAAAATATTTATGAAAATTCCGGCAAGGGCGTCAACGGCCGCTCGCCGTACAAGTCAGATGCCCATTGCTTCGCGAGCGATCTGTGGGACATCCAGGACGCTGGGTTTCTCCCAGCCGGGCAATTCGCACGTGCCGGCCAGCAGGCACTGGTCGAGCGGGTCATGGTGGACCAGCCCGCGACTGGCCCGTACCGCCGCGGGAGGCCTGCCTGGGCTGGGGGCCAGCCATTCGCAAGTGTCGCACCCGCAGCAGTCCACCAGGAGCTGCTGCCCCCATCCGGAGGCCGTTTCCTGCTCATCCAGCCACGAGCAGGCCAGGTAGGCGTCGCTCTCGGCCAACAGCAGGTACTCGCCGCTTCGATAATACCCCGCCCCCTGCGGAAAGACCTCCTGCCGCGGCACAACGCCAGCCAGGCCGTCTTCCCCCTCCAGGGCCCGCGTGGCGGCTATTGCGGAAGCCTCATCCGCACAGTACAGGTGGGCCACCTGGTGCTGGACCATCGCGAAGGCCCGCGTGCGGGCCAGGTCCAGCCGGACGCGTCCGCCCTCTTCCACGTGCACCAGCAGCCCGGCCTGGCGAAGACGCAGGTTGGGCCTGGCGGCACGGGAAACGTTCACGAACGGACCGTCGCTGACGACAAGCGTCTGGGCGCCGTCGTCGCCAACCGCCTGAGAGACGCGGGCGGCGGCGTTCTCGACCAGCCGGAGGGCTTCGGCTGCCTGGGGCGAGCCCAGGCCGTGTCGCACCAGTTCGGCGTCCAGCCCGGCCAGGTGTACGCACATCAGGTCGGGGCGCTGTTCGCGCCAGATCTCGCAGGCGGCCTGTGCGGTCCATTCCGCCGCCCGGCACGAGGCGGCGGCGCCCCACAGCCAGGCATCGTCGAACGGGCCGATCCGCTCGGCAATCCGCTCGTACAGCCCGTGGGGCTGGTCGGGCGGCTGGGGCGGGCCCGGACAGGCCGTCATCGCCCCGAGCACCACGTCGGCCGCACCCGCCAGCGGCTGAGTCCAGAACGCCAGCGCCACCTTCGGGCGCTGGGCCAGCCGGCGCGAGTGCCAGAACCGCTTCTTGCTCAAGAGCGTGTTGGACCGCTCGCACAGGCTGATCTCCCCCCGCCCGCGGCGGTACAGGGTGTCGGCCACCACGCCGTGCACCTCGGGCCTCACGCCCGTGGTCATGCACGCCTGCATGCACGCCGGCGTGGCCGGCAGCAACGGACGCATGGCCCGCGGGCGGCCGGCCAGGCGGTCCAGCCACGACGGGCTGCCCTCCGCCAGCACTCGGGGACTCAACCCCGCCACATTGATCAGGCACAGACGTTTCATGTCGCCGATCCGATGCCCCGCCCAAAAAACGCACTTCCGAAAGGGGCAACCCATTTGATACTAGCAGACCCTGCCCGTCTTCGCCACGAAAAGGCGGCCCGACTGGCACAAGGAATTGGCGAGAAAGCTCCGCTGGGGCCTTTCGTCAACCATCGACTGCGTTATACTACATGGCGGAAGAATCACCATCCTGGAGCCCCAGAGCATGAAGCGGACGATGACAATCCGGACACTGGCGACAGCGTTGGGCGTCCTGGCGGCTGCCGGAGTGCTGCAAGCCCAGGCCAACAAGCAGCCAACCACCAAGCCCGCCTCCAACCTGGATTTCTGGCTCAACCGGGCCAAGACGGCCGACTCGTCCAAGCAGGTCAACCCCATGGAGCAGGGGAAGAACCCCTTCGCGGCGGCCCAATTCCCCTTCCAGCGGGAGGACGCCCTGCCGGGCGTGGTGGAACTGAGCGACGGACGCGTCGTGGCGGGCGGGGTCTACACCACGCGAGAGAAGCCGTGGGAGATCTGGATCGAGGCTGAGAAACGCTGGCGCCAGATCCCCTTCCTCAACTGCCTGTCCATCAATGCCGTCGTCCTCGAGGAGAAGATGGAGCAGCGGTGGCGATGGAAGGAAATGGGCGTGCCGGAGAAGGTGTTCACCGGCAAGGAGTACCCGTTCCGCATCTTCGAGTGGAAGCTGCACCTGATCGACGACAGCTACCTCCAGGGCACGGTCAAGGGCCAGCCCGTGTACGTTGAAACGGTGGCCGGCAAGACGTTCGGCCCGCTGGTACTCCACGAGCGGTTCAGCGGCCCGGACGGCATGAGCCTGAAGGAAGCCGTCTACGTCAAGCGAGTGATCGTGTCCAGGCGGCTGTTCGACCAGTTCAAGGACGCTTCGCTGGACGCCCAGCCGACCGTGTCCTCCAAGCGGACCGGCACCGAAGCGCAGGCGCCGTCGGACGACGGCGAGGCCAAGGACGCCCAGCCCAAGAACGTGCCCAAGCCGGTCACGCCCAAGATCAAGGTGGTCGAGCCTCCCGTGTTCAAATAGCGGTCCCTGCCGCCCTCACGGGGCTGCCCGTCGCCCTCCCACGTCCGGGAACCGCCCGCCGCCCCCGCTCCCCGCGGCGGGCCGGGCGCAGAATTCTTGCTCATACGTTCCCCGCACGATAGCCGATGCAAGTTGCACGTCAAGACAACCCGCCCCCCAGTTGCGGGAAAGGCCGCTCCGGTGGGCCCACGGACGGGAAATTATCGGCATACACTTGACAACGTGCCGCCGGCGACAAATGATGTTCCGCCAAGACCCGCTCCTTCGCCTGGTCGTCAGTGCGGAGGCTGGCGAGGAAGTTCGTTATGGCCAAGACAACCAAGAAGTCGACCCCGAGTCGTCGCGCCAAGCCCGCCGCGGGTGATGCCGGCGACGCGCCGGCCCCGGGCGGCGGCAAGAAGCTGGTGGTGGTGGAATCGCCCGCCAAGGCGAAGACCATCAACCGCTACCTGGGGCGGGACTATGTCGTCAAGGCGTCCATGGGCCACGTCCGGGACCTGCCCGCCAAGGCCATCGGGGTGGACCTGGATAACGACTTCCAGCCCACCTACGAGCCGCTCTCAGACCGCCGCAAGGTGCTAGCCGAGTTGAAGAAGGCGGCCAAGTCGGCCGCCGAGATCTTCCTGGCCACCGACCTGGATCGCGAGGGCGAAGCCATCGCCTGGCACCTGGCCGAGAGCCTGGGCGTTCCCCGCAGCCGCATGCGACGCGTGATCTTCAACGAGATCACGGCCCCGGCCATCCGCCAGGCCTTCGCCCAGCCGCGCGACATCGACATGAACAAGGTCAACGCGCAGCAGGCCAGGCGAATCCTCGACCGGATCGTCGGCTACCAGCTCTCCCCCCTGCTGTGGCGCAAGGTCGCGCGGGGTCTGTCGGCCGGGCGGGTCCAGTCCGTCGCCGTCCGCCTCATCGTGGACCGCGAACGGGAGATCGAGGCCTTCATGCCCGAGGAGTACTGGCGGATCGGGGCGATCTTCACGCCCGATCTGGCCCGGGCGGGCGAGATCGCGGTCCAGTGGGAGCAGTTCCTGGCCCGGCAGGACCCCAGCGGCAACGGCCCGACCCGCGACGCCCAACAGCAGTTCCTGGCCGACCGGGCCGCCCTGCGGGCGGAGTTGGCCAGTTGGGACGGCAAGCGGTTCGAGTGCGACAATGACCAGATGGCCCTGGAGGTGATCCAGGCCCTGGGCATCACCGTGCGGGACGTCCGCCGCGGCGAGGACGCCAAGGCCAAGGGGCCCGCCCGCAGCCTGGTGGCGGTTTCGACCGCTGTGGGCGAGTCGGCCGTCAGTTTCCGCGTGGCGGCCCTGCGCCAGCGGGACAGCCGCTCACGTCCGCCCGCGCCGTTCACGACGGCGGCCCTGCAACAGGCGGCCTCCGTACAGCTTCGTTTCGCCGCTTCACGGACCATGCGTGTCGCCCAGCAGCTCTACGAGGGCGTCGAGATCCCCGGCGAGGGCGGCGTGGGCCTGATCACCTACATGCGAACCGACAGCACCCACCTCTCGCAAGAGGCCCTCTCGCAGGTCCGGGAGTTGATCGGCCGGGAGTTCGGCCCGAAGTACGTCCCGGAGAAGCCCAACTTCTTCGCCGCGGGCGAGCGGGCCCAGGAAGCCCACGAGGCCATCCGCCCCACCGACGCCAACCGGCGTCCCGAGGACGTCCGCGACGCCCTCAGCGACGAGCAGTTCCGCCTGTACCAGCTCATCTGGTCGCGATTCGTCGCCTGCCAGATGCCGCCGGCCGTCTGGAAGGTCACCGAGGCGGACATCACCGCCGACACGCCGGCGGGCAAGCAGGCGGTGTTCAAGGCCATCGGGCGCCATCTCCAGTTCGACGGCTTCTTCCGGGTCGCCGGCGTGCCCCGCGGCGGCGAGCCGATCCTGCCGCCGCTGAACGAAGGCCAGCCCATGGCGCCGGTCGAGGTCGCGCCCACCCAGCACTTCACCCAGCCCCCGCCCCGCTACACCGAGGCCTCGCTGGTCAAGGCGCTGGAGGCCGACGGCATCGGCCGGCCCTCCACCTACGCCAGCATCATCCAGACCATCCAGGACCGCCAGTACGTCGAGCTACAGGACCGCTCCTTCCGCCCGACCGACCTGGGCGCGGTGGTGACCGACAAGCTGGTCAAGCACTTCCCCACGCTTTTCGACGTGCGGTTCACCGCCCGGATGGAGGACCGCCTCGACCGCGTGGAGGAGGCCGACGCCGACTGGGTGGCCGTCCTGCGGGATTTCTACGACCCCTTCCACAAGGACCTGGAGCGGGCCATGGAGGAGATGGTCCACGCCAAGGCCGAAAGCCAGCCCAGCGAGTACACCTGCGACACGTGCGGGCGGCCCATGGTCTACCGCTTCTCCAAGGGCGGGCGATACCTCGCCTGCTCGGGCTACCCCGAGTGCAAGCAGACCAACCCCATCGACGAGGAAGGGCGCAAGGTCGAGCGGAAGGAAGTGGACGTGCCCTGCCCGACGTGCGGAAAGCCCATGGTGCTCCGCCGCAGCCGCTGGGGCCCGTTCCTGGGCTGCAGCGACTATCCCGAGTGCAAGACCACCCTTCGCTGCGACAGCCAGGGGGTGCCCCTGAAGGTGGTCAAGCCCGAGGACGTTCACGAGACCTGCCCCGACTGCGGGGCGCCCATGAACGTGCGATTCAAGTTCCGCCGCGCTTTCCTCGGCTGCAGCCGCTACCCGCAGTGCAAGACGACCGCGGGGGTGCCCGAGGGCATCGAGATCGAGCCGCCCCCGCGCGTGGAGCCCAAGCAAGCGGGCGTCAACTGCCCCAAGTGCGGCAAACCCATGCTCATCCGCATCGGCAAGCGAGGGGAGTTCATTGCCTGCTCCGGCTTCCCCAAGTGCCGCAACGCCATGAACCTCGACAAGCTCGATGACCTCAGGAAGCAACAGGCCGACAAGGCGAAATAGCTGTTGGTTGTTGGTTGTTGGTTGTTAGCAGGGCATGCGCCGCTATCAGCACGCCCAACCAACAGAAGACAACGAAGACCAAACACCCGCCCCTACTTGATCAGCCTGGCCGAGACGATGTCCACGTGGTCGGCTACGTCGAGCTTGTCCGGCCCGAATTCGACCCGAAGCGTGACCCGTTTGGCGCCGGCGATGTCCAGCGAGAGCGAGCGGGCCTTGTCTTTGCCGGTCAGGCGGACGGGCTCGCCCAGGGGCTTGTCGTCGGCCAGCACCGTCAGCACCGCGTCGCCGTTGGGGCGGACGGCGTCGTCGATGCCGGCCAGGAAGACCAGCTTGCTGTAGGCCCCGCCCAGGTCGTAGGTGAGTTCGCAGAAGCTGTGCAGGCCCAGGCCGGTGGCGTAGGCCTTGCCGTCCAGGCTGAGGGGCTTGCCCCCGGCGGAGCGGTTGAGGCGGTGCGGGAATCCCGCGTCCAGCAGCCCGTGGTGGCGGGCGGCGGCGGGCGCGAAGTCCAGCAGGCTGGCGATCTTGTCGGAGACCAGGCGGATGCGGGCCAGGGCTGGGCGAGCCACCCGAACCGCCCCGGCCAGCGGCGAGTGGATGGTGAATTGTCCGCCGGCCAGTTCGATCTTCGTCATCGCCAGTTCCGACCCGTCCACGCCCGCGACCCTGCCGATGACCTTGTCCGGCCGCCTGGTCCCGGCCAGCACCACGCCCATTACCTTCTTGCGCGCGATCCGCTGGTCCTGGCCCTTCCAATCCAGGGTCACGAACTGCTCGTCCATGGCCTTGAGGACGCCCTCGACGGGCATGGCCTGCTCGATCTGCTCGCCGACCAGGAACAGGTCGGCGGCCTCGTCGGCGGTCTTGATCTCGGTGAGCTTGCGCCGCACGTCGGCGGGCGTGCGACCGGGCGGGGGCATGAGCAGCATGGATACCCCCGCCAGCGGCGCGACCAGCCGGCCCAGGCTGACGCTGGTCATCTCGACCTTTCCCCCGGCCATGGCCAGGCGGGAGACCAGGACCGGCTCCTGCCCAGCCGTCAGGACCACCAGCTTGCCGTCCTGGTCGAGCGGGCTGGGCATGGGCGCCGACGACAGCGTCAGTTCCGAGACCCCGCTCAGCGGCAGGTCGCGCTTGCCCTGGGCCGTGACCAGCACGACGGTCTCGCCGGTCACCGCCTCCAGCTTGCCCTGGAGGGTCTGGGCGTCGTTGAGTTCGACGCGGACCTGGTCGCTCGGGGGGGGCGGAGGCTTCGTGTCCTCACCCGGGGCGGTCAACGCCGCCGCCAGGAGCGTGCCAGCCAGGACCCCCAAGCCCACGGAAAGCCTGCCCTTGGGGCCAGGTCCGATGGCTTTCTTGTTTGGTGTCTTGGTCATTGATTGATCACCTGCCTGCCGGCAGGCAGGTTGGCCATTGTTCATTGGTCATTTCGGCGCGGGCCTACCGGACGCCTTCTTTGCTCAGGCGCGAGTGGTAGTCGCGGATGATGCCCTTGTGCCGCTCGGTGAGCACCTTCTTGACGCTCTGCATGATCTGCTCGCGCTGGCGCGGGGGCAGAGTCGACCAGTCGCCGCTCTCGCCGGAGTTGTGCGTCTGGCTGAGCTTGTTGGGTCGCTGGACCGCACCGGGCACCAGCCGGCTGTCCTGCATCGGGCTGGTCGGCTGATCCCCTCCCTGGCTGCCCTGGGCCTGCTGCTGGCCCTGGCCTTGACCCTGGCCCTCGCCTTCCTGCTCGCCCTCTCGCTCGCCTCGCTGGCGCTTCTTGCTCTGGCCCCCGCCGCCGCCCTGGCGGTCCTCGGCGGTCTTGATGAGGTCATCCAGCAGCGCGATGATCTGCTGCTCGGTCTCCTGGGTCTTCTTGCCGCTGTCGGACTTGGCCAGGCGCCCCTGCACCTGCCCCATCTCCCCGGCCAGGTGGGCCAGCGGGTCCTTGTAGATGGCGATGTAGTCGTCGATCTTCTTGGTGATCGACTCGCCCTGCTCCTTGTCCAGCGTGAGGGCGTAGTTCTTGATGCAGTACACGTACATCTCCATCGCGTACTGGAAGCGGTGGAGCTTCTCGTAGGCCTTGGCGGCCGACAGCGACGCCGAGGCGGCGAAGCTCATCCGGTCCGGCATGTTCACCATCAGGTCGCTGTAGACCTCGACGGCGTCCTCGAGCTTGCCCGCCGCCGCGAGGGCCTCGGCGTAGAGGTAGTGCTGGGCGGCGCTGAGGTAGGTCGTGCGCTGGGCGTCCAGCAGTTCCTTGGCCGCCTCGGCCGCCGGCTCGAACTTGCCCTCGGTGAACAGCTTGTAGGGCTTGGCAAAAACCGGGTCCACGATCGCCAGGGCCTCCAGGATCCGCTGGATGTTGTCCTTCTGGGTGTCCTTGGGCTTGTCGTTGATCCGCTTGATGGCGGCTTCAATCTCCTTCTGGCGGTCCCAGTAGGCCAGGTTGTCGCGGATCTCGGCGGCCACGAGCTGTCGCTCGGTCTTGAGCTGGCTGGTCACGGCGGACTTGACCAGTTCCTCGATCTGCTCGGGGGTCATGCTCTGGAGCATGCGGTCGATCTCGTCGGCGGACAGTTCCCGGGGCTGGGGCAGGCCCGGCGTGCCGAGCGGCTGGGCGGGTCTGGTGGTCGGCGCATTGGCGGGCGCCGTGCTGTCGGGCAGGACCGGGTCGGCCAGGTCCTGGCTCCAGGCGGCTGCGCACGCCAATAGAACCGCCGCCGCTACGATCGCAGGTTTCATCGCGTTCATTACATGCCTCCCGGCCCGTGGTGCATGGACTGGGCCTTCATCTTCTCGGCCATTTCCCGGGTCATGTTCTTGACCTTGGCCTGGCGTTCGGAGAGTAGATCGTGGTCCCGACGGAGCTGCTGCAAGGCGCTCTCGGCGCCGGGTTTCTGCTCGTTGAGAATGAGGGTGCGGCTGAGGATCTGCTTCTGGAGCGAGCGGAGCATCTTGAGTTCGGCCACCGGAGGCACCAGGGGCTGGCGCCCGCCTCCGCCTCCGCCGCCGCCCCCGCCGCCGCCCTGCTGCTTGCGACGGCGCGACTGCTCCTTGCGGAGCGCGTCCAGCATCTCGATCAGGTTGCGCTCCACGTCGGCCTGGACCGCCTGCGTCAGGTCGCCCGCCTTGCGGTCGCTCAGCAGCTTCTGCACGTTGACCAGGTCGGCTTCGACCTCCAGCAACACCGTCGGAAAGACCTGCGTGGAGCCTTCCTTCTTGAGCATCTCGGTGACCTTGCGGACGTCCTCGCCCAGTTTGCCCTCCCCGCGGGACAGCTCGGTGAGCTTGAGCTGCTCGGCCCGCTCGTAGGCGCCGTCTTTCCCGCCGGCCTTGCGGTAGACCTCCTTGGTGGAGGAGGAGATCTCCTGCTGAGCGGTCAGGATCTTCTGAAGCATCTGGTCGATCTTGACCAGCGACTCGGCCTGCATCGCCTGTCGCTCCTGGGCGATGGCCTCTTCGAGGTCCTTCCTGGCCTTCTCCAACTCCTCCAGGGCCTTCTGCTGGTCCTGGTTGGCCTGCGAGCTGTTGCCCTGGCTGAGCTGCGAACCGGCCTTCTTCATCGAGCCGGACGCATTCTGCATGGACTGCGGCGAGGCGTTGTTGCCGCTCTTGTCGGACTTCTTGACCTCGTCGGCCACGTCCTTGGTCTGCCCGGCCAACTGGTCCTGTTCCTTGGACTGCTGCTGGGAGGGGTCCTTGGCCTTCTCCTCGACGCGGCGTTTCAACTCGGCCAGTTCGACCTTCTTATCCTCCAGCTCCTTCAGGGCCTTCTCCATGCTGGGCTGGGCCTGTTTGGGCTGCTGGCGGGTGAGATCCTTCTTGGCCTGGTCCATGTGGTCGGAAGCCTTGTCCAGGTTGGAGGCGTTGGTGGGCGTGCCTGACTCCTGCGCGGTCTTCTCGACAGCCTTGGCCAGTTCGCCGGTCTTCTGGGCCAGTTCGCCCTGTTTCTGGGCGAGCTTGCCCGAGGGCGTCTGGGAACCCGCCTGCGCCAGCGCCTGCGACAGGGCCTCGTGGGCGGCCTTCAGATCGGCCACCGCGTTCTCCTGCGCCTTGCCCGCCTCGCGGGGGTCGGTCTTGTCGAGGTGGCCGGAGGCCTTCTTCATCTCCTGGCCCGCCGAGGCGACCTTGTCCGCCGCCTTCTGCACGGCTTTCGAGTCGCCCTTGGCGTCATCCAGGGCCTTCTGGATCGCCTTGTCGCCGGCCGCCTGCTTCAGCGCGTCGTTGACCTTCTGGTTGTTCTGGCCGACTTCCTTCTGGGCGGTGGAGGCCAGGGGCAGCTTGGCGATGGGCGTCTTGGCGGTGATCTCGGTGAGCTTGGTCTGCTCCTCCAGCACGGCGGCCACCGCGTCGCGAAGCTCGGCGAGCTTTCGGACGGCGTCGTCGCCCTGGGGAGTCTTCCTGGCCTCGGCCAGCAGGGCCTTCTGCTCCTGGACGATCGCCTCCAGGGCGGCGGAGTGGGCGGCCATTTCCTGGTTGAGGCGATCGGCGCTGTTCTTGACGTGGCTCTTGCGCTCGAGTTCCTTCTGCTTGGCGATGATCTGGTTGAGTTCCTCCAGGGCCTTGGTCCACTTGTCCAGCATCTCCATGCGCTGGTTGATGTCCAGGGCGCCCTGGCGGAGGATCTTGAGCACTTCGGCCAGGGCGGCCTGGATGTTCTGCTCTTTGCGGGCAGCGAGCATCATCAGGCCCTTGCGGAGGTGCTTCTCGACCTGGTCCATCTCTTCTGCGATGAAGGATCGCTGGGCCTGGTTGGCCGCCTCGCGGAGGACCTTGGCGGTTTCCGGCTCGGTCTTTTCCAGAAGGTCAGCCACTTCCATCAACTGGTTGGTCAGCTTGGTCAGCTCCTCCTTGGTGAAGCGGACCTGGGTGATCAGCCCGATGTTGGCCGACTCGTCGGCAGCCTTTTCCTCGACCGCCCACAGCGCGGAGGGCGACAGCCACGCGCTCAGGACCAGGGCATACAGCACGGCCTTGCCTATTCTCGTCATGGTGCACCTCGGGGTTAGCCCAATGGGCCCAAGCCACCCACAACCCGACCGGCAGAGCGTCGGACGTTCGATGCTCCGGTGGCGTGTGTGCCCGGCATGTTCAGGTCTCCAACTCGGTCGTATTAGACGCTCCAAGGAGGCGAAAGTGCCCGCTCATCTGGCGGGCCCGCTCGCCGGTTGGGTCGCGGGCTGGGTCGCCGGCTGGGTGGGCGTCTCGAACACGCCCTTCAGCTGCTCCTCGCCCTTGGCGCGTGTGGCCTGGAGCACTTCTTCCCAGGTCTTCATGATCACTTCCAGTTTGTAGGCCAGCTCCTGGCGGCTTTCGAGCTTGGCCATCCGGTCCAGCACCTCCCGCATCTTGGCCAGGAAATCCGCCTGGATGGAGGCGATGCGGTCGGCCTGCTCTCGCAGGGCCTGCGCCTGGGTGAGCTGGGCCGTTGCGTTCAGCGCCGCCGCCGTCTGGGCCATCGGCGCGCCCATCGCCCGCAGCGGCTGGACGATGCCCTCGGCCAACTGCGTCGCGTCGGCGGGCGTGCCCAGACGGTTGTTCACCATCTCTTCCCGTACCGCGTCCAGCAGCGAAGCCACCTTGCCGCACTGCGCCGACACCGTCGTCTGCAGCGAGGCCGACTCGGCCAGCAGCCGCCCCGTCTCGGGCGTGACGCCCGAGCCGACGGACTGCCCGGCGGAGGTCGTCTTGGCCCGCGCCGACGCCTGCTGCGCGACCGCCTGCTCGAACTCCAGGCGGATCTCCTTCTGACGGCGGACGAGTTCGGCCATCAGCTCTTCCGGCTTGACGATCTTGAAATCCAGCGAGGAGCTGCTGGCGCGGTTGGGCCCCCGCAGGGCCTCCGGCAGCGTGTCCTGGGCCGTCACCATCACGTGAACGGTGTAGCCGGGCTCGAACTTGGCCCCCTTGATGTCCAGCGCATGATTCACGCGGACGCTGCGCAGGTCTTTGCCCAGGGCGGCGTCCTTCAATTCGGTCGGCTTGGGCTGCTCCTTGGCCAGGTCCGCCCGGCAGTTGACCTGGAGCAGGGCCAGCCCGCAGTCGTCCTTGGCCTCGATGTCCAGCGGGAGGATGGCGTTGGGGGTGATGTTGATTCCCACGCCGCGCTTGCGAAGGGTGACGCTGGGGGGTTGGTCGCTAAGGACCTGGAGAATGTACTGCCCGGAGTGACGGTTGGTGTAGCCGTCGGTGTCGACCAGGGCCAGGCGCAGCTCGCGGGCGGGATCGCGCCCCTTGGGGGCCGGGCCGCTGGCGGGCAAGCTGGCCGGCGCGGGGGGCAGATCGATGCTGAAGGTCCCGCTCAGTTCCCGCGGGACGGGGCGCCCCTCGCCCACGTCCACGGAGTGGATGCGGAGCGGGGCGATTTCTCGCCCGTCCAGCAGGAGGCGGGCGGAGGCAATGTCCTTGGTGGCCAGGGCGGAGACGGTGACCGTGCTGCCGATGGACACGGCCAGGGCCCCGCCCGAGGCGTCGAAGGTGCGCTGCTCCCGCTGCATGTAGGCGGGATAATCGACGCTGAAGCGGACGTCGGCCAGCGCGGGCGGGTCCTGGAGATGGACCTGGTGCGGACGGTCGCGGTCGCGATCGTCGTCGCCGCCGGTCACGTAGAACTCGAACGGCTCGCGGACGGCGGGGAACTTCTTATGGAAGACGGCCTGGCCGTTTCCGGTAAGCTCCAGGCGGTCCTCCGTCCAGCCGACCGAGGGGAAGCGGGCGTGAATGACCACCTGGGTGGGCACGACGCTCGAGGCGGAGGCGTCGATCTCGATCTCCAGGTCGTCGCCGCGAAGGACGGTGAAGTCCGGCCCGCCGCGGACATTGAGGTAGGTCCGCTGCGGCCAGGGAATGTCCGCGAAGGCGAGGTTGCGGGCCAGCCACAGGTTCATCACGTCGCTCTGCCAGGCCCACAGGCCCGCCAGGGCCGCCGCCGCCAGCAGGGCCGCGGCGCCGACGCGGCGCAGGCGGCTGCGCTCGACGATCGTGCCCATATCCACCGCGGCGGCCAGGGTGTTGGCCTGCTCGGCCATCCGGTGGATCATCGCCTGGCTCAACTGGTCGTCGATCTGGCGCTGCTCGAACTGGACGGCGCTGATCAGCCGGTCGCCCAGCGGCGGGTAGCGCCGCTCGACCAGCAGGGCCAGGTCGTCCATGCTCATGGCGACCGCCAGCGGGCGGACCAACTGTCGCCAGAACACCGTCAGCACCCCCGCCGCGCACAGCGAGAGGATGATTCCCCGCTGAAGGCGGTCCAGGCGCAGGGTGAAGTCGAAGGCCAGGCTCACCAGCACCAACGCCACCAGCGCCAGCACCAGCCAACTCACCGCCTCGACCGCCAGGCGCCGTCTCAGCCCACCCCGAAGGGTCAGCAGTTTACTTCGCACTCGTGTACTGATCAGTTGGGACATCGTTCTTCCGTAGGGACTAGGGTATAGGGATCAGGGAATAGGGTTCCGGATTGGACGTTCGGATCTGGGGGCTGGGACATGGAAGCCGGCCCGAGCCTTCTTCCTGTCGCATGATGTCTGGTCCCTTGTTCCTCATCCCTGGTCCCTATTCCCTATGCCTTATGCCATGTTGTACTTCTTGCGTAGAATCCACTCGACACCCAGCAGCGTCAGGATGAGCACCAGCGTCAGGGGCGAGTCCCACAGTTCCCAGGTCTTCTCCTCGGCCGCCTTGAGCCGCCCGGCCGGGATCAACTGGGCCAGGCGGTCGACCTCGTAGGCCCGCAGGCAGAACTCCGGGCGGGTGGCGAAGGTCTGGAGGGTGGCCGGGCTGGCCTCGCTGCGCCGGGCCTCGGCCCGGGGGTTGTCGATCACGATCCGCTTGGAGGCCACCTTCTGCGGGTCGCCGTCCAGGGCGGTCAACTCGTAGGTGCCCGTCTGGTCGGCCCGGATGGTGAGCTTGTAGCCGCCGCTCTTGGGGTCGGCCTTGAGTTCCAGTTCTCGGTCGGCGGGCCGGCTTTCGGCGGTCTGCACCGCCACCATGCGGACCTTGAACGTCTCGGCGGTCAAGGGGCGGAACTCCTCGTCGTAGGCCTGGGCCTCGACGGTGATCTTCTCGCCCACGTCGAAGCGGTCGCCCCCGGCGGTGATGATCACGCGCCGGGCCTTCAGGCTGGCCAGATAGCGGATGGAGTTCTCCCAGAAGCGCCGGTGAAGCTGCCCGTCGTTGAGGTACCGCCATCGCCACGTCTCGTCGCTGCCGATGTACAGCACCCGCCCGCCGACGGGCTGGGTGACGATCACCGGTTCCGGCTCGCCCCGGGCGGTGCGGCGCTGCGGATTGGAGCTGGTCGCCAGCACGCGGGCGGCGGGCTTGACGCGCTCGACCGGGTGCGTCCAGAAGACCCCCGGCAGGGCCTGCCACAGGTTGGCGTTATCCTCCGCCTTGGGCGCCAGGCGCAGCGAGGGGTGTTCCCTGCCGTAGGTGGTCAGTCGCAGGGGCCAGGAGGGCGGCGTCTGCTCGGAGATCCGCTCGCCCAGATCCAGCGTGTTGGGGCGAAGGATGACCGGCAGGAGTTCGACCAGCTCGGGCATGGAGCTCTTGCCCGGCAGGAGCGAGTCTGAGTACTTGTTCCCGGCGATGTAGCACAGCCCGCCCTCGTGGCGGGTGACGAAATCCTTCAGCAGCGAGGCCAGCGTGACCATCCCGCCGCTCTTGCCGCCCGAGCCCACCGTCGGCTCGGGATCGTACAGGATCACCACCCGGTACTTCATCAGCTCCGCCAGCGTCTTGGGCAGCTCGGCGAGCTTGAACTTCTCGCTCGAGGCAGCCTGGTTGACCTCCGCGTCGGCGCTCTGCTGCCAGATGCTCACGCGGTACAGCTCGCCCTGGCGGAGCAGGAAGTTGCGGAGGTACTGAAACTCCCAGCCGGCGTCGGAACTGACCAGCAGGATGTTCACCCGCTCCTCGGAGACCTCCAGGCGGGTGTCGGCGTAGTTGTCCTCGGCCAGGCGGTCGTCTTCGGCCGCCTCCACCTGGGCCCTGTAGACGAACTGCCCGGTCTGGCGGACCTCGCAGGCCAGCTTCACCGTCTGGAGCCCGCGGGAGCGGACCTCGTCGGCCCCGCCGCCCTCGTCCTGTTCCAGCTTGACGTCGGCCGACACGCCGGTGTCGGTCCACTGCTCCTTGTCGATGGGCCGCTGGAGGAGGCGGACCTTGACGCTCCGGCCGCCGAAGTTGCGATGGCTGAGCAGGGCGGAGAATTCCACCGTCGAGCCCTGCACGACCTCCTGCGGGGCCTGGAGGCTGCTGACGCCGACGTTGCGGGGGACCGTCGGGTCGCCCACCACCACGGAGTACAGGTTCACGCCGCGTTGCGAGGCGAAGGTCAGGGCGGAGGCCAGGCGGGCCGAGCCGTCCTCGGAGGTGATCTGCCCGTCGCTGACGAGGACCACACCGGCGACCCAGCGCCCCTGAACCTTTTCCAGGGCGTCGCGGAGGGCGGCGGCGATGTTCGTCTCGTGCCCCGCCCCGCTCAGAACCGACAGGGCGGAGTTCACCTGGGCCACCACCTGTTCCTGTCCGGCCGGGCCGGCCTCGCCGTAGTCCAGCAGGCTCAGCAGGCGGGTGTAGGGCTGGGAGGTGTCCTGCGAGGAGTATCGCAGGAGCATCAGCGGATGGTCCTGGGCCAGCTTGGCCAGGGGCCCGCCCTGGCGGGCGAGGAGGCGGCGGATGATCTCCTGGCGGGACATGTCGGCCAGCTTGTCGGGCGAGATGCCCAGGAACCGGGCCAGCTTCGGCCCGCTGTCTTCGCCCGCGTAGGCGTCCTTGAAGGACATGGAGAAGCTGTCGTCGACCAGAACCACGACCGTCGAGCGGAGCGTCTTGCTGAAACGCAGGATGGCCGCCGGGCGCAGCAGCATGAGCATGGCCAGCACGATCACCGCCAGGCGGACACCGGCCAGGAACCCCTTGGCCCGCCTGGAGGCGTCGCCTTCCCGCCGGTAGCTGCGAATGACCAGGAACGCCAGGCCCGCCAGCACCAGCAGCAAGCCGAGCTTCACGTAATTGCTGTACTCGGCAATGAAGTCGACGCGCCAGCTCTCCCCGCCGGCCGTCTGTCCGGGCTGGATCCGAAACAACCATTCGAGCAACTTACTGGTGTCCATTATTGCCTATTGTCTATTGCCCATTGACCATTGACTATTGACCATTGAAGAACCGGATCAGGGGCGGCGCAGCCGCTCATGCCCTTCCAGTCCCAGGCGCCGCAGGCGGGTATCGAACCCGTTGGAACCGCGGGCATCTTCGTCCCACGCCGCCGTGTCCCGTACCAGACTGATCCGATCATGCCCACGCTCTCTCTTCCTATTCCCGAATCCCTAATCCCTAGTCCCTATTCAGTTGGAGTAATGTCCGAACCTCTGACCCAGGAACGTCTCGACGGCAAGCAGTGTCAGCAGGGCCGCCACCGCCCATATCCAGTACTCCTTGTCGCTTCCGGAGCGAATTTCCGCCAATTCCGCGCCGCCGGTCCGCCTCTCGTAGGCGAACTCGCCGCTGCCGAGTGCGGCGGCAAGTTCGTCGCGCCCGCCGGGCATGAGCCGGCCTTCGTCGCCGTCCACGTTGCGGGCCAGGAGCACCTCTTCGGTGGAGGTGTCCGGCACGCTCATCTGGAGGCTGTAGACGCCCGCGCGGTCGGCCCCGGCGAAATGGACGCTGCGTCTGCCATTGTCCGGGTTGACCGGCAGGGCTATCGCGTCGGCGGCCGGGTAGAGCGGCGTGCGAACCAGCACGCGGGCCTCGGCCTGGCGGGCGGGCAGGTCGAAGTGGATCGGCTCGCCCACCTGCGCGGTCTGAAGCTGCTGCTGGGCGCGGGCGATGGCGGCCACCGCGTCGTGCATCACCGGCGGGAAGGTGGCCACCTCGGTGGGCAGTTGAGGCCAGTCGTTCCACTCCGCCGAAGCCGTCGTGTAGACCGCCAGCACGTTGCCCCGCCCGAACTGGCGGTGCACGACGGCGGGCGAGTTCTTGTCGTCGGCGAAGCGGGCCAGCACCCGCGGCGGACGCGCCTGCGTCGTCGTGCGGGCCGGGGCGATCTCGTCGGCTGGACTGAACGCGAAGAAACGGATCAGCGTGGCCGCGATCACCGCCTCGCCCTGAAAACTCCGCATGATGGAGTCGGCCTGCACGCTGCGGGGGTCGAGACGGAAGTACTTGTCCTGGCGGGCCGAGCCCTTCGGCGGGCCGATCGGGAAGGGCGCGAGCCCGGCGCCCTCGTCGTAGAGGCGGCGGTTGTAGAACTCCAGGTTGACCCGGTCGCCGGTGAAGAGGATCAGCCCGCCGCCGGCCTGCACGTACTCCTGGAGGGCGGTCAACTGCGGGTACGCGTCGCGCCCGTCGCTGTTGACGCCCCGCAGGGGGAAGTCGCTGACGTTGAGCAGGCACACCAGGTCGTAGTCGTCGAACCGGACCGAGGGCAGGGAGCTGGCCGAGACCCGGTCGAGCTTGCAGCCCGACGACGCGTCGCCGTGCGGGTCCAGCGCCGCGGCCAGGAAGAACGACTCCGTGTCCAGCGGGTCGGCGGCGTCGGCCCGCCCGTCGACCAGCAGGACGCGGACGGCCGGGCGGACATCGAGCGCGAGGTAGCCCGCGTTGTCGCCCGCGAGTTCGTCGGTGGGCAGGCGGGCGGTGACGACGGCCGAGCCGGCCTCCTCGCAGGTGACGGAGAACTCGACGCGCCGGACCTCGTCGGGGTCGATGGAGTCGATGAGGAGGGCGGGCGGCTGGACGTCGCGGAAACTCCCGCCGGCCTTGGCCCGGACCGACAGGTTGACCTCGACGTTCTCGGCCCGGCGGGGACTGTTGTTGCGGACGCTCAGCGCCAGGCGAGCGGGCGTGCCGGCCACCACGAAGCGGTCCAGCAGCTCGATCGCCTGGACGGTGCAGTTGTCGCTGGCGGGCAGGCCGTAGTCCATCGCCACCACCCGCACGCCCTTTTCGCGGAGGTCGGCCATCTGCTTTCGCAGGGCCTCGGTGCGCTCGGCGCCCTGGAGGTCGTGGCGGCGGAGGTCGCTCAGCAGGTAGAGCCAGCGCGGCTTCTTCTCGCTGCCGAAGGACTTGGAGGCGGCCGCCAGCGCCGAGGCCAGGTCGGTGCGACGGTCGCTGGGCTTGAGCGTGCCCAGGCGGGCCAGCAGCGAGTCGGGGTCGGTGATGAGGTTCAGCGGGAAGAACTCGTTCTGTGAAGAGGCCTGGCTGGCCAGGAGGATCGCGACCTCGTCGGTGCGGGGCATTTGCCTGATCTGCTCGGACAGGTCGCCGGCGGCCGAGGCGAACAGCGTGGTGGCGCCGTAGGCCTGGCCCATGGAGTAGCTGTCGTCCAGGACGAAGACGATCTCGCGGCTGGCCCCCTCCCCGCCGGGCAGGGCGTTGAGAGCGGAACAGCCGGTGAACCGCCCCACCGCCGCCGCCAGCATGAGCACGGCCAGGCAGCGGACGGCCAGCAGGATCAGCTCCTCGATGCGAAGGCGCCGGCGGTTCTTGCGGAGAGAGTCCAGCAGGAACTTCATGGCCGCCCAGTCTCGCACGCGGAAGCGTCTGCGGTTGAGCAGGTGAATCAGGATCGGCAGCGAGATCGCCGCAAACCCGCCCCAGAATAACGCTTCATGTTGAAACATTCGCCCGTCCAGTCAGAAGAACAACAGCGGGACGCAGAGGAACAGAGACACAGAGACGAAGAGAACCAAAGGCAGAAACGACACGACGCAGAGACGCAGAAACACAGAGGACAGACGAGAGAGCGTCTTGCCGCTTCGCGCTATGCATCCTGCCCTCCTCCCTGCCTCCAGCCGCTAAGGACGACACGGCGGATCCCGTCGACCAGCTTGGCCTCGTTGAAATTCATCAGGAGCCCAAGGGGGATTCTCAGCGCCTTCATGGTGCTGATCAGTTGGGAAACATGCTTGTCCAGGATCACTTCCACGGTTTTCAACTCAAGCACAACCTTGTCTTCGACAACCAAGTCCGCATCGTGTTCGCCGACTTCCACACCGTCGTAGTACACCTTTACCGTTCGCTGTGAATCGCACCGCAACCCTTGCTTGCCCAACTCATGCTTCAATGAACGCTCGTATATCTTCTCGACGTACCCGGCGCCCAGTTCCCTGTGCACCTGAATCCCGCAACCGATGATCTTGCCGGTTAATTCCGGCTCCGGGTAATCACGTTCGTCAAAGGCATGAACCTCTGCGCCTTCAACCGAGCGATGCCGTCGACTCATCTCTCATGCCTTTCAGTCTCTTTCCCTTCAGCCCTCTGCATCTCTGCTCCTCTGCGTCCGTCTCTCTTCTTCTCTCTTGTTTTCTCTGCGTCTCTGCTCCTCTGCGTCCTGGGTCAACGCTTGGAGCCCGCCTTTCGGGCGGCGGCGGCGCGGGCGGCCAGGAAAGCCAGCAGCGCGGCGTCCAGGTGGTCCGCGGTCGAGATCCGCTTGTAGTCCACGCGGTTGGCCACGCAGCGTCGCTTGACGTCGCGGCAGAAGGTCTCCAGGGCCTCCAGGTAGCCCTCTCTCAGGGAGCGCGGCTCGACCAGCAGCCGGCCCATGCTTTCCAGGCCCTGGAACATCGTGTTGCCCTGGAACGGGAAGGTCAGCTCGTCTTCGTCCAGCACGTGCAGCACCATCACCTCGTGCCCGTAGTGGCGGAAGTGCTGCAAGCCCTTGATCAGCCCCTCGACGTCCACCAGCAGGTCGCTGACCAGGCAGATCAGCCCGCGCCGGGGCAGTTTCTCGGCCAGGCTGTGGCAGATCGGCTCGAGCGAGGTCTTGGCCTTCGGCTGAACGCTGTCGATCGCGTGCACGAGCGTCTTGATCTGGTTGGGGTTGGCCGAGGGCGGATGGTAGCTCTTGACCTGCTCGTCGAAGACGGCCAGGCCCACCGCGTCCTGCTGCTGGAGGAGCAGGAAGGCCAGGCTGGCCGCCGCGGCGGCGGCGTAGCGGTACTTGGTCAGCCCGTCGCGGGCGGCGTCGCGCCCGTACTGCATGGACTCGCTGCCGTCGAGCAGGAAGGTGGCCTTGAGGTTGGTCTCCTCCTCGTACTGCTTGATGTAGAGGCGGTCGGTCTTGCCCAGCACCTTCCAGTCGATGTGCTTGATGTCGTCGCCGGGGGCGTACTCGCGGTGGCTGGCGAACTCGACGGAGAACCCGTGAAAGGGGCTCTTATGGAGGCCCGAGACGAACCCCTCCACCACCAGGCGGGCCTGGAGGTCCAGGCGGGTGATCTTGGAGAGCACCTTCGGGTCCAGATACTTCTGAAGCTCATTCATAAAGACAGCTTTCAGTGGTCGGTTGTCGGTTGTCAGTCATCTCACGTCGGTGTTGGGCTTACTTGTCGCTCGTCTCTCCCGCACGCTTGGCGCCCATGGTCTTGTTCAGGGCCTCGGCCAGCTTCTCCGCCTCCTGGCGGGTGAAGTTGCCCGAGATGATCGCGTCGCGAGACAGGGCCGACTTCAGGATGGGCGCGCACAGCACCTTCCCGTCGACCAGGACCGCCAGGCGGTTGTTGAGGTTGCTCCGCGTCAACTGGGCGAAGCGCTTCATGCCCGCGCTGTCGAAGCGAACGCTCACGCAGTACTGGTCGAACTGGTCCATGACCACAAAGGCCTTCTCCAGGCCCCAGGCGGTCTGGTCGCTCTTGCCCGGCAGCAGGACCCGCGACGGGGCATTGCACAGCAGGCCCAGTTTCATGTCGCGGAAGTCCGCCACCACGAACCCGTCGCTCTTGCAGTGAAGCTCGGCCCACATGTAGGCGTCGTCGGCGCGGATGTCGGCCTGGCCCTTGCTCAGGCGCTCGATCATCGCCTTGATGTCCGGCTCGCTCAGTTCCGGCTCGCGATCGCTGCCGGGCATGTTGGGCACGACGCGAAGCTCCAGCTTGCCCACGAGCTTGTCCACCGCGAACGGCTTGGGCGGCTGGGACGAGGACGGCCCCGGGGCGCTCTTGGGCTCGCCCTTGTCGTCCACCGGGACCTCTTCGATGGTGGCGATCGACGTCAGGGGCACCTTCTTGCCGTCGTCGGTGGTGATGAGGACCTTGCTCAACTCGTCGGCCGTCAGGGCCTTGATCTGGGCCTTGACCTGCCGGCTGACCTCCTGGGCGGTCAGCTTGAACTGGTTGAGCTTGGCCCGGTCCAACTGGAGGCTGATCTTCTTCTCGACCTTTCCCTTGGGCGCGGTCTTGCCGCCCTCGGGCGGCTTGTCGGCCGCGGGCTTCGGCTCGCTCTTGGACTTCGGGACGATCGCGGCCACCTCGCTGAGCGGCACGCGCTTGCCGCTGGGCGTGAGCAGTTGGATCTTCCGGGCGGCGGCCAGGAACTCCTCGTCGCTGACATCCTTGGGCAGGCGTTCCAGCGCCCGCTCGATCTGCCGCACGACGTGATCCGGCTTCATGCCGTATGCGGCCAGTCGGGCCGAGTCGAACTGGAAGTCGAAGTCGCTGGCCTGCCCGGCGGCCAGGCCCTTCGGGCTTGCTCCCGCCAAGGCGCACGCGACCACCAGGACGACCAGCCAAGGCCTCCAGACATCGCGGTGTTTTCTACTTGCCGGCACGGTCCGATCTCCTGCCTAGCCTCGCAACGGCGTCACTCGACGATCGAAGAGCGACAATCGGCACTCACGACACCGCCTTGGCGGTGGCGGGGTTGGCCTCGATGGCGCTTTCCTTGGCGGGGATGATTTCCAGGAGCTTGTCGACGATCTTGTCGGTGCTGTAGCCCTCGGCGTCGGCGTTGAAGTTGGTGACGATGCGGTGGCGCAGCACGGGCTTGGCGACGGCCTGGATGTCCTCGGTGGAGGCGTGGAATCGCCCGTGGAGGACGCTGCGGACCTTGGCGCCCATGATGAGGTACTGGCAGGCGCGGGGCCCGGCGCCCCAGGAGATGTAGTCGCGGACGATGTCGGGCACCTGACCCTCCAAAATGCGCGTGGCCCGCACCAGCCGCATCGCGTAGTGGATCACGTGATCGGCGACGGGGACGCGGCGGATGATCTCCTGGAGCTTGATGATATCCGACCCGTCCAGCACGTTGGTGAGCTGGACGTTCTGGACGGCCGTGGTCAGACGGACGATGTCGAACTCCTCGTCCCAGTTGGGGTACTGGACGAAGATCTTGAACATGAAGCGGTCCTGCTGGGCCTCGGGCAAGGGATACGTGCCTTCCTGCTCGATGGGGTTCTGGGTGGCCAGCACGAAGAACGGGTCGAGCATGGGCATCCGGCGCCCGCCCGCGGAGACCTGGCGTTCCTGCATGGCCTCCAGCAGGGCGGCCTGCGTCTTGGGCGGTGTGCGGTTGATCTCGTCGGCGAGGATGATGTTGTTGAAGATCGGCCCCTGGAGGAACTTGAACTCGCGGTGGCCGCTGGCGCGGTCCTCCTGAATGACCTCGGTGCCGGTGATGTCCGAGGGCATCAGGTCGGGCGTGAACTGGATGCGGGCGAACTGAAGGTCCAGGCACTGGGCCAGCGAGGACACCATCAGGGTCTTGGCCAGGCCCGGCACGCCCTCCAGGATCGCGTGGCCGCGGGCAAAGATGCACATCAGCAGCTCTTCCAGCACCTGCTCCTGCCCGACGATGGCCTTGGCCATCTCGGCGCGAATGGTCTGGTAGGCCTTGGTCAGCCGGTCGGCCGACTGAAGGTCGGCGTCGGTCAGGGGCTTTTCGCCCGGAGCGTTCTCATTCACCACTGGGATTCTCCTCTGTATTCTTCGCTGGGAAGCATGGGACTCATGGGACGTCTGGGATCGTTCACGTCGTCGGCTACTTCTGGCAGATCGGCAGGTAGCCGTAGGGCAACTGGAGGATGATCGTGGCGATGGCCGTGCCGTAGGTCGTGCCCACGCCGTCGCCGTTCCAGCTTCCGTCGGGCGCCTGCATGGTCAGCAGGCGGTCGCGGATCTGCGGGTAGTACTGGGCCCAGTCTTTGCCCCCCCGCTGGTACATCGCCTGGGCCATGTAAAAGTGCGTGTAAAAATAATGCCCGTAGTTCTGGTTGTCCACCCGCACGTTCTGCTGGACGTACTGCACCAGCTTCTCGACCATCTCGGCCTCGCCGCCCTTGCCCCCGGTGGTGCGGTCGTAGACGCCGGCGGCGTAGAAACAGGCGATGGCCGCCGCGGAGATGGCGGGACGGCTCTGCCCGCGGCTGGAGGCGGAGTAGCAGATCCCGCCGTCGGGCTGCTGGCACATGTGGAGGTACTCGACGGCCTTGTCGATGACCTTCTTGTCGACCAGCACCCCGACGTTCCGGCAGGCCCGCAGGGCCTGAAGCTGCGTCACCGTGACCGAGCCCTCGTCGTTGTTGGACTCGGGGGTGTAGTACCACCCGCCGCACGGCTTGGGCCACTTGCCCCCGCCCACGGTGGACTGCGACCGCTCGGTCACCTTCACCGCCCGGGCCAGCACCTCGCGGACCTGTTTGTCCTTGTCCTTGTGCAGTTCCACGCCGCTGCACTGGGCCAGGAAGAGCATCGAGAACCCGTGCCCGTACATCGAGCGGTGCTCGGCGCCGGGCCCGGCGATCAGCCCGTCCTTGTTCATCTCCGTGATGCGGAGGATGTAGTTGAGGGCCTTGGTGACGTTGCTGCAATATGGACCGGTCTCGGGCGTGGAGCCCCCGGCCATGAACGCCAGGCCCGACAGGGCCGTCATCACCGACGGGTAACTGCCGTACGAGCCGTCATGCATCCAGCTCCCGTCCGGGCGCTGGGTGTGCTTGAGGCGGTTGAGCCCGCGCTCGATGGCGGCCATCGTCCGACGGTCCATCAGGTCCGGGGGGACCGGTCCCGGCGGGGGCGCCGCTGCGGCGGACCTGCTCCACGCGCCGCCCAGCAGCGAAGTCGTCGCCACCGCCAGCACCACCGCCCACGCCGACCATGCCTTTCGCGTCTGCCTCATGCCAGCCTCTCACTTCGTGCCGTAGACGGCGACCCCGTCGCCCGTCTCGACCGTCAAAAAGCCGTCCGTAATCACCGCCTGCCCCGACTGCAGCAGCTTGCGGTGGCGCACCGCCGCGTTCACCTTCGGGCTGTCCCCGCCCAGGTCGATCGTCTGGACCGCCTTGCCCGTCTCCTTGTCCAGGACGATCGCCCGCGCCGTTGCCTGGGTCTGCATCTCCCGCACCGTCGCCACCAGGTGCTTCTGGGCGACCGCCGGCAACTGGGGCCTCGTGACGTACCGCCCCGAAACGTCCAGCGGGTACACCCACCGGGGCTTGTCCTTGTCGAGGCTCAGCCGGTGCAGGGCCAGGTTGCGACAGGGCATGAACCGGATGTTCACGTTCGTCCGCCGCACGTTGCCCGGAATGCCCGAGGAACTCAGCACGTAGATGCTCTGCCCGTCGAACATGGCGTCGATGGCGATGGGCTTCTCGCCGCCGACCGCTTCCAGGCGGAACTCCGCCAGCGACTGGCCGCCCCCGGCCATCGGCAAGACCTTCACCTCGCCCTCCTGGCTGGGCTGGACGAGGATGTTCTGGTCCCGGACGCACAGGATCGACGCCCCGCTGTTCTCCCCGTACCGCCGCCACCACAGCGGCTTGTCCAGCTTGCCCACCTCCCAGACGTTCAACTCGTCGTCGACCATCGTGACCAGGAAGCCTTCCCGCGTGAGCGCCCCCTCCAGGCCGCGGGAGGCCTCGAATTTCTTGAGCACCCGCCCTTTGTCCAGGCTCAGCAGGAGCATCTGGCGGAACGTCCGGTCGCGGACCAGCACGCAACCGCAGGCGATCTCCGGCGGCAGCAGCGCCCCGCGCCCGGCGCCGGAGGCCGCCTTCCATCGCAGCTCGCCCGAGGTCAGGTCCACGCACACGATCGTCCCGGACGAGTCCACGACCACCAGTTCCCGCGGCGTGATGGACATCTGGGAAGGCGAGGGAGCGCCGAAGTCGGCCAGCTTCTTGTCCAGCGTCAGGCGCCCGCTGGACAGCTCGAATCGCCGCAGGGCCGTGCGGTAGGCCACCAGCACGCTCTTGCCGTCGGCGCTGAGCGAGCCGACCAGGTTCGAGCCGCTCACGATGAACGCCCGGTTGGGGTCCACCTCCAGGGGCACCAGGGCGGACCAGTCTTTCTCGTCGGGGGCCTTGGGCGAAGCCGTGTCCAGCAGGATCGCCCGTTTGCCGTTGAGGGCGATGAGCTTCTGGCCCGCGCGGACGGCCTGGCCGTCCTGGTCGCGGAGGGCCACCAGCTTCTCGTCCACGATGTCCCAGAGCTTCTGCACCGGGGCCAGCAGCGCCTGGATCGCCTGGTCCCGCAGGTCCGGCGAGGGAGGCGTCGGGCCGATCTTGCCCGACTCGATCCGCTTGATCAGATCGCCCAGCTTGCCCTGGATGTCGGCGAACTTGACCGACGTTTCCGGGGCCATCTCGCGAACCTGGTCCAGCGTCTGGCTGGCCACGAGCTGCCACCCGCGCCGGGCGCAGATGGCCGCCAGCCCCACCACGGCCGAGACCCGCAGTTCGCTGGTCTGGAGGCGGCTGACCTGCCACAGCAGCCTGCGCGTCTGCGTCAACATCGACTCGGCCTGCACCCCCGAGGCGGACTGCGACTTCCCGTACAACAGCTCGGCTGCGTAGAACTGCGCGTCGTCGGCCCACTTGCTGTTGGGCCACTGCTGGGCCACCCGCATGAGGGCCTCGGCGTCGCGCCCGTCGCGCCCTGCGACCAGGGCCTGCTCGGCCTTGGCGTCCCAGGCGGCATAGACCTGCTGCCCGTGAATCTCGATCAACCGCTTGACGAACAGCTCAGCCCACTCGCGGGCCTCCTGCTGCTCGTCCTCGCTGCTCAGGCGGGTCAGGTCGTTGCCCTCGGGCCCGATGAGAACGTCGGCGACCTTGAGATCGCCCGCCTCGGCCGCCAACTCCTGGGCCACGTCCACCGCCCGGGGGTACTCGCCCGCCCGCTCGTGGTACTTGGCCAGTCGGATGTTCAGGTGGGCCTTGTCGCTGGGGCTGACGGCGTAGGCGCGGGCCTTCCGGAAGTTCTCCAACATGCCGGCGTTGGTGTCGGAGCGATTGGCCATCGCCACGTACGTGCGATACAGGTGGGGCATGACCCGCTGGGACAGGTCGTGGTCGTTGACCTGCCCGGCCAGGCGCTCGCACTTGAGCAGCGCTTCCAGGGCCTCGTCGAACCGCTCAGCCCCGAAGGCCAACATGCCCCATTGCAGGAGGATCTGTCGATGCTCGTCGGCCTTGGTCGACGAGAGGCGGTCGACCAGGAGGTGGCGGACGTACTCGTAATCGAAGTACGCGCAGATCCCCGCGGCGTTGGCGGCCAGCAGCTTGCCGTCCAGGCTCACCAGGTTGCCCAGCAGGCCCTGGGGCGACTGCAACTCCATGCCGTCAAGCGGATAGCCCCCTTCGAGGCCCATGCGGTAGACCTTGCCCTCGGCGCTGGCCAGCACGTGACGGCGCGAGACGGCGGGCCGGCCCAGGATGCCCTTGTTCTCGTGCTTGGCCAGCACCTGCCCGCTCTGGGCGTCGACGACGACGATGCCCTCACCGCTGAGCAGCAGGCGGTCGTGGTCGATGAAACTCAGGTCTTTCTGGTCCTGGCGGGAGGTCTCCAGCAGCAGTTGGCCCGAGCGGCAGTCGAGCGACAGCATGTTGTCGCTGTCGCAGGGCAGGCAGAAGGCCCGCCCGCGGCTGATGATCACCGGGTTGGGCGGGTAGGTGGCGGCGTTGTTTCGCCCCTGGACAACCGGGTACGAGGCCGCCCCCATGCGGTTCAGGGCGCTGGGGTACTGGTGGGCCCAGAGGGGCCGGCCCGTGTCGGCTTCCAGGCCCGCGATCACCCCGCTGTTGGTGACGGCCACGACGATGCCGTCGTTGACGGCCGGCGGGCTGCCCCGGCTGTCCAGGTCCATGTACCGCAGATGGGGAGCCTGGGCGGGGATCTGGGCGAGGATCGTGCTCCAGACCAGCTCGCCCGTCCGCGCCGACAGGCACGCCAGGTGGTAGCTCTCCATGTAGAGGACCAGCACGTACAGGCGCTGGTCGAGGTACGTGGGGGCCGAGAGGTACCTGCCGTTGCGGATGAGTTCGCTCTCGCCCTGGCCCCGGCCCCGGGTCCACTTGATCTTGCCTTCTTCCTCGATCGAGTAGGCGACCAGGCAGGACATGTCGGCCGGGCCGGGCATGGAGCGATTGACGTACCGCCCGACCTGGGCCGGCGGGCAATCGCTCAGGGCGTAGACGTAGCCCCCGCCGCAGGTCAGGCAGTACTGCCCGCTGTCGAATGGCAGGGTGTAGCCGTAGTACTGGCGTGCGGAGGAGGATTCATCCTTCTCCAACTGCCCTCGGCCTTCCCACAGGGGCATGCCGGTGATGATGTTGTAGGCCCGCACGGCGTCGTCCTGGCGGACGATGACCGTCTCGCCGACCACCACAGGCTGGACCGAGGGCGGCAGGAAGATGGGGCTGCCCCGGCTGACCCCGCCGGGGTTGTAGATGTGAACGTTTCGCGGGTACTCCGCCTGGGCGTGGCCCTTGACGACCCGCACGGACATCGAGCCGCGGTTGCCCGGCAGGGAGCGGCGCAGGCTCTTGAGCGCGATCAGGGTGTCGCCCACGTCGTCGCCGCTGACGGCGGGCATCTCCGGCACCCGCCATCGCGGGGCCAGCACCACCTTGCTCTCGCTCATGACCGCTGCCCCGTCGCCCAGGCCCCCCAGGCCCGGCCAGTCTCGCGCCGGCGCCGCCGGGGGAGGCGGAGCCACCGGCAGGGAGCGGACCATCTCGGCGGCGAAAGCGGACACGTTCTGCTGTCGGCCCGCCAGCGTCGCTTCGGCGTCCGCGTGGTCCTTTGCCAACAGGTCCACCAGACGCCGGGCCTCGCCGTTGCGCCCGGCCAGGTGGTTGGCCACCGCCAGACGGGCCAGCAGCGCCGGCCTCTGACTGTCTGGGTACTGGAGATCCAGGCAGTCTTCCCACACCTCGACGGCCTGGGCGAACTCGCCGGCGTCGAAGTGCATCCGCCCCACAGCCTCCAGCGCCAGCATCCCGTGCTCGGTGTGGAGGTATCGCGACACCACCTTCTTGAGGCTCAGCGAGTCTCCATCGGCCAGCGCCTGCTCGAACAGTTTCTGGGCCTGGACCTCGTGCAGCCGCCGGTAGTACAGCACGGCCTGCTCGTCGCTGCGGGCGATCAGTTCGTTGGCCAGCGTCCACAGCGAGATCCACCTCCGCCCGTCGCTGGAGGCCACGAAACCCGAGTCGCTGCGGGTGATCATGATCTGGAGCAGTTCCAGCGCGCCGGAGTAGTCCTTCTGCTCGAGCAGTTGGCGGGCGCGGACCAGGGCCTGGAACAGTTCGTCGTCGGAGTGGACAAGCGGAGGCGGGCGATCGGGATTCTGGGGCGCCGCCGCCGAGCGCCCGGTCAGGAACTCATCCAGCAGTCCCCGCCCCGCCGGCGCAGGGGAACCCCAGGCCTCCCCGATGGGGAGACAAACAGCGCAGACAACAGCAACAGCCGTTGCCGCCGGCCAACTGAACATGCCTCTACCCGCTGCCATCAACATACCTCTCACCACTAAACGCACGGCGAGGCCCATTATAAACAACGCTCGGCGAAGGCGGAAACAACATCTCCCGCCCTCCTGGACGCTTCGGCCAGGAACCTTCTTAGACGAGCAGACGGCGTGGCGGTTTCCCCTCCTGTCAAATATTCCCTCCGGGAGGGGAAAATCGTCTCGCTGAAACTGGGAATGCTTCCGATTTTGCCGATATTTATGATATCATTAATACAGGACAAGCCTGCGGTGCGACGGCGGTTTCATCCATGCCATCATTCATACCTCCTCCCGCCGCGCAAGCCGCCTGCAGGACGTGACTGCCGCCGTAGACCGGACAACCCGGCAACCACCGCGCTCGAAAGGTTTGGTGACCCATGCGCGTCGATCCCGCCGCCTCGCAGACCTGGGCTGCACATGCCGATCGACCCGCCTGCTCCAAGGAGGACATCGCCCGGGCCCTTGAGGCCCTGCGCCAAGCCGCCTCCGCCAAGCAGGTCGAACTCATCTGCGCCGCGTATCAGGCCCTGCGCCCGATCGCGCACGCCCACCGTCTGGACCCGCTCAAGCTGGCCCAGAAGGCCATGGGACCCTCCGCCGTCGAGTACCTGGTGTCCGCCTTCTCCCACCTCCACTGCTTCATGTGCCAGGGCGGTTGCGTCCCCTGCGACCCCTGCGAGGGAGAGGGGGAGATCGTCCCCGGACGAGCCTGCCCCACCTGCGACGGGCTGGGCCTGGCGCCCTGCCCCTTCTGCCGCGGCACCAACTGGGCCGACCGCACCGTCATCCCCGCCGAGATCGCCCAGGCCGTCCACCACC
>Ga0116149_1001344_pt1 | contig 29956 bp, 20 predicted proteins | sample AD_UKC057_MetaG_FD_89787 | JGI IMG/M metagenome (GOLD analysis project Ga0116149, IMG submission 89787) | Active sludge microbial communities of municipal wastewater-treating anaerobic digesters from USA - AD_UKC057_MetaG | ecosystem: Engineered > Bioreactor > Anaerobic > Digestate | place: USA...
ATATAGAAAACGACACAAAGACCGGTTTAACACAGCCGGAAGCCTATACTGCGTTTAAGCAGTGGACAGATTTTTATGCCAATTACGGCTTTATTAATAAGTTCGATTTTTATACACGCTTTAGATCCGGAGAAATGCCTCTCGGTATCGCAAGTTACGGCATGTACAATATGTTTACAGCCGCTGCTCCGGAAATCCGAAATGAATGGGCAATGATTCCCATTCCCGGCATGGAGCAAAGCGACGGCTCAATTAACCGCTCAGAAGGTGCAGGCGGCGGTGCTTCAATTATGTTTAATAAGATTAAAAATCCTGATGCAGGATGGGCATTTCTCGAATGGTGGAGCAGCCCCGAGGTTCAGCTCAAATTCGCAACTCAGCTCGAGACCCTTCTGGGAACAGCAGCCCGCTTGAATACAGCAAATATTAAAACTTTTGAAAAGATGCCGTGGTCAAAAAGCGAGGCGGAAACGCTTCTCGACCAGTGGAAGGATGTTAAGGAAATTCCCGAGGTTCCAGGCGGATACTACACTGTCCGCATGGTGGATACAGCATTCAGCAAGGTTTTTTATAACAACATGAATGCACGTGCCACGCTGTATAAATACTGTCAGCTGATTGACGAAGAAATTGCACGAAAACGAAAGGAGCTGGGTCTTGATGAATAACTTACAATATGCAGGAAGGAAAACACTTGCTCAAAAAATATGGGCAGCGCGTGAAAGCTATGCGCTTATGGCTCCGTTTTTTATTCTATTCACTATCTTTACTCTTATTCCAATTATATCTTCAATATATTTAAGTTTTACAAACTTTAATATGCTTGAAACTCCCCGGTGGATTGGTCTTTCAAATTACGTGAGGCTTCTTCTCGATGATCAGGTTTTCTTAACGGTACTAAAAAACACTCTCATATTTGCCTTTATTACCGGTCCGATCGGGTATGTTCTTTCGTTTATGCTTGCCTGGCTTATTAATGATTACCGGCCGGGACCGCGTTCTGTATGGACGCTTATATTTTATGCGCCTACTTTGGCCGGAAACGTTTTTTATATTTGGACCATAATTTTTTCCGGCGACTATTACGGACTTATGAACGGTTGGCTCATGAGTCTTGGAATTCTTCAGGAACCCAGAGACTGGATCGGAGACACAAAATATGTTTTGAACGTTGTTCTTGTTGTCCAGCTTTGGCTGAGTTTCGGCGCAGGCTTTCTTGCCTTCATTGCAGGGTTTCAAAGCATTGACAAATCCCTGTACGAAGCGGGTGTCATTGACGGTATAAAAAACCGCTGGCAGGAATTATGGTACATAACGCTTCCAAGTATGGCTCCTCAGTTGTTGTTCGGTGCTGTTATGCAGATAAGTGCATCTTTCGGTGTAACAGAAGTTGTAAAATCAGTTGCAGGATTTCCTACGCGCGGGTATGCGGCGGATACAATAGGTACCTATATTAATGACTTTGGTATAGTCAGATTCGAAATGGGGTATGCTTGTACTATTTCTGTGTTTTTATTTGTCATCATGGTTGTAACAAATCAGATCATTTTGAAAGTTATTAAGAGGGTTTCAAATGACTAGTACTTTTCAAAAAATTATTCACCGCATTAAATACCGCGGAGCAGATAAGGTTAACCGTTCACGCGGAGTCGATTTTTTTCTCATGCTGTGGCTCGGGCTCCTCGGATCCTTTATGCTTCTGCCCATTATTTACACCCTTGTTTCTGCTTTTAAACCTATGGAGGAGCTCTTTATTTTTCCTCCCCGTCTTTATGTCGCAAACCCGACGCTCGATAATTTTATTCAATTAAAACATATACTTTCGGGCTTGTGGGTTCCCTTCAGCCGCTACTTATTTAACAGCGCCTTTGTAACAGTGATTGCTACAACAGGCAATGTTATTTTTGCAAGTATGGCGGCTTATCCTCTCGCGAAACACGATTTTCCGGGTAAAAAAATAATTTCACAAATTGTTGTTCTCGCCCTCTTATTTACCGGACAGGTACTGTATATACCTCAGTACGTTATTATTGCAAAGCTCGGCCTTATTAATTCTTATTTAGCCCTAATACTGCCGGTAGTCCAGGGAACTCTCGGCGTCTTTCTTATGAAGCAGTTTATGACGCAAATTCCTGTTTCTCTTTTAGAAGCAGCACGCATAGACGGAGGCAATGAATTTTTCATTTGGGCCAGAGTGGTTATGCCTTCTGTAAAACCTGCATGGTTAACGCTTATTATTTTTTCTTTTAAAGATATATGGAACCAGCCGGGTAATTCATTTATCTACGATGAAAGTATGAAGGTTCTTCCGTCAATTATGACGCAGATCCAGTCCGGCGGTTTTGCGCGTGCGGGGGTTGTTGCAGCCGTTGCCCTTGTTATGATGATTCCTCCCCTTGTCTTGTTTCAGGTAACTCAAAAGTCAGTTATTCAAACTATGGCTTCATCGGGAATAAAGGAGTAGGTATGCATAAGTTTGTACAAAAAATTATTACTGCAGCACTGCTGTGCTTAGCGGTATCTTCTCTAACAGCGGTTCCCCCCATGACGACTCCGGTGCCTTATATTTCGTATAATTATGATATGTGGGACAGAAGCACTCCTGCCTTTCCTTCATATGATACACAAAAAACAGTGAACGGGTGGCATTTAGGTGTCGGTCCCATGAACAATCCAAAAGATTTATGTAAGGATGATCAGGGAAATATTTATATTTTAGATTCTGGAAATAAGCGAATTATTATTATTGACAAGCTGATGAATTTAACCGGTGTAATTGACACCTTTTATTTTGAGGATGAATCATTTGAACTAATAGAACCGGCAGGTATTTATGTTGATGCTGATAAAAGTTTGTATATTGCAGACCGGGGTGCCAAGGCGGTTTTTGTATGTTCTCTGGAGGGCGTCTGTTTTAAGATTATTCGTAAGCCTGTTACAGACTTGATTGATGAAAACACAGATTTTATTCCGGATAAGGTCTTGGCAGATCCTGCAGGTGTTATCTATGTTCTTTCATTCGGCGCGTATGAAGGTGCATATACCTTTGATCAAAAAGGCGACTTTCTCGGATTCTTCGGTTCAAATAAAGTAAATGTAAACCAGAAACTTCTTTCCGATCGTATGTGGCGGTTTTTTGCAACAAAGGAACAGCAGGAAAGAATGTACCGCTATGTACCGGTGGAATATGCAAATTTTTGTATTGATAAAGAAGGCTTCATTTATACTGTTTCAAATTTTGGAGACAATGAGCAGCGGGGGCAGGTAAGAAAGCTTAACCCTCTGTCGCAGAATATATTATTCTATAATCAAAAACCAAACCTGATGTTTTTCGGTGATATTGAATATACCTATACCAACCGCATTGAAAAATCGACACTTATTGCTCTTGATGTTGATGATTACGGATTTATCTCTGTCCTCGATTTTGAGCGCGGGAGAATTTTCCAGTATGACCAATCTTGTAATCTTATTGCTGTCTTCGGCGGAACCGGAAATCAAACCGGCGCTTTTCGCAATGCGGCAGATTTAGTCAGTATTGAGGACACAATCTATGTGCTTGACAACGTTAAAGGAAGCCTAACTTCATTTACTCCAACCCGTTTTGGAAAGGCAGTTCGCTCTGCAACCGTTTTATATGAAGAGGGGTTTTATGAGCAGGCGCTGGAGCCGTGGTTTGATGCGCTTAAACTTGATAGAAACAATTTTTTAATCCTTCGCGGATTAGGCCGTGCTTATGAGAGGATAGGCGACTATGAAGAAGCAATGTACTATTTTAAAGAAGCACAATACAATAGATCATATTCAGATTCCTTTTTAGAATGGCGCACAGCATTTTTACGCGAACATTTTATTATGTTCATGATTAGCATTCTTCTCATACTTATTGCACCTTCTCTTATTTCTCACATCATTATTAAAAAGAAAAAATCTGAACCCGTAGACCGTGCTGTCTATGTAAAAGCCCTGCAGTTTCCCTTCTATCTCATTGCTCATCCTGGAAAAGGATGGGAGGAATTAAAAGATGAAAAACAGGGAAGTCTCCTCTTAGCCAATATTATTCTATTTTTATCTTTTATAATGAGTATTATTCAGTTTCAGGCAACCGGTTTTATTTTTAATCCGAATAAACTTGATGAGATGAATCTGCTCATAAACTTTGCATCAACTATCGGTATTTTTACTTTATGGTGTATTGCAAACTGGGCTATCTGCACCCTTCTCGACGGAAAGGGCACATTCAAAGAAATCTGGATTTTCAGCGCATACTCAAGACTTTTTTATGTTCTCTCTGTAATTCCCATTGTACTTTTGAGTAATGTGCTTACAAGAGACGAAGGTTTGTTTTTAACAATTTTTGAAACAGTTCAAATTGGATATTCAGTGCTTATGATGACTGCAGCAGTTAAGGCTGTTCATCAGTACACCTTTAAGAAAACAGTTTTTTCCATGGCGCTTACTGTTGCCGGAATTGTTCTTATAATTGTCATAATACTTTTATTCTTTTCTTTATTCTCGCAAATATGGTCCTTTGGTTCCACACTTGTGCAGGAAATACTTATGAGAATGTAGATGAAGGAGTTTAAATTGAAACACTGGTTAAAAAAAATATGCATACTGATTATTCTCACTTCGGTTTGTGCATCGCTTTTTTCGCTTCCTGGAAGTGAGTATTTTACAGAGGAAGATCTTTCTTTATACGGGTATTACATATCTGCCGAAACTGAAGAACTGCAGTTATTCCTGGATGAAGAAAACGGCTTTTTTGCAGTACGCGATGTTTCATCCGGCTACGTCTGGTACTCGGTCCCTCTCGACTGGGAGGATGACACAGTCTCTTCAGGGTTTAATAAAAATGCAGTTCCCTCAATAATTACTATCCGCACCAAGGACGATAAGGGCTCTTTTTACCCTGCAAACAGCTATACCAATGTTGTCCGCCGCAACACTCTCGATGTGCAGGAAATCGAGAACGGTTTTCGTCTTGTACAGTTTTTTAAGCGTGAAGGTATTGAAGTTCCTGTTGATATAACCATCGAAGGAAGAACTCTGCTTGTTTCTGTACCGCTTGGAGAAATATGGGAAAATGATGAGGATGTTTTAAGAATCCTTGATTTTACTGTTATGCCGTATTTCGGTGCTGCAGGTCCTGAAGAAAAGGGCTATATGTTTGTTCCCGACGGCAGCGGTGCTTTAATTAATTTTACAAACCGCAATAGCGATGCAGTGTATCAGCAGTATGTGTATGGTCGCGATAACTCAATTATTCCTGTTATGAAAAAAACTGTGACGGAAGATGTCCTTCTGCCGGTATTCGGCATGAAAAGAAACGGCTCCGGTTTTATTGCAGTGTTTGAACAAAGTGCTTCGCGCGGTTTTATAAGTGCAGAAACTGCGTATCAAAAAACAAATTACAACGCAATTAATGCATCCTGTGTTGTGCGGGATTATGATGTTTTTTCCTTTCGCGAAAGGACAGGTACACCGCGCGATATAAAAATATTTGAAAAAGGCAACTTTGCAGATGAGGTTTTTTCCGTCCGCTATATTCTTCTGGATGAAGAAGACTCTGATTATACCGGAATGGCAAAAGCCTATAGATCATATTTACAGAGTAAGGGGAATTTCCCCCTGGAAAAGAAAGCAGACGATACAGCCCTTGTATTAAATTTTTTAGGAAACTCAGAAAAAAAGCAGCCTGTTGCAGGAATCCCGATGAATGTTATGATGTCATACACGCCGTTTGCTGATGTTGTACAAACCATAGAAAAACTAGAGTCAAAGGGTGTAAGTAATTTTGTTGTCAAATATGACGGATGGACGGACGGCGGTTTATTCGGCAAGTATCCTGCTAAGGCTGATCCGGAAAAAGCTGCAGGCGGAAAAAAAGATTTTAATGCTATGATTAGAACGCTTGAAGAAAAGGGTATACCTTTTTTCGGAGGAACGGACTTTGTACATTTATTTAAGAGCGATATATCACACTTGAAAGAGCTGCATACAAATAGATCTATAAATAAAACACCTGCTGCTGTTCCCGAATATGCACTTTCTACATTCAATGAGAAAGAAGACTCAAATACGTATTGGGTATTAAAAGCTCCTTCTATAGAAAAATTTGCTTCGCGCTTTTACAGCTCTTTAGAAAAGTATCCATCGCTGGGATTAGCACCCGACAGTCTTGCAGGAACTCTGGGGTCGGATTTTTCAAGTAAGAACGGCTCATCACGCAGCAGGACCGCAGCGGTTTTTGAATCTCTTATTGCAAAATATTCTACCGATCGGGGTTTGTATTTTTCAAGACCCTTTGCTTATGCATTGCCTTTTACAACATTTGCCGGCGACCTTCCTTCTACGTCGAGCAGGTTTGACATTGAAGATGACTCTGTTCCCTTTTATCAGATTGTACTCAAAGGATACATCCCTTTTTCCAATCTCCCTGCAAACCGTTCCCTTGATCAAAGGTCCTATGTTTTAAGTCTTCTCGAAAGCGGGGCAATGCCGTCTTTTGTCTGGGTTACGAAAAATGCCGATGAAATGCGCGACACAAGGCTTGATTCCTTCATGAGTGTTTTTGCAGATGACTGGCTTGATGAATCTGTGGCGCTCTATAAAGAAGTTGCCCCTGTTCTTGACCTAATTAACGGTTTTGAAATTATGAGTCACAACATACTTACTAATGGGCTTAGAGAAATAGTATACGAAAACGGTATAACAATAATTACAAATCCTACATCTCAAACGGCAGCTCATTCTTCGGGCTTAATTATACAATCCATGTCGTACGCGGTTCAGAATGCTGTGAAGGGGTTAACACAATGAAATTACTTAACGGAAAGCTTGATGGCTATAATCCTTTTAGAAAAAGAGGGCTTGCAGAAAAAAAGGCTCTTTGGGGATGGTTTTTTATAGCACCCTGGATAGTCGGTTTTATATTCTTCTTTGCAGTGCCTCTTGTGACTTCATTTTATTATACGCTGACAACAATACAAATCTCTCATAACGGTCTTGAATTTAATTGGGCCGGTTTTGATAATTATGTGTATGCTTTTACCGTCGATCCTGATTTTACAAGGAATATTGTCGAATCTGCTTTGAATATAGTGTATCAGGTTCCAATAATAATCTGCTTCAGTCTTTTTATTGCTCTTATTTTACGTTCAGAATTTCGCGGAAAAACTGCAATGCGGTCAATATTCTTTTTGCCGGTAATCATTTCTTCGGGTGTAGTTATAACCATTTTGCAGCAGAATGTTTTTGCTTCCGGTACTGGAGAGGCTTCTACCTTATTTCAAACAGGCAATCTTACCGATATTCTTGTACGTTCAGGATTCGGTCCTTCCTTTACAAAAATTATAACGCAGACTATTGGCCAAATATTTGATCTTACATGGCGCTCGGGAGTGCAAATTCTACTGCTGCTTTCAGCGCTTCACAGTATACCCGACAGTATGTATGAGGCGGCAAAAATTGAAGGTGCAACAGGCTGGGAGATGTTTTGGAAGATAACCTTCATCTTAATTTCACCGACCATTGTTATGGCAATCATTTATTCAATCATAGATTATTTTACTGATTATTCAAACAGTATTATGCAGATGATTGTTGAGAACGTAAAGATCGGCAAATTCGAGTACAGTACGACAATATCAATTTTGTACTTCGCTGTTGTTATGATCATTATTCTATTTGTTAACGGTATTCTTTCCCGCTCAGCCAATAAGGCTGTAAACTAGGTGTATTACTCCGGAGGTTTTGCATGGCTATGACATACTATAAAAATAAAAAGGCCGGCGATAAGGCTTTAGAAATAATCACGTCCATTGTGCGTGCCCTGTTTTTACTCGGAATGGCCTATGTGCTGCTGTATCCTGTTCTCTTTTTATTATCTAATGCATTTAGAGATCCAATAGACAGGCTTGACCCGACTGTTATCTGGATTCCTAAAACATTTACATTGAATAACTTTTTTTTGTCGGATCAGATTTTGGGCTTTCTTCCCTCTATCATGAAAACGTTGAGCATGTTAATTCCGTCGGTAATTATTCAAGTATTCATATGTCTCATGGTAGCATACGGTTTTGCCCGTTTTAATTTTAAGTTTAAGGAGCTTCTTTTTTCCTGCCTGCTGTTCACCATAATTGTTCCTGTTCAGACAATGATAATCCCGTTATATGTAAACTTTCGATTTTTTGACTTTTTCGGTATAGGTAAAATTTTAGCGATCTTTAATGGTGGAGAGGCGGTCACCGTAAAACTTCTTAATACTAACTGGCCTTTTTATCTTATGTCGCTGACCGGCACCGGCATCCGGTCCGGTTTATACATTTTTATGGTGCGGCAGTTTTTTAAAAGCATGCCGGTAGAGCTTGAAGAATCCGCCTTTGTCGACGGCTGCGGCCCGTTTAAAACTTTTATGAAAATAATGCTTCCGAATGTAGGCAGTATTGTGATCGTTATAACTCTTTTTTCAATAGTATGGCATTGGAACGATTTTTATCTGTCTGTTATGTTTTATATCGAGGAGTATCCCTTGTCTGTGTCGGTTACCATGCTGCAGGAACGTCTTACTCTTTTATCGCAGAATATGAGTGCAGAAGATATGGCCCTTGCCGAGTCTTCGCTTTTGGAAGCTGCGTGTTTTGTTGTAATAGCACCGGTTCTGCTTTTATATATTTTTGCCCAAAGATATTTTACAGAAAGCATAACACGAACCGGTATTGTAGGTTAGAATAAAGGTGATTACCCAGATTTTCTGGAACACATACAAGTAAATGGAGGAATAATTATGAAAAAGAAGCAAATCATTACGGCTTTAATTGCTATGATTTTTTGCGCTGCGGCTGCTGTAGCTGAAAGTGCAAATATTACAGTATTCAGGCCTGCTGTCAACACGCGCGATAAGAATGACGTTATGGTTCGTGCAGCAGCTGAGTACACAAAGCAGACCGGCGGTAAGGTAAAGTTTATTCAGTCGGACTGGAATAACTGGCAGACAAAAATATTGACAAACCTTGCAGCCGGTGAACCTATTGATGTAATTTTCTGCCGCGATGCAGATTTCCCAAAATTTTATGCAAAGGGCTATATGCAGAGCCTGGACGGCTACGTTGATTTTTCCGTTCCGTATTTGAACAAGGCCGGTATGGATATGGCTTTTAAATATGAAGGCAAGTATTATGCCGCTTCTCATGTAACATCAAACCATCCATGGATTATCATTTATAATAAAACACTCATGGAAGAGGAAGGCATTGCGGAGAAGGATCAGCCTCTCGCTCTGTATAAAGCCGGTAAATGGAATTTTGATTCTTTAAGAAATCTAGCAGTAAAGCTTACTAAAGATACAACAGGCAGCGGTGTAATTGACCGTTGGGGCTTTGCAAACTGGTGGACGCGCGGTTTTGTATATATGAACGGCAGTTCATTTACTACATCTGATGCAGCCGGCAATATTAAGCTTAACTTTGAAGATCAAAAATTAATGGAAGCCTTAACATATTTGGAAAATGCAAAAAAAGAGGGCTGGTATCTTCAGGATAATAATATTGCCGCGTCCGGTATTCAAACCCGTGTTGTCGCAATGTTCATGGAAAGACAGTACATGGCTTCTACTATTCTAAAAGATACACGCGATGAGCTTGCATATGTTCCGCTTCCTGTCGGACCCGGAAACAAGAACCCTAAACATATTTTTGAAACTGACGGATACGGAATAGGAAACGGTTCGAAAAACCCGACGTATGCAGGCAAGTTTATCGACATCTGCTTAAAAACCTGGTATGACGACGATCTGGCAAACAGAAAAAGAAGCTGGCCTCAAGAAGTGTTAGATCTTTCTGCACAGATGAATAAAGAGCCAATGGTATATCCTGGAATTACAGCAAGCACAATTGATTCAATGCTCGATGAATTTCTTGGTGAAATTGTATGGACCGGAAATTCTGCTTCAGCTGCAATTGCCGGATACACTGCTAAGGCGGAGAGTCTGATAATTGAAGCAAACAAACCTATGGAAAAACCTGTTAGATTAAACTTTAAAACTATAAGCCAGGACTTTGAGAAAAAAGGTGCAGAAAAAGCATTTACCATTTTTAAACCCGAAAACAAGAGTGTTAAAGTTTCTATTGTATCAGGCAAGGAAGCAATTAAGGGTAAGTCGCTAAAAATAAGCATGAGCAGTGCTGTTGACGGTGAATATGTAGATGCGGTAATTACTGATCCTGAGTTATTCGGTATTGTAGGATGGCGTGATTATAAGGTAAGCTTCGATGTTAAGATTCTCGGCAAGCCGGAAACAGATGCCTATGTTTATTTAGAAGCATATAAAGATGATCTTAATAAATGGGGCTGGATGACAAAGAGCCTTTCGGAAACGGGAACGGTCTACACCGTAACCGGTTATATTAATGAAGTAAATATGAACGGAAAGTTTGGCGTAAAGATCGGCGGTCATAACATTACAGACATTGTTATTGATAATCTGGTTATTGCAGAAAAATAAAATATTCGACATTAAAATTAAAAAGCCGGATGCAGTATTCGCATTCGGCTTTTTTTATCTTATACTCTAGAGTCTTCTGTTTATTTGGGTTCTGTTCTTCTTACAATAAATTCTTTCGGCAGCTCTTTAATCTGGGCTTCATAATTATGATGAAATTGATTGTACAAAAACTCCTGGGCTCTCAGTTTTTCTTCCTGATCCTCCTGCTTTCTTTGTATCCATGAACCATTGCTTTGTAAATAATATGAATTGGTATTATCGCTGAAGTATACAAGCATAGTTTCTTTTAATGTTTTAAAAATATCTTCCTGAATAATAGGAAACATCAGTTCAACACGCTTTTCAAGATTTCTGGGCATCCAGTCTGCACTTCCTAAATACAGTTCTTCTTCGCCGTTATTTTGAAAATAAAAAACACGTGCGTGTTCAAGGTATCTGTCTACAATACTTACTACAGAAATATTTTCACTTTGGCCCTTAATTCCCGGAACAATGAGACATATACCCCGGATGTTCAGCAGTATGTGTACATGCGCATTGCTTGCTTTGTACAGAGCCTCTATTATATCCTTGTCTGCAAGGCTGTTCATCTTTGCCATAATAAGGCCCGGTGTTTCTTTTGAGGAATTTTGGATTTCTCTGTCTATCATAAACAGGAGCTGCGACTTGAGGTTGATCGGAGCCATGGAAAGAACTTTCATCGTTTGAACTGATGAATAGCCCGAAATCATATTAAAAAATTGTGTTGCATCATTGCCTAATTCTTCGCTGCTTGAAAAAAGGGAAAAATCACTATATAAGCGGGCTGTTTTATCATTGTAGTTGCCGGTTGAAAGATGTACATACCTTCGTATGCCGTCATATTCCTTTCTCACAATGAGAAGCATTTTTGCATGTACCTTAAGATTAGCAATCCCGTATACAACGATTGCTCCGGCTTGTTCCAGCTGTGATGCCCACGAAATATTTTGTTTTTCATCAAAACGGGCTTTAAGCTCAACAAATACGGTAACCTGCTTGCCGTTTCGGGCAGCCTTTTCCAGAGAATTAATAATAGGAGAATTGCCGCTGGTTCTGTAGAGCGTCATTTTAATTGCAAGAACAGAGGGATCCTCGCTTGCCCTCGTTACAAAATCAATAACCGATTCAAAAGATTCATATGGAACTGTCAGCAAAATATCTCTTTGTTTTAATACATCCCAGTAATTTGCATCTTTATGGAGAACCGCGTTTTGAAAATGTTTCCATGGCGGAAACTTTAGCTGAGAAAAGCCTTCGACGGAAATTAAGTCTGCAAGTGTTGCAAGATCAATAATTCCTTTTACTTCGTACACATCCTGTGCCGTCAATGCCAGTTGATCAGATATAAATTTCTGAATCCTGGGGCTTGACGTTGTGCATATCATACGGACAGGAAAAGAAGAAAGTCTTTTTGCAAGAACTTCTTCCATAGCCTGAATAAAGTCTATATCGCGTTCCTCATCAACAGCAAAGGCTGCATCACGGGTGACTTTGAATAAAAAGCTTTCCTCAACACTGTAGCCGGGAAATAAGCGTGTTCCAAAAAGCGTTACAATATCGTCGAGAAGTGCAAATCTTTTTTTATCTCCTTCGGACGGGAGCCATACGATGCGGGGAATACTGCTTGGAAGCTGAACAACAGCAACCGGGTCTTCATCTTTTTTGTGTTTAAATTGTTCAGGCAGGAGGGAATCTTCAATAAGCGGCTTTAATAAGAAAGCCGCATGCAGGCGCAAATTGGTAATGTGCGGGAACTCTGTGGAGCTGTCAACGCGGAGCGGTGTAAGAAGAGGAAAAATCTCCTGCTGAAACAAGGTGCTCAAATAATGTAATTGATCCGGAGTATACGCAGAGCTATTAACATAGGAAATACCTTCTTTAGCGAGCTGGGGAATAATAACAGAATTAAGACATTCATACTGATCATTAATAATTTCATGTACGCGGCCTGATATTTTGTCGAGCTGTTGTTTTGGTGTAAGCCCCGAAAGATCTTTCCATGAAGGATTAGTCTGAGATTGTCTTTTAAGTTCTGCAACACGAACCATAAAAAACTCATCAAAGTTAGTCGTTACTATGGTCAAAAAGCGGAGCCTTTCAAGAAGAGGGATGTATGTTTTTTTTGCCTCAGATAAAACTCTTGCATTAAATTCTATCCAGGATAATTCTCTGTTAAAAAACCTGTTTTTAGTAATCATATAAACTCCTGAATTAGACGAGGATGACCTTGTAGCCGAAGATCGACTCAAACAGATCTGCCTTCTCTTTCATGGCAATTTTTTCCAGTATTGTATCTTGTACACCGTGAAGTTTAAGTACTAATGTATCGCCTTTAAATTCGGTGTCAAATGACTGAATTCTCTGGCTGTGACCTCTGTCTAAGGCATCTGCAACACGGAGAATAGCTGTCAATTTTAGTACTGCCATTCTGTCTAAACGGGGAAGTGCATAGAAATCGGAGGCTCCCTGCTGCGGTCCTTTTCCCCGGTGATAGCGTGCAACATTTGAAACAATCGTCATGTTTTCTTTATTTATTCCAAAAATATCTGAATGAGATATTATATATTGACTGTGCAGATGATGATCGCTGCCTCTAATATACATACCAACATCATGAAGAATAGAGGCAACTTCTAAAAGCATGCCTGCCGAATCGTCAAGCCCTAATTCTCCCTTCATGGTAGTATATAATTTGAGTGCTGTTTTTCTCACAAATTCGGCATGTGCTTCATCAAAATGATACTTTTTTCCCAGATTATAAGCAGAAGCAATAATCTGAGAGGTAAACTCATCGTGAATTTCTGCACTGGGCGAACTGAATTTAGACACAAGAACGCCTTCTCTAATTGTCGTATCCGGTACCAGAATGGTTTTTGCCTTTGTAAGCTGAATGAAGAGTTTGTACGCCAGAAGTCCTATTGCTAAAGTTTTTGCATCGCTGTACGGAATTTTAAAACGTTCTGCGCATTCTTCTACCGAGTATTCCTGGAGCTCATCGGTAAAGTTTATAAAAGATTCAGTCGTTATTGAACAGCAATGAGAATAAATTCTCTTACCGATCTGCTGAGCTGCCAAACGAACTTCACTGCCGATGGCAATAAAAACATCTATTTCATCCAGTTTGAGTTCGGTATTCATAATACCGCCGGCGTTTTTTATGTATTCTACTAAAAACCGGTGGGCTTCCTTTTGTGACCCCATCATAGATTTTATCTGCTGTTCAATAATTACAGTACCAAGTCTAAGGCTGTGAACGGCTGCCATCTTGCCCCTTTGAAGAAGCATTATTTCTGTGGATCCGCCTCCGACTTCAATTATTACAGAGTCATTTTTCTTAAGTTTCGGGAATTCATCCTGAAGCGCCTGTACAACGCCAAGGTACATAAGACGGCTTTCTTCTATGCCGTCTATCACTTTTACTCTAAAGCCTGTTTTTACAAGAATTCTGTCAAGAACGGTATCGCGGTTAGCCGCTTCACGTAAAGCGCTGGTTGCTATTACTGTTATTTGGTCTTTCGGCAACGACCAGCATTGTATTTGTTCTTTAAAACGATTAAGAATTTTAAGGCATTGAAGCAATGATTCTCTCGAAACAAGGCCGGTAGTAAAAACATCCCAGCCCAGGGCAATCGGCAGCTCGGAATGGTCTATGACAGTCCATTCCCGTTTTTCTGTAATTTCGCCAATTAGAAGCCGTATTCCCGTAGAACCAATTTCTATAACAGCTTCGAGAGAAGTCATATTAGAGCCCCTATAATTTATCAATAAGCATCGAACACTTTCCGGACGGGATTGGCAGAGTTTTCTTTTTCTGTCCTAAAATATTGATGGTAAAGTAATATAATTTTTCGCTTTCCATCTGAATTTCCCAGCCGCGGTTGCTTTTATTAGAAAGTATGGTAATCATATTTCGTTTAAGCGACAGATTTTCAATACCCATGATTTCCAAATTCGGAATAATCCAGTCTACTGTTTTTCTGGGCAGACTGATAGATAATCCTATTACGTTTTCGATCATTAATGCAATTGTTGAAAGACCTGCAGAATGTACATGCCGTTTTTTTGGGAATGATTCATTTCCTTCAATAACAGCGTATCCTTCTTTTCCGGGCAGGTATGCTTCCCATAAGTCGCCCTTTGTGTGTGAACCGCCTGGGAACATTGCATCGAGCATAAAATAAAGGTGCCGTATTGAGCATTCTCTTGCCAGGTCCCAGCGCTGGTAGCGTTCAAGTCCCTTTATAATCATGAAGTTAAATTGGGGGTATACGCTTCCATGGAAACCGTTTCCTGTTTGACTGAATTCGGGATGATCAGCTGAGAGTGAGGGAAAAGGATGTTCAGTACCGAAGGAAGAAGGATCGCTCAAGTGAGATATTAATGCATCGGCCTTGTCTTCGTTTGGTATTTCTGCCAGAAGCGGCCAGAATCCTGCAATAGTTTTTTGAGGAAGTCTCTGAGAGTTCTTGTCCGGGTCGTAATAAAACCCGGTTTCCCCGTCCCACATAAGATTATTGATTCTTGTCTTTAAAGAAAAATACATTCTCTTATATTGAAAACTCAAATCTTTATCGTTTAGAATATCTCCCAGGGCGGACATATAGAGCGCATGTACTGCAAGACAGGAATTAAAATCTACTGAGTAATAGGTTCCTTCACGCGGTGCGTTAGCCATTGTAGATGCGCTCGGGGGAACTGCATACAGACCGTTTTCCGTTTTAAATGTTTTTTCGAGCCACTCTGTATATTTTTGCAGTACCGGCATAATATCTTTAATGCGCCGCTTATTTGCAGATTTATGAAACAGATTAAATTCCGCCCATGCAAAGAGGGGCAACCCTGCTCCCTCGGGATTGTCTTTTGATGCAACGGGCTCGCCTGTCCTAAGATTATACTTCCAGCGTATAGCTCCGCTTGCTTCCTGTTTCTCATAAAAATAATCCAAATTCTGGTTAGCAGGATAATTTCTGTTTGAATAAACAAGAAAAAAAGAGGCAAATATTGATTCAATCTGGTCTAATATAACAATATCATTTTCCGGATAAACGAAATAGCCTTCTAATGCTGATTCTCCGGTTTTAGGGTCTAGCCAAAAATCTTGAAGCCATGCCCAAGTCTTGTCGTAGATATCGACAAAATCCTGGTCATAAAAATGAATTTTTGGAAAATCGCGCTTATTCACAAATTCTCCTTATGAACACCACTTTTTCAGTAACGGTAATAGTAGATATAACATCAATTTACAGTATATCATAAATCAAATAAAAGTGGTATAGTTAATTCCACTTTTTATGTAATATTTCTAGAGGTGTAATCGTGTATCAGTCTTATGTTTTTTTAGATGTACGTATTTTGCTCTCTTCTCAAAAACCTGTTTTTCCTCCCTCTTCTGCCGTACTGCATGATGTATTCAGTCTCATCAAAGCGCTCGGCTGTACTATTTTGGAAAAACCGGTATTAGAAAGGCATACTTCCGGTGTTCCGGTTCCTCCTGAATATGGTTTGACTTTTTATTCTGTTAAACTGGCCGAAGGCGGTTCTTTGCCGATCTCTTTTCATCAGCGTTCGAAGATTATTACTCTGGAAGAGGTTCGCCTTGAAGAAGATGCAGGGCGTTTGACACATTCTGAGGGCAAAACCAGAATGGATTACTCCAATGCCGGATGCCCCAGTCTTATTATTCGAACAAGTACAAATATTGAGCTGGGAGAAGAAGCCGAATTATTTCTGGAGGAATTGAGGCGTTTAGTTCAGTACCTTCATATAGCAATGACAGGACCGCTTAAAAGCGCTATTCGCTGTAATGCTTTTGCCGCTTTGTCTAAATATCCTGATATGCCGGCGTATTATGTAAAACTGCGTAATTTAAACTCATTCAACTTTGTTCGAAAGGCTGTTAATGCAGAACTTGGAAGGCAGGAAGAGGTCTTAAGTTCGGGCGGCCGTGTTGAATCTGAAAGCCGTCTTTGGAATGAGCGTCAGAATATGACGGAATCATACAAAATGAGAGCTCTATCTGTAAGCCGTCAGTATGAAAAAATTACAGACAGTGAAGCCTCCGGATTTTTGCCCTCTGTTCTTTCTTACAACAGCGATTCATTATTAATTGAGCTGCCGGAAATGAGAAGAAAAAGATTATCTGAACAATACGGGCTGGCGCGTGCAAGGGCGGAATTTATCTGCGATGATAAGGATCGCGCCGACTTTTTTGAACAGGCAATTGAGGCCGGGGCTAACCCGATGAATTGTGCTCATTGGATATCTTCTGAACTGACTAAACTTTTAAAATGGTATAATAAACCAATTATTAACGGAGAACTTACAGCGGAACGGTTTGCAAGAATTTTAATGCTGTTTGAAGCAAAACAGATTCATAGCGGAATTGCAAAGCAGCTTCTGCAGAGTGTAGTAGAAACAGGATCTGATCCGGATCAAGTCATTAAAAAAAATCACTGGAAGCAGATATCATCTGAAGCGGAGTTGCTTCCTGCGGTCAGGTCTGTCATCCAGGCAAATCCCGGCGAGGCGGAAAAACTGCGGAATGGAGAAATGGCTCCTCTTGAGTTTTTAACCGGCCTTGTTATGAAAAAAACAAACGGGATGGCGGTTCCTCAGATTGTTAAGACCTTAATCAAAAAAGAATTAAAAATAAGCATCGTATATGTGCTCTCCATGGGCGGATCAATTTGTGCAAGAATTTGTGAAGACGGTTCTGTTGCTTCATCAGACGGTTCTGTACTTAAACCTATGCTCGACAGTTTTTTCTCTTCAAAGCAGGAAAATGAAGCGGTTGAGTATCTTTCCGGCGCAAGGTATCAGCTTATTTCTGTAGGACAAATTTTAAGTGAAGAAATAGAGCCGGCCGACTGGGCGCTTCTTATAGCCGAAATTTCGTCCCGTATTGCAGCAGGTATTGCCAGCGGCATTGTTATAGCACACGGTACCGACACCCTTGCCTATACTGCTTCTTTGTTATTCTGGCTTTTTTCAGATGCCGGTGTTCCCATTGTGCTTACTGCTTCTACCGAAACACCGGATAAATCAAAAGAAGCACAGGAAAATCTTCTTTTAGCTGTGCAGACAGCCTGTCGTGAAAAAAACGGTGTCTACGTTGCTTTTGGAGGAAAAATTCTTTCTCCTTTAAATCTTAAATTTGAAAAACCTTCTTCCGACGGATTTACGAACTGGAATTTGAATGAGCTTGTTTTTACCTCTTCCGGACCGGTGTCGCTGCAGTGTTCAAATACGGAATTTGATGCTTTTGTTTCAAAGCAGCTTCTTCGCGAAGCTGCAGACAGTTTTCTCATTTGTAAAATTTACCCCGGATTGAAGGCTTCTCTCTATAAACCGCTTATTGATGAAGGTATAAAACGCTTTATTCTTGAACTATATGAAACAGGAACCGGCAGTATGAGAACCGGGGATTATTCATTAAAACCCCTGCTCATAAAGGGCAGAAAAAGCGGCTGCAGGTTTTACTGTACTTCTCAGCAGCAAAGTTCTATTAATTTTTCAAATTATTCAACGAGCAGGCGTGTCTGGCGTGAAGGAGCCGTACCAATGGGCCGTCTTACTACTGAATCAGCTGCAGCCTTGTATTTTGCGGTTAGTCTTGCCTGTGATTCAGAGGAAGAAATTGATCAGACTATGGAGCTTTATGCAGAACTGTATTCCTGATTACCAGTACTGATTCGGCGTTGTCTGCACGGGCGGATTCCCTGTTTCCGGCAGAACTTGTGCAGGAGCAGTTGTATTTGTTGACTGCCCTGAATTAGATGCCGGCAGAGCGGTATTATTGGCGGGTTCTTCCTGCGGCTGTACCGGAATCTCTGCTTCTGCTTTCGGCGGTTCCTGTTCCTTATAAAAAAGACGAACTTTTTCTGTGTAGGTTTTATGCCGGTATTTTAAGAATAACGTTTTAGTCTCTGCGTCGTAGACATAGCCTGAAGAGTTATAGCTTTCAAATCTCGGATCGGTGCGGAACAGCATGTCGTAAATTTCAATCGATTTAAAAGGTTCGACATTATTTATTATCATATAGTGGGTGTATCCTGCAGGAAAGGATGTCTGAATGGTAATTGTTCCTTCTGCATCTGTTGTTGTACTAATTGCCTTGGCAGAAGTCCAAGCCCACATTGGATTGTCCTGATTAACAGAGAGCAGTTCTATGTGCGGATAATACGTGTTGGTTTTTTCTATGACTGCATAAATTTCTGCTATTGATCGAAGATCGAATTGCGCTGTATCCTGAACCTGTGAGTTAAAGATCATGAGTCCTGCAGAGAGTATATCAGTCTGTCCAGATAACTCAGCATAATCAATAAGTGCTTGTCCTATGTGTATTGAAAGCAGGGGTGTGATTTTTTCCTCTTTTTCGAATAGAAACAGAGACTCATTTTCAATAATGCAGGCTTTTCGTATTACTTCAAGGCACTTATCCAAATAAGGCTGGAGATCGGAAGCGTAGGGAACTTTTTTATCTGATAATCCTGTGTATAAGGCTATAATACCTGAAGCCTCTGCTGGAGTCGGTTCGAACACTGTAAGTTCTCCCGGCATCGATAAAAGTTTTTTTACTGTATTTGTTTTTTGGGTTATAAGGAAGCTGTCAAGCGAACCGGCTTTGAAAATATCCAGGTTTTGTTTTTCCAGGGCGTAGGTAAGCTTGTACATCAGGTTATCATGCTGCATTTTTAAGCTTTTACTCATCGCAACAAGATTATTCAGGTATGGAGCAGAAAGATAGGTTCTCCGCGTTCCGTTTATAAATGAGTCGGGAATAGATGAGACAGCTTCTGAATATTTATTTCGGGTGGTCATTTCTGTAATGTATGAAACGACAACCTGTTCATTTAAAGAGTCGGACTCGGCAGAAAACTGCGACACAAGCGTATTCTTTATATTCTGAACAGCCGAGTCATAAAAGCTTTTCTGTGCCAATTCATACGAAGAAGTTGTTTCAAACAGAAATTCTTTGGAAGGTTTATAATCGGCATAGGTTATTGTATTTTCAAGTGATGTAATAATAAGTCTGTCCTTTTCAATAAGAGGAGCAGAAAGGATCGTTTGCTGTGTTTTTCCGCCTAAAATAGCGCGTTTTTGCGATAAATCCATTAATGAATATGCTTCTGAGAATTGGTATGGTACTGACGCTGATTGATACTGACTGTTTTGCGGGGCAGATATGGTTAGTATATCCTTGTTTTTTCCAGTTAGTCCGCAAAGAAGAATAAAGTCTCCGGAAAAATGTAATTCAAAGGCAGATTCCGAAATCTCTTTCCACCCGGTTAAGGCAAGCGTTTTTTCCCTTTTTTTACTGTCTGTAACAATAAGGGGATCCTCTGTGTTTGAAAATAAAGAAACACCTTTATATGATATGAAAAAGCTGTCTTTAAATACCTTATTGCCGTCTGCATCCTTAATTTCTGAGAGGGTGAGGCGTAATTGACCGAAATTTCGAGATATTATAGACTGATTCCTAAATTGAAGAGCGAAAATGCCGAGAATAATAACAAGATAGAGGACAATATGTCCAAAAACTTTGTGTATTGTTTTTTTTGCCATAGTATTTTTCAGTGTAGCCAATGATGGCGACAAAATCAACTAGTACTTTATTTTTTTTGAGGATACCATGAGAAAAGTCTTTGTAACTGCATGTTTTGTAATGTTTCTTTGTGCCGGATTTGTTTTTTATTCCTGTGCATCAAACCCCCGGCCGGTTTTAGAGGATCCGGTAGCCGTTGTTGAGTCTGATCCGCCGGTGATTGAACCTGAGCAGAAGGATCTTCCTGTTCCTGAGCCCGAATTTACAACAGCTGCATTTGCTCATGACTTATACGATGTTCTCCAGACCGGCGGGGTGGAAGATGCTCTGCTTCTTTTTAACGAGGTACCTGCTGAATATAAGGAAGATTTTTCAGTTAATTATCTTCATGCTTCACTTCTATTTTCATCCGGTAATTATGAAGCGGCACAAAATCTTACAAAAAAACTGGAATATTCCCAGCCCGACAACATTGATGTCCTGCTCCTCAATACCATGATTGCAAAGGCTCAGGGGGACACAGCAGCTAAAAATGAGCTTCTAAAGAAAATAATAGAAAAAGATCCTTCAAATTCTGATGCTCATGTAGAAATGGCTCATGATCAGATGCTCAGAAGAAACTATGCTCTGGCCAAAAAATATTATCAAAAAGGGCTTGAAAGCGACCCTGTGAATCCCGATGCTCTGTTCGGCCTGGGACAGTCTTCATATTACACAGGCGATTTAAAACTTTCAAAACAGGCTTTTACGAAAATTATAGAGCTCTATCCTCAAAACAGCTTAGGCTGGGCTTATTTGGGAAAACTTGCTGCAGAGGATGAAAATTATAAGAAAGCAACAGATTACATAGAAAAAGCCATTGAGCTCGAACATGACTACTATGATTTTTGGGTTGATTATGGAAACTATTTAAGGTATCAGGGTAAATATGACGAGGCCGAATCTGCCTGGACTAAGGCTATTCAGATAAATGATAATCATTTTCTTGCCTATATTTACAGAGCAGCCCTGTATGATGAAAGAAATCAATATGATAAAGCGCTGGCGGATTACACAAAGATCGTGCAGGTAAAGCCCGAGTATCCGTACTCCTATGAATCACTCGGAATGATTTACTGGCATAACGGCGAGTGGGAAAAATCCAGAGCTGCCTTTTCCGAGGCATATAAGATGAATCCTGCAAATATTTCTTATCCCCTTATGATTTCTGCAACGTATATAAAGGAAGGGAAAAAGAGCGAAAATAAGGACTTTCTGAACCTTGTCATGAGAAACATGAACAGGAATTCTGCAGAATACGCCATGCTGCGTTTATATTATGACGGGATTAATCCGTCTCTTGTAGAAAAAAAGGTAGTATCCGTAACAAACTCGACACTTAAGGGCAAACTCACTTTTTATATGGGCTTGTATTATGATCTTTATGGTGATGACGTTTCTGCAAAAAAACAGTATATTGAAGTTAAGAGTTTACCAAGTCCGATGTTTTTTGAATATAAGATGAATGATTGGGCTTTAGATATTGAATAATACATAAGTCTTAAAATACCCGGGAGCAAAAAGTGCCGCAAACAGAAAAACGAATTACCTTTGGAGACCGTGAAATTATTTTAATTGGAACAGCACATGTTTCACAAGAAAGTATAGATCAAGTTATTAAAGCAATCGATTCGGAACATCCCGATTGTGTAGCAATCGAGCTCGATAACGAAAGGCTTGCATCCATGAAAAGCCCCGATTCATGGAAGAACCTCGATATTGTTAAGGTTCTAAAAGAAAAAAAAGGTTTTATTCTTATGGCGAATCTCGTTCTTTCGTCTTTTCAAAAAAGAATGGGATCAGATGTCGGTGTTAAGCCGGGTGAAGAAATGAAGGCTGCGGTTAAGGCGGCAGAAGATAAGGGTATTCCGTCTGTTATGGTGGATCGCCCAATTCAAACAACACTACGCCGTGCCTGGGCTATGAACAGCCTCTGGGGCAAATGTAAACTTCTTGCAGTGTTACTGTCCAGCGCTTTTGAAACAGAAAGTATATCAAAAGAAGAAATAGAAAACCTCAAAAATACGAATGAAATGGATTCAATGATGAGCGAACTGGCTAACTATCTGCCGGCTGTAAAAAAGGTGCTCATAGACGAAAGGGATCAGTATTTGGCGAGTCATATTTGGGAAGCAGAAGGGAAAAAAATACTTGCAGTTCTCGGCGCAGGACACCTGCCTGGAGTTGAAAAACATATTGAGCGTCTTGCCTCGGGTCAGGTTTCTACCGATACCTCAGAGATTTCGCAGGTGCCTCCTCCCGGAATAGGCGGTAAAATTGCAGGATGGATTTTCCCTGCTGTCATTGTAGCCCTCATTACGGCAGGCTTTTTTACAGGCGGTGCTGTTTCATCTCTCGACATGCTTTTGCGCTGGTTATTATGGAACGGTTCCCTGGCTGCTCTCGGTGCAGCTCTTGCACTGGGGCATCCGCTTGCAGTTTTGGCAGGCTTTGTCGGCGCGCCTATTGCAACATTAAATCCTGTACTCGGCGTCGGTCTTTTTACCGGTCTTGTTCAGGCTGCCTTACGAAAACCCAAGGTCGAAGATATGGAAAACCTTCACAGTGATGTGTCATCTTTAAAAACAATATACAAAAACCGCATCCTCAGGGTTTTACTGGTATTTTTCTTATCATCGATCGGCGGGGTTATAGGAAATTTTATAGCAGTTCCGGCTCTTTTTTCTGCACTTGTAAAATAAAAATAATAATTTTAAGGTTATTTCAAGGACAAAACCGTACTGTTAACCATACTGAGTACAGTAAGGGGGTACCATGAAAGTACTACGGTTCATAGGTTTACTGGTTCTTGTGCTTCTGCCTCTTGGTGCAGAGGCTCAGGAAGTAAAAACCGGTGAAATTACCACACATAAGAACACATACGAACAGCTTCTCGAATCTTATACAGCGAGCGATCGTCAGCTTAAAGAGCTCGCTCTTTCATATGAACAAGCAGAGCTGAGTTACAGTAAGGTTCTTATTCAAAACAGAACAAGCTGGAGTCTGTCGTCCGGCAGTATGAATGCCAAAATTGCAGAAACCAGTACAAGTGTATCGGTTTCCCCTTCGGCTTCTGTTTCACTGCCGTCATTAAATAATTCGCAGGTAAAAATTTCTTCTCCTCTGAGCATTACGTTAAACGGGGAAAAACCTTCTTTGTCGGTAAACGGAGCAGGTGTTTCCTTTGAAACTGATATTGTATCGTCTGCAGATGAGAAAAGGTCATTAACACTTATTAAAGCACAGCGTTCGCTTGAAGAAGCTCAGCGCCGTTTGGAAGCAAGAAAACTAGGCATTGAAAAAGAGTTTTTATCGGCTTTAAAAAGTCTTTATAATGCGAAATTAACACTCATTTCAAAGCAGGATACGCTTATAAGCAGGGAGCGGGATTTGGAATCTCTGCTCGCTCAGGGGTTTGATTCCTCTTCCGCCCGTTACAGAACAGCTTTACTCTCCCGTCAGACGGCCCTCCGCGATGCAGAGGTTCAGGAACGTTCATTCGAAAAGGCGCTCCTTAATTTTGCTCATAAATGTTCGCTCGAGACAATTGAGCTGGATTTCGATCTTCCCCGGGCTGCTCTTGTTTCAATGACATCGTTTAAAAAAGAACAGTATAAGGAGCTGGAAGGCAGTACTTGGACTCATTATGTTAACTCATTATCAAGGGATGCTGTATCTCCTCTAACAATAACCGCAGACGCCGGTTATGCTTTGGCTTACAAAGAAATTATGGGAGAGGGGGAAATAACAAATACTGTTTCTACAGGCCTTTCCTTAAAGTATAACGGTTTAAATCTTTCAGCCGGAGTTCAGCTTCCTGTGGAAAACATTAAAAATCCTGCAGTCAGTCTGTCGCTCAGCTGGTCTCCTTCAGAAAAAAAACTTGCCTCTATTTCTGATCAGGAAAATGCGCTTGCTGTTCAGCAGGAAATTCTTGCAATAGAGAGCTCAATAGACTCGTTTGAAAACACCGTAAGCGACAAGGACAAGACAAGAGAAGACCTTGTTTGGCAGATGGAAAAAAACATTGAGCAGGCTACCATGTATAAAGATCTTGCAGATGATATGAAAGCCTGGTACGAAAAGGGCGTAATCGCGTTATCAGATTATAATCAGGCTGTCACAAATTATGAAAATGCCCTTGTGCAAATTAAAATAACCCAAATTGATCAGCTTTTATACGACATCGAGACTGCATCGCTGTTTGTTGATCAAGAATTGGTACAGGAGAAATAAGATGGGTGTTAAAAAAACAAAGAAATCAAAAAAAGGTCTTATAACTTTTATTGTAATAATAATTCTTGCAGCCCTTATTGGTTCAGGAGTGTTTTTTTTAAGGAAAAAAAATACTGAGCCTAAAACTGAACAATCAGCCGAATACACTGTTAGAGAAGAAACGTTTGAAAATGTAATAGAAATTACCGGGAACGTTTCTGCAGCGGCTTCACAGGATTTAAAAGCTGCCGGGTCGGGATCGGTCACCGCTGTCTATGTTAAGGAAGGGGACTTTGTTAAAAAAGGGCAGGTAATATTGGCGATGGATGCCACTGAGCAGGAGTATGCCCTCGCTAAACATGATTACGACATGGATCAAAAGCGGATTAACGGTTCTGCAAAGGAGCTCGAGCTCATGGAAAAGCAGCGCTCGGTTCTTGTACAGAAATTGGAAGACAGAAAAGTCACTGCCTATTTTGACGGCATTATTGCACAATTAACCGCGGCATCGGGTGACTACCTCGATGCAAAAGATACCGTTGGCGTCCTCATTGACAGATCGTATATGAAGGCATCTGTTGAGATTGTAGAAACTGATGCTTCTAAACTGAAGGTTAATCAGAAAGTTAACTTTAGTTTTCCGGCTTATCCCAACCGGATAGTTGAAGGTAATGTGGTTGCCTATCCTTCCGTAGGGAGGGTTACCAGCAGGGGCGCCACTGTTGTAGATGCAGAAGTTAGAATAAATAATCCTCCTTCGCAAATACTTCCTAATTACTCCTTTACCGGTGAAATTGAAGTTACTTCTCCGGTAACAGTCACAATCGTTGAACGTCAGGCAATTGCGTATAACTCGGGTAAACCCTATGCAGAAATAATTCAAAAGGATGGAAGTACCAAAAAAGTTGATATTGAAATTACACCTTATGGTTCCGCCTATGTAAGCATTGTTTCGGGGCTTAGTCCCGGCGATGTCCTTAAAAATCAGGGTTCTGCTGCTTCGGGCAGGCTCCGGGTGACAGGATCTGCTCCTGTTCCCGTTGACGGCGGTCCTGCGCCTTCCGGTGCACCCGGTGTTTCTCCTGCTGCAGGAACTACAACAACGACAACGACAACAACAGGCGCCCGCGGAGGTATGGGCGGCGGCAGTGCCGGCGGTATGACTCCGATGATCAGACCCTAAGGAGAAGCTATGAACAATCAAGAGTACTCTTCTCCCGTACATAAAAACATTCCCGTAATTGAGATGAGTGGTGTATGGCGTGTATACACCATGGGAGATAACGAAGTGCAGGCATTACGGGGCATATCTTTTTCTGTCGAACGCGGCGAGTTTATGTCGATTATGGGGCCTTCGGGTTCGGGAAAATCCACCTGCATGAATATGATAGGCTGCCTTGACCGGCCGAGTTCTGGGGACGTAATAATTGACGGTAAAAAGACTGCAGATATGACAGAAAGAGAACTAGCTCATTTACGAAATGAGACAGTCGGCTTTGTGTTTCAGCAGTATCATCTTCTGTCGACGATGACCGTGCTGGAAAATGTAATGCTGCCTTTAAGGTATCAGGGTATTTCAATGAGGGATCGTAAAGATCTTGCTAAAGAAACCTTATCGCAGGTAGGTCTTCTTGACCGCCTCGATCACCGTCCCCACGAGCTTTCGGGCGGACAAAAGCAGCGTGTTGCAATCGCACGAGCCATGGTAACGAAGCCTCATATAATTCTGGCAGATGAACCCACAGGAGCACTCGACTCAGTAACAGGAAAACAGGTTTTAAATCTTTTTGGAAAAATAAATGAGGGCGGTACGACAATCGTCATCGTAACACACGACCCGGGAATCGGGGAATCTTTACCCCGCTGTGTTCACCTTTTTGACGGACAAATAAAAGACGACACTCGGAACGACGAGAGCGAGCACAAAAATCCAAAAGAGGTGTTCTATGTTTGAAGACTTATACAATGCGCTGCAGAATTTCAGACTGAATAAGGCGCGGACTATTCTCTCTCTTTTGGGTGTAATTATTGGTGTTGCTTCCGTTATCATTATTACAACGCTCGGCCAGAGTGCTACTCAGAACATAAAAGGATCCTTCGGTTCATCCGGGCTCGACATTGTGCGGCTTAATGCAGGATTTGCAAATAGAAGAGTTGCAACAGGTTCGTCAATCACATTCAACGAGGATTTTCGCACTGAGCTTTGGGACAATATTCCTCACTTAAAGGGAATTTATTACAACAACACGCTTTCCGGTACTGTCGGGTACGGGGATGTAAGCGTTTCTTCGTCAATTACTGCAATCGAGTATGAGTATCTTGAGATGAATAAATTCGAACTTGAAAACGGAAGCTTTTTTACGGTGTCTGACTCGGTTCAGGGGCTGCAGAAAATAATTATAGGCAGCGAGGTTGCCTCTACCTTATTTTCTCAAGGCGATGCTGTGGGTAAAACAGTAATTCTCATAAGTTCAAATATACGTTTCGGTTTTGAAGTAATCGGGGTCCTCAAGGAGCAGAGTTCCGGGTTTGAGTCTACCGCCTCGGCCCTGTATATTCTCCGGGGTTTTTACGACAAAAAAATATCCCCGTCCTCGACAGCCAATTCTGTTGTAATTCAGCTCATTGATCAAAGTTATGCAACAGAGGTTGTAGACCTCATAAAGTCATATGCTGATACAAAAACCGGGCAAACTAATTCAATGCAGGTTACTTCGATGCAGAGCATGCTTGAGCAGTACGATGAAGTCATGGGTACGGTGAGCCTGCTGCTTTCGGGAATTGCAGCCATTTCGCTGCTTGTAGGCGGCATCGGCATCATGAATATTATGATTGTGACTGTCACCGAACGCCGCAAAGAAATAGGCATTAGAAAGGCGCTCGGCGCGACTCCAAATGCCATACGAATGCAGTTTCTCGTAGAATCTGCGACTATCTCACTTTTCGGCGGAGTCTTCGGCATCATCTTCGGGCTTGTTTTAAGCGCTGTCGCAACCTATGTGATGGACTGGGCCTATGCCGTTCAATGGTCAGCCTGCCTCATCGCCTTTTTATTCTCCGCCTTTGTCGGGGTCTTCTTCGGTCTTAATCCCGCAGCCAGAGCTGCCAAACTGGATCCTGTCGAGGCTCTTGCATCAGAATAAAGCATTAGGGAAAAAACTATCAGTACAAGAGCTAATCTGTAAGGTTTATTTCTTCCAGCTTCCCGATGTTTTGAATATTTTCGCTTAGTGCAAGAATATCAACAATGTCGGGGGTTCGGACGGAAAAACTTATGCGGAGAATCTTTTCGCTCGTAACCTTTCCTGTATCCATGTTTAAAATGATAAGACCATGAGATTCTATGACTGCATGAAGGGCTTTAAAATCGAGTCTGTTGTTTTTAAATACCAGTTCAAGGTGCTTTGTCCGTTCTGCAGGAAAATACTTCATTTCAAATTTATCTAAAAAAATGAGAGAGGCAATGCATACTGCCAGTGCAAGAAATGAAACAATGTACAACCCGGCTCCAATGGCTAATCCTATTGCAGCGCTTGCCCAAATAATTGCCGCAGAGGTGAGACCTTTTATGTTCAATCCCTGCCGCAAAATGGCGCCGCCGCCCAAAAAGCCGATGCCCGAAACTACCTGAGAGGCAATACGCCCGGGATCTCCGGTTCCTTTTGCGGACATTTCAAGAGAGAGAATCATAAGAAGGGTAGAAGAGACTGATATAAGCACGACGGTTCTCATGCCAATCGGCTGCTGTCTTATTTTTCGTTCCAGCCCGATAAGAGCGCCTGCCAGAAAACTTAAAATTATACGGAAAATAATCGTTAAATAGGAGAGGACTACTGTTGTATCTGCAAATTGTGACCAAAAACTCATAAACATAAGTATACCATACAGGATGTGTATTGAACACAAAAATCCGGGTACAATGGTTTATTTTTTGAACAGGATACGGATAAGGCTTTTTACGTCGTTAACTTCTGTTATGCCGCTTTCTTTTTCCGGGGCAACAACGTTTGTAAATCCGAGGGCAGAAGAAGCCTTAGCCCGCTGCTTAATTCTATTCACCGGCCGCACTTCTCCTGCAAGGCTTATTTCACCCACCAGAGCAGTCTTATCGTTTAGGGGAATGTCGGTACGTGCAGAGTACAAGGCGCTCGCAAGGGCAAGGTCTATAGCGCTCTCGGTGAGCCTCACCCCTCCTGCTACATTTATGTAAATATCCTGATCGCTGAAGCACAGTCCCAGCCGTTTTTCAAGTACAGCCGCAATCCTGCTCACGCGGGCGTTATCAACATTATCAGAATAGACGCGGCTCAATGAGGCCTTTGACGGAACAGTGAGTGCCTGAATCTCTACTAAAAACACGCGGCTTCCTTCAAAAACAGGAACCACTGCAACGCCTGCGGGAAGGGCTCCCGTTCTCCGTATAATAAAAAGCGATGAAGGATCTTCCACGGGGGTCAATCCTTTTTCGCTCATCGAAAAAATGCCCAGCTCATCGACAGAGCCGAACCTGTTTTTATTTGCGCGTAAAAAGCGTATGTCGTCGTCATTGCGCTCAAAAAGAATAACGGAGTCGACCATGTGTTCAAGAGATTTAGGTCCTGCAATAGAGCCTTCTTTTGTAATATGTGCAGTAAAAAAGAGCACAGAATCCCTCTCTTTTACCCAGGAAATAAGCTCATGCGAGCAGTACTTTAACTGGTTCACGGTGCCCGGAATCATCCCGGCATCAGAACTGTAAATGGTCTGAATAGAATCGATTATGACAAATACAGGATTCACTGCATTCAGAGCATCTTCAATGTCTTCAAGCCGCGACGTGCACAGGATTTCTATAGACTGAACATCAAGATTCAGCCTTTGCGCCCGTGAGCGTATCTGCGAAGCCGATTCTTCACCCGAAACATAGAGAACTCTTCCCTTGCTTGGAATTTCCTTTGCATCTTTAACTATCTGCCGGTTCATGGAAGAGGCGGCCTGAATAAGAAGCGTCGATTTACCAATGCCCGGTTCCCCTCCGATCAGCACCGCCGATCGTTTTACCGCTCCGCCTCCGAGTACGCGGTCAAACTCATCTATGCCGGTTAAAAGCCTTTTACCTTCCTGCAAGGAAACCGAGGAAAGCGGAACAGGTTTTGCTTTTTGAACAGAGCCGGTTTTACCAAATGAAGGAGACTGATTCGTGTCAGTGTGTTCTTCCATTGTATTCCATTCACCGCATTCAGGGCATCTTCCGAGCCACCGGGGCTGGGAGTATGAGCAGTTTGAACATATATAAACAGTAGATCCTTGTTTTTTCTTCGCCATGGTATCCTTTTATTTAAGCCGTTTTTCTTAGTAGCCTACAGCGTCAAATTCAGTTTTTTGTTCGCCCTCAATCCGTATAAACACGCGGTTTGGAAGGCACCCGATCCATTCTCCTCCCTTACTGATAGGAGGCGTTAATACACAGGTGTGGTTGGGGCACGCAGAATTTATAAAAAAAGCATCTCCTTCTTTTATACCGATAATCGAAATACCGTTTTCCCCCGGAATCTCATACGTTCCGTCCTTATCCAGCGGATACTTCCATACCCCTTCCGGAGACTCAATGGTCAGTATAGTATCTCCCTGTATCGTGGTGCTGAGACTCAGTA
>Ga0116149_1001345_pt1 | contig 29945 bp, 15 predicted proteins | sample AD_UKC057_MetaG_FD_89787 | JGI IMG/M metagenome (GOLD analysis project Ga0116149, IMG submission 89787) | Active sludge microbial communities of municipal wastewater-treating anaerobic digesters from USA - AD_UKC057_MetaG | ecosystem: Engineered > Bioreactor > Anaerobic > Digestate | place: USA...
GCCGCTCGCCCCGTCGCTGTTGGCGGCCTGTCCGCGGTTGCGAATGATCGCGCACTGCGGCGGGGAGGTGAAGGCGCGGTTCGCCCGGCCGCTCTTCGACAGGCTGACGATCACCAACGCCGCCGATCCCATGGCCCGCCAGGTGGCCGAGCTGGCAGCTGCCTTTCTGCTCTACGAGGCACGGAACGTCGATCGGTACCGGGCGCAGATCCGGTGCCCGGGGACCGGCATCTTCGAGGCGCGCCACCAGCGGGGGGTGGAGGGCGAGACGCTGGCCGGCGCCACGGTGGGGCTCGTCGGCTTCGGCCGCATCGGCCGCGCGCTGGTGGAACTGCTCGTGCCGTTTGGCGCCCGGTTCGTGGTCTACGACCCCTACGCGCGCCGCCGCGTTCCCCGCGGGGCGCGCGTAAGATTCGCACCGCTCGACCGCGTCCTCGGGGCATCGCGCCTGCTCGTGCTCGCGTGCGCGCTCACCGAGGACACGCGGAACCTGCTCGACCGCGAGCGTCTGGCGCGCCTGCCCGACGGCGCCTCGATCGTCAACGTGGCGCGCGGAGGCCTGGTGGATCTCGAGGCGCTGACCGCCGAGGTCGTGGCCGGCCGGCTGCGCTGCGCGCTCGACGTGACGGACCCGCTGGAGCCGCTGCCCGACGATCACCCCCTTCGGGTCGCGCCGGGGGCCATCCTGACGCCCCACGTCGGGGCGGGGGCCGACCGCGTGCGCCGGGCGATGGCGAACGTCGTGTTGGACGAGCTCGAACGGTACTTCTCCGGCCGGCGCGTGCGGCATCGCGTGAGCCGGGCCATGCTGGACCGGATGACCTGAGCCATTCGCATGCTGAAGAGCGTAACCGCCGTCGACTATGCGGTCATCGCCGCCTACCTGCTGGCGATGCTCGCCATCGGCGCCTCCTTCATGCGCTTCAACAAGGGGGCGTCCGACTACTTCCGGGGCGGCAGCCGGATTCCGTGGTTCGTGGCCGGCCTCAGCTCCTTCATGAGCGGCTTCAGCGCCTGGACGTTCACGGGCGCGGCCGGCGTGGCGTACCAGCAGGGGCTGGTCGTCGTCCTGCTGTACGTCGGGAACGGCCTCAGCTTCCTGCTCGGGTACTGGCTCTTCGCGTCGCGCTGGCGGCGGGCGCGCATCTCGACCACGATGGAGTACCTGACGGAGCGGTTCGACGAGCGGACGCGCCAGACCTTCTCGTGGACCGCCGTGATCTTCCACCTGTTCACGGGCGCCAGCGTGCTCTTCGGCCTCGGCGTTTTCGTCAGCTCGACGTGCGGGGTGCCGATCGGGTGGACCATCCTGGCCTGCGGCGCCATCATCCTCGTCTACTGCGTGGTGGGCGGCTTGTGGGCGGTCGTGGTCACCGACTTCCTGCAGGCGGTGATCCTCCTGCCGTTCACGCTGGTTCTCTGCGCCGTCTCGCTCTCGCGAATCGGCGGCGTGAAAGCATTCCTTGAGGGGCTGCCGGCGCCGATGACGTCGCTCGCGCTGCCGAACGAGTTCGGGTGGGGATACGTGGCGGCGTGGACGGTAATGGTGAGCTTCGGCTACAACACGTCGGTCATGGCGCAGCGCTACTTCGCCGTGGACGACGAGCGGTCGGCACGGAAGGTGTCGCTGCTGTGCTGCGGCCTCTTCCTGCTGGGGTCGCTGCTCTGGTTCGTGCCGCCGCTGGCCGTCAGGGTCCTGTACCCCGACATCGCGGCGCTCCTGCCGGGGCGCGCGAACCCGCACGAGGCGTCGTACGCGGTCGCCACGCTGGCCCTCCTGCCGAACGGCCTGATCGGGGTGATGCTGGCGGCGATGTTCAGCTCGACGATGTCGAACCTGTCGGGGACGTTCCACCTCCACGCGGCAATCATCGTGCGCGACATCTACCTGTGGATCTTCCCCCGGCGCGACGGCGAGCGGCACCTGCTGGCGGTCGGCTGGGTGGCCACCTTCTTCGTGGGCGCGAGCATCATCGCGCTGGCCTTCGTGATGGCCGAGAGCGGGCGCAGCGTGTTCAGCGTGATGCTGACGGTGAACACGATCATGTCGCTCGCATACGGCCCGCCCGCGCTGCTCGGCCTGCTCATCTCGCGCACGCCGCGCTGGTCGGGGCTCGCGTCGTTCCTGGTCGGCCTGGCGCTCGGGTGCGTGGGGACCTTCGGGTTCGGCTGGGGGCTGATCGCGAACGTGGTTGGCGTGCTGCCCGCCTCGATCGCGGTGTTCCTCCTGTCGATTCCCTTCGAACGTCGCGACGCGGCGGGGGCGGCGGGGCGGCGCCGCCTGGCCGAGCGGCTGGCCACGCCGGTGGACGTCGCGCGGGAGCTGGGCGCGAGCGAGGACCGTACCACCGAGGTCTTCCGCTTCCTGTCGCGGGCGACGGCGGGCGTGGGGCTCGTCAGTCTGCTCCTGATGGCCTGGGCCGCACCGGGCGAGCGCGGCACCGTCGTTCTCTATTCGGGCATCACGCTGCTCGTCGCCGTGCTGCTGGCGCTCGTCAAGGGCGCCCCCGCGCCTGCCCGCGCGGAGCGCACGTAGGGAGAGATCCATGACCACCCGACTTGCCCGCCTGGGATGCTTGGTTTCCCTGATCCTGGCGGTGACGCCCGTTGCGTCGCCGGCCGGCGTGAAGCGCGTCTGGGCCGTCAACGACACCGAGAAGATTGCGCGCGAAAATCTCTCGAGCCCGCTGGCGGCGGGGAACTCGGCCTGGGACGGGAGAAGCGTGAAGCTGTTCGGCGCACGCAACGAGGTGCTGGCCGTGCAGGTGATCGTCGAGGCCGACGAGCGGGGCATCGCGTCGCTCTCGCTGCGGCTCCCCGAACTGAAGCAGCGTGGAGGAACAGCACGCTTCGCCTACGTTCCGCCGGGCGCCGATCCGACCGACTCGGTTGGCCGGCCGATCCAGCTGTTCGCGCTGAACTACATGCACGTTCCCGGTCCCGCGACCGCGCATTGGATCTACAGGGCCGGCACCGAGTCGGCCGCGCGCGGCATGGGGTGGCAGCCGGTGCAGATCGTCCCCGAGAACGCCCGCAGCGGGCGCGGCGGCTTCCCGCTCGGCGTGCCGCCGTCGAGCAACCAGGCGTTCTGGATCGAGATCTACACCGGGAAGGAGCGCCCGGCCGGCATCTACGAGGGCGCCATCGAGATCGTGGCCGACGGCCGGACGATCCGCCTGCCGATCGAGCTGGAGCTGTTCGGGTTCGCCCTGCCCGACGAGAACAGCCTGAACCTGATGGTGTACTTCGAGGGCAGCCAACCCGAACGGTACATGGGCCGGAACTTCGACGCCGAGTTCCACCGTTTCGCGCATCGCCACCGTGTCGAGCTGGTGCACGCGTACGACGAGGCGGCGCTCCGGCAGGCGTTCGCGCGCTTCACCGGCGCCGCGTTCACGCCGGCGGAACGGTACGAAGGCCCTGGCGAGACGGTGGGCCACCGCTTCGCGCCTGCGACCTTCTACGGCCCCGGCCGCGCCTTCGAATCGCGCGAGTCGGCCCGGTCGCGGTCGGACGCCTGGATGACGTTCCTCGAGAAGACGCTGCCGGGCGCCATCACGTTCCTGTACCTGCCGGACGAGCCGGGGCCCGCCCAGTATCCCCGGCTTCGCGAGCTGGCCGACTACGTGCACTCGAACCCGGGCCCCGGGCGGCGCCTGAAGACGTTCGCGACCAAGGAGTACGTGCCCGAGCTCGACGGGGCGGTGGACATCTGGTGCGCCCCCCCGCAGACGTACGACATCGCGCGTGCCAGGTCGGAGCGGGCGAAGGGGCGCGAGTACTGGACCTACAACGGCAGCCGGCCGTTCCTCGGGGTCCCGTCGATCGAGGCGCCGGCAGCCGACCCGCGGTCGATGGCGTGGGCGGCCTTCAAGGAGAACATCCCGACGTTCTTCTACTGGCACGGCGTGCACTGGTTCCACAACAGCCAGAAGCAGGGCGACCGGAGGCAGAACGTGTGGGCGAACCCGGTCACCTTCGACAACCGCGGACAGCCCGGCAAGGAGGACACCGGATTTGCCTATGGGGACGGCGTGCTGATCTACCCGGGGCTCGAGGTCGTGCACCCCGAAGAGGACCGCGGCATCGCGGGCCCCGTGTCCACCGTGCAGCTGGCCAACTACCGGCGCGGCCTGCAGGATCACCTGTACCTCACCCTGGCGAGGAAGGCGGGGCTCGGCGACCTGGTGGACGAGGCGCTGCGGGCGATCGTGCCGCGCGTGTTCTCCGAGGCGGACGCGAAGTCGAAGGTGGGCTGGGCGGAGGCGGGCGACGCCTACGAGGCGATGCGGCTGAAGATCGGCCGCGCCCTCGCCGCGAAGTAGACGCGGGTCCACGTTAACCACAGAGGCACAGAGAACACAGAGATTAGATGCTTGTCCACGTTCAACGCAGAGACGCAGAGACGCAGAGAAGACACTGAGAAAACAGAAGAACCATGACAGCGTGTCTGTGAATGCACTGACCCTCAAGCCTCTGCGTTCGCCTCCGTGGGCCTGCCGCGCCGTAGCGCGAAGCGCGAAGGCGGGTGAACGTGATCTGCCGGCGAGCGTGATCGTAAGGTGCCGTCAGCGGCGCGTGCGGAGCTTCTTCAGCGTGTCGGCGACCTGTGGCTGGTTCGGATCGAGGGCGAGCGACTCGCCGAGCGCGGCGGCCGCGCCCCGCTCGTCGCCCAGCTGCAGCCTCGTCATGCCGAGGCCCGCGTAGGCGATCGCGGTTCGCTGGCCGGCCGCGATGGCGCGGTCGAAGAAGGCGAGGGCCTCCTGCGGCCGGCCGGTTGCGACCAGGGCACCCGCGGCGTAGAGCAGCGCCTCCCCGTCCTTCGGGTTCCGCTCGATCGCCTTCCTGAACAGCGCGAGCGCCTCCTCGCGCTGCCCGGTCCGCATCCGGACGACCCCCAGCTTCACCGACGCCGGGCCGTCGTCCGGCGCGGCGGCCAGCACGCGGCCGTAGAAGCCGCCCGCCGCCGCCAGGTCGCCCCGGACGAGCGCCAGGTCGCCGAGGCCGCGCAGGGCCTCCGAGTGCTCGGGCGCAATCGCCAGCACCTGCTCGAACGCGCGGGACGCTTCCTCGGTCCGCTGCGCGTTCACCAGGACGTCGGCGCGCGCCAGCCAGGCGGGAACCAGGCGCGGCTGCAGGGCGGAGGCCCGGTCCAGCGCCGCGATCGCCTCGTCTGCGCGCCCTGCCAGGCGGAGGCTCTCGGCGAGAACGACGAGGTCTTCGGCGGTCATGGGACCCGCCTTCTCGATCGCGTGCATGTCGGCCACCGCCTCGTTCGCGCGCCCCAGCACGCCCAGCGCCACGGCGCGGTGCCGCCGGGCGAGCACGGCCTCGGGGGCCTCGCGCAGCACCGCCGTCAGCTCCGACACCGCCGTGGCGGGATCGATCCGCGCCAGCTCCATGCCCCGCTCGAGGCGCGCCACCAGCGGCAGCGCGTCCTTGGGATCGCGCTTCGACGAGGCGGTCTCGGGCGAGAAGGGGCCGCCGCCGAGGTACCCGAGCGAACGCAGCCGCTCCGCCGATTCCGCGTCCACCGTGGCGGTGGCGTCGGGCGTCGGGGTGCGGAGCGCCGCGCGCAGGGGCCTGCGCAGCGCCTCCACGCGCGCCGCCTCGGCGGCGGCGCGGTCGTGCTGCTCCCGCGGATCGGCCTGGAGGTCGTACAGCTCGGGCCGGGGAGCGTCGACGAGCTTCCAGCGCGACGTCCGCCAGGCGTACAGCGGCGCCCACCGCAGGTGGATGCTCGCGAAGAGCGACTCGGCGTACGCCGGCTCGTCGCTCATCGGCTGGCCGTCGATCGCCGGGCGCAGTGAACGGCCCTCGATCGCGCCGGCCGGCCGCTGGCCCGCGTAGTCGAGGAGGGTCGGCGCCACGTCGATCAGGCGGGCCACCATCGGCGGCACCCGTCCGGCCGGAATGCCCGGCCCTGCCACGATCCAGGGCACCAGCAGCGTCGAGTCGTAGACGAACATGCCGTGCGTGGCTTCGCCGTGCTCGCCGAGGCTCTCGCCGTGGTCGGCCGTCACCACGATGAGCGTGTTGCCGGTGAGGCCGCGCTCGTCGATGCGCTGCAGCAGGCGGCCCAGCTGCGCGTCCACGAACGCGATCTCCCCGTCGTACGGGCGGCCGGCGAAGGCGTCCGCGTACTCGGCGGGCGGCTCGTACGGGGAGTGCGGGTCGTAGTAGTGCACCCAGAGGAACCACGGCGCCGGTGAAGACGAGGCACCCTCGTCCAGCCACTTCAGGGCGGCGCGCGTGGTCATGTCCGCGGGGCGTTCGACGTACGGCGCGCGCCTTGGATCGTTCCCGCGCGGGAACGCCGCGTCGTAGGTCTCGAAGCCCCGGTCGTACCCGAAACGCCGCTCCAGCGGGAAGCCCGAAACGAATGCCGCGGTGCGCCAGCCCGCTTTCGCGAGCGCGTCGGGCAGCGTGGGCACGCTGACCGGCAGCACGTAGTCGGAGTTGTTCCGGACGCCGTGCCCGAGCGGGGTCAGCCCCGTCAGGATCGAGGCGTGCGAGGGGCCGGTGATGGGGGAGTGCGCCACCCCGGTCGCGAACCGGGCGCCGCGCGCGGCGAGCGCGTCGATGACCGGCGTGCGCGCCGCCTGGTTGCCGTAGCAGCCCAGGTGATCGGCGCGAACCGTGTCCAGCGTGACGAGGAGGATGTTCGGGGCGCCCGCCCGCGGCCCTGACGCCGCCCCGCCCGACTCCGGGTTGTTCCCTCGCGACACCAGCCACGCCGTCACCGCGAGCGCGGCCACGGCGGCAGCCACCAGCAACACGGGGAGCCATCCCCGGCGCCGTGGAGGCGCGCCGGCGGCGGGACGGACTGGGGTTGCCATGCGACGGGGCGGGCGTCTTTCGCGGGAAGGCACGCCGAATCGTACCGGCGGCCTTGCCTGGCGGTCAACAATCTCTTGACTTACGATTCGTAAAGTAATAGAAAGCGTGCATCGTATCTTTTGCTTGCGTTTGCCACCTTTTGGAGGGGTTCCGGCGAGGAGGATGCCATGCGAGTGCAAGTCGGCGCTGGGCGGGTGTGGCGGCGGCTGGCGTGGGTGGCTGTGACAACCCTTGTCCTGGCGCTCGTGGCGCCGGCGACGGGCGCGGCGCAGTCCGTGCTCGGGTCGATTCGCGGGACGGTGACCGATACGGGCGGAGGCGTCATTCCCAAGGCGCCCGTGTTGATCACCGATGAAACGACCGGGCTGCCCCGGACGCTCGACACCGACAGCCGGGGAGTGTTCGAGGTGGTCAACCTCCAGCCCGGCACCTACCGGGTCGAGGTGATCGTCCCGGGGTTCAGGAAGTTCGAACGCCCCGGCATCATCGTCCGAACCGGCCAGGCGGCGCTGGTGAACGTGGAGCTGGAGATCGGGCCGATTGGCGAGAGCGTGACGGTGACGGGCTCGGCGCCCGCCAACGTCATCACGCTCGACAGCCCGTCGGTGACCAAGGGGCTCGACGAGCAGCAGCTGCGCGACCTGCCGCGCGCCTCCCGCGACATCCAGTCGTTCCTCTACCTGAACCCGAACGTGGCCGGCACCGCTGAAGGCGACATGCAGTTCCTGGGCGGGCGCACCTACGGCGTGTCGTACGTGCAGGACGGCCAGGCGTCCACCAACGCCATCTTCGGCACGGTAGGCAACTCGGCGCCCGGCCTCGACGCGATCCAGGAGATGCAGGTGCTCTCGAACTCGTACAGCGCCGAGTACGGGGGCCTGGCCGGGGTGGTCGTCACCACCAAGCGCGGGGGCCAGAAGTTCCACGGGTCGGCGTTCTGGGACTTCAACTCGAACGAGCTGAACCAGCTGACCTACGGCCAGAAGCTGACCGGCGTGAGCAGGGACGACCCCAACGCCGACACCTCGGTTCACCGTTACGGCGGGGCGCTCGGCGGCCCGCTGTTCAAGCGGACGTTCTTCTACGCGAACTACGAGGGGTTGCGCGACAAGACGATCCAGGGTGGCGGCACCATCACCGTGCCGGGCGCGGCGCTCCGCGCCGGCGACTTCTCGGCGTCCACGATCACGGTGAGGGATCCTGAAACCGGGGAGCCGTTCCCGGACAACCAGATTCCTGCCGAGCGCATCAGCCCGATCGCCCAGAACATCATGAACATGTTCTGGCCGATGCCGAACCGGTCGGTCGTGGCGAGCGGGATGGGCACCTTCCAGCAGTACGTGCCCGTCAAGCGGAAGCGCGAGCGGTTCGACCTCCGGCTCGATCACGAGGCGGGAACCGGCAACCAGTTCTTCGCGCGGGGCAGTTACCAGTACCGGAACCCGACCCGGATGCAGTGGGAGGCCGGGGCTGCCCTGACGCAGCTGCCGCTGGTCAAGAGCGCGATGAACACGTACGCGCTGGTCGGCGGGTGGACCTCGATTCTCAGCAGCCGGCTCGTGAACGAAGTGCGGGTCGGGTACAACTTCGACGGGAGCGAGCGGAAGAGCACCTGGCAGGCGGGCGACATCGCCGCGAAGATGGGCATCGAGCTGCCGCCGAGCGTCTCCCCCGACACCCCCGGCTTCCCCTCGATCAACTTCGTTGCCGGTTCGAACCGTCCCGGGAACATCGCCGACGGCGGCCGCAACAACAACCGCACGATCGAGCAGAACTCCTTCTCGATCGCGGACAACATCTCGTGGATGGCGGGCGGTCACTCGCTCCGCGGCGGCGTGCTGATCGGCAGGAACAGCGCGATCGACGGCTTCGGGCGCGGCCTCAACCACCGCGGCGCGTACCGCTTCAACGGCGGGTTCACCGGCAACGCGTTCGCCGACTTCCTGCTCGGGATGCCCACGCGAGTGGACGAACACGTCAGCACCCGTGGCGACCTGAACGGCTACTCGTGGGACTTCGCCACCTTCGTGCAGGACGACTGGCGGGTCAACAAGGACCTCACGCTCTTCCTCGGCCTGCGCTACGAGCTGGCCGGCGGCTGGAACGAGAAGAACAACATGCTCGCCAACTTCCAGGCGAAGGACGGCGGGTACCACGTGGTCGCCGACCAGACGGTCTGGTCGCTGCTCCCCTACGGCCTGAGCAATCCCGACAGCCCCTACTACAGCCACGTGAAGCTCGCGGGCGACCTCTCGCTTCCCAAGACGCTCATCAAGACCGACACGAACAACTTCAGCCCGCGCGTCGGTTTCGCGTACCGCCTCGACGGGCAGGGGCGAACGGTGCTGCGCGGCGGGTTCGGGCTCTTCCACCCGACGACCGCCATCCAGGGCATTCGCGACCAGCTCGCCACCAACGAGTTCCGCTACACCATCCAGCGGCAGCCCGGCCCCTTCGCGAACGCCTTCAGCCAGGGCGTGGGCATGCCCGGCAACGACGACTTCGGCACGCAGGGTGTCTGGCCCGACGTGCAGTCACCCGATATTTACCAGTACAACGTCACGCTGGAGCGCGAGCTGCCCTGGAACATGGGCGTCCGGGTGAGCTACCTCGGATCGACGATGCGGAAGCTGCTCGTCAACCGCGAGTACAACAGCGTCAAGCCGAGCACCGAGGATCTCTACAACTGGGATCCCTCGTACAACTACCGCCGGCCGTTCCCGATGTATGGTCCGTACGTGAACATGATCGAGAACACCGGGTCGGGACGCTTCAACGCGGCCCAGCTCGAGCTGACCCGGCGCTTCCGCAACGGCTTCGCCTTGGATCTGGCCTACACCTACGCCACCTCGAGCAGCAACGCCCCCGACTCGGGCAACTCGAGCCTGGGCGTCCTGCAGTACGACCCGTACAATCTCGAGGCTGACCGCGGACCCGACCCGTACGTCGTCAAGCACCGCCTCATCTTGAACGCGACGGTGGACGTGCCGGTCGGCCGGGGCCGCGCCTACGCCGCCGACATGCCCGCCTGGGCCGATGCTCTCTTCGGCGGGTGGACCGTGTCGGCGATCTTCCAGGCGCGCAGCGGCGCGAACCTCACCCCGTACTTCGTCCTCAGCTCGTCGTTCACGCCGTACAACATCGGCTTCAACCCCGACACGACGGGCGTCTGGGTGGGCGACAGCTACCGCGGCGACCAGATCGGCGACCCGAAGGCGAACGTGCCCAGCGGGATGTTCTTCAACCCCGGCGCCTACGAGATGCCGCCGCCGGGCAAGTTCCCGGGCAACACGAAGCGCAACAGCCTCGAGGGACCGGGCAACTGGATCGTCAACCTCGCCTTCTACAAGGACGTCGTGTCCATACGCGGCGCGAAGCTGCAGTTCACCTGCCTGCTGGACAACGCGTTCAACCGCAAGCAGTTCTTCCCCGGGCCGGGCAGCGAGTTCCTCGACATGACCGACTACCTCGTCAACGGGATCGAGGACAACGGCACGACTGGTGTGCTCGGCTCCACAGCCGAGGCCAACGTCGAGGGCTTCGCGCTGTCACGACAGATACGCCTCGGGCTGCGCATGCGATTCTGAGCGGTGGCGCGGGTCTTTCGCCCGCGCCGCGATCCCAACAGCGTGGGGCAGGCCTTCGAGCCTGCCCCACCCCCTCCTCCACCATGCGAACGCTGAAGACCATCCTGCTGGCGGCCGTCGCGTCGCTCCTTGCGGCGCCCGCGGCCGCCCAGCGTCTCGAGCCGCCCGTGCGCGAGTGGTTCGATCAGCACCGCCTCCTCCTCGTGCCGGAGGAGGTCGAGGTCTTGCGGCGGGTGAAGGCCGACGACCTCGAGACGTTCGTCCGCATCTTCTGGGCGCGGCGCGACCCGGCCTCCGGCTCGCCCGAGAACCGCTTCCGTGCCGCGGCCGACCGGGCGCGGGCCGACGCCGACGCCCGGTTCGGCGAGGCCGGCAAGAAGGGATCGGTGACGGCCTGCGGCCAGGTCGTCATGCTGCTCGGGCACCCCGACGAGGTCACCGGCCGCGAGCTGCGCAACATCTTCGACACCAGGCCATCCGCCCCGAGCCGGTACCGCACCCGCGAGCCGGTGTCGCGCAACGCCACGCGCGACGGCGCGAGAAGCCCCGAGCTGTGGGTCTACAAGAGCAGCCCCGCCCGAACCTTCCGCATGCCCGGCGGCGACCTGAAGCTGCAGTTCGACGACGGGTGCGAGTTCGAGGAGAGCGCCCGGACGCTGGACGAGCTGGCCCGGATAGCGGCCGGGCTGATCCTGCATCCGGAGATCGGCTACGAGTTCGGCGCCGACGGCCGCCTGCGACCGCTGGCGGCGCCGCCCGCCTCCGGGGCGGCCGCGCTGCTCGACCGGCCCTCCGCCGATTTCACCCTCTCGTTCGAGTTGAAGATCCAGGTGCCGGCCCAGGCCGGCTCGTACGTCGCGGGCCTGCTCCGCGGTGCCCCGGGCTCGCTGCCCGTGCCCGAGAGTGAGAAGTTCGTCCGCCTGAAGGCCATCGCGCGCGCGGCCGGCTCATCCGGTTCGGCGGTGCCGGGCGACGAGCGCGAGGTGGTTGCCGAGGTCGCGCCCGACGGGTCGTTCGTCAGTTCCCACGGTCTGTCACTGCCTCCGGGGCGATTCGCGGTGACCTTGGCGGTGCTCGACCCTGCGACCGGACGAGGGGCGACGACCACCCTCGACGTGGAGTCGCCCGACTACGCCGGCAGCTCGCTCGTCGTCAGCCCGCTCGCGGTTCTCGCGGGCCTCGAGGAGGCGACGGCGGCGCCGGCGGGCCCCGACCCGTATGCGGCGTTTGCCATCGGGTCGCAGCGCCTGCGGCCGCGGGCCGGCAACGTGCTCGACCAGGCCGGGTCGCTGCGCCTGCTGGTGCTGGTCCACAACGCGCGGCTCGACCCGGCAACCGGGCGCGCGTCGATCAAGGCGTCCTTCAGCGTCCTTCGCGACGGGGCGGCGGTCGCGAAGAGCAGCGAGCAGGCGTTCGACACCCCCGGCGCGGCGCCGTCGGTCGGCCCCATCTCGCTGGCGCCGTTCTCGCCCGGGCGCTACGTGGCCCGCGTCGAGATTGCCGACGAGGTCGGACACACCGCGGTCGTGCGCGAGACGCCCTTCGAGGTGACGCCTGCCGCCGGCCGCTGAAGGAGGCGGGATGAGACGCTGCTCGAGCCTGCTGGTGCTGGGCGTTTGCGCATGCTGGCTGGCCGTGGCCGGCGCCAACGACCGGCCGCGGATGCTGCTGGCTGCTTCCGATCCCTTCACCAGCCTGGCGGCGCTCGAGGCGAAGTATGCCGCAGGCGAGCGCCCGTCCGACGACCTGCCAGGCTGGGCGTTGACCTGGTTGCTGACAAAAGACGAATCGTTCGCGCGCCGGGCGGTGGACGAGATGCGGCGCGTGAGGCTGCCGGTGCCGCGCAACTCAAGGCCGTACTTCCAGTACGTCGCGCGAGCCCTGGCCTTCGACTGGCTGTACGGCTCGCCGCTGTTCGACGCGGGGCTGAAAGACCAGGTCGCGCAGGAGCTTGTCGCGGGCGCCGAGCAGATGCTCGCGCTGCAGTCGCTCGCGGATCCCGCCAGCGCGTCGTTCCACAACCACTCGATCAGGGAGCTGACACTCGCCACCTTCGCGCTGGCAGCCGCCGAGCGCCACCCGCCAACCGCCGCACGGGCGTCGCTGCTGCTGGCGCACGCGGGACGGGCGCTCGACAACATGCTCGAGACCTCGGAGCTGGTCGCGCCCTCCGGCGGCTACCACGAGTCGATGGACTACATGCGGATCACCTTCACGCCGCTGGCCATGCTCGCGGAGTTGAGGCGGACGACCACCGGCGAGGACCCCGCGCGCCGCTGGGGCGTCTTTGCGAACATGGGGCCCGGCTACCTCTACAAGGTGCTGCCCGACGGCTCGGCGGCGCGCGACGACGACAACGAGTTCCCGCCCCTGGACGCGGTTGACACCGTGGTGCTCGGGTACGCGGTGCACCGGTTCAAGGATCCGTACGCTGCATGGTTCCTGCAGCAGAGCGGCTGGCTGCCGAAGGAGTGGCGGCTCCCGGTGCTCGAGTTCCTCTGGAGCGACCGCTCGGTGGCGCCGCGCGATCCGCGCCTGGCGCGTCCCGAAGAGCTGCCGCGCCAGCGCCTGTTCCCGGGCATCAACCACCTCGTGATGCGCGGCGGGTGGGAGCCTGGCGACACCTGGATCGAGTTCTCGTGCGGGCCCTACTTCGCGAAGCACGACCACCTCGACACCAACCACTTCGCGATCTTCCGCAAGGGGCACCTCGCGCTCGACAGCGGCGCCGACTATACCGACACCGAGAGCCCCCATTACCTGAACTACTACCGGCGCACCGTCGCCCACAACACGATCCTCGTCTACCAGCCGGGCGAGACGTTCTTCTGGGGCGAGAACCTCTGGCCTGCCGCCAACGACGGCGGCCAGCGCATGGACTCGTCGCGCTTCTGGAACTCGGTGCGCAGCCTCGAGGACTGGGAACGGACGCGCGACCTCTGGGACCGGGGGCGCATCGACGCCTACGAGGCGCGGCCCGGCGCCTACACCTACGTGCGCGGCGACGGCACCGCGGCCTACCAGCCCTCGAAGCTGCGGCGGTTCGTCCGCGACCTGCTCTGGCTCGAGGCCGCCGACGTGCTCTTCGTGTCGGACGACGTGCGGTCGGTCGATCCCTCGTACAGGAAAGCCTGGCTGCTGCACGGCGTGAACGCCCCGGCGGTAGAAGGAGCCGACGGTCCGCAGCGCGACGTGGGCCACGGCGGGACGTCCTGGCCGAACGCCAGCCTCGCGACCTTCGAGGAAGGCGGCGGCCGCCTGCGGGTGCACGCCGTCCTTCCGCAGTCCCGCGAGGTGATCGTGCGCGGCGGCCCGGGCTGGGAGTTCTGGACGCCGGGCGACGAGAAGGGCGGCGAGTGGGGCACCGGCGCCAACTGGCCGCTGGATCCGCCGGAAGGCGGCGCGCTCCCCGCCGACCCCGTGCTGCGCCGGATGTGGAAGACGTTCTGGGGGCCTGATTTCGAGCGGCTGTCGCCCTCGAACCGCCGGTCGGTGGTGCCTGGAGCCTGGCGCCTCGAGGTCACCCCCGCCGTCCCCGCGCGGGACGATCGGTTCCTGCACGTGCTCGAGATCGGCGACCGCGGCGCGCCGCCGCGCCGCATCGAGGCCGTCCGCGGGCACAACCTTGCCGGCGCGGTTGTCGAGGGTCACGGCGGGGCGTTGTTCGTCACGTCGCCGGGATTCCCGGCGGCGGCCGAGGTCACCCTGCCCGATCTCGCCGCACCGGCACTCGTGCTCGCGGGCCTCGAGCCGCACCGCTCCTACGAGGTGCAGCTGACGTCGAACTTCGCGCCGGGATCTCCTGCCGGCCGTCTTCTCACGCAGGCCAGCGCCGCAGGGACTGCGCGAGTGGATCTCGGAGAACGGCGGGGCGTCCGCCTGCGGCTTCGGCCCATGTAGCCCGTCACCGGAGCAGTCTTCATGTTCTCAACGACCCGTTCCCATCTCGTGGTTCTCTGCCTGTCTGCCGCCGCCGCCGCCGCGGGTGCCTGCGCGAACACGCCGGCGCAGCAGTCTCCCCCCCCGATGCCGGCAATCACCGAGCCGGTCATGTTCGACACGCCGGAAGCCGACCGGATCCTGACCGCGCTGCAGGTGTTCCCCCCGGACAACCCGTGGAACCAGGACATCTCGGCGCTGCCCGTCCACCCCGACTCGCAGAAGATGATCGCCATCATCGGCCCCGACAAGCCGCTGCAGCACAATCTCGACATGGGGTTCATCATCGTGCCCCCGAACCAGCCGCGGGTGCCGGTGAAGCTGCTCGACTACCCGGAGGAGTCGGACCCGGGACCCTACCCGGTGCCCGACAACGCCCCGATCGAGAACTGGCCGATGCAGCGCAACGAGGACGTCGACGCGCTGCCGAAGCCCGGTCAGACGCTCGAGCAGCTGCAGCGCGAGGGAACCGGCGACCGCCACATCATCGTGGTGGACCCGGGGAACGGCAAGCTCTACGAGTTCTGGCAGGCGCGAAAGACCGACGCCGGCTGGGAGGCGTCGAACAACGCGACCTTCGACCTGAAGACCGGGGCGCTCCGCCCCGAGCGCTGGACCTCCGCCGACGCCGCCGGCCTGCCGATCTTCCCGGCCGTCGTCCGCTACGACGAGTGCGAGCGCGGGATGGTCGAGCACGCGATGCGCTTCACCGTCCGCCGGACGCGGCGCGCCTACGTGCTGCCGGCCACCCACTGGGCCAGCCGCGAGACCGACCCCGCGCTGCCGCGGATGGGGGAGCGGTTCCGCCTGCGGAAGGACTTCGACGTGACCCCCTTCCCGCCGCACGTCCAGGCCATCCTCAAGGGGCTGAAGAAGTACGGCATGTTCGTGGCCGACAACGGCAGCGACTGGCACATGTCGATCGCGCCCGACCGGCGTTTGAAGGGGCTCGAGACGCTCTCGCAAATCAAGGGGTCCGACTTCGAGGTCGTGGACACGGGGGCCCGGTCGGTCGAGGGCCAGTGAGGCGGCCATGCGATTCTGCCTGATCGGCTGCGGCGAGCACGCCGTCAGCTCGCACGGTCCGTCACTTGCTCTCTACGCCGCCTCGCACCCCGGCCTGGAGCTGGCGGGGTGCTGCGACACCGATGCCGCGAAGGCGGAAGCGTTCCGCGAGCGTTTCCACTTCGCCCGCGCGTACGCCGACCTCGACTCGATGCTCGACGCCGAGCGGCCCGACGCGGTCGCGGTGGTCGTGCCGGTCCGGTTCGCCTGCCATGTTGGCACGCGGGTTCTCTCGCGCGGCATCCCGCTGCTGCTCGAGAAGCCCCCGGGCGAGAGGGTGGGCGAGGTGGATCGCCTGGCCGCCGCCGCGCGTGAACGCGGCCGCGACGGGCGCGCGATCCCGCACCAGGTGGCGTTCAACCGCCGCTACGCTCCGCTGGTCGTCCGGCTGCGCGAGCGCGTCGAGCAGCTGCCTGATTCGGCGCCGCTCCAGCACATCCGCTACGAGATGGTCCGGGTGAACCGGCGCGACCCCGACTTCTCGACCACCGCCATCCACGCGATCGACGCCGTGCGGTTCATCGCCGGCAGCGACTACGGGGAGATCCGCTTCCGCTACCAGCCGCTGCCCGGGCTGGGCCCCGGCGTCGCCAACATCTTCATGGACGCGGTGCTTCGATCCGGCGTGACCGCGCACATCGCGTGCTGCCCGGTTGCAGGCGTCGTGGTGGAGCGGGCCGAGCTGCACGCGCGCGACCACACGCTGTTCGTGGAGATCCCGATGTGGGGCGGATACGACACGCCTGGCCGCCTCGTGCACCTCGAGCGGGCCACGGTCGTCGAGGACGTGCGCGGCGCGGCCGGCGCCGGCCCGGTGGTGCTCGGCGGCTTCTACGGCGAGTACGAGGCGTTCTTCGCCAGCCTCGCGGCCGGGCTTCCCCCGCGGCCCTCGCTCGAAGCGGTCCGGCAGTCGGTCGAGGTGGCCGAGGCGATACGCGCGCGAAGGGAGGAATGGCGGTCATGATGCCGGTGCCGGCGAGACGAACCCTCCTTGCGCTTCTGTGCGCGTTAGCCTGCCTGGCGCCGGTTGCGGCGCAAAGGACCGATGTCTCAGCGGTGGAGCAGGGCGCCAGCATTGCCCGCTCGGCGCGAACCGACCGGTGGCGCGTCGTCGGACCCGGCGGCGGGGGCACGACGCTCCACCCCGTGATCAGCCCGCACGACTCGAACGTGGCGGTCCAGACCTGCGACATGACCGGGTCGTATCTCACGCTGGACGGCGGCGTGTCGTGGCGCATGTTCAACCTCGGCACCGGGGCGAGCGCCTTCGCCTTCGACCCGAACGATCCCTCCGTCATCTACGCGGCCGCCTCGGCGATCTTCCGCAGCGACGACCGGGGGAAGACCTGGGCGATGGTGTTTCCCGATCCCGCGCGGAACACGGTCGCCAACGGGTGGGGCGATCACGCCGAAACCGTCTACACGACCGACGACCCGCTCTATCCCAGCGGACAGGACGTCGTCATCCACGCGATCGGCGTGGACGAGTCGGACTCGAACCGCCTGTTCGCCGCGATCCAGGCGAGGAAACCCGGGCCGCCCGGAAGCTCGGAGCCCGAGACGACCACGGTGCTGGCATCCGCGAATCGCGGCCGCACGTGGACGGCGATCGGCGATCTCCCGGCGCAGCGGGTGTTCGCGATCTGGGCCGGCATCGCCGGTGGGCCCGTGCAGCTGCTTGCCGAGGAAGGCGTCTTCGTCAGGGCCGGCGACAGGTGGCGGCGCGGCCCGGCCCCGGCGGGAGTCCGCTTCGATTCCGGCAGCGTGGGCCGCGATGCCGAAGTTGGCGCCACTCTCGTCTACGCGACGGCGCCGCTGGAAGCGGGCGAGGCGGGAGTTCGCGGCGGCATGTACGTCTCACGCGATTCGGGCGCCCACTGGGTGGAGGCCAACGGCAGGCTGAGCGAGCTGTTCGGCGACGCAGTTGGGCGCGGCGAGACCTGGGGGCCGGCACACACCTCCCGGCCGCGCCTGGGCCCGGTGAGCGCCTCTGCCCGCCACGGCCTGACCGCCTACGTCGGCCTTCGGGGGCTCCGCGCGAAGGACGGCGATGGCAAGCCGTTCAACGGTGTCGCGAGGACCGCCGATGGCGGGCGCACGTGGACAATCGTGCACCGCGAATCCGACCGGCCGGCCGCCAACTTCGAGCCGTCGTGGATCGAGGCGCGCGCGGTCGAGGACGGCCGCTCGGTGTGGCTCGACGCGCCGTACGACATCGGCGCCGCCCCCTCCGATCCGCTCGTCTGCCACGTCACCGACCTGTTCCGCACCTACCGCACCACCGACGGCGGCCGCACGTGGGCCCAGGTGAACTCGGCGCGCGCCAACGGCGACGCCTGGGTCAGCCGCGGTCTCGACGTCACGACCCACTACGGGATGGCGTGGGATCCGTTCGATCCGAAACACGTGCTGGTGGCGACCACCGACATCGGGCTCTTCGGCAGCGAGGACGGAGGCGCGACCTGGATTGGCTCGAGCTCCGGCATCCCGCGGCCCTGGCGCAACACGGCCTACTGGGTCGTCTTCGACCCCGAGGTGAAGGGGCTCGTCTGGGGCGGGTTCAGCGGCACCCACGACCTGCCGCGGCCCAAGATGTGGCGGCGCACCGATCCGGCAAGCTTCCGCGGCGGCGTTGCCGTTTCCACCGACGGTGGACGGAACTGGACGCCGTCGAACGGCGCCATGGCGGAATCCGCCGTCACGCACCTCATCCTGGATCCCCGCAGCCCGAAGGGGCAGCGCACCCTCTACGCTGCCGCGTTCGGCCGCGGCGTCTACAAGTCGATCGACAACGGGCGAACGTGGACGCTGAAGAACGCCGGCCTCGCGCCCGCCCCCCGCGAACAGCCGTTCGCGTGGCGGCTCGCGCAGGATCCGGCCGGCCTGCTCTACCTCGTCGTCGCAAGACGCAGCGAGCGCGGCCGCATCGGCAACGCCGACGACGGCGCGCTCTACGTGTCGAGTGACGGCGCGGACCACTGGAGGAAGCTCGACCTTCCGCCGGGCGTCAACGGGCCCAACGGCCTGGCCATCGATCCCCGCGAGCCGCGGCGCCTGTATCTGTCGGCCTGGGCCGTCGCCACCCCTGGCGGCGACACCGGCGGCGGCATCTTCATCAGCGACGATGGCGGCGGAACCTGGCGCCGCGCCCGTGGGGCCACCGGGCACGTGTACGACGTCACGATCGACCCGCGCAACCCCGACGTCATGTACGCGTGCGGCTTCGACCAGGCCGTTCTCCGGTCGGTGGACCGCGGCGAGACCTGGCACCGGGTTCCCGGCTTCAACTTCAAGTGGGGCCACCGTGTCGTGATCGACCCGGCCGATCCGTCCTCGATCTACGTGACCACCTTCGGCGGTGGCGTGTGGCACGGCCCGGCGGCCGGCGATGCCACCTCCACGGAGGACGTGACGACGGGCCGCGAGCGGCTGGCGCGCCTCGTCGAGGCCAACATTGCCGGCGTGCACGCCTTCCAGGTGCTACTCGCCCGGCGAAGCGGGAAGGGCGATGCCGCGTGCTATGCGGGAGAGGGGCTCACCGACGCGCAGCTCGAGGCGCTGGTCGAGCACCAGGCCGCGCTGCTGGCTTCCGACCGCGACCAGGTGGCCGCGTGGGCTGCGGGCCAGGCCAGTTCGTTCGACCCGGCCAAGGACCTCGCGCCGCTCGAGTCGAGCGGACTGAAGCTGAGCGAGCGGCTGCCGGTGAACGTCTTCGCCGCCGACCTGTCGCGGCAGAAGGCCGCGCCGCCTCTGTCGCTGCGGGCCATCGCCAATCTCTACCAGACCGTGCTGGAGGTCGAGCGCGACGGCGACCTGCTGCAGGACCTCTATCGCTTCTACATCGCGCTCGGTCTGCCGGTGTACCTGGGGCCGCTTGGCCTTTCGGGTTCGGACGCGGCGATGCTCGAGGCCGGGCGCCGCCTGGAAGGGCGCGCGTGCGCCTCGCCCTTCGGCCTCACCGCCGCCGAGTGGCAGCTGGCTGGCCGCAAGATCTGGAACTGGGGGGAGAAGAACCTTCGCGTTCGCGACGCGCACGTGCTGGCGGGCGAGCTGCTCGAGGAGCCGGACGTGGCGAGACTGATCCCCGGGATGCGCGCGATGCCGGCGCAGCGGGTTGCCGTGATCGGCCACTCGTTCACGATGGACCTGCACTGGTCGTCGCCCTCGGCGTTCGCGCCGATCGTCGAGGCGATGTTCCAGCGCGAGAACCCGGCGGTCGCCTTCCGCTTCTTCCAGGGTGGGGGCCTCACCTCCTCGCGCGCCTTGAAGCGCTTCTACCAGGACGTGCTCGCCTGGAAGCCCCAGACGGTGCTGCTGGTCGTGGCGAACCGCACCGAGGAGGACTTCGAGGCCCTGAAGACCATGGTCGGTGGGCTGAAGGCCGCCGGCGCGCGCGTCTTCGTCTTCGACGACGTGCTCGACCCGCTCGATCGGGAGCCGGAAGTGATGGCGAGGCAGGCGGCGGTCGCGCGGTCGAGCGGGGCGATCGTGGTGGAGGTGCGGCGGCTGCTCGAGGCGAGCCCCGACCGTGGGCGGTTCCTCTGCCTGGACGGCATTCACATGACGGAGCCGTACCACCGGCTGATGGCGAAGCAGTGGCTGGCGCTCCTGGCCGGCGCGAACGGCGGGGCGGGCCGGGCCTCGGAGGTGCCGCCGGTCGAGGCGTTCACCGTGCTCGACCCGCAGCCGCCCGCCGGCCCGCGGATCACCCCGTACCTCCGCTACCAGCTGGATCGGGCCTGGGCGCAGGATTCAAAGCGGCTGGCGGACTGGGCTGCGGTGCGGAACGAAGCCGACCTCGAGGCGCTGAAGCGCCGCACGCGCGAGCGGCTGCTCGCGGCGATCGGCGGTCTGCCGAACGAACGGACTCCGCTGAACGCGAGAATCGTCGGCACGGTTCCCGCCGAGGGCTACCGGATCGAGAAGGTGATCTTCGAGAGCGTGCCCGGCTTGCACGTCCCCGCGCTCCTGTATCTGCCGGACGGCCCCGAACGCCCGCGGCCCGCGGTGCTGCTCCCCTGCGGCCACAGTCCCCTGGGGAAGGCGTTCCGCAACTACCAGGAGATCGCGGTGCGCCTGGTTCGCCGCGGGTACGTCGTGCTTTGCTGGGACCCGGTTGGGCAGGGTGAGCGCAGCCAGTTCTGGGACGAGGCGCGGGGGCGCAGCCGCTACAACCTGGTTTGCGGCGAGCACGCCGTGCTCGGCAACCTTGCCTGCCTCGCGGGAGCCAACCTGGCGCGGTGGGAGGCCTGGGACGGCATTCGCGCCCTGGACTACCTGCTGACGCGGCCCGAGGTGGACCGGCGGCGGGTGGCGATCACCGGCACCAGCGGCGGCGGCTTCCAGTCGGCCACCATCGGCGCGCTCGACGAGCGGATCGCCGTCGTCGCGCCGTCGTGTTACATCACGTCGCTGCCGATGCGGATGGCGAACCGCATCTTCGAGGACCCTGACAGCGACCCGGAGCAGGACCCCTACGGCAGCGTGTCAGGCGGCATCGATCACCCGGGCCTGCTGCTGCTCGTCCACCCGCGCCCGCTCATCGTCGCGTCCGCGGTAAAAGACTTCGTGCCGATCGAGGGGGCGCGCCGCACGTTCCGCGAGATCGAGGCGATCTACCGGCGCTTCGGCGGGGCCGGCCGCGTCGCGATGGTCGAGGGCTATCACGAACACCGCTTCTCGGACGAGAACCAGGACGCCGTGTTCGCCTTCCTCGACCGGTTCAACGGCCTGCCCGCGCGCCACGGGTTCGAACCGTTCACGCCGCTGCCGGCCGAGGCGCTCCGCTGCACCGCCACGGGGCAGGTGCGCGTCGATCTCGAGGACGACCGGCCGCTCGTCGAGATCATCAGGGATTACCACCGCGCCACCCGCGGGAGCGGCGCCGGCACGCTGGGCGCGCTCTACCGCTCCGCCTCGTTCCCGAGGATCGACGCCTGGCCCGTGGTGCCGTGGGATCGCGTCACCCCTCGCGCGGCGATTGCCTGGGAGGCGAGGGGCACGACGGCGGTGGGCGGCACCTCCATTGACCGGTACGTGGTTCGTCACAGCGGAGGGCTCGTGATGCCCCTGCTGCACGTGCACCCGACAGGCGTAGAGCACCCCACAGCTACCCCTGCTCGCCCGGTCCTGCTCGACCTCTCCCTCGACGGCAAGGCAACCCCTGCCGACTGGGCCGCACTGCGCGCCCGCCTCGACGCCGGCTTCGACGTGGTCTCTTTCGACCTGCGCGGCACGGGCGAGACCCGGATGCGGTACCGCGCGGCAAGCGTGGACGACCCCACGCTCGCGCCCGCCGACGAGGAGGCTGCCTACGCGGACCCGCTCTCGGGCGTCCTCGCCAACTACGTCTACAACTCGCTGCTCACCGGGCGCCCGTACTTCCTCGAGATGCTCGAGGACGTCGAGGTTGCCGCGCGCTTCTCGCGCGCAAAGCTCGGGGCCGCGCGGGTCGCCGTGGCGGGGCGCGGCGACGCGAGCCTCCTCGCGCGAGCCGCGGGCGACGTGCTGCCGGGCGTCGAGTGGATTCCCGGCGACCCGGCCGACCCCGCGTTCTCCTGGTCCGAGGCGGTCGAGTCGCTTACCGAAACCTGGCCGATCCAGTACCTGCTGCCGGGCGGCGCGCGGCTGCGCTGACGAAAGGCATGGGAGCGGGGGCGGAAGGCGGAGGGCGCTGAACGCCGGTTCGTTAGAGCCCGAGCAGGCGCGCGGCGTTGTCGTGGTACACCTTGCGCAGGATCCCTTCCGGAAGGCCCAGCCCGTAGATCGCCCAGCGGCCCTGCGGCGGCACCGGCGCCGGCGCGTAGTCGAAGTACTCGTCTTCGGTCTCCAGGCAGCGGAAATAGATCTCGTAGAGGTCGTCACCGAACACCTGCTGCGGCGTGTCGTGGCCGTCGGGTACCGCGTCGGTCCCGAACAGGATCCGATCCTGGTGCCGCTCGAACACCCTGCGCGCGAAACGCGGCTGGCGGCCCAGCTCGCCGATCCGCGCCGCCGTGTCCACGTGCAGGTTGGCGTAGCGGTCCATCCGTTCCGACACCGACGGCAGGTTCTCGGCGTTCAGCCCGAAGTGCGCGGCGATGAACTGCGTCTTCGGATGCCGCGCGACGATGCGGTCGAAGGCGTCCACCAGCTCGCGGAACGACGGGAAGTCGGCGCCGTGGAACGACCAGTCGGGGTGGTTGTTCAGCTCCTCGAACCGTTCGTTGAACCGGTCGATCGGGAGGAAGAACGCCTCCGGGTCGGCCACGTGGATCAGCACGGGCATCCGGAGCGCGCCGCACGCGTCCCACATCGGGTCGAGGCGCGGGTCGTCCACCTTGATCAGGGCGCCGGTCGTGCCGTTCTCGCGAAGCCCCAGCCCGAGCGTCTTCAGCACCTTGAGGCCCCGCGCCCCCGCCTCGCGCGCCCGCCCCAGTTCCTCGGCCTGGCGCTGCCCCCAGCCGGGCTGGTTGAAGCCCTCCCACCGCGGCTCGGCGAAGGTCACGAACCGCCCCGGCACCCGCCTGTCGAACCGCTCCAGGCTCTCGTCGAGCCCCCTGCCCGATCCCCCGGTCGCGTTCACCATCATCCGCACGTTCTTCCTGTCCATCACCGGCAGGAGCGTTTCGGGCCGGGCGGCGAAGCTCATGCCCTCGCGGCCCGAGAAGCCGAGGTGGGTGTGGACGTCGATCACCGGGAAGCGCGCCCGTTCGACGCGCGTGGCCGGCACGTGGAGCATGCTGCGCGGCTGGAACTCGGTGATGTCGAGGCGCGCGGGCGCCTGGGAGGCGGCCTGAAGGGCGCCTTCCGGTGCGGGCACGCCGGCCGCGCGAACCCGCCCGGCGCGGGCGGCGCCGAGCGCGGCGGCGGCAACTCCGAGTCCCGACAGGCACGTGCGGCGGCTGATGATGGCCATCGGTCCTTCACCTCCTCCAGGGCCCTGTGTCTGTATATCGCGGCGAGTGCTCGTGTCAATCCGCCTTCGCCGAACGCTCGCTACGCTCGCGGCTCCGGCGGACAAGCCCTCTTGCCAGGCGCTCGCTACGCTCGCGGCTCCGGCGGACAAGCCCTCTTGCCAGGCGCTCGCTACGCTCGCGGCGACGGCGGGACCCAGGCGCGCTATGATCGCGCTCACGAGTGCACGTTGATGCCCGATTCCCACACGAAGGAGCTTCGATGAATTCGTTCACGTACTACCTGCCGACCCGCCTCATCTTCGGCCCCGGGAAGCTGGCCGAGCTGGCCACCACCCCGCATTTCCCCTGGAAGAAGGCGCTCGTCGTGGTGGGGCAGGGAGGGTCGACCCGCCGCTCGGGCAGCCTCGAGCGCGTGCGGTCGCTGCTTGCCTCGCGCGGCGTCGAGGTGGTGGTCTACGACCGGATCCGTCCCAACCCCGAGGCGGCGCAGGTGGAGGAGGCGGCCGCGATCGCGCGGGCCGAGGGCTGCGACGTCGTGGTCGGGCTGGGCGGCGGCTCGTCGATCGACTCGGCGAAGAGCATTGCCGTGATGGCGAAGAACCCGGGGCGCTACTGGGACTACATGATGTCGGCCGCCGGCGGGCGGAAGAAGCCCGAGCAGGGCGCACTGCCGATCGTGGCGATTACGACCACGGCGGGAACGGGTACCGAGGCCGACCCCTGGACCGTGGTGAGCAATCCCGACGCGCGCGAGAAGGTCGGGTGGGGCTGCGACTTCACGTTCCCGGCGCTGTCGATCGTCGATCCCGAGCTGATGGTGACGCTGCCGCCGAAGCAGACCGCCTACACCGGCATGGACGCGCTGTTCCACGCGGTCGAAGCCTACCTCGCCACGTGCCACCAGCCGGCGAGCGACCTGTTCGCCCTCGAGGCGGTGTCGCTCATCGCGCGCTGGCTGCCGGTGGCGGTGGCCGACGGGACGAACATGGAGGCGAGAACCGCGCTCGCCTGGGCGAACACCGCGGCGGGGATCTGCGAGACGCTCTCGTCGTGCATCTCGCACCACTCGCTCGAGCACGCCGTGAGCGCCTTCTACCCGCACGTGCCGCACGGCGCCGGCCTCACGATGCTCTCGGTCGCCTATTTCACCGACGTCGCGGAGCGCAACCCCACACGCTTCGCCGACCTGGCGCGGGCGATGGGAGAGGACGTGGACTCGCTGCCCGAGGGCGATCGGCCCTTTGCCTTCGTCACCGCGCTCGAGAAGCTGATCGCCGCCTCCGGCCTCGCCGGCGAGACGCTGTCGGGCTACGGCGTCAACGAGTCGGACATCCCCGCGCTGGCCGCCAACTCGCTCTCGGCGATGGGCGGAATCTTCGCCTGCACGCCCGTGAAGCAGGACCAGGCCGACGTGGAGCGCATCTTCCGCCGAGCTTTCAAGTAAGGTGGTCGCCTTGAGCGGCGACCCCGGCCGGCCGCATAATCGAAGCATACTTTCGAAGATACCCCTGACCTTCACCGGGCGGCGCCCCGCCCGCTTGAAAGGATGGCCCCCATGGAAGCGGTGCTCAAGGAAATCGACGTACGCGGGTATGCCCATCCGGAGGCTCTGGTCACGACCGAGTGGGTTCAGCAGAACCTGAACAATACCGCCATCCGGCTCATCGAATCGAACGAGGACACGCTCCTCTACGCCTCCGGTCACGTCCCCGGGGCGGTCCACGTGGATTGGACCGCCGACCTCAACGACCAGGTGCGCCGCGACTACATCGGCTCCGACGCCTTCGGCGCCCTGATGGACCGCCTCGGTGTCACGCCCGAGACGACCGTGGTGTTCTACGGCGACAAGAACAACTGGTGGGCCTGCTACGCGATGTGGGTGTTCGAGCTGTTCGGCCACACCCGCGCGCGCATCATGGACGGCGGCCGGCTGAAGTGGCAGAAGGAGGGCCGGCCCCTGACGCGCGAGATTCCGCGCTTCAGCGGTGCCGGCTACAGCGCCCCCGGCCGCGACGACCGCACCAACCGTGCGTTTCGCGACGAGGTGCTCGCCTTCGCCAACGCGGACGGGCAGCTCGTGGACGTGCGAAGCCCCGAGGAGTACTGGGGCAAGCGGCTGCACATGCCCGATTACCCGAACGAGGGGGCCCTGCGCGGCGGCCACATCCCGGGCGCGAAGAGCATCCCGTGGGCCCGCGCCGTGAATCCGGAGGACGGTTCGTTCAAGAGCGGCCCGGAGCTTCGGCGGATCTACGTCGAGGAGCAGGGCCTGACGCCCGGCCGCGAGGTGATCGCGTACTGCCGGATCGGCGAGCGCAGCGCGCACACCTGGTTCGTGCTGAAGTACCTGCTCGGCTTCGACCGCGTCCGCAACTACGACGGCAGCTGGACCGAGTGGGGCAACCTGGTGGGCGTGCCGATCGAAAGGGAACAGTAACGGAGAACGGAAGGCGGAAGACGGCAAGCGCGGACCGGCACTGCCGTGGGCGTGCTGGTGTCATGATGGGGAATTGGGAACGGGGAACAGGGAACCGGAGGGGTTGGTGAGCGATTACCCGGGACGGCTCGGCGAGGCAATCGAAACCCTCTCGTTCGCGACCGACCCGGCCGACCGCGCCGACCTGCTCCTCTCCTTTGCCAACCGGTTCCGTGAGGTGCCGCCGGAGGTGGCCCGGCGGCCCTTTCCCGAGATCAACCGCGTGCCGGCGTGCGAGTCGGAGGCCTTCGCGTGGGGCGTGGTGCAGGACGACGGCATGCTCGCGCTGCACTTCGCGGTCGAGAACCCGAGCGGCGTCTCGGCCAAGGCGCTCGCGGTGATCCTCGACCGCGGGCTCTCGGGGCTGCCGCCCTCCGAAATCGCCAGGGTCTCTCCCGACATCGTCTACGACATCTTCCGCCGCGACATCTCCATGGGGAAGGGGATGGGCCTCATGTCGATGGTGCGGGCGGTGCAGGTGATCGCGCGGCAGGCCGCCGAGGCCGCGGCTGACGGCAGTGAGGCCGCTCGCATCTTCCCCCGCCGCCCGGTCGAACGTCCCTGCCGGTAAGCGGCGCCCGCCACCCCGACTTCCGATAGAATCGCGGGCATGGTCGGCCACGGCAACCAGGACCCGGATCGACCCGTCGTCCTGCGGCAGCGATACCGACAGCTGTCGCCGAGGCCGAGGTCTACCCGGCGCTCGTGTGCAGCCGCGCCAAGCTCGCGTACGAGAGCACCGCGGCCTGGCTGGAGGGGGAGGGGCCCATGCCGCCGGCGGTTGCCCGCGTGCCCGGCCTGGCCTCGCTGCTTCGCGAGCGTGCCGGCGAAGACGGCCCGGGTCATTTCGGCCTGGCCGCCACCGACTACACGCACTCGACCGCTCCGAACCGGCGCTTCCCCGACCTGGTCACCCAGCGGCTGGTGAAGGCAGCGCTCGCGGGAGCTGCCGTCCCGTATTCCGAGGACCAACTGGAGCAGCTGGCGGCCCACTGCACCGACATGGAAGACGAGGCCCGCAAGGTGGAGCGCCGCGTGAAGAAAGCCGCCGCCGCCCTCGTGCTCGAGAGCCGCGTCGGCCAGGTCTTCGACGCGGTCGTCACCGGCGCGGCGAAGAAGGGGACGTGGGTCCGCCTGCTGGCCCCGCCCGTCGAGGGGCGGCTCGAGCGCGGGTTCGAGGGGGTGGACGTCGGCGACCGGGTCCGCGTGCGACTGATCGGCACCGACGTGGAGCGGGGATTCATCGATTTCGCGATCGCGTGACGTGTCGGCGTTCACCACAGAGGCGCAGCGGCACAGAGGCTACGCCGTCACACTGTCACGCTGCATTCATGTCCGCGCTCCGGGTGGAGGCGCGGAGGGCGGGAGACGAGGCCGATGATTGACAAGGTGCTGGGGTTCACGCTGGTGCTGGTGCTCGTGCTCGGCGGGGCAGGATCGGTGTCCGCGCAGCCCTCCGGATTCCTCAGGGCAAACGGCGATCGCATCGTGGACGGGCGGGGCCGCGAGGTGCTGCTGCGCGGCATGGGGCTCGGGGGATGGATGCTCCAGGAAGGCTACATGCTGGGCATCAAGAAGGAAGGCACGCAGCACACGATCCGCGCGCGCATCACCGACCTGGTCGGCGAGAAGGACGCCGAGCGGTTCTACCGGCTCTGGCGGAAGAACCACATGACCCGCGCCGACGTGGACCTGCTGGCTCGCTCCGGCTTCAACAGCATCCGCCTGCCGATGCACTACAACCTCTTCACGCTCCCGATCGAGGCGGAGAGGGTGAAGGGACACGACACCTGGCTCAAGACCGGGTTCGACATGGTGGACGACCTGCTCGCCTGGTGCCGGGCCAACCGGATGTACCTGATCCTCGACCTGCACGCGGCCCCCGGCGGCCAGGGGAAGGACGCGAACATCTCCGACTACGACCCGTCGAAGCCGTCGCTCTGGGAGAGCGAGGAAGACCAGCGCAAGACGGTGGCGCTGTGGCGCAAGCTTGCCGAGCGCTACGCCGGCGAGCCCTGGATCGGGGGCTACGACATCCTGAACGAGCCGAACTGGACCTTTGAGGGGAAGGACAAGAACGGGCGCGAGGACGTGTCGAACGCGCCCATCTGGGATCTCTACAAGAGGATCACGCAGGCCATCCGCGAGGTGGACCGCCGGCACCTCATCATCGTCGAGGGGAACGGCTGGGGGAACAACTACAACGGGTTTCCCGACCCGTGGGACGGCAACCTCGTCATGAGCTTCCACAAGTACTGGAACCCGAACACGGAGGAGGCGATCGCGCCGTTCCTCGCCCTGCGGGAGAAGTACCGCCTGCCGATCTGGCTGGGCGAGAGCGGCGAGAACACGAACGAGTGGTTCAGCGAGTGCGTGGCGCTGGTCGAGAAGCACGGCATCGGGTGGGCGTGGTGGCCGTACAAGAAGATCGGCAACCCGCGCTGCATCCTCACCGTCACCGCGCCCGACGACTTCGCGAAGGTCGTGGCCTACTGGAACGGCGAGGGCGAGCGCCCGTCGCGCGAGGCTGCCCGCCGTGGCCTCTTCCAGCTCGTCGAGAACCTGAAGCGATCGAAGTGCCGCTTCAACGCCGAGGTCGCCCAGGCTCTGATCCCAAACCCCTGACCGCGGCGTTCGCGGGTCCTGCCGCGGGGCTCCCCCCGCTCGGCTTCGCGCGAAAAGCACTTGTCACGCGTGTCGCGCTCCAGGCGAGCGGGGGCCCTCCGCCCCGCGTCACCCGCTCACGCCCTGTGCTGACGCTTGGCAGCGCTTACCGTCTGCTCGTCACTCCTCCCGCATCGCGACCACCGGATCGGACAGCGTGGCCCGCCGCGCGGGGACGTAGCAGGCGACGAGCGCGGCGCCCGCCAGGACCGCGATCACCAGCACGAAGGTGGCCGGGTCGGTTGGCGTGACGCCGAAGAGCAGGCTCTCGAGCGTTCGGGTGAGCGCAAACGCCCCCACCAGCCCGCAAACCACGCCGGCGGCCGTCGTGGCCAGGCCCTGCCCGAGGACGAGCCGGCGGACGTGGCCGGGGCTCGCGCCGAGCGCCACGCGCACGCCGATCTCGCGGCGGCGCCGGGTGACGCTGTAGGCCATCACGCCGTAGATGCCGGCCACCGCGAGGATCAGGGCGGTGCCGGCGAATGCCCCGAGCAGCGCCAGGTTGAAGTACCGGCCGCCGAGCGCCGCCGAGTAGATCTGCTCGAAGGTGCGGAAGCGGGGCGGGACCTCGGGCGCCAGCTCGCGCAGCACCCCGCGCGCGGCCGCGATCACCGGGGCGCGATCCCCGCTCGCCTTGATGACGACCGTCACCCAGAAGCGGGGCCGCTGGAGCAGGTTGACGTACAAGGTGGGCCGCGGCGGTCGCTCGGGCCCGTACTCGCGCGTGTCGCCGACGACCCCCACGACGGTGAGCGGCCGGAGGTCGCCGTCCATGTTGCCGAACTCGATCGTGCGGCCGATCGGGTCGGCGCCGGGCCACTGCGCTCGCGCCAGCGACTCGTTGATGACCGTCGCGTGCGGGGCGTCGGGGCCGTCGCGCTCGTCCAGCAGCCGGCCCTTGACGAGCGGAATCCCCAGCGCACGGAAGTACGCCGGCGACGCGGCGCAGAAGTCGGCCGTGCCGAGCCTGTCCTTCTGCTCGAAGAGGCCGTGGAGATCGTCGAAGGTCTTCGGAGCCTCCTCGCCCGGCCGCAGCACGGCGAAAAGGCCGTCCGGCAAACCGCCATCCATCGGCACCCTGCTGGCCGCGGCAACGTCTTCGACCCCTGGGATGGCGCGCAGCCGTTCGAAGGTGGCCGTGTAGAACGGGGTGAGCCGTGCTCGCGCCGCCGGGTCCTCGGAGTAGGGGAACGAGAGGTCCATCGCCACCAGGCCCTCGGTCCGGAACCCCGGGTCCACCGCCAGCACGCGCAGCAGGCTCCGGCCGAGCAAAGCCGCGCCGACCAGCAGCACGACGGTGATGGCGACCTGGGCCGCGACGATGACGCGTCCGACGCGCGAGCTGCCGCCGCCTGCCTGGCCACGCGCGTCGGAGAGCGCCTCGCGCGGGTCGCGCCGCGTGGCCCGCCACGCAGTCACCAGGCCCAGGCCCACGGCGACCAGCGCCGAGAGGCCGACGGCGAAGGCCAGCACCAC
>Ga0116149_1001348_pt1 | contig 29907 bp, 25 predicted proteins | sample AD_UKC057_MetaG_FD_89787 | JGI IMG/M metagenome (GOLD analysis project Ga0116149, IMG submission 89787) | Active sludge microbial communities of municipal wastewater-treating anaerobic digesters from USA - AD_UKC057_MetaG | ecosystem: Engineered > Bioreactor > Anaerobic > Digestate | place: USA...
GCGGGGGTAACCCGTGAACAGGAAGATCGCGATCATCGCGCTCCCCCTCGGTCTGTTCCTCCCCCACACCGCGGCCCCCGACCCCGCCCCCGTCGAGAAGATCGGCGTGGTCGCGACCATCCTCCCGTACGCATATTTCGCCGAGCGGGTGGGGGGGGAGGCGGTCGAGGTGTCGGTGATGGTGCCCCCGGGCGCCAACCCGCACAGCTACGAGCCCGCGCCGCGGCAGCTCGACGCGCTGGGCCGGGCGCGGCTGTATGTCAAGGCGGGCACCGGGATCGAGTTCGAGCTGGCCTGGATGGACAAGCTCACGGCGCTGAACCGGACGATGCGGGTGTGCGACGCCTCGCGCGGGATCGCCCCGCTCGGGGTGGAGGGGGAATGCGGGCACGCGGAGGAGCGGGGGCGTGCGCACGGCGCCGTGCGCGGGCGGGATCCGCACGTGTGGCTCTCCCCCGCAAACGCCGCCGTCATCGCCGAGAACATACGCGCCGCTTTGGCGGAAATCGACCCCGCCCGCGCGGAGGCGTACGCGGCGAATGCGCGGGCGCTGCGGGCGGAACTCGATCGTTTGGACGGGGAGGTCGCGGCGGCGCTCCTTCCCGCCCGCGGCAAAACGTTCTTCGTCTTTCACCCCGCGTGGAGCTATTTTGCCGCGCGGTACGGCCTCGTGCAGGCGCCGATCGAGGCCGGGGGGAAGGAGCCTGGGGCGAGGGGGTTCGCGGCGTCGGTGAAACGGGCGCGGGAGCTCGGGGCGAACGCGGTGTTCGCGTCGCCTGAGTCGAGCCGGAGGGGCGCCGAGGTCGTCGCCCGGGAGATCGGGGGGCGCGTGATCGTCATCGACCCGCTCGCCAGGAACTATCCCGAGAACCTCCGGCGCGTGGCGGCCGCTTTGGCGGAGGAGGCGCGATGAGGGGCGAGGAGATCGTGCGCCTGAAGGACGTCTGCGTCTCCTACGGGGGCGTGCCGGCGCTGGAGGAGGTGAACCTCTCCGTGCGGCAGCGGGACTTCCTCGGCATCATCGGGCCCAACGGCGGCGGGAAGACCACCCTCCTCAAGACGATCCTCGGCCTCATCGCTCCGTCGCGCGGCGAGGTGCGCGTCTTCGGCCGGAGGCCGCAGGAGGCCGGGAAACTCGTCGGGTACGTGCCGCAGCATGTCCCGTTCGACCGCCTCTTCCCGATCAGCGTCTGGGACGTCGTGCTGATGGGGCGGCTCGCTCACGCGCCCCGCCTGGGGTACTACAAGGCGGAGGACCGTGCGCGGACGCGCCGGGCCCTTGAGACCGTGGGGGCGTTCGACCTCCGGGACCGCCAGATCGGGGAACTGTCGGAAGGGCAGAAGCAGCGCGTGTTCATCGCGCGCGCCCTCGTCACGGACCCCAGGCTGCTCCTGCTCGACGAGCCCACCGCGAGCATCGACGCCTGCGCGCAGGAGGGGATCCACCTCCTCCTGAAGCGGCTGCGCGAGCGGATGGCGGTGGTGCTCGTGACGCACGACGTCGGCGTCCTCTCCGCGCACGTGGACACGATCGCCTGTCTGAACCTCCGGCTCCACTACCACGAGTCGAAGGAGATCACCCTCGACGACCTCCAGGCGGTCTACGGGTGCCCGGTGCAGATGATCGCCCACGGCGTTCCCCACCGGGTGATGGAGGCGCACGGAGTCCGATGACCGGGATGCTCCAGTACGAGTTCGCGCGGAACGCGCTCGTTGCGGCCCTGCTGGCGAGCGTCGCCTGCGGCGTCATCGGCTCCTACGTCGTGGTGAAGCGGCTCGCCTCCATCAGCGGCGGGATCGCCCACGCCGCCTTCGGCGGGATCGGCATCGGCTACTTCCTCGGGATCGATCCGCTCCTCGGCGTGCTGCCGTTCAGTCTCGCATCGGCGGCGGGGATCTGGGCCGTGAGCAGGAGAGGCCGCCTTCCCGAGGACACCGCCGTCGGGATCTTCTGGGCGATGGGGATGGCGGTCGGCGTGCTCTTTATCGGGCTCACGCCCGGCTACGCCCCCGACCTGTTCGGCTACCTGTTCGGCAGCATCCTGACCGTCCCGCGCTCGGACCTGTACCTGATGCTGGCGCTCGACACGCTGATCGTCGCCGTGGTGGGCCTGCGCTACAAGGAGCTTCTGGCGCTCTCCTTCGACGAGGAGTTCGCGAAGGTGTCGGGCATCCGGGCGGAGGCGATGTACCTGATGCTCCTTGGGCTGGTGGCGGTCACGGTGGTCGTGCTCATCCGGATCGTCGGGATCGTGTTGGTCATCGCCCTCCTGACCATCCCCGCGGCGATCGCGCGACAGCACACCCGGAACCTGACGCGGATGATGGCGCTCTCGACACTCGTCTGCGCCGTTTTGTCCTTCGCGGGCCTTTGGATCTCCTACGCAACGGACCTTCCCTCCGGCGCCACGATCATCCTCCTCGCCTGCCTCGCCTTCGCGGCGTCCGCCGCGGCGCGCGCGGCCGCCGAGCGGACGAGGGGGCGTTCGGCCCGCTGACAGCCGGAATCCCGGCTCTTTCCCGCCGGCGGGGCCGCCGAACGGTACGCTTGCCACGGCACTGCGCCGATGGTAGTATCCTGAAGGTATGAGCGCGATCTGGTTCGGGCGTGCGGCGTTCCGCGGGGCGCGCTTCACCCTCGGGTTCGTTCTCCTCGTGGCGGTTTTCTCCTCTCCCTCGGCGGCCTATGAGCCGACTGTAGGGCCCACGGAGATCCCCACCGTTACGCCCACGCCCACATCGACGCCCACGGAGATCCCCACCGCAACACCCACGCCGTCCCCGCTCCCGGAGTACCTTGTGCTTTCCGCGAAAAAGGAGGACGAAGACGGCAACGTCCGCCTGCACTACACGTGCGATTTCCAGCGGTATGACTATCGCGGGACGCCGGTGGACGTCTACCTCGCCGCGGTGGCCGGACCGAGATTCACGGACGATGAGCCGTTCAATCTCGGCACGCTGTTCGACGCGGACGAGGTGCGCATCTTCAGGGCCGATATGGGCACCTACGTCTCCAACGGCGTGGTCGAGGGCCCTACATTCCGCGGGGCGGTATTCACCTCGGCGGAAAGCAGCTCGCTGCTGATCAACACCGTGTCGTCGGAGATCTACCGTCAGCCGTTCGCCTTCGCGGCGGCCTTCGTCCGGTCCGGGACGGGGGAATTCGTGGCGACGGACGGTTTCCCCGTGGCGGGCTCCGGCATCGTCACCCCGTTCCAGTATCGCGCCGTGATACTCGACAGGACCATACACGTGGGGGACGACTACGATTCGTATATGGCGGATTGGGAGGTTCCGAATCCGGAGGGGCTGAGCATAGACGTCCGGTTCTCGATGGCGCATGTCCCCAACGGGCTCGCCGTGCTTCACGGCGGGTATTGGGGAACCTACTACCGCAACGCGGTCTACCTGAACGGCTCCTACCTCGGCGCCATTCCCGGTCTCATGAACGGGAACCACTGGGCGTGGTCAACCGTCTATGTCTCGCCGGAACGGTTCCGCGAAGGCGGGAATACGATGGGGTTTCGCGACGACATCAATCCGGAGACCGGGCACTGGGACAACTACATGGCGAAAGGGTGGGAGCTCCACTACAACTGAGGAGCGGCGGGCGGGAACCTACCTGTACGAGCTGCGGCGGTTTGCCTTGAACGCCACCGACTTGTTGTGGGAGATGCTGCTCCACTTGTACTTCCGCGAGATCTCCGTGTAGACGCGCTGTGCCTGCTTGTCCATCTTCTTGTCGAGGCAGGTCTGGCAGCACTGGAACATGTTGTGCTGTTTGAAGTCCGGATCGGCGGAGAGGGCGGATTCGGGCGCGTCGCTGCCAAGCGTCTTGTCGCACACCGCGCATCTTCCTTCGGCCGTCTCAGGCGCTTCCGAGTACGCGGGTTGCGCGATGAGCATCGCAATCGCCAGGCACCACAGGAGATATATCGTCTTCGTCTTCATCTTCGCTCCTTCATCGAAAAGATAGCTGACCGATGGACGCGTGTCAAGGGGGGGGTGGATTTTGGCCTTCTCCCGGTTTCCGAGAAGCGCTGCGGTGCGCATCTCGGTGGACGAAAAATCGGGTGACGCGGGGACTCTTCGACGACATCCCGCAGGGCTGCCCGCAGCGCGTGAGGGTGGAAGATGATTGCGAACGTCAGAGAAGCCGCCCAACTCTATGCCGATGCGCAAAACAGGCTACGTCGAACAGTGACCGTGGGGCATCCGGTCTCGGGATAAAGCGCTTGAATGCGACCTCGGCCTTTCGTAGCATTGATACGGCGGCGTTCCATGCTGACCCGAGGCGGGTAGGTCGTGACTGTTTTGTGGCCATATTTCGGCGACACTGGTCAGGAATGGTCGCGGACAGCACAACGCGCCTTTGGTGGAGAATGAACGCAACGCACCGGTAATGCGGGTAATTAGAGCACGCGGCAGGGGTCGCGGCGCACAGGGCCGATGTAGCTCAACTGGCAGAGCAGCTGATTTGTAATCAGCAGGTTATCGGTTCGACTCCGATCATCGGCTCCACCGCCTCTTGTGGGCGGCGGGGGGGTGCGCTATAATGCGTCCTGAAAAAGGCGGCCGCATCTCCCGCTCCTTGCTTTTGTTCTTTGCGCCGTACACTTCTTCTGCTGTTGCGTGGGTAGGTACCCAAGCGGCCAAAGGGGGCAGACTGTAAATCTGCTGGCTTTTGCCTTCGAAGGTTCGAATCCTTCCCTGCCCACCAGTTCCACGGCAAAGAAAATGTAACGTGTACGGTGTGGGGTAAAAGATAAAGGGCGGGCATCGTGGTAGGTTCCTGACGACGATGCCCGCCCTTCCGCTGCTCTCTCTCTCTCTCTCTCTCTCGACGGCTACTCCACGATGAAGCTGTTGCTGTAGTCCACCTCCGCGATCGTTTTGCCTTCCATCACCGCGGCGACGAACTGGCATGTCCCCTTCGGCCAGTCCGCCGGAAGATGCATGTCGAGCGAGGCGGTCATCGCCGTGTTGAACGGAAAGCCGACGGCCGCACGGGGGGCCGCCTCGACGGTCTCGATCTCGACGAACCCCTTCCCCGGCCCGGCGTAGCACTCGATGCGACCGTCCGGGAGCATCACGCCGAGGATGATGGCGACCGTGCTGATGCCGTTTGGAACGATCTCCCAGTGGAGCGTGATCGTCGAGCCGGCGGCGACGCGATTGTGCGGGACGGAGAGATGCAGCCCCGCTTCCTTGGCCAATGACGAAGCCGCCGCCGCGCAGAGCGCGCACGCGACACAGACGGCCACCCACCTCTCTCTTCCCTTCGCCATGACACCCCCGCCTCTTTACTTTGATATTAGCACAGTATGCCCTCGGGGGCAAGCATCCTGTACGGCATCCGGAGATCCGGGACAGGCGACGTTGGAGGGGGGGCGTGACGGGGCCGTTTCGTTATTTTGGATCGGGCTTCGCCGTCGAGCGCCGGGCGCAGAAGAAGGCGGTCAGGGCCGCGATGCCGGCGCTCCATGCCGCGGCGAGCGGCCATGTGAGAGCCTCCTTCCTAAAGAACGCCGGGAAGATCCGAAGGGGGAACCTCGGGAAACAGTACGCGGCGAGATGGCGGTGTTTATAGAGGAGCCCGGGACGCGCGCAGCCGAGCCAGCCGAACGCGAGGCTCGCGGCGAGCAGGAGGGCGAAGAGGGCGGCGAACGGCCGGCGCAGCCGCGCCGCGAGCGCGGCGCAGATAGCGGCGCCGAGGAACGGCGCGGGCGCGACCATGTAGCGCGGGGGCGGGGCGAAACCGCCCCACCAGAAGACGAACTGCGCGCCGGGGAGATAGATGGCGAGCAGCAGCAGGCCTATGTAGATGCCGAGGGCGCGGCGCGTGCGGAAGAGAATGACCAGCCCCGTGGGCGACAGGAGGTAGACGGGCGACCAGGAGAGGAGGCCGTGCCCGCGGTCGAGGAGGATGCCGAAGACGCCGTCGAGAAGGCCGCGGCTCGAGAGGCCCCGCTCGCCGTAGTTCTGGTACAGGTATCCGGCCGCGGGATTGAGCGACCCGAAGGCGCGGTGCTGGTACGAGAGGAAGAGGGCGAGGGAGGCGAGCAGCGGGACCGCGGCGACGACAAGGGCCGCCGCGCGGCGGCGAGGGTTTTCGTCGGTCCACGCCCGGCGCGCGTGCATCGCCGCGAGGAGGAGGGCGGGGAGGAGGAAGCGGAAGGAGAGCCACGGGAGGAAGGCGACGCAGAGGGACGAGATGATGAGGGAACCCGTGAATCGGGGAGGGGGAGAGGGGGGGAGTCCCCGGCTCTCCGCTTCCCCGGCTCCCCCGCTCCAGGTGGGAAGGGCCTTGCGGAACGCGTACAGGACGAGCAGGGCCGCGGGGAGTTCCGGGTAGATCAGGTTGGCGTAGAAGATCACCGGCGGGGTGAAGACGACCGCCGCCACGGCCAGCAGGGGGGGAACGAGCGGCACGCAGCCGGGTCGCTCCAGAGAGGCCCGGCCACCGACCAGGTCGACGCAGAGGAGCCAGGTGTTGACGGCGAGGAGGGCGGCGAGGAGGTTCAGGAGGATACAGGCGAGGGCGCGGGGGGAAAGGCCCGTCCGCAATGCCAGCGCGTAGACGGGCGCGATGAGGAGCGGGAGGCCGGGGGTGTGGATCGACCATGCCTCGCCCCGGGCACAATCCCTCCGCGCGATGTGCCCGCCGCACCGCTCGACGCCGAAACGGCGCCCGTCCCGGTTCAGCGCGTTGTTGTGCAGGTTGAGGTCCCCGTCGACGGCGAGGCTGTGCGCGAGCAGCAGGTACGACGGCTCGTCGCCGGCGAACGCCCTCGTCGCGCGAACGCCCTCCGCCCGGATCCCGACGAGGAGCGAGCGGCAGAACGAGAAGACCGCCAGCGAGGCGACAAACACGGCGAGCGGCGCGAAGGCGGCGCGGGTCTTCATCGGGCGCATTGTACCACGGGCGGCGGATGAGGGACAGGCCGGCGCGGCGCCTCCTCCGCGGTCGCGTATCGGCGCCGCCCCCCCCACGACGGAAGGAATGTGTGGGGGGCCGCTGACCATGCGCCCGCCTTATCCGCCCGGGGCGGCGTTTGCCCTAAAGGGGCGCATTCTGTATACTGGCGTCCGTGAACGCACGACGCAGGGTGTCCCCGCTCCTTCTCGGGGCGGCACTCGCCTTCCTCGCGGGGGTCCCGCGGCTGTGGGACCTGGGGGGGACCGACCTCAACGCCGACGAGCTCACCTGGATCACCCGCGGGCGCCGGTCCGTGGCGTCCCTCGCGGCGGGCAGGCTCAGGGAGGCCACCGCCCCGTTCGGCCACCCCGGGGTCGTGCCGGGGGTCCTGATCGGCGCATCGCACGCCTTTCTCGGCGAGGGTGCCGCCGGACGCTCGCTCGAACTGATGGACCCGATCGCCGCCGCGCGGCTGCCGATCGCACTCGTCGGCACGGCGACCTGCGTCCTCCTCTTCGCCGTCGGCAGGAGATATTTCGGGGACGCGTCGGCGTTCTGGGGGGCCGTCTTCCTCGCCCTCCTCCCCTCGCACATCGCCCTCTGCCGGATCGCGCACATCGACTCCACGCTCACCCTCTTCTTCGCCCTCTCCCTCCTCCTCTACCTCCTGTACACCGCCCGCCCCTCGCCGCTCCTGCTGGCCGCCTCCTCCGCGGCGTGGGCGTTCGCCCTGCTCAGCAAGTCCCCCGCCTTCATCCTTCCGGCCATCCTCCTCTCCTGGAAGCTGTGCGTGCGGCTCCGCGATGGCCGCGGGGGCGCGCCCGTCGCGTCGCCCGCCGACGCGGCGTGGCTCGCCGGCGGCCTCCTCCTGTACGCCCTGCTCTTCACCAAGCTCTGGTACGAGCCCGCCCAGCTCCATTGGAGCGGCTACGGCTCCCGCCTTCTCCCCGCGCGGCGGGCGGCGGAGCTTTTCGAGCGGGCGGCGTCCGTTCCGATCCCCCTCGCCCTGGGCGCGGCGGCGCTCCTGTTCGCCGCCGCGCAGGCGGCGCGGGCCGCGCGCCGCCGGGCGGTCGCCGCCGCCGCCTCGTGCCTGGCCGCCGTCGCCCTCCTCCTCGCCGCCGCGGGGATCTTCCGGAGGCCGCTCCTCAACCACCTCAATCTCGCCTCGAAGGTCTACGCCATCGGCGAGGCGGGGCACATGAAATACTGGATGGGAAGGGTCGTCACGTCGCCGCCGTCGTGGTTCTACCCGTTCATGCTCCTCATCGCCACGCCCCCGGCGCTGCTGGCGTCGCTCTTCGTCGGACTGTTCCTCGCCGGACGGGCGTTCGTCCGCAGGGAGCCGCGCTGGCAGGGGTTGCTGCTCTGCGCGGTCGCGGCGACCGTCTTCATCGCGGTGATGAGTCTCGGCCGAAAGATGGGGTTCCGCTACCTCAGCCCGGTCCTCCCGTTTCTCTGCCTGCTCGCCGGCGAGGGGTTCGCCGCGGCGGGGGCGTTTCTCGGGCGCCTCCTCGGCCCGAGGCGCGCCGTGCAGGCGGCCGCGGGCGCGATCGTCATCGGCGCGCTCTGCGTCCCCCTCCTGAACGTCTTCCCGGAGTTCGACATCTACTACAACGCCCTGGTCGGGGGGCCGGCGGGGGCGGTGAGGATCGTGGCGGTCGGGGCGCGGACCGGGACGCGCGAGGCGGTCGAGCATATCCGCGCCCGCGCCCGCGAAGAGGACGCGGTCTACGCGATGGGGCTCTACAGCGAGTTCCGCCACTACTGGGAGCGCGGGCGGCCCGGCCCCCCGTGCGACATACTCATCAACCGGGCCGCGCCCGCCGACTCCGACTGGCTCGTCGTCCCGCTCGGCCACCGGCTGAAGAACCTCGAGCGGGAGACGCTGCGGCTCTCCCGAGGCCTGCGCAGGGTCCACACCGTCTCCCGCTGCGGCGTCGACTTCATGGAGGTGTACCGGCTGGACGCCGCCCCGCGCCGGGACGCCGGAGGCCACGAGGCCGAGCGGATCCGGGCGGCGGGGGGCGCGACGGTCGAGGACGCGGGCGCCTCGGGAGGGGCGGCGGTGGAGGCCCAGGACGCGGGCGGCACCGAACTGCTCACGGCCGGGCCGTACGCGCGCTACGCCGAGGGACGATGGCGGGCGACCTTCAGGGTCAAGGCGCGCACGATCCCCCCGGGCGGGCCGTTCGGAACGGTCCTTGTCACCGGCGTCTCCGCGGCGGACGCGCTCGCCTCCGCCGACCTGGACCCGTCCTCCGTTCCGCGCGCGGACGTCTGGCTCGACGTCCCGGTCGCGTTCGAGAACGACCGGCCCCGGCGCCTGCAGTTCCGCGTCGAGTCGCGCCTCCCCGCGGGCCTTCGCGTCGACTCGATCCTTGTCGAGCGAATCGGGGCGTTTCCCCCCCTCCCCTCGCCCGAGCGGCGGGCGCCGAACAATCCGCTTCACTTCGAGGAGGAGCGGGGGGTATACTCTCCCCGCACCCCGGAAACGGCGCTCCGATGAAAATCCTGATGCTCGCACCCGAACCGTTTTTCAGCGTCCGCGGTACCCCGTTCAGCATCCGCAACCGTGTGCGGGTCCTCTCCGAACTCGGCCACGAGGTGGACCTCGTCACCTACCACCTCGGCGAGGATATCGCCTTCCCCGGTTTGACGATCCGCAGGATCCCGGCCCTGCCGTTCATACGCCACGTGCGGGTCGGCCCCTCCCCCGCGAAGCTCCCGCTCGACCTCCTGCTGTTCTGGACCGCCGCGGCGTGCTGCGCCCGCACGAGGTACGACTGCGTGCACACGCACGAGGAGGCGGCGGCGATGGGGGTGGCCCTCCGCGTCCTCCTCGGCATCCCCCACATCTACGACATGCACTCGAGTTTGCCCGAGCAGCTCCGCAACTACAACTACCCGCGTCTCCTCCCGGGCCTCTGCGCCCGGGCCGCCCGGCTCTTCGAGCGCTGCGTCCTCCGGCACTCCGACGCGGTGATCGCCATCTGCCCCCACCTGAAGGAGATCGCGCTCGCCGCGGGCGCGCGCGGGAGGGTGGACGTCGTCGACAACCTTCCGCTCGGCCCCGACTCCTGCGAGACCGACCCCGCCGACGCGGCGCGGCTCAGGGCCGAACTCGGGCCGGAGGGGGCGGTGATCGCCCTGTACACGGGCACCTTCGAGTACAACCAGGGGCTGGAGGCGATCGTGCGCGGGATCCCGCGCGTGGCCGCGGCCTGCCCGGACGTCGTCTTCGTCTTCGTCGGCGGCGAACCTCCGCAGATCGAGGCGATCCGGGCGCTCGGGGAACGGCTGGGCGTCGGGAAGCGCCTGATCCTCCCCGGCAGGAAGCCGCCGGAGGAGATGCCGCGCTGGATGGCCGCCTGCGACATCCTCCTCTCCTACCGGCAGATAGGCACCAACACGCCGCTCAAGCTCTACTCGTACCTCCGCTCGGGGAAGCCGACCGTCGCCACCGACCTGCTCGTCCACACCCAGGTCCTCGACCGGGAGACGGCGATGCTGACGGAGCCGACCGTGGAGGCGTTCGCCGACGGGGTCGCCGCGCTGGCGCGCGACCCGGGACTCCGCAACCGCCTCGGGGCGAACGCGCGCCGGCTCGCGGAGCGGCGCTACTCGTACCGGGCCCATTTCGAACGGGTGCGCGACCTGTACGCCCACGTGCAGGCCCTGGCGCGCGCGGGGAGCGCCTGAGGCGCCGCCGTTTTCCGCGCGCTGATCGGGGGAGACGCGATGTGCGGCATCTGCGGCATCGTCGACCGGAACGGGCCTCCCGCGCCCGACGAGGCGCTCGTCGGGCGCATGGCGGCGACGCTCGCCCACCGCGGCCCCGATGACCGCGGCGCCGTGCTCCTCCCCGGCGGCCCCCCCTTCGTCGCCCTCGGCCACACACGGCTGAGCGTCATCGACCTCTCCTCCGCCGGGCACCAGCCGATGCCGAACGAGGACGGCTCCGTCTGGCTCGTCTTCAACGGCGAGATCTTCAACTTCGCCGAGCTCCGGGCGGACCTCGAAAAACGCGGGCACCGGTTCTCCTCGCGGACGGACTGCGAGGTCGTCGTCCACGCCTGGGAGGAGCACGGCGAGGGATGCCTGGACCGTTTCGTGGGCCAGTTCGCCTTCGCCCTCTGGGATTCGCGCCGCGCAACCCTCTTCCTCGCGCGCGATCATACCGGGATCAAGCCGCTCTACTACCTCCACGAGGGGGGCCGTTTCGCATTCGCCTCGGAACTCAAGGCGCTCCTCGAGCGCCCCGGCATGCCGCGTGAGATCGACCCGCACGGCCTCGACGACCTCCTCACCTACGAGTTCATCCCCTCCCCCCGCACGATACTGAAGGGGATCCGCAAGCTCCCCCCCGCGCACCGCCTCTCCCTCAAAGACGGCGACGCCGTCCTGCGCCGCTACTGGGAGCCCCGCTACGAGCCGGTCCGGCGCCCCGAGGGCGAGCTGTGCGAGCGTCTCCTCTCGGTCCTGCGCGAGGCGGTGCGGAGCCAGCTCGTGAGCGACGTCCCGCTGGGGGCGTTCTTGAGCGGGGGGCTCGACTCGAGCACCGTCGTCGCCCTGATGTCCCAGACGGCCGCGGAGCCGGTGCGGACCCTCTCGATAGGGTTTCAGGACCGGAGCTACGACGAGCTCTCCTACGCGCGGGAGGTCGCGGCGCATTTCGGCACGCGGCACGAGGAGTTCATCCTGCGCCCCTGCGCGCCGGAGCTGGCCGAGAAGCTCGTCCGCCACCTCGACGACCCGATCGCCGACTTCTCCGTCTTCCCCACCTTCCTCGTCTCCCAGGCGGCGCGCCGCCGCGTCACGGTGGCCCTCACGGGCGACGGCGGCGACGAGGTGTTCGGCGGCTATGACACCTACTGCGCCCAGCGGTTGTCGACCCTCCTTTTCGGCGCGGCCCGCCTCCTCGGGAAACCGCCGCTCTCGCGCCTGATCTCTTCCCTGAGACCGCCCGAGAAGAAGAAGGGCGCGGTGAACCGCCTGAAGCGGTTCGCCGAGGGGATGGCGCTCCCCGCCGACCTCCGCCACTTCCGCTGGATGGTCTTCCTCTCGGAGCGCAACAAGCGGGCGCTCTACACCGACGCATTCCGGGACCGGCTCCTCGACGAGGAACCGTACGCCCCGATACGCGCGCAGTTCAGGCGTTTCGCCGGGGCGGACGGGCTGAACCGCCTCCTCGCCGTCGACCTGGCCACCTACCTGACGGACAACTGCCTCGTCAAGACGGACCGGATGAGCATGGCCTGCGCGCTCGAGACGCGCGTGCCGCTGCTCGACCACCGGGTGATCGAGTTCATGGCATCGGTCCCCCCGGAGATGAAGGTGCGCGGTTTCCGGCGCAAGTACCTGCTGCGCAGGGCGGTGGCGGGGATCCTCCCGCCGCGGATCCTCGCGCGCGGCAAGGAGGGGTTCAGCATCCCGATGCGGAGCTGGCTCAGGAAGGAGCTGCAGCCCCTGATGCGCGACCTGCTGTCGGAGGGGGCGTTGCGGCGGCGGGGCTTCTTCAGGCCCGAGGAGGTAGGGCGGCTCGTCACGGAGCATCTGGACGGGCGCGAGAACCACGCGCACCGCCTCTGGGCGCTGATGCTGTTCGAGATCTGGGCGCGGGAGTTCGTGGATCGGCGATGCGCACCATCATGTCGGTAGTGCGACGGATCCTCCCCGCCGCGGCGTGCCTCGCCGCGGGGATTTTCATCGGCGCGGAGGGGGAGCGTCTCTCGACCCTGTTCCGCTGCCGGATCAGGGAGGTCACCTTCTCCGGCCCAAAGCACCACGCGCTCGTGGGCAGGGTCTACCAGCCCCGCGGCCTCCCCGGGCGGCGATACCCCGCGATCCTGTTCGTCCACGGCCTTCTCCCGAAAGGGAAGGACACGCCGCTGTACGTGCACCTGATGCGGCGGCTGGCCCGCAAGGGCTACCTCGTCTTCGCGTTCGACCTGGGCGGCTTCGGCGAGTCGGGCAAGGCCGCCAACTACAACATCCCGCGCGACTGCGATTTCACCCGCGACACGGAGGCCGCCCTGTCCTACATGCTCCGGCACCTCCCCGTGGACCGAACGCGGCTGGCCGTCGCCGGCCATTCGATGGGGGCCAATCTCGCCGTCGCCGTCGGGACGAAAGACGAGAGGGTCGGCAGGATCATCGCGATCTCGCCAGGGAACTTCATGGATACGGCCGGCCCCGAATCGGAGGGGACATCCCCCCTGCAGCGCCGCTTCCAGCGCACCGTCCAATGCGAGATCACCCGCGAGCAGTGGGAGAGGATCAAGGGGCCGCTGAACATATTCCGGTACCTGCCGCTGCGGAGCTCGGCGCAGGTCCTCCTGATCGTCGCCGAGGCCGACGCGGCCAACATCATCGCGTACAGCGCCAGGTTCCACGACCGCCTCGAGGTCCCGAAACGCTTCGTCTCGATCCCCGACGTCAATCACAACTTCGGCTTCGACATCCTCTCCGCGGAGGAGATGCTCGAACCCGCCGGCGTCATCCGCCTCGCGCGGGCCATAGACAAATGGATGGCGGCCCCGTCGATCGGCCGAGGCGGCCGGGAGGGCGCACCGGAGTCGGCGCCGCCGCTCGACCGAGGCGGACGATGATGCTATACTGTGCACGGAAATGACCATGCACCCGGTGAAGATCGGACGCTACGCGTCCACCGCCTTCAATGTCCTGCGCAAGCCGCTCCGCATGCGGAACGCCCCCATCCACCTGATCCTCGAGAACACCACCGTCTGCCCGTTCAGCTGCATCATGTGCTCACGCGCCCGGGAGGTGGAGGATCCGCACCATATGGCGTTCGACCTGTACCGGCGGATCATCGACGAGGTCGATCCGCTCCATCTGTACCTCTCCGCGGCCGGGGAGCCGCTGCTCCACCCCGAGCAGCCAAGGATGATCCGCTACGCATCGGAGAAGGGGATCAAGACCTGCCTCGTGACCACGCTCGCCGCCCACGCCTTCCCCCTCGAGGAGCTCGTGCGCAGCGGCCTCGACCTTCTCAAGGTCTCGATGGACGGGGCGTCCGAGGAGACCTATCGGCGGATCCGCGGGACCGACTTCCACCCGCGCGTGCTCCAGAACGTCGCCCGGATCGGGGAGATCAAGAAACGGACCGGCTCCCCGACCCCGTTCATCCGCTTCCAGTTCGTCGTGCAGAAGGAGAACTTCCGGGAGGCGGCGGAGATCGTCCGCCTCGCGCACCGCTGCGGCGTCGGGGCGGTCTTCTTCAAGCCGCTGTCGATCTTCCGGATCGAGGATCTGGTCGCGGATTTGGTGGGCGGGATTGACCGCGGCGAGTTCGAGACGTCCTTGCGGGAGGCGCGGCGGGTCGCCCGCGAGCTCAAGGTGCGCACCAACCTCGACGACTTCCTCTCCTACCTGCTCCCCCGCCACTGGGAGGCCTACGCGGGGGGGGAGCAGTTCCGCACCCTGGCGCGGCACTGCATCGTGCCATGGTTCTCCACGTTCGTGCGGATACACGGCGAGGTCTCCTTCTGCTGCTACGCCAAGATCCAGGACGCCAAGGTCGGTTCGATGGCCGAGGAGTCCTTCGAACGCATCTGGGCCGGCGACCGCTACCGCGCGATGCGCGCCGTGCTGCGGACCGGGGGGTTCCCGATGCCGGACTGCCGCCTGTGCGTGCCGCAGCGGCTCTCCCATCTGTTCAACTACTGGAAGATCATCCCCGGCTACCACGGCTGACCGCGCGCGGCATCGCGGCGGTTTCCGGAAACGCCCCTATGCGCACCGCGGCGCTCCGAACAGTGAAGGCGATCGTCGAGGCCGGCCTCTGCCACCGGTGCGGGGCGTGCGCGGCGATCTGCCCGCGCGGCGTCCTCGCCCCCGGCGACGATGCCTACCCGTCGTGGACGGGGAGGGAGGAGGCCTGCACCGACTGCGGCCTCTGCGTCCGCGTCTGTACCGGGACCGGGTTCTCGTTCCCCGAGCAGTCGCGCCGCATCCTCGGCGGCGAAACCGGGGTCGGCGACGGGCACGGCCGCTTCCTCGCGGCGTTCCTCGGCCACGCGCGCGATCCCGAGGTGCGGGGAGGCGGGACCTCCGGCGGCGTCGCGACGGCCCTCGCGCTTCACGCGATCGACACGGGGAAGGCGCGCGGGGCGTTCGTCGTCGTCCCCGACGAAACGCGGGGGTGGAAGCCGAAGGCGGCGATCGCGCGCACGCGCGGGGAGGCGGCGGCGGGCGCTTCCTCCAAGTACCCGGCCTGCGCGGCGCTCCACCTGTTCCGGGGGATCGAGAAAAACGGGCCGTACGTCTTCACCGGGCTCCCCTGCCACGTGCAGGCGGTGCGCCGGCTCGCCGAGCTGAACCCCGCGGTCGGGGAATCGCTCGCGCTCGTGACCGGCCTCTTCTGCCACTCCTGCCTCGACCACCGGGCGCTCCGCGACCTCCTCGAGATCTACCGGATCGACGAGGCGGCCGTCGAGCGCGTCGAGTATCGCGGCGGGAAGCTCCCCGGCTACATCCGGGCCCGGATGAAGGACGGCGCCCTGCGGTACCTCCCCTACCCGCACCTCGGCCCCGACCGATACCGGCCCAACGCCAAGGAGTGTCTCACCCTCTTCTTCAAGCTCTACTCCCCCCCCCGCTGCCGCCTCTGCATCGACGCGACATCCGAGTTCGCGGACGTCGTCGTCGGCGATCCGTGGGTGAAGGGGTGGGAGGCGGAGGCGAAGCTCCGCGGCGGCTACAGCTTCATACTCGCCCGCACCGAGCGGGGGCTGGGCGCCCTCGAGAAGGCGCGCGCGGACGGGGCGCTCGTCCTCGAGCCGTTCCCCGCGGAGCGCGTCGCGTCGAGCCACCAGCCGATGGTGCGCATGAAACGCCTGCGCGCCTGCCGCGGCATCGAACGGAGGAGGCGGCGGGGTCTCCGGTTTCCCGACTACGGCTACGCGGCCGTCCCCGCCGCAACGGCAACGCTGCGGGAATCGCTGCGCGCGGCGACCTACCTCGCCGCGGACAGGCCGCGCCTGCGGCGTTTCCTGTTCAGGATTCTGCTCTCGCGGCCGGGACGCCTGCTCGTGGGGGCGATCTTCTTCAGACGGAGGGTCGTCCAAACGCTCGTGGAGAAGGCGAAGCGGCGGATCCGCCCCGCGGGCGCCTGAGCGGCCGCGCACAGGGGCGGATCGTCAACGATGGGGCGTGAAAAAACACCGGGGGCCCCGGAAAGCCGGCCCCCGGTCCGTTCAGGATGTTACAAAGCCGCCCGCGATCACTGCCCCAGCCAGACCTCCACCCGCCCGAGGACGGCCGGACCCTGCCCCGCCTCCTGGTCGAAGGTGATGCAGCCGGGCACCGCGTTCGAGCCGCAATGGAAGTAGCCGTCGAATTTCTCCTCTCCCGTCACGAGGTTCTTCAGGCTGAGCGCGTAGCGCCCCGTTCCCGGGAACCAGTACGAGGAGAGTTCGTACGGCGTGTTCAACTTGTAGCCGATCTTGGATGAGATCGGACGGTAGGTCGGGGGCTGGTCGTTCGCCTGCACGCTGTTGTAGGCCCCCATCGAGTACTTGTAGATCATCGCGCCGCCCGAGGTCCTGACGTTCACCGAGAAGCCGTTGCGGTTGCTCCCCTGCATCATGACCCGGGTCACCACCCGCAAGCGGACGGACGGGATGGTATTCGCGCGCAGCCCCATGCCGCAGCTCCCGCCGAAGTAGTACGCGTACTGGGCGAGCGGGTGCCCGACGAACATCCTCCTCGGCCATCTGAACCCGCCGATCCCGCCCCATGCGCCCTGGCCGCCGCTCCAGTCCTCCGAATAGATCCTCACCGGCGCAGCATCCGCGCCCGCCGCGCACAGCAGCGCGCCCAACCACAGCGCCACGACCGCACACCGCCTCTTCCAGACCATCGCCACCTCCGTTCCGCGCATCCGTTCGCGCGAGGGGGAAGTATACCATCCGGCCCGGGGCGGGGCAAGGGCCTGGGCGGCTTTGGGCTTCAACGGGAGGGGCGATTGTGCTATTCTGCCCCACGCCATGCGAGCGCACCCCCGTCGCCTTCCGCCGCTTCTCCGCGCCCCGCTCCTCGCGCTTACCGCCTTCGCGGTCGCGGGCTGCGCGATCCTCCCGCCGCGCGCCCAGGCCCCCGCGCCGATGCTGACCGCCTCGCGGGAGGAGCTTCTGGCCCGCATCGCCCCGGGCGGAACGGGCGTCCAAACGCTGCAGGCGGCGTACGCCGCCTCGTTCGCCTGTCCCGCGCGGGGGCCCGCGCGCGCATTCTCGGGGATGCTGGCGCTGGAGCGCCCGGGAAAACTCAGGATGCGGGGCGGGGCGGCGATGCTGCCGACCCTCTTCGACCTCCTCGACGACGGCGGCACGATCTCCGTCCACGTGCCCAGGGACCGGGCCCTCTACCGCGGCCGTTCCGCCTCCGCCCTCCCGGGAAGCTTCCCCGACGCGGCGCTCCTCGCCGAAGCGCTCCTCGGCCTGCGCGGCGAAGACGGCCTCGTGCACGCGATGGAGACAAAGCCGGAATGCTATCTGCTCCACTCGTTCGACCCGGTCGCGGCGGCGCTCGCGCGCAGGGTGACGTTCGACCGCCGGGACCTCTCCCCCGTGCGGTACGAGTATTTCGACCGGGAGGGGCGTCTCAGCCGCGATCTCCGATGCGCCGACTTCTCCCCGGCCGACGGGGCAGCCGTTTCGCTCCCGCGGCGGGTGGCGATCGAGGCGCCCGCGGAAGGCGCGCGGCTGCTTCTCCGCCTTTCCGACCTCCGCGTGAACCCCGCCTTCGCCGACGGCATGTTCACGCTCGCCCCGCCCCCGGGGACCGCCGTCCGGCCGCTCGCGGAGTGCGCGCAATGACGAACCTCGTCGTCTCCAACGTCCTCCACCGCAAGACCCGGAGCCTCGTCTGCGTCGCGGCGGTCGGCATCGGCATCGCCCTCTACCTCGTCCTCAACGGCCTCTGCCGGGGGATGATCTCGGAGTCGGCGCAGCGGATGCGCAACACCGGCGCGAGCGTCATCGTGCAGCCGGCCGGCTCCTCGGGCCTGCTCGCCTTCAAGGGGAGCAGCCTCCCGGTGCGCTACGGCGCGGAGATCGAGACCGTCGACGGCGTGGACGCCGCCTGCCCGGTGCTCACCTGGACGACCACGATCGAAAAGGTCATCTACGTGATCTACGGCCTCGACCTCGACCGGTACGAGGCGGTCGGCGGGCGGCTCGAGATGCTCGAGGGCCGCCCCTGGCGCGGCCCCGGCGAGCTCCTCCTCGACAGCCGCCTCGCCGCCGCGAACGGCTACCGCGTCGGCGATCCGATCCCGCTGCTCGGATCCCGTTTCGCCGTGGCGGGGATATTCCGCAGCGGCGTCGGGGCGCGCGTCTACCTGCCGCTCTCGACGCTCCAGGAGACGATGCACCTCGAGGGGATGTGCTCGCTCTTCTTCGTGAAGATCGTCCCCGGCGCCGACGCGGCTGAGGTGGCCGCCCGCATCGACGCGCGCCTGCCGGCGCTCAGGGCGAGCGCGCTCGACCGGTACGAGGACGCGGTGGTGAACGAGATCACCGGGCTCCGCGAGTTCTTCGGGGTCATCACCTCGACGGCGCTCGTGATCAGCTTCCTCGTCATCCTCCTGACGATGTACACGACGATCGTGGAGCGGACCCGCGAGATCGGGATCCTCCGTTCGCTCGGGGCGACCCGCGGGCGGATCCTGCGCCTCGTGGTCGGCGAGTCGCTCCTGCTCTGCGCCCTCGGGGCCGCCGCCGGGGTCGTCTTCACCGTCTCCGCGCGGCTCTGGCTCGCCCGGTCGCACCCGCTCCTGACGATGGAACTCGGCGTCTGGGGTATCGCCCGCTCGACGCTCCTCGCCCTCGCGGGGGGCGTCCTCGGGGCGCTCTACCCCGGCTTCAGGGCCGCCCGCGTGGACCCGGTGGAGGCGCTCAGCTATGAATGACGCGGCCGCCTTCGTCGTCGCCGCGGGGCTCCACAAGATCTACCGGAGCGCGGCCGGGGACTGCGAGGCGCTGCGCGGCGTCGACCTCGAGATCGGGCGGGGCGACTTCGCCGCGCTCGTCGGGCCGTCGGGCTGCGGGAAGTCGACGCTCCTCCACATCGTCGGCGGCCTCGCGGCGCCGACGGCGGGGACGGTCAGCGTCGCGGGGAAGCGCCTGGACGGGCTCGGCGACGCCGCCCTCTCACGCCACCGGGGGAGGACTACCGGCTTCGTCTTCCAGCGGTTCAACCTCCTCCCCACGCTCTCCGTCCGGGGCAACCTGGCCCTCGCCCAGAGGATCCGGGGGCTCGACGAGGCGGGGATCGACGCGCTCCTCGAACGGGTGGGCCTGGCGTCCAAGATGCGCCGCCGTCCCTGCGAGCTCTCGATGGGCGAGCAGCAGCGGGCGGCGATCGCGCGCGCCCTCGCGCACCGGCCCGCCCTCCTCCTCGCCGACGAACCGACCGGGAACCTCGACTCCGGCAACTCCGCCCGGATCCTCGACCTCCTCGGCGAGATGCACCGAGATCTCGGGCAGACGATCTTGCTGGTGACGCACGACCCCGGGGTCGCCGCGGCGGCCGGACGGATCGTCAGGATGCGCGACGGGCGGATCGAGGCCTAAGAGGCGCGTTCACCACGAAGAACACGAAGGACGAAACGGGCCCGTCCTGCAGCATTCCCTTCGCGTCCTTCGCGGCGCGACGCTGAACTATGGAAACGGAACGGCGCCCCCTCTCGGCGGCTCGCTGGTTCTCGTGGTTCGCCGTCTACGCCGCGGCGATGGCCGTTCTCGTCCACTGGCTGTGGACGACCGGGCGCGCCCCACTCGCCCAGCTCGCCGGCTTCGCGCTCGTCGTGAGCTGCGCCTGCCAGTTCTGCCCGATCCAGATCATCCCCCTCTTCCTCTGGATCGGGCGCTCCTGGAACCCGTTCCTCGTCGCCCTCGTCGGCTCGGCGGCGACCGCCGTCGCGAACCTGCACGACTACTACGTCCTCACCGCGCTCCTGAGGGTGGAGCGGATCGACCGGGTGCGGGGCACCGCGTCGTACCGCCGCGCGGCGGAGTGGTTCGCGCGGTGGCCGTTCTGGACGCTCGTGGCCTCGAACATCGTGGTGCTCCCGGTGGACGTGCCGCGCCTCCTGGCCATCTCGACGCGCTACAGCCGCCCCCGGTTCGTCCTCGCGACGCTCGTCGGGCGCTACCCGCGCTACCTGCTGCTCGCCGGCCTGGGGTACCAGCTCAAGCCCAGCAACCGGCAGATCCTCGCCGTGCTGGCCGCCCTCGCGGCGGTCTGGGTCCTGAAGAGGATATGCCAACGTCTGCGCACGGGGCGGCGCGCCCCGGAGGGAGGTGCCGAATGAACACGCTGCGCTCGACGATCCCGGCCGCGGCGCTCCTCATCGCGGGGTGCGCGTCCCCCGCAGCCGCCCCGCCCCCGCCCGCGGAGGCGACGCAGGAGGCGCCGGCGCCTGTCCGCCCCGCCGGGACGGCCGCGTCGCCCGTGGCCCGGACAGGCGGCGTCACGACCGAGGAGGTGTTGAAGAGGATGGAGGAGGCGGGCCGGGCGCTCGTCGCGCTCCGGGCCGACTTCCGGCAGGAGCGGACCTACGCGCTCTTCGGGGAGAAACGCGTCTCCTCCGGCACGATCCGCTACAAGCGGCCGGGGATGATGCGCTGGGAGTACCGGGAACCCGACCGCACCGCGATATTCCTCAAGGAGGGGCGGGCCCTGATGTACATGCCGGAGATCAGGCAGGCGCAGAGGATATCGCTCGCGCGGGACCGGAAGACCGAGTCGCTCCTCATCGGCTTCGGCAACACGGCGGAGGAGATCAGGCGGAACTTCGAGGCCGAGGCCTCCGCCGGGCCCGACGGGATGCCGGTCCTCGACCTCGTCCCGAAATCGGCCGACCTCAAGTCGCAGTTCCAGCGGCTCCGTCTCGTCATCGACCCGGCGCGCGGGATCCCGGTGCGGAGCGAGCGGTTCGAAACGGGCGGGGACACGACCGTCTTCATCTTTTCGAACGTGACGACCGACGCGCCGATGGACGACGCGGAGTTCGACTTCCGCATCCCCCCGGGGACCGAGGTCGTGGAGTACTAGTTTTCACGCCCCGCAGACCGGCGCGCGGGGAGGCCTACGCGGTGCGGACCGGGGGAGCCGCCGCGTCGATGCAGGCGGCGCGGGCCTGGTGCATGAACGCCTCGATGCGGGTACTGTCGTCGATCCCCTTCTGCCCGTCGTAGGTCATGTTGAGCCAGGGGACCATCCGGTTCCGCTCGCGCACCGTGCGGGAGACGGCGGCGGAGACCATCCCGGGCATGCAGGTGAACGGCATCGCGTTCACGATCCCCGACGCCCCTTTGCGGATATAGTCGATCGCCTTCCCGATGGTGAGGATCGCCTCGCCCCCGAAGGTGTGGTGCATGTAGGGGGCGCTCAGGGCGAGCAGCTCCTCGATCCCCGTCTCGTGCAGGTTGAGGAGCATCCCGTCGAATATCGAGAGCAGGCGCGCCTCGTCGATCTTCTGGACCTTCTCCTTGACGAGCCCCTTCAGGAAGTCGACGTACCTCCCCGCGGCGATGCTGTTCTCGAGGTAGCGGTTCGTGGTGTAGAAGACCCACTCGGTGACCGGGGCGACCCACGCCTCCCCGCCGAGCCGCTCGACGAGCGCGACGATATCGTTGTTGCAGAAGCGGTTGCTCCGGACGTAGATCTCCCCCACCACCCCGACGATCGGTTTCCTCCCCCCGCTGCGGTCGATCCGGACCCCGCGGAAGATCTCGCGCACCTGCCGGAGCCGGGCGAAGATCGCATCCCCCCCCTCCTCGATCCCCTTCACCACCAGGCGGAGCGACTCCTCGAAGGCCCGGTTCGTCTCGCCGGGGATGGTCTCGTAGGGGCGGTGCTCGCGCAGAAGCTTCTCGAGGATATCCACCGCGAGAAGGCCGCGCCACGCCAGGCGCCTGAACTCGTTCCCCTTGACGCCGATCGGCGAGGCGTACGAGTCGCTCGACTCCGGCGCGACGATCGGGACGTCCTTCAGGCCGAGGTCGTCGAGGATCATCCGGTGCATCTGGGCGTACTGCCCGAAGCGGCAGGGGCCGGTCGCGGTGGGCATGAAGAAGGCGGCGGTGCGGTGGTCGAAGCCCGGTTCGAAGAGCTTCTTCAGCATGTCGCCCGTGGTCGTGATGAACGGGAGGCACTCCCGCCCCGAGGCGAACTGCCGCCCGATCTCCATCGTGCGCTCGTCCGACTCGGGGAGCGGCTCCGACGGGTAGCCGAAGGCGCGCACCGCCGCGCTGAACGCGTGCGCGTGCAGCGACATCAGCGGCACGTAGAGCGTCCGGCGCCCCTTCAGGGCCACCCGGCGAAACCTCCAGTCGGAGACGGGCGGGGCCTCGCGGAAGTTGGCGAGGCTGTCGACGAACGCCTCGCAGCGGGTGACGATCCCCGCGTCGGCGCTGTGCTCGTCGATCTCGAGCTGGAGATACGGCTTCCCCTCCAGCTTGCTGCGGAAGAAATGCTCGATGAACGAGTCGGGCCCGCACTTGAAGTTGGAGAGGTAGACCGCGAAGAGGCGCGGGTCGTTGCGCACGAGCTGGGCGGCGGCCAGGAGGCGCTGCCCGTAGCGCCAGTACATGTTCGGGAACTGGTCGTAGAGGTCGACCGCCTCCGCGTCGAGAAAATCCTGCGGCAGCGGCACGACGCCGAGCGCGCGCAGTTTGCGGGGGAGGTTGAGGTTGACGCCGGCGTCGTTGGTGTTGTACGGCCTTCCCATGACGACCATCGCCCGCCCGTTCGGTCCGAGCGCCTCCAGCGCCTCCTTCGCCACGGCGCGCAGCGCCTCCGAGAAACGGCCCTGCGCCTCCTCGGCCGCCGCGAGCGCCCTGCGGACCGCGGCGGCGGGAAGGCCCATCCCGCGCCCCATCCGCACGAGGGACCGCTCGATGCTCTTCCTCCCGCGCAGATACATCAGCGGCGGCTCGAGGAGCTTCACCGGGGCGCGGTCGAGATCGAGCGCGGAGCGGAGCATGTACGGGATCGCCTGCACGAGCGGGCAGCAGTAACTCTGGGAGACGCGCGTCCGCGGGCGGGCCATGCTGATGACGCTCGGGAGGAACAGGTAGTCGAGCTTCTCGTCGAGGAGGCTCAGCACGTGCCCGTGCACGATCTTGACGGGGAAGCAGGTCTCTGTGGAGAGCCGCTCCACGGAGCGGTGGATGATCTCCGGGGTGGTGCACTCCGACAGCACCACCTCGAAGCCGAGCGCCCTGAAGAACTCCCGCCAGTAGGGGAAGAAGTCGTACAGGTGCAGGACGCGCGGGATGCCGATCCTCCCGCGCGGCGTCCCCCGGGGCGCGTACCGCCGGACGCCGTCGAGCTCCTTGCGGGTCTCCCCCTCCCCCGCCGCCAGGAGCAGCCGCTCCCGGGCGGCGAAATGGTCGGGCAGTTCGCGTTCCCGCCGGTCGTCGCGCACCTCGTACCGCTCGCAGCGGGCCCCGTAGTGCAGCGGACGCTCGCCCGCGAAGGTGACCCGCCGTATCTCGCAGAGGTTGTCGCAGCCGCTGCAGGTGAACGAGGTCGAGTCGAACGCCCTTCGGCTGAGATCGAAGCCGTGGAAGCGCCCCCCCCCGCGCCCGCCGGTCTCCCGCATCGCCAGCAGGGCGGCACCGATCGCCCCGGTGACGTCGTGGTGTGGGGGGACGATGATCTTCTTCCCGGTGACCTTCTCGAACGCCGCGACCACCCCGCGGTTCCACGCCACCCCCCCCTGGAGGAAGATGACGTCGCCGATATGCCGGTCGCCGACGACCTTGTTGAGGTAGTTGTGCACGATCGAGCAGGCGAGCCCCGCCACGAGGTTCTTCTTGCCCATCCCCCGCTGCTGGTGCGCCACGAGGTCCGACTCCATGAAGACGGTGCACCGGTCGCCGAAGCGTCCCGGGCTCTCCGCCTCGAGGGCCAGCGCCCCGAACTCCTCCTCGATGCGGATGCCGAGTTTCTCCGCCTGCTCCTCGAGGAACGAACCGGTCCCCGCGGCGCAGACCTTGTTCATCTCGAAGTCCACGACCGCGCCGCGCTTCAGGCTGATGTACTTGGAGTCCTGGCCCCCGATCTCGAAGATCGTGTCCACGTCGGGATCGAGGTGGACCGCAGCGGTCGCCTGCGCGGTGATCTCGTTCCGGACCACGTCGGCCCCGATGTAGTCGCCGATCAGGTAGCGCCCCGACCCGGTGGTCCCGACGCCGCGGACGCGGACGAGGCGCCCGATCTCGTCGCCGACCTCCTTCAGGCCCCGCCGCACCGCCTCGAGCGGTCTCCCCGCGGTGGGCAGGTAGCGGCGTGAGAGCACGGCGCCGTCGCGGTCGACGACCACCACGTTCGTGCTGAGCGAGCCGATGTCGACCCCGACGTACGCCTCCACCGGCTCCGTTGCCTCGGCCGGCAGCCCCCGCACGGCCCCCGGCCGCGCCCCGCCCTGCGGATCGAGGAGGAGCGGCTCGCAGCCGCCCTCCTCCGTCTTCCGCCGGGCGAAATGGCCTTGGACCGCGTCCGGCCCGCGGAAACGGCCGGCGGTGTCGAGCCCCTCCCCCGCGGCGTAGAGGGCGGCGCCGATCGCCCCCATGGCGGCGTGATGCGGCGGCACGATCAAGGCGCCCGGCTTCAGGCCGAGCACGTCCTCGAACGCCCGCACGACCCCCGCGTTCGCGGCCACCCCCCCCTGGAAGACGATCGGCGGCGTGAAGGCGCGCCCCTTCCCGACGTTGCTCGTGAAACTCCGGGCGACGGCCCAGCAGAGCCCGGCGACGATATCGTAGTCGGGGGTGCCGATCTGCTGGAGGTGGATCATGTCGGACTTGGCGAAGACCGAGCACCTCCCGGCGATGCGCGGGGGGCGCTGCGACCGCAGGGCGCGCTCGCCGAACTCCCGCTCGATCGACAGGCCGAGCCGGCTCGCCTGCTGGTCCAGGAACGACCCGGTCCCCGCCGCACAGACCGTGTTCATCGAGAAATCCTCGATGATGCCCCGATCGGAGGACGGATCGTCCCGGACGAGGATGAGCTTGGAGTCCTCCCCTCCCATCTCGATGATCGTGCGCGCCCCTGGGCAGAGACGCGCGGCGGCGCGGGCCTGCGCGATGATCTCGTTCACGAACTCGGCCCCGAGGATCTCGCAGGCGAGCCTGCCGCCGGAGCCGGTGGCGGCGACCGCGCGGATCAGATGGAGCGGATGCGCGGCGAGGAGCTCCCGCAGCATCCCCTCCATCACGGAGAGCGGGTGGCCCCGGTGCCGCCGGTACCAGGCGCCGAGGAGCGCCCCGCCGGAATCCACGACCGCCGTCTTGACGCTCACCGAGCCGACGTCGATGCCGACGTACCGCGGGCCCTCGGGGGGTGCGACGGGACGGGCGCTCATCGCCTCCCCCTCCGCGTCCGCCTGGGCCCCTTCGCCCCGAGCGCCTCGTTGAGGCTCCCCGTCCGGTACCCCTCGAGGTCGACGGAGACCGCGGTGAATCCGAGGCGCCTGAGCGCACGCGCCGCCGAGAGGCGCGCGCGGCGGGAGACAAACGCGCCGACCTGCGCCGGGTCGACCTCGATCCGCGCCGCCGTGCCGTCGGCGCGCACGCGGACCCGCCGGAAGCCTTCGGCCCGCAGCAGTTCCTCGGCCCGTTCCACGCGGCGCAGCGCCGCCCGCTCGATCGGCCGGCCGTAGGGGATGCGCGACGCGAGGCAGGCCGCCGGCTCGCGGTCCCAGCCGGGAAGCCCGAGCCGGCGCGAGAGCAGGCGGACATCCCGCCGGGTGAATCCCGCGTCCCTGAGCGGGCTCAGGGCGCGCATCTCCCGCGCCGCCCGTTCGCCGGGGCGGTAGTCCCGGGAGTCGTCCCGCTGGGACCCGAGCGCGACCGCCGCGATCCCCTCCCTCGCGGCGACGGCCCGCAACGCGCCGAGGAGCCCGCGTTTGCACCAGTAGCAGCGGTCGGCGGGGTTCTCCCTGAAGCGCGGATCCTCGAGTTCCCGGGTCCTGACAACGCGGTGCCGGACGCCGAGCCGGCGCGCGATGCGGCGGGCCTCCCGCCGCTCGGCGGCGGGGAAGGTCGGGGAATCCGCCGTCACGGCGAGCAGACGCCGCCCGAGCACGGACGCGGCGACCGCGAGCAGCAGCGTGCTGTACACCCCGCCCGAGTAGGCGACGAGCAGGCTCCCGAGGGAGGCGAGGCGCCGCTTCAGACGCTCGTGCTTTACCGTCAGTGCGTTCATAGTCTCACGTGCCGTGCGGGGAAACCGGGGCGCGGTACCGCGGGGAGGGGCTGCGGGTCCGTGCGCGTTTGCTCACCCGGCGCCGCCGAGGATCTGGACGTTCCACGCCGCGGGGTCGAGGAACTGCTCCCAGCTCGCGCAGACGCCGCGTCTGAAGGCGATCTGATTGAACGGGGACCAGCGCGGCTTCTTCGGCTGCCGGAGCAGCCCCATGCCGGAGGACTCGAGCGTCTTCTCGCCCTTCTTGAGGTTGCACTCCACGCAACTGCAGACGAGGTTGGTCCAGGTGGTCGCCCCCCCCAGCCTGCGGGGGACGACATGATCGAGGTTGAGATCCTGCTCCCTGAACGGACGGCCGCAGTACTGGCAGATGTTGCAGTCGCGCAGGTAGATGTTCCTGCGGGTCAGCTTCACCTCCCGCGCGGGAAGGCGCTCGTAGGCGCGGAGGATGATGATCTCCGGGAGACGGATTTTCATCGTCACCGTCGCGACGTACTCGGCGCAGCGGTCGTCGTTCCAGCGCATCGCGGCCCAGCGGGGGAAGTCGCACACGGCGAACGACCCGTTCTCCCGGTAGATCACCTGCGCGGCGCCGCGGTACACGAGCGAGAACGCCCGCCGCATCCCGCAGACGTGCACCGGCTGCCAGAGCCGGTTGAGGACCAGCACGCTCCTCGAAAGCTTGGGTTCATCGCGTTTCATAGCGGGGACACAGTATACCGCGGCGGAGCGGGACGGTCAAGCGGACGGGGCGGGCCGTGGGAGGAACGGCCGGGGCGCCGGGGGGGCGACAGACGCGCCGCGAAGCGCGATGCGCGGCAGGACGCTGCGTGACGAGGGGTCAGGCGTTCGCCGGCGCCTCAACCGCGCACGGCTTCTCGGCCGTCTGCTTGTCGAGACACCTGATCAGCCTGCCGGTTTCCGGACGCAACTCGCACCGGTCCTTCTTTACGCAATCCTCGCAACAGCCATGCAGTTCCCGCCTCGACATACCCGATCCTCCCGTTTGATCCTCGATTTCGAATCCCGCGCCGCACTCGTGTCATCATAGCCGATGGACCGGCGGCGAAAAAGCATTTATTTTTTCCCTCCGCGGAGGAGGGCGTACATCTCGTCGAGCGACTGCGGAATGACCTTGGTCCCCGCCGTGACCGGCATGAAGTTGGTGTCCCCCTCCCATCGCGGCACCAGGTGGACATGGAGGTGGCCGGCGACCCCGGCGCCCGCCGCCATCCCGAGGTTGATCCCGACGTTGAATCCCGCCGGGGAGAGCGCCGTTTTCAGGAGGGCGACGGAGTCTTTGACAAGCAGGATGAGCTGATGGAGTTCCGCGGAGGTCAGCTCCTCGAGGCCGGCGGCGTGCCTGAACGGCGCGACCATCAGATGTCCGTTGTTGTACGGGTAGCGGTTGAGCATCGAGAAGCAGCTTTCGCCGCGGACGACGATATGGTTCAGGCGGTCGTCGCCTGCGGCGGGCTTGTCGCAGAAGATGCACCCCTCGGGCGCCCCCCGGCCGACGTACGCGCTCCGCCACGGCGCCCAGATCCGTTCCATCGCGTTCACCTCCGAATCGCGGCGCCTCACGAGGCGCGGCAGCTCCGGCAGCGCCCCGGCGCGGGCCGGCACCCCGCACATCCGCCCCCCGCCGAGCCGCCCCGTCCCGCGGCGCCTGAAATGCCGAAACAGGAGATGAGCCGCCGCGCTCGATGCGCCCCGCAGGCGGGACAGGCGCGTCGCGCCGCGGGCGGACCGCTCCGCTCGAGACGTTCGAAGACCTCCCCGCAGGAACCGCAACGGTACTCGTAGAGCGGCATCGGTCGATATCCCCCTGCACGAGTATAGCAGGATTTCCACCTGTGCGAAGGTGAATGACGCGCGGAGGTGAACGGACCGAAAAAAGATTTGTAATGCCCTCCCCCGCTGGTATACTTATAGCGCACGGGGGTACGTCGCACAGTGGGCCGATCATTCATCCGGGAGGGGATATCCATGGAAAGGCGAGTCGGAAAAAGCGTCATCACCCTATTTCTCTGCCTCGTGGTGCTCTCGGCCCTCATCTTCGTCTTTTTCGAAAGCAACCGGAGCGAGCCGACCGCCCTGGCGACGAACGTCCTTCCCACGCCGACGCCGCCAACGCTCGTGGAGCTGGTGGATCCGCGGGCGTTCACCAGCGTGATGGACGAGTACGACTACGACCTGTTCCGCAAGACCGGCGAGGACCGTTACGAATACGTTGCCCCCCCCGCCTACGACTACGCCTCTCCCTCCTTGATCGATCGTCTTTCCGTTGGGGAGCTCGGGATCGCCACCGATGAGATCGATCCCGCGAGCCGCGAGACGACGATCCACCTGACGCTCGCGCAGGCGCCCCCCGCGACCCCCGTGGTCACCCCGACGGCCGATCCGCCGCTCGCCGGGTCGCCGACGCCCACGCCCCGCCCGACCGTCACGCCGTTCCCGGTCATGCTCGGCGAATACAAGGCACTCACCTACTACATCACGCCGGCCACCAAGACCGTCATCCTCGACGGCGGCGCCTCCACGGCGACGGTCCAGATAATGCCCGACGTCGTCGACGCCTATTTGGCCGTCCGGACGCCCGCGGGGAATCTCGTCTTCATCACCACGTTCTCCTACACCCGCATGAACTACACCTCGCACCCGGTGCCGATCGTGAGGAATTCGCAGATCCAGAATCTCAAGGGCCCCATCTTCATCTTCAAGATGACCAGCCTGAACCTGCCCGGGCACTATAAGATCTACGCGGTGATGGTGCCGCCCGGCGCGAACGTCTGGGACTCGAGAAACTGGATCAGCAACCTCGCCACGCTACAGATGAACTACGGCGTCATCGCGGAGTAGCCGCCTCGGCGGCGCCCGCCCGCGCCGGCCGATGCGGGGGGAGGATCGGATGACGATGGGACGAAACGCCGTCTCGCCGTCCGTGCGCCGGGCGCCCGCCGTGCCGGCGCGCCGTGTCGCCCTCCTCCTCGGCCTGCTCCTCCTCTGTGTTGCCGCCGCGTCCCCCGCGCCTGCCGCCGAGCTCCGGATCATGTCCTGGAACGTGACCAAACTCAGCCGAAAGGCCGGCGTGGAGACGGTGCGGATCATCCAGGGCCTCGCCCCCGACGTCGCGCTCCTCCAGGAGTGGTACGTCGGCTACCCCGTGCGGGACGACATCGAGGGGTGGATCGAGGCCGCATTCGGGGACGGCTTCTCGTACCATAGGGCCGACAGCGGCTATTTCAAGAACGGCATCGTGAGCAGATGGCCGATCACCGCGTCGGGGAGCTGGCCGGATCTCCAGAAGCCGAACTACAATCACGACTGGGCGATCATCGACATCCCGGGCCCGATCGACCTGCAGATCGTCAGCGCGCACCTCGACGCGTCCGATCAGGACGTCAAGATCGGCCAGATCAAGGATATCATCGACTACATCGAGGCCAACTTCTCCAACAGCCACTACCTGATGCTCGGCGGCGACTTCAACACCACCAATCGCACCTCCGAGCCGATCCCCACCCTCCTCGACGAGGCCAACTGGACCGACTCGTGCTGGGTCACCATCTCGGACGGGACCCCCCAGGACCAGAACGGCGACGACGACACCAATCTGAACCGCACCTTCAACTACGACTGGCTCGTCCCCAACACCCTGCTCGGCGCGCAGATCATGCCGCTGGACCTCGGCGGCGACGGCGGGCCGTACCTCGGCGGCATCGTCTTCGACAGCCGCGTCTTCACCCCCC
>Ga0116149_1001350_pt1 | contig 29822 bp, 41 predicted proteins | sample AD_UKC057_MetaG_FD_89787 | JGI IMG/M metagenome (GOLD analysis project Ga0116149, IMG submission 89787) | Active sludge microbial communities of municipal wastewater-treating anaerobic digesters from USA - AD_UKC057_MetaG | ecosystem: Engineered > Bioreactor > Anaerobic > Digestate | place: USA...
CGACAACATCCGGATCACGGCGGAGCTGATCACGCCGATCGCCATGACCGAGGAGCTGCGCTTCGCCATCCGCGAGGGCGGCCGCACGGTCGGCGCCGGCGTCGTCACCAAGATTTTCGAGTAAAGGCAACCCGGGCCGAGCGCGGCGCGCGACGCCCCAACCGGAGACAGAGACATGGCATCAGGCCATAAGATTCGCATCAAGCTGCGGGCGTACGACCACCGCCTGCTTGACCTGGCGACGGCGGGCATCGTGGACGCCGCCAAGCGCACGGGCGCGGGCGTGCACGGCCCGATCCCGCTGCCCACGGCGATGTCCAAGCTGACGGTGCTCCGGGGGCCGCACATCGACAAGAAGTCCCGCGAGCAGTTTGAGACGCGGACCCACAAGCGGCTGATTGACATCGTCGGGCCGAGCGCGAGCACGGTGGACGCGCTCATGAAGCTGGTGCTCCCCGCCGGCGTGGACGTGGAAATCAAGCAATAACCGCGGCAGGCGCAAGGCACGGCAACGTGCCGCGTTGTAAGGACACTCAACGATGCTGAAAGGTTTATTGGGGCGAAAGCTGGGCATGACCCGCATCTTCAACGAAGACGGGCTGTGGGTGACGGTCACCCTCCTGGAGGCCGGGCCCTGCACGGTGGTCCAGCGCAAGACGACCGAAAACGACGGGTACGAGGCGGTGCAGGTGGGGTTCGGCGATGTCAAGGAGAAGCGGTGCACCAAGCCGCTGCGGACCCACTTCCAGAAGGCGGGCGTGGCCCCCAAGCGGGTGCTGCGCGAGTTCCGCGTGGACCAGGGCAGCAGCCTGAAGCCCGGCGACGAGATCGGCACGGACATCTTCAAGGTGGGCGACCACGTTGACGTGTCCGGCGTCTCGAAGGGCAAGGGCTTCCAGGGCATCATGAAGCGGCACGGGGCCCACGGCGGCCCGGGCGGCCACGGCTCGAACTTCCACCGGGCGCCCGGCTCGATCGGCTCCAGCGCCGACCCGTCCGAGGTCATGAAGGGCAAGACCCTCCCCGGCCGGATGGGCAACGAGCTCGTGACGGTCCAGCACCTCCAGGTGGTGGACGTCGTCCCGGAGAAGAACCTGCTGGTCGTCCGCGGCGCGGTTCCCGGCGCCCCCGGCGGGATGGTCTTGGTCAAGCAAAGCGTGAAAGGATCCAAGTAACCATGGCGTCCTTGAAGGTGATAAACATGGACGGCGCCGACCAGGGCGTCGCGCAGGCCAGCGACGCGGTCTTCGCCGCCGAGGCGAACGAGGTGCTGGTGCATGACGTGGCGGTGGGCCTGATGGCCTGCCAGCGCCAGGGCACCCACAAGACCAAGGTCCGGCACGAGGTCTCCGGCGGCGGCATCAAGCCGTTCCGCCAGAAGGGCACGGGCCGCGCCCGGCAGGGCAGCAGCCGCGAGCCGCACATGAAGGGCGGCGGCACGGTGTTCGGCCCGGTGCCGCGCGACTACCGCCAGTACATCACGCCGCGCGCGAAGCGCCAGGCGCTGTGCTGCCTGCTGAGCGACCGCGCCCGGGGCGAGCGGCTGAGCGTGGTGCGCGGGCTGGCCGTCGGCGCGCCGAAGACCAAGGTGGTGGCGCAGATGCTGGAGAAGGCCGCGCCCGACGCGCGCCGGACCCTGATTGTCACGGCGGACCACGCGCCGAACGTGCTGCTGTCGTCGCGGAACATCCCGGCGGTCACGGTGCGCACGGCGGCCGACGTGAACGCCCTGGACGTGCTGAACGCGTCCCGGGTGCTGGTGCAGGAAGAGGCCCTTGCCAAGCTCGAGGAGCGGCTGTCATGAAGATTGACCCCCACAAGATCGTGCTGAGCCCGATCATCACCGAAGAGGCCCAGATCCAGACGGCGAAGTCGAGGTCGGCGAAGTACACGTTCCGCGTGACCCCGAAGGCCACGAAGTCCCAGATCCGGGACGCCGTCGAGGAGATCTTCAAGAAGAACGAGATCCGCGTGGTCGCGGTGAACACGATGAACTACGAGGGCAAGGTGCGCAACCGCATGGCCACGCGCCGCCCCGGACGCCGCCCCAACTGGAAGAAGGCGATCGTGACGCTCCGGCCGGGCGACGCCATCGAATTGATCTAAGGAGTTCCAGGGATGCCTTTGAAAAGATTCAAACCCTACACGCCGTCGCGGCGCTCGATGACCGTGTCCGACTTCTCCGAACTGACGGGGAAGGCGCCGGAGAAGAGCCTGCTCGAGAGCAAGCGCCGCATCAGCGGCCGCAACAACCAGGGCCGCGTCACCATGCGGCGCCGGGGCGGCGGCGCGCGCCGGAAATACCGGATCGTGGACTTCCGCCGCGACAAGGACGGGATCCCGGCGCGGGTGTCGGCCCTTGAGTACGATCCGAACCGGTCGGCGCACATCGCGCTGCTGGTCTACGCGGACGGCGAGAAGCGCTACATCGTGGCGCCGGCCGGGCTGGCGGTGGGCCAGACGGTGCTCAGCGGCGACGAGGGTGTGGAGTTCGAGGTGGGCAACTGCATGCCCCTTTCGCGGATGCCCCTGGGCGCGAACGTGTACAACGTCGAGCTGCGCCCGGGCGCGGGCGGGCAGATCGCCCGGGCCGCCGGCAACGGCTGCCAGCTCCTGGCCAAGGAGGGGCGCTACGTCGCCCTGCGCCTGCCCTCGGGCGAGATGCGCCGCGTCCTCAGCAACTGCCGGGCGACCGTCGGCCGCGTGGGCAACGAGGAGTGGCAGAACGTCCACCTGGGCAAGGCCGGCCGCACGCGCTGGCTGGGCCGCCGCCCCAAGGTGCGCGGCGTCGTGATGAACCCGGTGGACCACCCGCACGGCGGCGGCGAGGGCCGCACCTCGGGCGGCCGTCACCCGGTGAGCCCGTGGGGCACGCCGGCGAAGGGATACAAGACGCGCAAGAAGAGCAAGAGCACGAACAAGTACATCATCCGCCGCAGGAACGGCTGAAGATGGGGCCCGCCGGGCGGCGCGGATGCGCCGGCGGCAACAAGGAGACTGGACAGTGCCTCGTTCGTTGAAGAAAGGCTATTTCATTGAGGGCTCGCTGCTGGAGAAAGTCCAGCGGCACCAGAGCTCGGGCGACCACCGCGTCATCCGGACCTGGTCGCGGCGGTCCACGATCATCCCGGAAATGGTCGGGCTGACGATCGCGGTGCACAACGGCAAGACCCACATCCCGGTGTTCGTCACCGAGAACATGGTCGGCCACAAACTGGGCGAGTTCGCGCCGACGCGTGTCTTCAAGGGGCACGCGGGCGCGAAAAAGTGACGGGAGTTTTGACCAATGGCTAACGAGCGAAACGACAGCGCGGTTGCGGTGCCCAAGTACGCCCAGGCCCGCGCCCGGCTCAGCGGGCTGCAGATGTCGCCCCGCAAGGTGCGCCTGGTGGCGGACATGATCCGCGGCAAGCGCGTGGCCGACGCCCGCGACATCCTCCAGTTCACCGTGAAGGGCTGCGCCGAGCCGCTGCGCAAGCTGCTGGACTCGGCCGTGGCCAACGCGGAGAACGCGGCGGCGGAGGTGCGGCGGCGGATCAACACGGACGACTACCGGGTGACGCACATCGCCGTGGGCGACGGGCGGACCATTTACCGGTTCCAGAACATGCCGCGCGGCCGCGCCGGCAGGCTCCGGCACCGCAGCAGCCATGTGGACTTGGTGATCTCGCAAGAGTAAGGAGAATGTGATGGGTCAGAAGGTGCATCCTTTCGGCTTCCGGCTGGGAGTGATTCAGGACTGGAGTTCCCGCTGGTACGCGGGGAAGAAGGACTATGTGGAGCTTCTCCACAAGGACCTGGAGATCCGGCGCTACGTGAAGCAGCGGCTGGACAAGTCCCTCTCCGACGGCCGCGCCGAGATCGCGAAGATCGACATCGAGCGCGCCGGCCGGAAGGTGAAGATCATCCTGCACGCCGGCCGCCCGGGTCTGGTCATCGGGCCGCGCGGCGAGCGCGTGGACGAGCTGCGCAAGGAGCTCGAGGTGCTCACCGGGCAGGACGTCATGCTGGACGTGCGCGAGGTGAAGGTGCCCGACCTGAGCGCGCAGCTGGTGGCCGAGCGTCTCGCGGCGGACATCGCCAAGCGCGTGTCCTTCCGCCGGGCGATCAAGCGGGCCATGCAGAACACGATGCGCGTGGGCGCCAAGGGCATCCGCGTGCGGGTGGCGGGCCGGCTCAACGGCGCGGAGATCGCGCGGACCGAGCAGGCGCGCGAGGGCAGCGTGCCGCTGCACACCCTGAAGGCCAACGTGGACTACGGCTTCGCCATCAGCTACACGACCTACGGGACCATCGGCGTGAAGTGCTGGATCTACCTGGGCGACATCAAGCCGGGCGAGCGCGTGTCGGTGGTGGGCGAGGAGATCCTGCGCGGCGTGGACGCGCGGCGCGGCGACCGCGACGGCGGCCGGGGCGGCCGGGGCCGGGGCGAGGGCGGCAGGGGCCGCGACGGCGGCCGGGGCCGGAACTGAGGATTGGACCAGTCGCGGGCGGCGGCGCGCCGCCCGAGTGGAGAACCTGAACGATGTTGATGCCGAAGCGAGTCAAGTACCGCAAGCAGCAGCGCGGGCGCCGGTCGGGCATGACCAAGGGCGCGGCGACGGTGGACTACGGCGATTTCGGGATGAAGGCGCTGGAGGACGGCTGGGTGACGGCCCGCCAGATCGAGGCGGCCCGCGTCGCCATCACGCGCCACCTGCGCCGCGGCGGCAAGGTGTTCATCCGGGTGTTCCCGGACAAGCCGATCACCAAGAAGCCCGCCGAGACGCGCATGGGCAAGGGCAAGGGCGCGCCGGAGGCCTGGGTGGCCGTGGTGAAGCCCGGCCGCATGATGTTCGAGATCGAGGGCGTGCCCGAGCAGCTGGCGCGCGAGGCCGTTCGCCTGGCCGGGTTCAAGCTGCCCATCAAGACCAAGTTCGTCGCCAGGGCCATCTGACCGGGCGCGCAAATCGGGAGACCAGGACGTGAAGGCTCGTGAACTGAGAGAGATGACCGACGAGGCGCTGCGCGGCCTTTTGGGCGAGCGCAAGGCCGACATCATGAATTTCCGGCTGCAGCTGGCCACCAGCGTGGTGGAAAACGTGCGCCTGGCGCGCGAGAAACGGCGTGACATCGCGCGCATCCTGACGATCCTCAGGGAGCGGGAGCAGAACGCGGCGAAAGGGATGAAGTAGGATGGAAGACCGGGTGAATGCAGAAGTCGTGGACACGCGCGGCCACCGCAAGGACCGCGTCGGCGTCGTGGTGGCCAACAAGTCCCAGAAGACCATCACGGTGGCCGTGGAGACGGTGAAGACGCACCGCCTCTACAAGAAGGCGCTCAAGCGGACCAAGAAGTTCCGCGCGCACGACGAGGAGCAGCAGTGCAACGTCGGCGACGTGGTCCGGATCCGCGAGACGCGCCCCCTCAGCGCCACCAAGCGCTGGCGCCTGGTGGAAATCATCAAGCGTGCGGACTGACCAGGGAAGGACTGAGTCATGATACAGATCTACTCGAAGCTCAACGTGGCGGACAACTCCGGCGCGCGCACCATCCGGGTGATCCAGGTGATGGGCGGGTCGAAGCGGCGCTACGCCGGCCTCGGCGACATCGTCACGGCGAACGTGCGCGACGCGCTGCCGAACGCCGCGATCAAGAAGGGCGACGTGGTCAAGGCCGTCGTCGTCCGCGTGAAGCACGACACCCAGCGCCCCGACGGGACCGTGATCCGCTTCGACTCGAACGCGGCGGTGATCATCAACAACCAGAAAGAGCCGCGCGGGACCCGCATTTTCGGGCCCGTGCCGCGCGAACTGCGCGAGGGGGGGTTCCTGCGAATCCTCTCCCTGGCGCCAGAAGTGCTGTGAGGTAGGCCATGTTCATTAGAAAAAAAGACACGGTGGTGATTATACGCGGGGCCTACAAGGGGCGCCGGGGTCGGGTGCTGGAGGTGTACCCCAAGGAGGGGCGCCTCCTCGTCGAGGGCGTGAACATGATGAAGCGGCACACGCGCGCCCGCAGCCGGAACCAGTCCGGCGGCATCGTGGAGCGCGAGGCGCCGATCCACATCTCCAACGTGATGCCGTGGTGCGAGGCGGCCGGAAAGCCGTCCCGCATCGTGATGAAGCGCCTGGAGGACGGGCGCCGCATCCGGGTGTGGAAGCTCACCGGAGAGACGCTTGACTGACCGGGCGCGCCCGTGTCGGATGGCAGGATAAAACCAGAAGCAAGGAGTGGCCCGCCGTGGCAGACAGACTCAAGGACAAGTACAGGAAGGACGTGGTGCCCGCGCTGATGGGCGAGTTCAAGTACTCGAACATCATGCAGGTGCCCCGCCTTGACAAGGTGGTGGTCAACATGGGCGTGGGCGACGCCATCGGCGACGCGAAGCTGCTGGACGCGGCGATGGCGGAGCTGGCGACGATCACGGGCCAGAAGCCCAGCGTGCGCCGCGCGCGGAAGTCCATCTCGAACTTCAAGCTGCGCGCCGGGGTGGCGATCGGCTGCACCGTGACGCTGCGCGGCGACCGGATGTGGGAGTTCATGGAGCGCCTGTTCAACGTGGCCATCCCCCGCATCCGCGACTTCCGCGGGATCAGCCCCCGGGGCTTCGACGCCTTCGGGAACTTCACGCTGGGCCTGCGCGACCAGACGATCTTCCCGGAGATCGACATGGACAAGGTGCTCCGCGTGCGCGGCATGAACGTGACCTTCGTGATGAAGGCCGCGTGCCCCGCGGCGGAGAGCCTGTACCTGCTGAAGAAACTCGGAATGCCCTTCGCCAGCTGAGGCGGGGCGCCACAAGAAGAAGAGGACCATACCGGTGGCCAAGACGAGCAAGCTTGAGAAGAACAAGAAGATCCTGCGCCTCGCCGCGAAGCACCACGCCCGGCGCGAGGAGCTGAAGGCCCGGGTGAAGGACCAGGAGCTCACGTTCGAGGAGCGCAAGGCGGCCATGATCGCGCTGGCCGAGCTGCCCCGCAACGCCTCCCCGGTCCGCTACCGGAACCGCTGCAAGGTGAACGGGCGCCCCCGCGGCTACCTGCGCGCCTTCGGCATGTCCCGCGTCTCGTTCCGGGAGCTTGCGCTCGAGGGCAAGATCCCCGGCGTCACAAAGTCCAGTTGGTAACACAAGCCCATTAGGAAAAGCACGCACCATGTCAATGAGTGACCCGATCGCCGATCTGCTGGCCAGGATACGCAACGCCGTGCAGGCGCGCCACGCCACCGTGGACGCCCCGTACTCGCGGCTGAAGGCGGAGATCTGCCGCATACTGAAGGAGCAGGGGTTCATCAACGCGTTCGAGGTGGCCGAGGACCCGAAGCCGGGCCTCATCCGGATCACCCTGCGCTACCTGCCCGACGGCACCTCGGTGCTCCACGGCCTGCGCCGGGTGAGCAAGCCGAGCCTGCGCGTCTACGTGGGCCACGACTGCATCCGCCCCGTGCGCAGCGGCCTCGGGGTCTCGATCCTCAGCACGCCGCGCGGCGTGATGACGGGCAAAACCGCCCAGCGGTCCAAGGCCGGCGGCGAGGTCATTTGCGAAGTGTGGTAACGGCCCCCCGGCCGCAACGGTGAAAGGAGTGACGCAGTGTCACGTGTAGGAAGATTGCCGGTACCCCTCCCGCAGGGGGTTCGCTGCGAGCTGGCGGGCGCCGTCCTCAAGGTGACGGGCCCCAAGGGCTCCCTTGAAATGGCGGTGGCCCCGGAGATTTCGGTCGAGATCACGGACGCCGAGGTGCTTGTCACCCGGCCGACGGACAAGCCGAATCACCGCTCGCTCCACGGCCTGACCCGCGCGCTCATCAACAACCTCGTGACGGGGGTGAGCCAGGGCTACCAGAAGACGCTCCTGCTCGAGGGCACGGGCTACCGCCTGGCCATGCAGGGCAAGAGCCTGAGCCTCACGGTGGGGCACAGTCACCCGGTGGTCTTCGACCCGCCGGAGGGCGTCTCCTTCGCCGTCGAGGGCACCCAGACCCTCCGCGTCACGGGAATCGACAAGCAGCTCGTGGGCCACGTCGCGGCGCGCGTGCGGCGCATCCGCCCGGTCGAGCCCTACAAGGGCAAGGGCCTGCGCTACGAGGGCGAAAAGGTCATCCGCAAGGAAAGCAAGAAGGGCGCCTGATGCCGGCGCGGCGCGCGCCCGACGCGCGCGCCCCCCGCAGGGCAGCCTCTTAGGAGAGCATTGAGATGGGCAACCTGAAGGACAAGACGGCGCACCGCCTGCGGCGCGCGAAGTACATCCGCAAGCGCGTCTCCGGCACGCCGGAGCGGCCGCGGCTGCGCGTGACCCGCACCCTGGGCCACATCTACGCGCAGATCATCGACGACACGACGGGCCGCACGCTGGCCAGCGCGTCCTCCGTGGCGCTCAAGATCGGCGGCGGAAACATCGAGTCCGCCAAGGCCGTCGGCAAGGCCCTGGGCGAGGCGGCCCTGGCCTGTTCCATCCAGAAAGTGAGCTTCGACCGCGGCGGCCGTCTGTACCACGGGCGCATCAAGGCCCTGGCCGACGCGGCGCGCGAAGCCGGTCTGCAATTCTAGACAGGAGAAAAATCCTTTGAGCAGCACAGCGTCAGGAAACAGGCGGGACGACCGCCGCCGCAGCCGTGAAGACGAGCCGCAGAACGAGTTCATCGAGCAGGTCGTCAAGATCTACCGCGTGGCCAAGGTGGTCAAGGGCGGGCGCCGCTTCAGCTTCAGCGCCACCGTGGTCGTCGGCGACGGCAACGGGCGCGTCGGGGCGGGCAAGGGCAAGGCGGGCGAGGTGCCCGAGGCCATCCGCAAGGCCGTCGAGCGCGCCAAGCGCGACATGATCACCGTGCCCATCGTCAACACGACGGTGCCCCACGAGGTGATCGGCCGCCTCGACGCGGCGCAGGTCCTGCTCAAGCCGGCCTCCCTGGGCACGGGCATCGTCGCGGGCGGCCCCGTCCGCGCCGTGGTCGAGGCGGCGGGCTACCAGAACATCCTGACGAAGTCGCTCGGGTCGAACAGCGCCACCAACGTGGTGTGGGCGACCATCGAGGGGCTCAAGCAACTGAAGACGGTGGAAGACCTGGCCTCCGAGCGCGGACTGGAAGTTTCCGAGGTGCTCTGAGCCGGGCCTACGGCGCCGGTTCCGGCGCGGGACAAGGATCGAAGACATGGAACTGCACACACTGAAGGCGGGCCCCGGGGCCAACAAGAAGCCCAAGCGCAAGGCGCGCGGGCACGGGTCGGGCAACGGCAAGACCGCCGGCCGCGGCCACAAGGGCCAGAAGTCCCGCTCCGGCTACAGCCGCAAGATGGGCTTCGAGGGCGGGCAGATGCCGCTCAACCGGCGCCTGCCCAAGCGCGGCTTCTTCCACGAGAAGCGCCGGCCCTTCGCCGAGATCAACATCGACGTGCTGGCCGACAAGTTCGCCGACGGCGACCTGATCACGACGGAGATGCTCCAGGAGCGGGGCATCGTCAAGACCGAGTGCGCCGGGGTGAAGCTCCTCGGCCGCGGCGAGATCACGAAGAAGTTCACCATCCGCGTGGAGCAGGCCTCCGCCTCCGCGCGGGCCAAGGTCGAGCAGGCCGGCGGCACCCTCGAGCTGGTGTCCGCGGCGCCCGCGGCGCCCGCGGCCGAAGGCGCGTGAGCGGCCGCCCCCGCATGCCGAAGGCAGGAAACAGCAAAGGATTGTTTCAGTGGCAGAACCGGTAGAAGCCTTTAAAAACGCGTTCAAGATCCCGGAGCTCCGCAGCAGGCTGATCTTCACCCTGTTCATGCTGGTGCTTTTCCGCCTCGGCGCCTTCGTTCCGGTCCCCGGCGTCGACGGGTCCGCCCTGGTCGACATGCTCGGCCGCAGCGGCGGCGGGCTGCTCGGGTTCTACGACATGTTCACCGGCGGCGCCTTCAGCCGCGCGACGGTGTTCGCCCTGGGCATCATGCCCTACATCACGGCGTCCATCATCCTGTCGCTGCTGATCCCGGTGATCCCGTCGCTCGAGGCGCTCCAGAAGACCGGGGCCGAGGGCCAGCGCAAGATCAACGAGTACACGCGCTACGGCACCATCGCCCTGTGCATCGTGCAGTCCGTGCCCATCAGCATCTACCTGCAGAGCCTCGGCCGCGAGGTCGTGCCCAACCCCGGCCCCATGTTCATCGCCCTGTCCGTGATCACCCTGACCACCGGCACCGCCTTCCTCATGTGGATCGGCGAGCAGATCAGCGAGCACGGCATCGGCAACGGCATCTCGCTGCTGATCTTCATCGGCATCGTGGCCGACCTGCCCAACGCCGTCCGCAACGCGGGCCGCATGATCGCCAACGACCAGATGAGCGTCTTCGTCGGCCTGGCGCTGGTGTTCATCATGGTGATGGTGACCGCCGGGGCCATCGTGGTCACCACGGGCCAGCGGCGCATCCCGGTGCAGTACCCGCGCCAGATCAAGGGCCGCGGCATGACCGGCGGCACGCGGACCTACCTGCCCCTGCGCGTCAACCACGCCGGCGTCATCCCGATCATCTTCGCCAGCTCCATCCTCATGCTGCCGGGCAGCATCGCGAGCCAGATGAAGATCGCCGCCATCGAGAGCACCGTCAACTGGCTGTTCAACCCCTACGGCCTGCCCTACAACCTGATGTACGCGGGCCTCATCGTGTTCTTCTCCTTCTTCTACACGGCCATCACGTTCAACCCCGTGGAGATGGCGGACAACCTCAAGAAGTACGGCGGCGTCATCGTGGGCGTGCGCCCCGGCAAGGCCACGGCCGACTACCTCAACGCCGTCATGGTGCGCATCACGACCAGCGGCTCCCTGTTCCTGGCGGCCGTCGCCCTGGTGCCCATGGCCATCTTCGCCGTCCTCGACGTGCAGGACTTCAACCTGATCCATTTCTTCGGGGGCACGACGCTCCTGATCCTCGTGGGCGTGGGGCTCGACACGATCAAGCAGATCGAGCAGCACCTGATCATGCGCCACTACGAGGGGTTCAGCAGCGGGCGCGGCAAGATCCGCGCGCGCCGCTGACAGCCGCGGGTGAACCGTTCACGGCGGCTGTGTTACAATTGAATGCTTTACCACTGCCCGCGGCCCAGGCGCGCGCGGGCCGGTCAAGACGGGCGGTCCCTGGATGATAGCGATCCGCAGCGAGCGGGAAATCGGCCTGATCCGAGAGGCGAACCAGATCGTGGCGGCCGTGCACGACATGCTGTCGGGCATGGTGCGCCCCGGTGTCGCCACGATCGAGCTCGACCGCGCGGCGGAGGCCCTCATTCGGGAGCGCGGCGCGAAGCCGGCCTTCAAGGGCTACCGGGGCTTCCCCGCGACCCTGTGCGTGTCGGTGGACGAGGAGGTGGTGCACGGGATCCCCGGAAAACGGGTCCTGCGCGAGGGCGAGCTGGTCAGCATAGACTGCGGCGCTCTTTACCGCGGGTACTACGGCGACGCGGCGGTCACCCTGCCCTGCGGCGAGGTGGACGAGGCCCGGCTTGGCCTGATGCGGGCGACCAGCCGGGCGCTGGCGCGGGCGGTGGCGGCGGCTCGGGCGGGCAATTTCCTGCGCGCCGTGGGCCGGGCGGTCGAGGGCGTGTGCCGCCCCGCCGGCTACGGGATCGTGCGCGACTTTGTCGGCCACGGCATCGGCACGGAGATGCACGAGGAGCCGCAGATTTTGAATTTTGACTCGGGCGAGAACGGGCCCCTCCTGCGGGAGGGCATGGTGCTCGCCATCGAGCCGATGGTGAACCTGGGCACGCACCGCGTGCGCGTGCTGCGGGACGGATGGACGGTGGTGACGGCGGACGGCAAGCCGAGCGCGCATTTCGAGCACACGGTCGCCGTGCGCAAGGACGGCGGCGAAATACTGTCGCAGGGCTCCCTCCTCCGGTGGGGGCTGCTGGACGGTGTGGAAGACGAGGCCCGCGGCCCCGGGGCGGCGGGCGAGAAGGCATGATTCCGGCAACGGAAGATGGGTCTGCATGAAAGAAGAGGCAATCGAAGTCGAGGGCACGGTGGTCGAGCCCCTGCCGAACGCGATGTTCCGCGTGGAGCTTAAGAACGGGCACACCCTGCTGGCGCACATCTCGGGCAAGATGCGGATGCACTACATCCGGATCCTGCCCGGCGACACCGTCAAGGTGGAGATGTCGCCCTACGACCTGACAAGGGGCCGCATCGTCTACCGTCAGAAGTAGCGGCCCGCGGCGGAAGCATGATTGGCGGCCCCACGGGGCCGGAGCACAGGGCGCGTTCGCGCGCAACCGGGAGAGACAGTTCATGGCGCGTATCATCGGCGTGGATCTGCCCCGCGAAAAGCGGATTGAGGCGGGGCTGCAGTACATCTACGGCATCGGGCCGGCGCGTTCGCGGCAGGTGCTGGCGGCGGTCGGCATCAGCCCCGACGTCCGCGTCCGCGACCTCACGGACGAGCAGGTGTCCGCCATCGCGGCCTGCATCCAGAACGAGTACAAGGTGGAGGGCGACCTCCGCCGCGAGACGGGCTCCAACATCAAGCGGCTGATGGACATCAGCTGCTACCGGGGCACGCGCCACAAGCGCGGGCTGCCCGTGCGGGGCCAGCGCACCAGCACCAACGCCCGCACCCGCAAGGGCCCGCGGCGCATCGCGGTCGTCAAGAAGAAGTAAGGCGGCCGCCCGCGCCGTCGGGGAGCCCAGGACACAAGGAACGCGCCGCGGCACCGCGGACGCCCAAGGAGACCAGCAAACGTGGCGAAAGACAAACGGAAGACCAAGACGAAGAAGCGCAAGCTGGCGCTGAACGTGACCTCCGGGGTCGCGCACATCCAGGCCACCTTCAACAACACGATCATCTCGATCACCGACATGCAGGGCAACGTGATCTCCTGGTCGAGCGCGGGCCAGGTCGGGTTCTCCGGATCCCGCAAGAGCACCGCGTTCGCCGCCCAGGTCGCGGCCGAGCAGGCGGGGAAGAAGGCGCTCGACATGGGCCTGCGCGAGGTGCGCGCCTATGTCAACGGCCCCGGCGCGGGCCGCGAGTCCTCGATCCGGGCCATCCAGGCCGCCGGGCTCACCGTCACGCTGATCCGCGACGTCACCCCGATTCCGCACAACGGGTGCCGCCCGTCGAAACGGCGGCGCGTCTGAGACGCCGAGGCGGCGCCCGCTGCGCCGCTCCGGCATTCCGCGCGCGTGTCTTCCAAGAGGGGCGGGCGCCTGCCAGGGCCCAAGTGTTGAAAGGCGTGAACCGATGATAAGCAAAGAATTCACCATCCCCAAGACCGTGAAGGCCGACACCGGGGCCGACGGGTACAGCGCCCGCGTCGTTGTCGAGCCGTTTGAGCGCGGCTACGGCACGACCGCCGGCAACGCGCTGCGCCGCGTCCTGCTGGCCTCCCTCGAGGGGTCCGCGGTCACCGCGATCCGCTTCGAGGACATCCACCACGAGTTCTCGGCCGTGCCCGGCGTGCTCGAGGACGTCACCGACGTCGTCCTCAACCTCAAGCGCTGCCGGGTCCGCCTGAACGACAAGGACTCGGTCATTTTCACCTTCACCTGGACGGGCGGGGAGGGGCCGGTGACGGCCGCCGACCTGTTCGCCGGGCAGGACATCGACGTGTTCAACCCCGACCACGTCGTGTTCACCTGCGTGAAGGCGGGCACCAAGATCAGCATGGAGATCAAGGTCGCGCGGGGCCGCGGCTACGTCACGGCCGACCAGTTCGAGCTGGAGCACGCCCCCCTCGGCACGATCTACCTCGACGCGGGCTTCTCGCCCGTGGTCAAGGTCAACTTCCAGGTGGAGGACGCACGCGTCGGCCACCGCACGGACTACGACCGCCTCATCCTCGACATCACGACCGACGGGTCCATCTCGCCGATGGACGCGCTGACCGAGGCGGCCGACCTGCTCATCCGCCACTTCACCATCTTCATCCCGAAGGAGGATGAGGACGGCGGCGCCGCCGGCGCCGGGATCCCCGAGGACAGCGAGCTCGTGCAGCTGCTCTCCCGGCCGATCGCCGAGGTGGAGCTGAGCGTCCGCGCCGCCAACTGCCTCAAGGCCGCCCGCATCCGCACCCTCGGCCAGCTCGTGGCCCGCACGGAGCCCGAACTCCTCTCCTTCCACAACTTCGGCAAGCAGTCCCTCAAGGAGATCGAGGCGAAGCTGGAGGAGATGAACCTGAGCCTCGGCATGGCCGTCGGCGCCCTGGGCGACATCCCCGCCGAGGACCCGGCCGACGAGGAGGACGAACCGAAACCCCGCCGTCGGAAATCCGCCGACGATGACGAAGACGACGAAGACGAAGAGGAATAACCAGCAATGCGACACATGAACTCCGGTCGCCGCCTCGGCCGCGACACGTCCCACAGAAAAGCGACCATGAAGCACCTTGCCGTGGCCCTGTTCCGGCACGGCGCCATCACCACCGGCGTTTTCAAGGCCAAGGAGCTGCGCATGTTCGCCGAGCCCCTGGTCACCCTGGCCAAGACGGACTCCGTGGCCAACCGCCGCCGCGCCTTCGCCGCCCTCCGCGACGACGAAGTCGTCCGCAAGCTGTTCAACGAGATCGGCCCCTCCTTCTCCGAGCGCCCCGGCGGCTACACCCGCATCATGCGCCTGGGGAACCGCAAAGGCGACGGCAGCCCCATCGCCCGCATCGAGCTGGTCGGCATCGGCGAATACAAGCCGGAGGAGTAGTCCCCCGGCCGGGATACGCGTTTGAGACGGAGCAGCACGCCGGCAAAACGGCCTGCTGCTCCGCCCTTTCTCTTGCGGCCCCCGGGGCCGTTTGCGGGACCGGGCTCCCCGGCCCCCGAAAGGAGCCAAGATGCCCCGCCCCCACGCCCTCCAGCTCTATTCCGTCCGCGACGAGCTCGCCGCCGACCCCCGCCGCGCCCTCGCCCGGGTCAAGGCCGCCGGCTACGACCATGTCGAGCTCGCCGGCACGGCCGGGCTCCCGCAGGAGGAGTTCGCCGCCCTGCTGGGCGCCGCGGGCCTGCGCGCCGTGGCGGCCCACCTGCCCCTGGACGCGCTGACCGCCGACCCCGCGGCGGCCGCCGAAACCGCCCGCTGTTTCGGGGTGCGCCACCTGGTCATGCCGTGGACCGACCCCGCCGCCTGCGCCCGCGCCGAAGACTGGGTCGCCGTCGCCCGCGCGCTCGACGCGGCCGGGGCGTTCCTCCGCGCCGAGGGCGTCACCCTCGGCTACCACAACCACGACCACGAGATCCCCCCGGTATTCGGCGGGAACAGCGCGCTCGACCTCCTCATGGAAAACAGCGACCCCGCCCACCTGACCCTCGAGCTGGACCTGTGCTGGGCCGCCGCCGGCGGGGCCGACCCCGCCGCGCTGCTGCGCCGCCACACGGGCCGGGTTCCCCTGGTCCACGTCAAGGACAGCCGCCCCGGCCCCGGCGGAAACCTTGTCTTCACCCCCCTTGGGCGCGGTACCATGTGCTGGGACACGCTCCTTCCCGCCGCGGAGGCGGCCGGAGCCGAGTGGCTGGTCGTGGAGCAGGACACCGCCCTGGAGGACGCCATGGCCGAGGTGGCCGAAAGCGCCGCATTCCTGCGCCGGTTCAACGAAAAAGCGGGCTGACATGAAAACAGACACCATGCGGGGGGGGCTTGCGCGCCGCGCGCTGCCGGCGGCCGTGTTCATGGCCGTTGCGACCTGCCTGACGGCCTGCGGCCCCGGGGCCGTCGTGCGCGGCACCGTGCGCGATGTCGCCGGAGAGGCGCTGCCCGGCGTCGCCGTGGCGGTGGACGGCCGCGAGGCCGCCGTGATCACCGACCTGCAGGGGGGCTATTCCGTCCGCGCGCGCCGCGGCCCCGCCGCCCTGATGTTCATGAAGACCGGCTACGCGACCGCGCGGCTCGAGGTCGACGCGTCCGGGGGCGGCCGGGTGGAGGCCCCCGAGGCGCGGCTCTGGCCGCTCCCGGAGTCCGAGGGGGTCTTCCTGTTCTCCAATTACCGCTACACCGAGCTGGAGCACCCGCGCCCGCTGGCCTACATGGCCGCCGACCTCGGCGTGGTCCACGGCACCCCCGTCACCCCGTCGGGCGAGGGGGTGGCCCCGTTTGGCGGCGGCGTTGCCGGTCCCGAGGGGCCCCTGCTCGCCGCCTGCAAGCTGCCCGGCTACGACGCGCGCCTCGTGCGCCTGCGCCGCGTGGCGGCCAAGCAGAGCCAGGGCGTCCGCCCGGGCAACTCGGGCCCCGTGCTCCGCGAGGTGGAGGAGCAGGTGTGGGTGGCCGACACGCCCGTGCCCGCGACCATGGCCCCGCTGGACGGGGCCGACCGCACCCTGGTGCGCATCGAGCCGGTGGAGCCCCTCGCGCCGGGTGTCTATGCCGTGCACTGGGGCGTGCTCGACGGCCTCTCGGGGATCGAGCCCCGCGTCTTTTTGTTCCGCGTGCTCGACCCCATGGGTTCTGTGGAGGCCCAGGACGAGGCCGCCGACCCCGATGCCGCCTCGCGGGAGGAGGAGAAGGAGCGCCGCCGCCTCGAAAACCAGAAGGAAATGAACAGGGAAACGGACGAGGGCATGGGCTGAGCCCCGCCCCGGACGCTCCCGGAGGACGAAGATGAAGCGCCAGTATGTCAACACCCTGCAGGAGGGCGACCACGTCAACGACTACTTCGTGGCCTCACGCAAGGACCTCCGCCTCAAGCAGGACGGCGGCAAGTTTCTCGGCATGGTCTTCAAGGACCGCACCGGCGAGATCGGCGGGGTGCTGTGGAACAACGCCACCGACACCGCCAAGCTCTTCGAGCCGGGCGATGTCGTCACCGTCCGCGGGGTCATCGGCGTGTTCCAGGGGCGCCTGCAAATCCGCGTCGAAACGGTGCTTCCCATGCGCCCCGACGAGTACGCCGTCGAGGACCTGGTGAACACCCCCGAGAACGCCAAGGAGAGCCTGGACGGCCTCATGGCGCTGCTGGACACGGTGGAAAACCCGCCGCTCGCGCGGCTGCTGGCCGCCTTCCGCGGCGACAAGGCCCTCATGGAGCAGTTCGCCACCGCGGCGGCCGCCAAGAAGTGGCACCACGAGTACGCCGGCGGCCTCGCCCGGCACTGCTACGAGATGGCCCGCCTCGCCGTCACGGTCTGCGAGCTGTTCCCCGAGGTGGACCGCGACATCCTGCTCTGCGGCATCTTTCTGCACGACATCGGCAAACTCGACGAGATGAGCCACGACCTCTTTGTGGACTACACCACCCCCGGAAAACTGCTTGGCCACCTGCACATCGGCTGCCGGATGGCCGAGGAGAAGATGGCCGAGGCGGGCGACTTCCCCGAGGCCCTGCGAATGCGGCTGCTGCACTGCATCCTCTCCCACCACGGCGAGCTGGTCAACGGGTCCCCCGTGACCCCGCGCACCCTGGAGGCCGTGGTGCTGCACCATCTCGACAACCTCGACGCCCAGGCCACCGCCTTCGCCCGCATCATCCGCGAGACCCGCGAGAAGGGCCAGGAGTGGTCCGAGTACATCCCCCTCATCGACCGCGTGATCTGGGCGAAGTGACGGCCCCCGCCGTCAGCGCCCCAGCGACCGGTTGATCACCGCCTGGATGTCCGTGGCCGAGAGGCCCCGCCCGTCCACGTCCGCGTCCACGCCGACCGCGTCGCCGAGCACGGCGTTGACCGCGAGCTGGATGTCCGCCGCGCCCACCGCGCCGTCGGCGTTGAGGTCCCCGTCCGAAATGGCCACGTCCCGCCGCGTGGCGGGCCCGCCCGCCACGGCGACGCCGTCCACATGGTAGGTGATGTAGCCCGGCGCCTCCCAGGAAAGGCTGTAAGTGCCCGGCAGCAGCAGGCGGTGGTAGTTCCCCGCGTGGGGGCTCGAAAAGACCGGCTGGCCGTTGCCCGCCACATCCACCCGCGCGAGGACCGGCGCCCCGGTGGCGCGGTCCAGGCACAGCCCGCGCACGCCGGTCTGCGCCGTCTCGATGTAGGCCAGAATGGCCTCCCGGTTCGCCTCCCAGTAGGAGGGGAGCAGGGTGTACGTCGGCCACTTCGTCGCGCCCAGCTCCACCGTCACTTCCAGGCACCCCATGAACCGGTACGACCAGTCCTGCATCGTGCCCGTGGCCGAGTACCAGGCGGACCCGTTGGTGACCCCCTGTAGAAAGACGGGGCTCGCGTACATTTCCGGATTCTGCGACGAGTAGGCCAGCGAGACCACGCGGAGGAGGTCCTCGTCCGGCGAGATCGCGGGCTGCCCGCTGGGCACGCCCGGCTTGTGGTCGTAGGGGTAGTTGACGACCAGGGCCCCGCCGTGGAAATTGGCCGCCAGCACGAAGGGGCGCGACGCGGACCACCGCATCACCGCCGCCACCTCCGGTTGCCGGTCGCCGTCGCCCAGCGGGGAGTCGAAGAAGGTGCCGGTGTAGTTCGCACTGTACACCGGAAAGACGCGGTTCAGGTCCTGACTGTTCGCATTGTAGCGCGACCGCGCCTCCATGCCGTCGGGGTTCAAGAGCGGCACCAGCCAGAGGTCCGTCGTGTCCACCAGCGCGGTGAGGCGCGGATCGGCGCCGTAGCCCTCCAGCAGCAGCTCCGCCAGGTTCAGCAGCAGCTCCGTGCCCACCGGCTCGTTGCCGTGGATGGTCGAAAGCAGCTTCACCGCCGGCTTGTCCGCCTCGACGGACGGGTTGGTGGTGATCCGCAGGTACCAGAGGTTCCGCCCCTGCGCCGAGGTTCCCAGGGACCCCGTCGCGCACAGTCCGGGATAGTCGCGGGCCCACTGTCCGAAGGCGGCCTCAATCTCCGGGTTCGCCCGGTACCCCAGGATGGTCTTGTCGTCCGGCGCGTCCGGCGGCAGAATGCGGTAGGGGAATCCGAGGGCGTCCAGCGCGGCGCGCTCGCCCTCCCGCAGGCACACCCGGGCCGTCAGGCCCTCGACGTTGTCCACCACCAGCCCCGAGGCGGCGAGGCGGTCCATGTCAGCGGGCGACGCGACCCTCACCTCGGCGTTCTCCCCGCGGGGATACGCCGCCCCGTCCGCAAAGGCGGCCGCGCACAGCAGAAGGGCGCCCGCAAGCGCGGGGACGGCGGCATTTCGTATACGGCGTGTCATGGTCGCGTGCACATCCTCCGGCCGGGTCCGCGCGCGGCGTCCCCGCACCCCAAGTATAGCAGAAAGGGCTGCGCCCCGCGGGGCCCGGGCTTCCGCGGCACGCGCAACAAGTTGAGCCCGGGCCGGAAATATGCTATGATAACAAGCTACTCGCCCCGGCGTCCGCCGGGGCTTGAATTTCCGCAAAGGAGGTGAAAAGAAGCATGAGAACATACGAAGCGCTGTACATCGTCGCCCCGGATATGGACGACGATGCCATCCAGGCGGTGGCCAAGGGGGTCGAGGACCTCATCACGTCGAACGGCGGATCCATCGCGCGCTCCGAGCACTGGGGCCGGCGGAAGCTGGCCTACGAGGTGAAGAAGCACGGCGAGGGCTACTACGTCCTGCTGCGTTTTGACGCCGAACCCGGAGTGGTGAAGAAGCTCGACAACATGTTCAAGTTGTCCGAGTCGGTGATTCGGTTCCTGATCCTCAGCCTTGACGCGCGCACGCTTAAGCTGGAAGCCCAGCAGCAGCGCCAGCGCGAGCAGGAGGCCGAGGCGGCGGCGACCCGTTCCCGTGAGGCGGGCGGGGACGACGATGAAGACGACGATTTCGACTATGCCGGCGCGGGGCGCGGGCGGCGTCGGGGCCGTTCCGAAGACGACGATTAACCGAAAGGGGCCGAGAAATGGGAGACCTCCGCTTACCGGATCTTAACACGGTGATGCTCGCCGGGCGCCTGACGCGCGACCCCGAGCTGAAGTACACGGCGTCCGGCCAGGCCTACTGCAAGTTCGGCGTGGCCAACAGCCGGTATTTCAAGGACAAGGCCGGAAACCGCCAGGAGGCCACGACCTTTGTGGACGCGGTCGCCTGGGGGGCCATGGCCGAGTTTGTGGGACAGCGCCTTCACAAGGGCCGGGCGATCCTCATCGAGGGCAGCCTGACCTACAGTGAGTGGGAGGACCGGAACTCCGGCCAGAAGCGGTCCCGCCTCGAGCTGAACGCGCGCCGCGTGGTGCCGCTGGAATGGGACGAGAACCGCTCCGGCGGTCCGGCGCCCAGGCCCGCGCCCGAGGCGCGCCCGGCCGAGCCGCCCGAACCCGTGGAAGAGCCCATAGCCGAGGACGACATCCCGTTCTGACCCCAGAAACCGACAGGACAACCGGAACATGTCTAAAATATCGGCCAAGGCGAAGGCCAAAATTCGCGACAAGAAGCTCAAGCGCAGGAAGAAGAAGAAATCCTCGCGCGCCAAGATCTGCCGGCTCACGGCGGACCGCGTGGTGTTTATCGACTACAAGGACACGAACCTCCTCAAGCACTACGTGACCGAGCGCGGGAAGATCATCCCCCGCCGGATCACGGGCGCCAGCGCGAAACACCAGCGGATGCTCACGCGCGCCATCAAACTGGCGCGGGAAGTGGCCCTGCTGCCGTTCTGCGCCGATTGAGGAGCGCGGCTGAACCCGGGGCGGACCGCCGATGAACGTTTCGGCTTTCGCGGGATTCCTCCTCGTGGCCGCGGTCGTGGCGCTGCCCTTTCCTGTGGCGGTGCTGTGGACGCGCGGCCGCCGGGCGGCGGCGATGCTGCTGGCCCTCGCGGCGGGCCTCCCGCTCTTCGCGGCGGGCGGCGCCCCGGTGACCCTGGCCTCGGCCGCGGTCGTGGCGTCGGCGGGCGTCCTGCTGGCGCTGACGGCGCGGCGGGGCTGGTCCTTCGGGCGCTGCGCGGCGGCGCTGGCCCTGCTGCTGTTTGTGCTGGCCGCGGGCGCCGCTTCGGCGACGGCCCGGCAGGACTGGACGGTGTTTTTTGCGGCACGCGCCGCGGAATTTGAATCGCTTGGCGGCCCCGCCAACGCCGCGTTTGCCGGCCTGCTCAAATGGCTGGACGAGCACCTGGTTTTTGTGGGCTACGGCCTGCTGTTCCAGGCAGCCCTGTTCGCGGCGTCGGTTCAGGCCGCGCTGTTTTTCGGCTGGCTCCGCGCAGCCGCCGGGGAGGGCTCCGGGCCCCTCCCGGAGGGCCGTTTCCGGACCATGCGCCCCCCGGAGTGGCTGGTGTGGGCGGTGATCCTGGCGCTGGTGGCGTGGCTGGTGGACAACCGCTGGCCCAGCGACACCGTGCGGGTCGCCGCGTGGAACGGCGCCGTGGCCCTGGGCGCGGTGTACTGGCTCAACGGGCTCGGCATTCTGCTGTGCGCCATGGAGGCGTTCCGCTTCCGGCCCGGGCTGGTGGTGCTGGTTCTGGCCCTGGTGTTTCTGCTGTCCCAGCAGCAGCTGCTTGTGCTGGTGGGGCTGGTGGACATCTGGTTTGACCAGCGGCTGGCCGCGGCGCGGCTCGCCGAGGCGTGGCGGACGCGGCGCGACCGCCGCAACGACGACGAAGACGAGTAACGAACGGCGCGCGCGCGGCCCCCGGCCGCCGCGCGAAAGAACACAAAGGGAGTGGTGACCATGAACGTCATCCTGTGCGAGAACATTGAGAACCTCGGCGTGATGGGCGACCGGGTGAGCGTGGCCGACGGCTACGCGCGGAACTTCCTGATCCCGCGGAAACTCGCGGTGCCGGTGGACACGGCGTCGGCCAAGCAGATCCAGCACGAGCTGGGCATCATCAAGCGGCGCGAGGAGAAGCGCCGCACCGAGATGACCGCCGTCGCGGACCAGATGCGCGGCCTGACCCTCGAGTTCCACATGCGGGCCGGGGAGGAGGACCGGATCTTCGGGTCCGTCACTGCCCAGATGATCGCCGAGAAGCTGGCCGAGGCCGGCCACGCGGTCGGCAAGAAGTCCGTCCTGCTCCAGGAGCCCATCAAGGCGCTCGGCATCTTCACCGTCTCGGTGAAGCTCTTCCCCGGCGTCGAGACCGAGGTCAAGGTCTGGGTCATGGGCCTGGAGAACGAGGTCACCACTTCCGAGGCCGAGGCCGAGGAGGAGGATGACGAGGACGACGACGAGGACGACGACGACGACGAATTCTGAACCGGGGGCGTTCCATGAGTGCGACTCCGAGGAAAAAGACGCCCGCCGGCCCCGCCGGCGGCGTCGCCTTTGACCGGGTTCCGCCCAGCAGTGTCGAGGCGGAGCGGTCCGTGCTGGGGTCCATCCTCATCAGCCCGCAGGCCGTCGGCCAGGCGGTCGAGATTCTCGGGTCCTCGGGCGAGGCCGCCTTCTACGTGCCCGCCCACCAGATCATCTACGACTCCTGCGTCGAGCTCTACCGCAGAAACTTCCCCGTCGACCTCGTCACCCTCACGGACGAGCTGGTCCGCACGGGCCGCCTCGACGCCGTGGGCGGCGCCACCTACCTCTCCGAGCTTTCCGGGGTGTCCCCCACCTCGGCCAACCTCGAATACTACGCCCGGATGGTGCAGGACGCCGCGATCCTCCGCAGCCTCATCACCGTCTGCGGCAGCGTCAGCGCGCAGGCCTACAGCCGCGAGGACTCCGCCGACGAGGTGCTCCAGACCGCCGAGCAGGCCGTCTTCGCCCTCAGCCAGACCCGCCAGAACAGCCCCGTCCATCCCCTGAACGAGCTTCTCAACGAGGGCGTGAGGCAGCTCGAGGAGAAGATCAAGAACAAGACCAGCGTCACGGGGGTGCCCACGGGCTTTCCGGACCTCGACAAGCTGCTCTCCGGGCTCCAGCCCTCCGACATGGTCGTGCTCGCGGCCCGGCCCTCCCTTGGCAAGACGGCCCTCTCGCTCAACATCGCGGCCCACGCCGCGATGAACAGCGGCAGCCGGGTGCTCATTTTCAGCCTCGAAATGGCCAAGGAGCAGCTCGTGCAGCGCCTGCTGTGCATGGTCGGCGGCATCGACACCCAGCGCCTGCGCGACGGGTTTCTCGCCGAGCGCGAGTTCCCCAAGGTGCAGGACGCCTGCAACCGCCTGCTCGGCGCCCAGATATTCATCGACGAGTCCGCCGGCCTCACGCCCCTTGAGCTGCGTTCCAAGGCGCGCAAGACCGCCCTCAACAACCGCAGGCCCCCCGTTGACGGGCGCGAGGACCACGGCCTCGACCTGGTCATCATCGACTACCTGCAGCTCATGCACATCTCCGGCCGCGCCTCCGAAAGCCGGCAGACCGAGATCTCCGAGATCAGCCGCTCCATCAAGGGGCTTGCCCGCGAGCTCCACGTGCCCGTCATCGCCCTGTCCCAGCTCAGCCGCGAGGCCGAAAAGGACGACAGCGGCACGCCCAAACTCTCGCACCTGCGCGAGTCGGGCGCCATCGAGCAGGACGCCGACGTGGTCCTGATCCTCTCCCGCCCGCCGCTCAAGGAGCGCACGGCGGGCCGCGAAAACGTCATGTGGGTCAACATCGCCAAGCAGCGCAACGGCCCCACCGGCCGGGTCGAGCTGCTGTTCCAGAAAAACGTGCAGCGCTTCGTCCCCTTCGCGTCCGACACCGACGCGCCCGGGGCCGGGGCCGCCGTTGCCGCGCCCTCGCAGGTCCCCGACGCCTTCGACATGGAGGCCGATGGCTACGGCGAGGACGACGTCCCCTTCTGAGGCCCCCCGGGGCCGCGCCAACCACCGCCCCGCGCGCCGGGGCGCAACATCAAACAGGAAAACGAAAGGAAAGACGAGGATGTTCAAGGGCTCTTATGTGGCGCTGGTGACGCCGTTCAAGCAGAACATGGAGGTGGACTTCGAGGCCTACGGCCGCCTCATTGACTTCCACCTGGAAAAGGGCACCGACGGCATCGTCCCGTGCGGCTGCACCGGCGAGGCCGCCACCCTCTCCCACGACGAGCAGAAGCGGTGCATCCGCTTCACCGTCGAGCGCGTGGCCGGGCGCGTCCCCGTCGTCGCGGGCACCGGGTCCAACAACACCGCCGAGGCCGTCGGCCTCACGAAGTACGCCGCCGAGGCCGGCGCCGACGGCGCCCTCCTCATCACGCCCTACTACAACAAGCCCACGGCCGCCGGGCAGATCGCCCACTACCGGGCCGTGGCCGCCGCCGCCGACATCCCCATCATGCTCTACAACGTGCCCGGCCGCACGGGCGTCAAGATGGAGCCCGCCACCGTCGCCGAGCTCAGCCGCACGCCGAACATCACGAGCATCAAGGAGGCCTGCGGCAGCGTGGACCAGGTCACGCAGATCATCAGCCTCTGCGGCATCACCGTCCTCTCCGGCGACGACAGCCTCACCCTGCCCATGATGGCCGTCGGCGCCACCGGCGTCGTGTCCGTCGCGGCCAATGTGGCCCCCGCCGAGGTCGCGGCCCTCTGCCGCCAGGCCGCCGCGGGCGACTACGCCGCCGCGCGCGAAACCCATTACCGGCTCGCCGCCCTCTTCAAGGGCCTCTTCATCGAGACCAACCCCATGCCCGTCAAGGCGGCCCTCGCCCGCATGGGCCTCATCGAGAACGTCCTGCGCCTGCCCCTCGTCCCCCTGACTGAAAGCAAGCAGGGCGAGCTGGACCGCATTCTGAAGGACCTCTCCCTCCTCTGATGACAATCCGCCCCCGAGCGGGATTTGGAAAAGACGGCCTGCGGGGCGCGCCTTCGGGCGCGCCCCCTTCGCCGTTCACTGGGTTGAGGCGATGGTCCAGGCAAACCACGCCTGGGCGGCGTAGTACAGCGGCAGGCCCACGAGCCGGTTCACGAAACCGGGCCGCACGAAGCGGTCCCGCGCCACGAAGAAATCCGACGCGTAGAACAGCAGCGCCGCCGCCAGCAGCTCCAGGCTCCGCAGGTCGGCCACCGTGCCCGCCGCCAGCGCGACCATCAGCGTGATCACCGCCATGTACGCCAGCACGGGCCCCCGCATGTCGCCCAGGTGCGGCTTCAGATAACGCGCCACGCCCAGCGACACGGGCAGCGCCAGCGCCCCCCCGATGACGGCCCCCGCCGGCGCCACGCCCTGCACCAGGAACGCCGCGCAGTACGCCAGATGCGCGAGGAAGAACGCCGCCATCCCCATCAGGAAGATGTTGCGGTTGCGCGAGATCAGGAAGAAGTCCCCCCACCACGAAAAGCCCAGCGCCGCCAGCATCACCAGCCCGTAGGCGCTGTGGAGCCCCCCCGCCGCCACCCCCAGGGCGATGAACCCCGTCGAGGCGACAATCTTGAACAGCCCGGCCGCGTGGTGCCCCAGCGGCTCCGAGGCCAGCATCAGCGCCAGCCCCACGGTCATCAGCAGGATGCAGAATGTCATGACCCGCCCTCCATCCGGCCCGTTCCCCGTCTCAGGCCGGGGTCTCCGGCCCCTCCAGAAGCATCGCCACGCCCGTGCTCGTGCCGATCACGTTCGCCCCCGCCTGCAGCATCACCAGCGCGTCGCCCCACGTGCGCACGCCCCCGGCCGCCTTCACGCCCAGCCGGTCGCCCACCGCCTCCCGCATCAGCGCCACGTCCTCCGCCGTCGCCCCGCCCGGGCCGAACCCCGTCGCCGTCTTCACAAACGCCGCCCCCGACCGCAGCGCCATCTCGCACACCATGACCTTCTCGTCCCGGTTCAGGCAGCCCGTCTCCAGGATCACCTTCACCGGAACCCCCCGCACCGCCGCCGCGACCGCCGCCATCTCCCGCTCCACGAAGTCCGGATACCCCGACTTCAGCGCGCCGATGTTGATCACCATGTCGATTTCCCGCGCGCCGTTCTGCACCGCCTCCTTCGCCTCCTCCACCTTCATCCGCGCCGTCGCCGCCCCCAGCGGAAACGCCACGCACGCGTCCACCAGCACATGCGTCTCCCGCAGCAGCTTCGCGCAGAACGTCACCCAGGCCGGGTTCACCGACACCGCGCGGAACCCGTGCTCCGCCGCCTCCGCGCACAGCTGCCGCACCTCCGCCTCCGTGGCGTGGGCGCGCAGCAGCGTGTGGTCAATCCTCCGGGCCATGTCGGCGCGCGATATCAAGGCAAAAACTCCCAAAAAACAGGGTTCATCCCTCCCCGTCACCCCGGCCCATGATACCACGAACCCTCCCGCCGCCGGAAACCGTCCCCCCGCCCGGCGTTGACTCACGCGGCCCGGCCCCCTATCATGGCGGTGGGCGGCGGAGCGCGGCGAAAGGGGCGCGGTTGGGGATGACCCTGGCCGGGGCGGTGGAAAAGCGGCGGCGTCCCTGGTGGCGCTCGGCCTGCTGATGCTCGCGGGACAGGCCCTTCTGGGGCGGGTCCGCGCGCTGCGCGCCCTGTTTCTGCCCGCCGCGGTGGTGTCGGGGGGGCTGGGGCTGCTGCTGGGGCCGCAGGTGCTGGGGGCGGCGGCGGCGTCGCTGCTGGGGGCGGGGCATCCGCTGGCCGGGGGGCTCTTCCCGGAGTGGGTGCCGGCCTTCTGGGCGGCCCTGCCCAAATTCCTGATCACGGTGGTCTTTGCGGGCCTGCTGCTCGGCGGGCCGATCCCCCCCGCGCGGGAGGTCTGGCGGCGGTCCGGCCCGCAGATTCTCCACGGGTACACCCTGGCCTTCGGCCAGTACGCCCTCGCCTTTCTCGTGGTGGTGCTGTTCCTGGCGCCGCGCCTCGGCGTGGACCCGTCCGCCGGGGCGCTGATCGAGATCGCCTTCACCGGCGGCCACGGCACGGCGGCGGGCATGGCGCCCAGTTTTGAGCTGGCCGGATTCCCCGAAGGGCGCGACCTGGCCCTGGGCCTGGCCACCGTGGGCATCGTGGCGGGTGTCGTGCTGGGCACACTCTACATTAACATAGCCGCCCGCACCGGCTGCGTTCCCCTGGCATGCCTTGAGGCCGCCGCCGCCCCGGAGGGGGAGTCCGCCGCCCCGGATGAGCCGGTGTGCGGCCCCGCGGACGGCGCCCAGGACGGCGGCGCGGACATCCTGACAATCCAGCTGGCCCTGCTCGCGCTGGCGGTGGCCGTGGGCTGGGCGCTCCGGGAGGGGCTGGTGCTGCTGGAGGCCCGCACCTGGGGTGCGTGGACGGAAACGCCGCTCATGCCCCTGGTTCCCCTGTTTCCCCTCGCCATGATCGGCGGCGTGGGGGTGCAGGTAGCCCTGGCGCGTCTGGGCCTGGGCGGTCTTGTGCACCGCGGGCTGTTGCACCGGGTCACCGGAGCGGCCCTCGACTTCCTAATTGCGGCCGCCCTGGCCACCGTGTCCCTCCGCGTGATCGGGGGGCACTGGGAGACCTTCGCGGTCCTGTCGCTCACCGGCCTCTGCTGGTCCGTGTTCGCCTTCTGGGTCATCGCCCCGCGCATGATCCCGGGGCGCTGGTTCGAGCGGGCCCTGGCCGACATGGGCCAGTCCACCGGCGTCGTGGCCACGGGGCTGCTGCTTCTGCGGGTCGCCGACCCCCGCAACCGCACCGGCGCCCTCGAGGCCTTCGGGTGCAAACAGCTCCTCTTCGAGCCCTTTGTCGGCGGCGGGCTGGTCACCGCGCTGTCGGTGCCCCTGACCGTCCAGTTCGGACCCCGGATCATGCTCCTCGCCACATCGGCCCTTACCCTGGCCGCCCTGTGCGGGGGGCTGTGGCTTGCGCGCGGGATTCGCCGCGCCGCCGAAACCGAAAGGAACGCCCCATGAGAACCGCCCTGATGGGGACCATCGTGCAGGCGCTGGCGGGCGCGGCGGCCGCCGCCCCGGCCGGACCCATGGGCGCGTGCGCCCATCGCGGCGATGTGCGCCACGCCCCCGAGAACACCCTGCCCGCCTTCCGGTCCGCCGTGGAGAAGGGCGCCCACATGATCGAGTTCGACGTGGCCGCCACGCGCGACGGGAAACTGGTGCTGATGCACGACGCCACGGTGGACCGGACGACAGACGGCAAGGGCCGCGTGGACGCGCTGTCCTTCGACGAGATCCGAGCCCTCGACGCGGGCGCGTGGTTTGGCCCGGACTTCGCGGGCACCCGCGTGCCCACCCTCACCGAGGCCCTCGCCGTCATCCCCGAAACCATCCTCTGCAACGTCCACCTGCGCGGCGGGCCCGAGGTGGGCGCGGCGTGCGCCCTGGTTCTCCAGCGGCTCGGACGGCTGGAACACTGCTTCCTCGCCTGCGGCGCGGCCCAGGCCGCCGCCGCGCGGGCCGCCGTGCCCGGTGTGCGCCTCTGCAACATGGACCGCCAGGACGGGGACCGCGACGCCTACATCACGCGCACCCTCGAATCCGGCGCCCGGTTCATCCAGCTCCTGCGCGGCGAAGAGTGCCTCGCCGAGGCCGCGGCCCGATGCCGCGAAGGGGGCGCTCTCGTCAACTACTTCGGCGCCGAGGAGCCCGAAACGATCCGCCGGCTCTACCGGGCGGGCGTCAACTACGTTCTCACCGACGACCTCGACGCCTGCCTCGCCGTGCTCCGCGAAGACTTCGGCGTGGCCCCCGCCGCGCCGCCGGACGACGAAACCGCCGTCCGCGCCGCCGTGGGCCAGTATTTCTACGGCATCCTGCATTACGACGAGCCCCTGCTCCGCCAGACCTTCCACCCGGAGGCCAGCGTGACGGGGATCCGCAAGGACGGACGGCTGGAACATCACCGTTTCGACGACTGGGTGACCTACACCCGCGGCGCCGCGCCCGACCCCGCAGGCCGTGAAAACACCATCGCCCAGGTGGACCTCAGCGGTCCCGCCGCCGTGGTGAAGACGGAACTCCGCTGGCCGGGGACCCACTACACGGACTATCTGTCCCTTCTCCAGGTCGAAGGCCGCTGGCGGATTGTCAACAAAATCTGGCGCGCCCGGGCGCCGCAGCCCTGAGGGCGCGCGGCGCATCCCCGGGGACCGGGCAGGCAAGGGCCGCGTGGCCGCCCTCGCCTTCGACGGGGAAAATGCGCCCGGGTCGGCGGGAAAGGTGGGGGGGCAAAAAGAAGGCCCTTTCGGGAGGCTGCGCGGGAAGAGTGCGGGCGCGGTGCGGAACCCGGAGTTTCCCGGAGACGACCCGGAGACGCGGGGTGTCGCGGGCTGTGGGACAGGACATCGTGTCCGCCGATCAGGGTGAGCCGCGCCGCTTGTATGCCGCAGGGCGGTTGTGGCATGGTTTTCCCGGTGTTGCACGCATTCAACAAGGAGGTCTTCCATGAAGTCGTTGCTGCTTGTCTCCGCTGCGGCCGTTTTCGGCGCCGCCGCCCTGCTGTCCGTCCCCTGCGCCGCGCAGGACGCGCCCCTCTGGAAGGTGTCCATCCGCGACGCGTTCCTCGGGAAGAACACCTTTGACTCGCCCGTCGCGGGGCTGAAGCAGCTCGGTCTGGACACGGTGGAGAGCAACCTGGACCGGGACTACACGATGATGGACCTGGAGACGGCGGAGCGGGTGTCCGTGAAGAGCGACGAGGAGGCGAAGGCCTACAAGGCGAAGATGGACGCCCACGGGGTCCACTGCTGTGCCCTGCTCACGGCGGTGGACTTCAGCGCGGGGGACCACGAGTCGAATGTGCAGTGGATCGTGCGGGCCGTGGAGATCGCGGACATTCTGGGCGCGCAGGCGGTGCGGATTGACTCGGCCATGAAGAAGGAGCGCGAGCTGGACTTCGACACGCGCGTGAACCTCTTCGCGGACAACCTGTCGGAGATCCTCAAGCGCACGGAGGGGAAGAACGTCGCACTGGGCATCGAGAACCACGGGTTCCAGGGGAACAACCTGGCCTTCCTGCTGAACATCTACACGAAGGTGAACTCGCCGCGCCTGGGCTCGACGCTGGACACGGGCAACTTCTACTGGCGGGGCTACCCCCTCGGCGAGGTGTACGGCATCCTGCGGCTGCTGGCGCCCTATGCCAGGCACACGCACTTCAAGAACATCAACTACCCCGAAGACCAGCGCGAGCAGATCCGCGAGGCGGGATGGAAATACGCGGAGTTCGCGTGCCCGCTGGAGCAGGGCGACATAGACACCGTCAAGGTGCTCCAGATTCTCCGCGAC
>Ga0116149_1001358_pt1 | contig 29677 bp, 20 predicted proteins | sample AD_UKC057_MetaG_FD_89787 | JGI IMG/M metagenome (GOLD analysis project Ga0116149, IMG submission 89787) | Active sludge microbial communities of municipal wastewater-treating anaerobic digesters from USA - AD_UKC057_MetaG | ecosystem: Engineered > Bioreactor > Anaerobic > Digestate | place: USA...
CAGGACGGCCGCACGAAAGTAGTCATGCCCGAATCCGAGCATGCCGGAACGGAAGACCAGCACCTCCTCGGCCGCCAGGTGCAGCGGCGACCAGTGAGCGCGAGGCAGCGGCTGCCCGCGCTCGCCGAGCAACTCAAGCAACTCCTGTTCGGCCAGCCCTCGCCGCGACGCCCAGAGGCACGTCATCGTGTCCCGAACCAGGTTCGCCCGTTCGCGCTCGTAGTCTCGCTCCCAACGAGCCAGTATCCGGTCGAAGAGCTGCGGAACCGTAGCAGCAGCCAGGTAGTGGTCGATACTGCGGCGCAGATTCTCGTGTTCCCCGAAGACCCGCAATTCCTGCAACACGGCCCTCAAGTAGACCGGGTTAGCGCATCGAGGGCTCATGGCGATGTGAATCGTCTGCTCGTCTGACAGGTGCTTGCCATACTGGGCCAGGTACGCGTCAATCAGTTGCCTTCGCTCCCCAACCTCCAGCAGTTCGACCTCCAGTTCCGGCCACCCGCGCCTCCTCAGTTCGTTGAGACTTCGTCCGGGGATCGTCGACAGGATCAGCCGCACCTGCGCCGGAAGAATGCGTGGAAGCCAGACAAGGTCAGGCGCTCCCTGGCGGTCCTCCAACTGGTTCAAGGCGTCAAGGATCAGGATGAGTCTTCGAGGCGGCCCGCCTTCGGGAGGTTCTGCCATGCGAGCAGCGGCCATGTGCAGGGCGTTGGCGAACGCGACCCCCAGGGCTTCGGGGTCGGGGGGGATTTCCACCTTGACGTCGACCTGCCGTTTCAACTCGCTGAGAATCCTGCGAAGCATGGCCGCCCAGTCCGTGCTGGCGGAAGTCGCGCCGATGAAGTGTAGCAGCACCGGGACGTCGGGGTGTTCCCGATGGTGTCGAAATGCCCAGTTGGCCAGCAATGCCGACTTGCCGGAACCGGATTCGCCGAACACGACCAGCGGCGGACCTTCGCCGGCGGCGTGTTGGTCGAGCTGGTCGAAATGCTCCTGTCGGCTGACGTACACGCCCCTCCGGCGGCGGGCGAAGGCCTCATGCTCGCCCGCTTCTCGATCCAGCGGGTCGGGCGGCGGGCCCGGGGAGTACATCTGGTTGATTGCGGCCGTGAGGTCTTCAAGCACCCATTGGCCAAGCGTTTGCGGATCGGGATAGTCCACGCGGCAGGCGACATTGCTTGCCAGGATCCGCTCCTTGAGGGCCTCAAGTTTCGCGCGGCGCGCCGGGTCGCTCTCAACGAACTCTTCGCGCTGGTCCGCCGGGAGATGGTCGAGATAGCCTTCGTCGCGAAAGTAGAACCTGGCGCGGTCGGCCATGTCCTGTCGGTTGAGCACGCCGTGCAGGATCTCCAACTCCGTCACGCTCTTGTGACGGTGCTCGTCCAGCCAGGGTTGCGATTGGGTCAGTTCGTCGGGGATCTGGTGGGGCAGCCAACCGTAGCGCTGGCCCAGGATCCCAATGAAGAACGGGCACCGTTCGATTTCCGCCAGGCAAATCGGGAGCACCTTCCCTTCTGCCGCCTCCTCATCCGTGACGCCCCAACGGAGGTCGACGTCGACAAACGCAAGCCCTCGCTCCTCGCAAAGCCTCCGAAGCTGCGGAAACACCCGCTTGACAAGTTCCTCACGCTCCGCCTGCATGTCACGAAACGTGGACGAGACGAACACCCTCACGACACGGTCTTGCAGCGACGTTGTCGTACCGGTCATGTCAGACATGTTTCCATCCCGCCGAAGAAAGTGCCTGCCCTGATCGCCAACAGGACTTGCAGACAAACTCCCCGATCTCGATCATGAGGACACTCTATCCGGACACCTGCTGTTTGGCAATGGTCGTGGGATTCGGGCATTCGGGTTGACCCGCCCGTGGCCACGATATACAGTCGCGGGCATGAGAACTCATCTCCTATCCCTGACCATCGTGACCGCAGTGATCTTGTCCTGCTTTGGCCGGGCGTTGTCCGCCGAGGAGGCCAAGACCGACAAGACGCTCGTGGCCTGGGTCGCGCCGGGCAACCTGACCCAGCGCGGGGGCAGCGCGTTGACCATCCAGAGCGGCGAGCGGTTCGACGCCATCGTGCTCGGCGAACGGGCGGTCGGGCGATGGATGGCGGGCAGCAACTTCTTCCAGCGCACGCAGGGCGACCAGAACGCCAACCCCGCGGAGACCGCCGACGACAAAACGCTGGTGCAGATCGCGATCGTCTACGACGGGCCGGAGATCCGCATCTACCGCAACGCCCAGCCGTACGTCGCCTACAAGACGACCAACATCGACCTGCTGGGCATGGACAATCACATCGCCGTCTTCGGCCTGCGGCACGTCGGGGCGGGGACGGGCCAGCCGCTGGTCGGCCAGGTCGAGGACGCCCGCATCTACGCCCGGGCGTTGACGCAGGCCCAGATCGCCGCGCTGAAGCCCAACGTCAAGTCCGAGATCGCCCCGCTGGCCTGGTGGGACTTCGAGGGCGACAAGGTCGTCGACCGCGCCGGGCGGTTCACCCACGTCGCCATGACCGACGGCGCCAAGCTCGCCGGCGGGAGGCTCGTGCTGGACGGCAAGGGCTGTCTCGTGGCCGCCCGCAACCAGGCGGACGCCGACCGGGCGGTCGCCGGGGCCGCCCCCCGCGCCCCAGCCGGGCCGTACGTGCCCGAGACGCCCGCCTGGCCCGCCGAGCCGCCGGCCAACTGGCTCACGTATCACCTGGCCCACCCGGGGCCCGGAAGTGCGTTCCCGGGCGACCCCAACTGCGTGTTCGACCACAAGGGCCGCTACCACCTGCACTACATCTACCGCAACCAGACGGGCTTCGTCTTCGCCCACGTCTCCGGCGACGACCTGGTGCACTGGACCTGGCACCCCACCGTGCTGGCCCCGCCGACCACCGGGCACGGGATGTTCAGCGGCACGGGCTTCCTCACCAAGGAGGGCCAGCCGGCCATCATCTACCACGGCCAGGGCTCGGGGCGAAACTGGATCCAGCGGGCGGCGGACGACCAGTTCAACAAGTGGGGCGATCCGGAGCCCGTCCTGCCCAAGACGGCCGACGGCAAGCTCGCGAACATCCGCCACTGGGACCCGGACTGCTGGCTCAATGGCCAGACGTACTACGCCTTGTCGGGCGGGCAGAACCCGCAACTGATGAAGTCCGACAACCTCAAGGACTGGACCTACCTGGGCGATCTGCTGCACGTGGACTACCCCGCGAACCTGGGCGTGGCCAAGAATGAGGACATCTCCTGCGCCAACATGTTCAAGATCGGCGGCAAGTGGATGCTGCTGTGCATCAGCCACCGCCTGGGCTGCCGGTACTACCTGGGCGACTTCAAGGACGAGAAGTACCTGCCCGAGTTCCACGCGATGATGAGCTGGAACGGCAACCACTTCTTCGCGCCGGAATCCATGCTGACCCGCGACGGGCGGCGGGTGATGTGGGCGTGGATGATCGGCTGGCCGCTGAACCCCACCGGGGTGCAGTCGCTGCCGCGCGAGCTGGAGCTGCCGGCCGACGGCGTGCTCCGCATCCGCCCGCTGCGCGAGCTGGCAAAGCTGCGCCGCGACGAGCAGGCCTGGAACGACGTCGCCGTCCAGGCCGACGCCGAGCGCCCGCTGGCGGAGATCAAGGGCGACGCGCTGGAACTGGAGATCGTCTTCGCCGCGCCGGCGGCCGACGAGTTCGGCCTGCGCCTCCTGGGCGACGCCGAGGGCAAGAACCCCATGAGCATCGTCGCCGGGGCCAAGCGCAAGACGCTGACGGTCGGCGGGACGAACGCCCCGTTCGAGCTGAAGGACGGCGAGGACCTGACGCTGCGGGTGTTCATCGACAAGAACATGGTCGAGGTGTTCGCCAACGACCGCCAGGCGGCCGCCTTCGTCCAGAAGGACGTCCGCAAGGACCCGAACGTTCGGCTGTTCGCCAAGGGCTCGCCCGTCAAGGTCAAGTCGCTCAAGGCGTGGAAGATGAAGACGATCTACTCCCCGCCGTCCGGGCGAAAGACCGCGGCACCGTGAAGAAGACAAGGTTCCACGGACGAACGTTCAACGGTCCCTGGCCGGGGAAGCGGCCACGGGGGGCCAGTGCGGGTTGACCGTTCATCCGCTGAGACTTCCGTGTAACTCTCCTCCCTTGGCGGCGCACTGTCATTGCGAGCTGTCGTTGCGAGCTTGACAGCGCCAATATCCACCTATACTTTGACGTTCTGTATTGATGATCGATCACAGGCCTTTACTGGAGACAAACATGGCCCGCTATCTTGCTTTGGTGGTTCTCGTGTCGTTCGTCCTGCCCGCCTTTTCCGCCGAGCCCGTGTCGGCCCCGCCCGAGCCGGAAGGCATGAAGAGCCTGTTCAACGGCAAGGACCTGACCGGATGGGACGGCGACCCGAAGCTGTGGTCGGTCAAGGACGGCGCGATTCGCGGCGAGACCACGCCGGAGAATCCCGCCAAGGGCAACACCTTCCTGGTCTGCCAGGGCGTCACGATGAAGGACTTCGAGCTGCGTCTGTCCTTCCGCCTGAACGCCACCAACAACTCGGGCATCCAGTACCGCTCCAAGCACTTCGCCGACGCCAAGGCCCGCAACAAGTGGGTCGTCCGCGGCTACCAGCACGAGATCCGCAACGAGACCAAGCTGCCCAGCGTGGCCGGGTTCATCTACGACGAGGGCGGCAAGCGCGGGCGGATCTGCCTGGTGGGCGAGAAGGCCGTCTGGGGCGAGGACGGCAAGAAGAAGGTCACCGACACGCTGATCGACCAGGACGGGTTCAAGAAGCTCTTCAAGCTCGACGACTGGAACGACGTGGTCATCATCGCCAAGGGCCGGCACATCCAGCACTACATGAACGGGCAGCTCATCCTCGACTTCACCGACAGCGAGAAGACCGCCCTGCTGGAGGGCATCCTGGCCCTGCAGCTCCACGCGGGCAAGCCCATGTGGGCGGAATACAAGAACATCCGGATCAAGGAACTCCAGTAGCCAGTAGCCGGTAGCCGGTGCCAAGCATCCAGTGGGCAGTCAGGCTGGTTGCCTGGGACCACGTGACCTGCTTGAGCATGGGATTGTCGAAGGGCTATGCCTTTCGGCAAGATCGTACGCGCGGCGCAAGGAGCACCATCATGAAGCATCTGCCTTGGATTCTCGCGTTCCTCCTGCTGGTTCCGCTTGCGTATGCGTGCGCCGCCCCGACGGCGCCGGCCAAGCCCAACGTCATGGTCTTCCTGGTCGACGACATGGGCGTGATGGACACCTCCGTGCCGTTCCTGACCGGCGCAGACGGCAAGCCCAAGCGCTACCCGCTCAACGACTACTACCGCACGCCGAGCATGGAGCGCCTGGCCAGCCGCGGGGTGCGGCTGAACAACTTCTACGCCATGAGCGTGTGCTCGCCGACGCGGATCTCGATCATGACCGGTCAGAACGCCGCCCGCCACCGCGCGACCAACTGGATTAACCCGGACAGGGACAACCGCGGACCCTTCGGGCCGCCCGACTGGAACTGGAAAGGCCTCAAGAAGGACAACGTGACCCTGCCGGGCCTGCTGCGGAAGGCCGGCTACAAGACCATCCACGTGGGCAAGGCCCACTTCGGCCCCCGGCAGTTCGAGGGGGCCGAGCCGCTCAACCTCGGTTTCGACATCAACGTGGCCGGCTGCTCGATCGGCGCGCCGGGCAGCTACTACGGCAAGCAGAACTACCGTCGCGGGCCGGGCAACGCCGTTCCGGGCCTGGACAAATACCACGGCACGGACACGTTCCTGACCGAGGCGCTGACGATCGAAGCGAAGGCCCGCGTGAGCGAGGCGGTCAAGTCGGGCCAGCCGTTCTACCTGTACATGGCCCACTACGCGGTGCACGCGCCGTTCAACAGCGACCCGCGCTTCGCCGCCCACTACAGCGACTCGGGCAAGCCCGCCGCCGCTCAGGCCTTCGCCACGCTCATCGAGGGCATGGACAAGTCCCTGGGCGACATGCTGGACCACCTGGAGGCCCTGGGGGTGGCCGAGAACACGCTGGTGATCTTCCTGGGCGACAACGGCTCGGACGCCCCGCTGGGCCACCAGCACGCGGTGGCCTGCGCCGCGCCGCTGCGGGGCAAGAAGGGCGCCCACTACGAGGGCGGCATGCGAGTGCCCTTTATCGCCGCCTGGGCCAAGGCCAGTGCCGACAACCCGCACCAGAAGCGCCTGCCCATCGCCGTCGGCGCCGTCCAGGGCCAGCTCGGCGCGGTGATGGACATCCTCCCCACCGTGCTGGGCGCGGCCGGGGCGTCGGCGCCGGACGGCTACGCGATGGACGGCTCGCCCCTGGACACGCTGCTGACGGGCAAGCGAGATCCGTCGCGGGCGGAGACGTTCCTGATGCACTATCCGCACTCGCCCCACCGCAGCGACTACTTCACCGTCTATCGCGAGGGCGACTGGAAGGTCATCTACCACTACTTCCCCACCCAGGTGTCCGGCGGCTCGCACTACCAGCTCTACAACCTGGCCGCCGACCCGTTCGAGCAGACGGACCTGGCCGCAAGCAAGGGCGACGAGCTGCGGCGCATGATGAAGGGCCTGATCGCGGGCCTGGACAAGTGCGGCGCGGTCTACCCCGTGGACAAGACCGACAAGCAGACGCCCGTCAAGCCGAAGATGCCGTAGGGGCCCTTCCGTCTACAGGACCCACTTCCAAAACGCGTATGCCGCGGCCGCCAGCAGGGCCAGGGCTGCTGCCGTCTTGGCCGGTCCCCAGGCCCTTGGCTGAGGTCCCGGCCTCGCTGCCGCGCGGGGGGCCTGGGGCGGACGGCTCGGTGCAGCCGGCGCGGGCCTGGCTGACGACTTGTTGTCCATCTGCTTGATCAACTGGCCCAGCATCGCCAGAACGGTTCGGCACTGGTCGCGACTCAGCGAATCCAATTCGCGGGAGAAGGCCTTCTGTGCGAACGCGTCCAGGACTGCTCGAAGGTGCTGAGGGAGTTGGCGGACCACCCGGTGGGGCTCGATGGCACCCGCGACGGCTTGGTCGATGGCCTCGCCCAGCGTGAGCTGGACGAACCCGCTCGATCCGCCCGAGGGGTAGTAACTCTGGGCTTCGTCAGAGTGTTCCCGCACGTCTGCAAGAACCTGCGGCGGGCGCCATGGCAGATCGCGTTTGGCGGGGCGGCCCTCTTCAGGGCCGGCGCCGCCTGGCATCCCGGCCAGGCACGGTTTGAATGGGAACATCCGGACCCTTTCCTTTCTCAAGCCAGCAAAGCCAAGACGACGGCAATCAGCAAGAGCCCCCTTTTCTGGCTGCGTGCCGCTGAAGTTCCTCATAAGCCCAGTCCACCCGTTCCACGGGCAGTCCTCGGCGCGCCAGTTCGTCCCGGTGCGCGGATACGAACTCGCAGAGGTCATGTACTTCCCACATCATCCACTGGGAGTGATAGCCGCCCTCCAACGCGCCTTGAAGCACTTGGACGATGTCACAAAGGGAATCGGTACTGAACTGGGGATCGTAGGGAAAGACAAGTCTGGCGCAGCCCACGGCGCTTCTGACAAACGGGGCCAACGTGTATGGCCCCTGGGTTGTGCTCAAGGTCTCCCATGAGGCAGACAAGCTGAGCGAGACGTTGCCAATCGACATGTCCATCTTGAGGATGCGTCCGATCCCTGCCAATATGCTCTGGTTCGCGGCCAGCCAGATCGCAAGGGTGGAAGCCTGCTCCCAGGTTTCCTGGTTGTAGATTCGCTTGGCGGTCTGGGCATCCAGGCAAGCCTCGTCCAGGCGGTCCAAGGCAATGAGGGTATGGACCCGGTTAACGAAGGAATGGGCCAGAGGTATGCGGCAGTCGGACCGCCCCTGCTGGACGAGTTGTGCGAGGGTATCAGTCGCGGCGTCATGCTCCCCCAGGGCGGTGGACCACTGCTCCGTGTCGTTGAGCAAGAGCGCGCGCATCTCGTGGATCATGGCGCGCAGCGGCGCGGCGCTGTCGTCTGACTGAAGGTCCGCGTGTGAGAGGCTCTCCATCGCCTGGAGGTAGTCGCGATCGGCCAGTTCATACTGGCGGGCGTTGGAGCGGGCGTTGCCGCGGTTGAGCAGCGCGGTGGCGATTCGCCTGGCGAAATAGCCGCCCTCCTCTCTCTGGGTCGCCTGGCATCGCTGGTAGAGTCGTATTGCCTCGCTGGTGTCGCGCTGGGCGGCGTCGAGACACCCCATCTCCCGGTTGGCGGCGCCGCGGTTGGTGAGGATGTCGGCCATCATCGCCGGGCAGCGTCGCACCAGGCCAAAGGGCCAGGTGAGAACCCGCAGGGCACGGTCGGCGTCGGCGACCGCCTGAAGCGGGTTGCCGGAGCTGGCGAAGGCGGTGCCCCGGTTCATGTACGCGCCGGCCAGGACCTGGCGGTGGCGGCGGCGCCTCCAGGGCGCGGCGTCCAGGTAGCCGATGGCGTCGGTAAGGTCTTCACGGGCGGGCGTCAGGCGGCCCAGATCGGTGCGCATGGCCCCTCGGCTGATGAGATGCAGGCTGCGCTGGGGCTGCGGGCAGAGGCCAACGACCCTGGTCAGCAGGTCGATCCCGGTCGACTGGTGCCCCCAGCGGGCCAGCCATTCGCTCAGCGAGGAGGACTGCCCCGCCGCCGACAGGACGGCGTCGTCGCAGAGCGCGGCCTCGCCCGCCTGAAGGGCGTGCTCGACGGCCAGGATCCGCCTTCGCATCTCTGGCAGCGACTTCGCGTCGTCGACCGGCTGGTCCAGGTACCATCGGGACAGGGCGGCGTGGATCCGCGGCGAGCGCGTGCTGGAGGCGCGGAAGTGCTCGCCGAGCATCGGGTGCATGTGGAGGGAATCGTCCTGGCGGTCCCAGGAGATCAGCGACCAGTCGTCGAGGACGGCCAGGGCCTCGCGCAGGGCGTCGTCATCGACGTGGAGGGCCAGGCGGGCGACCAGGTCGAGGTGGTGCTCATGGATCGCGAGCCAGCGAAGGAAGTGGGAGAACTGGCCCAGGCTCGGCGTCTCGATGAAGTGCGCCCGCAGATCGAGCAGGTGCTGGGAGTCGTCCCTGGCGGGCAGGGCCTGCTGCATCTCGTCCAGCAGCGAGATGAGGTTCCGGTCGTCGTGGACCAGGCGGCTGGCGGTCTTGAACCGCTCCACGGACCCGCCGTATCGGCGGGAGGCGAGCTTGCCGAGGATAGTGAGGCTCAGCGGGTGGTTGTCGTACGCGCGAGCGATGGCCAGGGCTCCCTGCTCGTCGCAGCGCACGCCCAGACTCCTCAGCAGGGCGACGGCGGCGGCATCGTCCAGGCCCCGCAGCCTGGCCTGGGCCAACTCGTCCAGAACGGGGATGACGGCGTGCGGGGCGCGGTCGAGGACCGCGGGCAGGACTCGCGAGGTCAGCACGAAGCGGCTGGGGCCGGTGACCCCGCCCAACTGGCTGAGAAAGAGGTCCAGCCCTTCCTGCCCGCCCAGTCGGCTGTCGCAGTCGGCGGAGGCGATGTCGCCCCTGTGGGTCCAGGCCCGCAGCCACTTCTCCAACCCGTCGATGACCAGCAGGCACGGGCGGTCCCGCAGGTGCTGGACCAGCAGGCGAATCCGCTCCTGGATGGAGCGGAAGCTGCGCTTGTCGTACTTGCCCCGCATGAGATAGCCCAGGGCCAGGTCCACGAACATGTCGAAGGTGAACTGGTTTTCCTCGGCCGGGCACCAGAACGCGCCGGCGAACACGTCCGGGAGGTGGTGGGTGAACCATTCCCAGGTCAGCGTGGTCTTGCCCTGCCCGGCCACGCCCAGGACGACCACGACGGAAGGGCCGGAGGTCAGGATGGCCTGGCTCAACTGCTTCAATTCAGCCTGGCGTCCGGCGAAGTAGGCATAGGGCGACGGGCTCTGGATGATCACCTTGGGCTGGCGGGCCTTGGCGATCTCGGACACCACGGAGACGATGTATTCTCGCAGCTCCTGCGGGCTGGAGAACATCTTGCAGATGCTCTGGTCCTTCCGCTGCACGGCAGCGATGTGCTGCTGTTGCAGGAGGCGCTTCTCTTCCGGCTCGTCCGGGCTGCCGTCCAGCGGGCACGAATCAGAAGCGAGAAAGACGTAGACGTCCTTCTGATTGCGACGGGCGGCATCGTACTCGAACTGCGTGTAGGAACGGGGCGTTTGGCCCTCGCAGTCCGGTGCCTCGCCGAATCGCGGGCCCAGCAGGCAGATGACGGCCTCGCAGGGGCGGATTTCGTCTTCGAGGAAGTCGCACAGCCTGCGCGGATCGCAGCGGAAGTAGTCCTGCACGATGGGCAGGCATTTCGCTTTCAACAACTCGTCACACACGATCTTGCGATAGCTGCCCAGGTCGCCGGTAGTAGCGCTGACAAACACGCGAGGCGCGTACGGTTTGATGGAGGCTCCCAACGAGGAGTTGATCGCTACCGTATCCACGTCACGCGTTCGCCTTTCTGCGGCCGACCTCAACTGGACCGCCCGGAAGAAGTGGATTCAGCGACATTATGCCCCCCCAGGCAAGAACGGTCAAGCCAGGGAGGCCATCGCGGGGGGCGCCCGGAGGGGCGCCTGGGCGATGCCGCCTACTCGCTGTTCCTGGGCGGCACGGCCGCCTGGGCGTAGGCGTCGTAGCGTCGGCGGAGTTCTTTGACCTTGTCCGGGTGGGCGGCGGCCAGATCGTTCTTCTCGCCGATGTCGTCGCGGAGGTTGTAGAGTTCCACGCCCGGTCGCGGGGCGGCTTTCCTGGCGGCCTTCTTGCCCTTCGCGGCACCGTCCGCGCCGCCGTCGCCGCGGTTGTGGACGACGATCTTCCAGTCGCCCGCGCGGAGGGCGCCGCCGCCGGGGGCGGCGTTGAGGAGGATGTCCTCGTGGGGCGAGGGCCCGCCGCGGGCGATCGCGTCCCAGGCGTCGCGCCCGTCCAGGGGCAGCGGCTGGTCGAGCGGCGCCCCGGCCAGCGTGAGCAGCGTGGGGTACCAGTCGACCATGTGCAGCGGCGCCTCGACGGACGAACCCGCCTTGAGATGGCCGTCCCACGTCGCGAAGGCGCACACCCGCGTGCCGCCCTCGTACACCGTGCCCTTGCCCGCCCGCAGGGGGCCGTTGTCGGTTACGCGCCCGGGCGCGGGCCCGCCGTTGTCGCTGGAGAAGACGAACAGCGTGTTGCCCCGCCGCCCCGACTTCTCGACGGCGGCGACGATCTGGCCGACGGCCTCGTCCAGGGCGGCCACCATGCCCGCGTAGGTGCGGCGGGCGCCCTTCAATTCGCCGTACGGCTGCTCGTACTTCCCGGGCACCTGCCAGGGCGAGTGGACGGCGTTGAAGGGCACGTAGAGGAAGAGCGGCTTGTCCTTGGGCTGGCGGGCGATCACGTCGACGGCCTCGCGGGCGACCAGGTGCGTGGTGTAGCCCTCGTCCTTGCACTTCTCGCCGTTGCGGTACCAGTCGAGTTCGCCGTCGCGGATGTGGGTGTTGTAGTCCAGGGCGCCGAAGAGGTGCCCGTACCAGTGGTCGAACCCGCGGGCGTTGGGCCAGTAGGCCTTGTCGAAGTCGCCCAGGTGCCACTTGCCGCAGACGGCCGTCGTGTAGCCCGCCTGCCTGAGGGCGCCGGCCAGCGTGCGTTCCTCCAGCGGCAGGCCGTACTGCGAGTGCGGGCGGATCACGCCGACCTGGAGCCCCTGGCGGATGGGATAGCGCCCGGTCATCAGCGACGACCGCGTCGGCGAGCAGACCGGCTGGACGTAGAACTGCTTCAGGACCGCCCCGGCCGCCGCGAGCTTGTCCAGGTTGGGCGTGCGGATGACCTTCCCGCCCGTGAAGCCGACGTCGCAGTGGCCGAGGTCGTCGGCGAGGATGAAGACGATGTCGGGACGCGGGGCCTTGCCTCCCCCACCGCCCGGTCCGCCCGGCGCCGGGGCCGCCCACGCGGCACTGCCGAGAAGCCCACCTCTTGGGGATGGGCACCGGGTCAACAACGTCGCAGCCGCGGCGCCGGTCCATCGCAAGAAACTTCGCCTGTCCATTGTCTTCCTCGTCCCTGGTTCGGGGTCCCTGCTTCCTGGTCTCTTTTCCCTCGTCCCTGGTCCCTAGTCCCTACCTGCCTGCCGGCAGGCAGGTTCCCTATTCCCCGTTCCCTGATCCCTGTTCGCGGTCGATTGCCGTCGACAGCACCCCCTCCTTGGGCACGTCGATGCGGGCGGTCCAGACGATGGCATTGAGCAGGAGCTTGCGGTAGTCGTCGAGCAGGAGGTTCTTGTGGAAGTGCCCTCCGGTGAAGCCGAACCCCCGCCCGCCGTCGGATCGCCGGATGGCCCAGGCGATGGTCTCGCTGGCGGGCTTGTCCGGCGGCAGCGGCGCGGTGGCCACGGGAACGGCGGTGGGTTGGCCGTCGACGCCCTTGCCGTCGGGTTGTTTGCCCTCCCGGCCGAACCAGATGCGGTAGTAAAGCTCGTCCCGCACGGTGAAAGGTTTCCAGCCGCGGCAGATGGGGTGATCGCCCGCGGGCGAGACGACGGCAGTGTGGATGGGGTTCCTGGAGTAGCCGTCCTTGTAGTATCCGCCGATCCAGTTCATCATCTCGCTCTCGCCGCGTCCGCGGGGGCAGACGGCATAGTGGATGCAGGCCAGGCCGGCGCCGCGGGCCATCTGCTTGCGGAGGATTTCCATCCGCTCGGGCTGGGCCTTGGCGAAGAACGGATGACCGTCGAATCCGTCGGAGAGCAGCACGATGGTGGCGGCGTCGTCGAGGGCGGCGGCGTCTTTGGGCCAGCCCTGCGTGTGCATCTCGACGCGCAGGCGGGGCAGGTTGGAGGCCGAGGCGAGGCACCGCTGGAGAAACCGGGCATCGTCTTCCCATGCGTGGGCCCCGCCGCCGTGGCTGGGCCGGCCGGCCAGCAGGACGATCTTGGGCGGCTGGGCCTGCGGCTGAGAGGGCTGCTCGCCGGCGGCGGTCGACGCGATGATGATCGCGTCCGGGAGCAGGACGAGAAGCAAGAGCCTCGCCAACGGGCGCATCTCGCTGGCGCAAGACTGCGATGAGGTCCGTGTGATCATCTCTGTGCCTTTTGCCTGGGTGAGCCGGACTGCCACGTCCACACGATACCCCCGGCGGACGGGCGGGTCAACCGGACAGCCCGGCCGCGGCCGGGCGCGGTTTTGTCCCTTGGCGCTTTGGGCGCATGCGTGTAGGATTGTATGCCGGCTGGCTGCGAGGCGGGGTGGAGACACCGCAGGACGCGGCCTGCGTCTAAAGGAGATAAGATATGATGAGGACTTCCTATCCCCTTCTTGCGGTCATGGCGGGTCTGGCGATGATGGTTCTGTCCGTCTCGCCGGCGTCGGCCGGTCTGGTCGTGGAGGATTTCTCGTACTCCTCCGGCATTTTGAGGGACCGGACGGGAGGCTCCGGCTGGGGCGGCCCGTGGGGCGCGACCACCAACACGACCTCCCGCGTTCTGGTAGACGCGTCGTCCAACCTGACATCCACCCTCTACTCCGTCACCCAGAGCGGGACGGGACATGCCAACGGGAACTACAACGCCTTCCGCGGGATCAACCGCCAGGTGGAGCCGGACCTGGCGGGCGAGGTGTGGTTCTCCGTCCTGCTCCAGAACACGGCGTCCAACCACCACGCCGGCATCCAGTTCAACGTGCACACGGCGACGCAAGGCAGCTCCGCCATCGACTACAACCAGGGGCCGTGGGATATCGAGCTGTCGGGCACGAGCCTCATCGCCCGCTACAACAACAGCAACAGCAGCTCGCTGGCGACGTTGGCGCTGAACGAGACTCACCTGATCCTGGGCCGGCTGATTCTGGGCCCCGGCAACGACACGATGGAACTGTGGGCGGACCCGAGCGACCTGTGCAACCTGGGCAGCCCGCTGTTCTCGGCCGGCAGCGCCGACATGGGCGACGACCTGTACCTGGCGGGGATCTTCGCGTACGGAACCATGGACCAGACATCGGGCCTGATCGACGCCCTGCGGGTCAGCGACGGCAACGGCGAGCCGGACATCGCGTTCGAGGACGTGACGGGCCAGGAGGTTCCCGAGCCGTTGACGCTGGCGCTGATGGCGATGGGGGCGGCGGCGGCCGGCGGGTATCTCCGTCGGCGGCGGGCGGCGTAGTCCGGAAGTCCCATTCGACACACAGCCCACCCCTGAGGGGTGGGCTTTTTGTTGCGCGCCGCGGGCGGCGCGCGTCAGGCCGCGGGCCTGGTGGGGCTCAGGGCCCGCTGGCAGGCGGCGCCTCGGAGGTGGCGGAGGTCGAAGGGCTTGAGCAGCAGGCAGACGTCGAGGCCCTCCAGGCAGCGGACGGCGCTGTGATGGACGGCCCCGGTGAGCAGGATGGTCTGCCGGACCAGGCAGGGGCACTGGTCCTGCATGAAGCGCAGGACGGCCAGCCCGTCGGGCTGGGGCATGATGATGTCGAGGATGACCAGGTCGAAGTGGCGGTCCATGATGAGCCGCATGGCCGAGCGCCCGTCCTGGGCGACGACGACCCGGGCGCCGCTGGCGGTCAGGATGTCGTCGAGCAGCGCGGTCATGTCCGGGCTGTCATCCACGATCAGGACGGACTTGCCCCTGAGGGCGGTGAGATGGGTGTCCATGGGGTCCCTCTTTCGTGACTAGACGGTTTGACGGTTGGCCGCGCGGCGCAGTCGTCCCAGCAGGGCCTTGTGTCTCAGGCTGACGGCTGACTCGCTGATCCGGAAGACCGCGGCGATTTCGCGGAAGGTCATGTGCTGGGCGTAGTGCATCAGGAGCAGGTGTCGCTCGGCCGGCGCGAGCCGGCCCAGCAGCGAGGCCAGCAGGTCTCGCTGGACGACGGCGTCGTGGCCCCGCTGGCCGGCGGGATCGGGCAGATCGTCGCGCAGGGCGCAGGCGGGCGGGGCGGCCTTGGCGTCGCGCCGGCGCAGGACGCCGTCCCTGCGCATCTCGTCGATGGCCAGGAACATCCCCTTGTGGTACGCGAAGACTTCCAGCGACACGCCGCGGTCGTCGCGGTACTTCCTCACCGCCAGCGCGACGCCGAGCTGGGCGTACCCTCGGAGGTCGTCGCGGTTGACCCACCCGTAGCTGTGCGACAGGCGGGCGGCGATCTGGACGGCGATCTGTCCGCAGCCGGGAACGCGGTCTGTCTCTCTTGATACCATGTGCGTCTCCAGATAAGAAATCCCAAAAATATGATTGCTCTGACAAATCTGAACAATCTGAAATGTGGACGCCCTTATGATCCCGCCGGCGAGGCGGGCTGACAAGCGGGGGGCTTTCCTCAATGGCGTGGGCGACCGGGCGAGGCCGGACGACGATCGATTCCAATTTTTATGATTTTGCGAATATACACAATGTTACAGAGTTTTGCCGTTTTGCGGAAAATAACGCATAACCGGATTCAGGCCAAGGATTTGCGGCACTCGTCCGCCCCGGCGAGAATGGGGGACATCCCGAAGTCCGGCCTCGGGATTCATCCGGAGGTCATAGGGAGTTTGCCCTAAAGACTATACCGGGGAAACAGGAGGGCCGGGGCGGAAGCGGCGGGAGACAAGAGAACCCAACTTGTTTCATGGCAGCGGCTTGGCGAACATGTCGGGGTTTACCCCTACGCGGTGAATCCGCGCAGGTGGACAGTTGGCCGGGGGAGCCGGGGCGGGGTCCGGGAGGTCACATCGCATCTGGGTCGCGGGAGGGAGGGCGACAGGCGGGTTGGAGCGCGCGCAACAGGCGCGCGGCGAGCGTTCCGGGCGAGGCGCGGGCCGGTCAGATCGAAACCATCCCCTGCTGGATGGCGTGGCGCATGAGGGCGGCGATGCTGTCGACCTCGCACTTGCGGTAGATGTTGTAGCGGTGGTTCTCGACGGTCTTGGCCGAGATGTGGAGGTGCCGCGCGATCTCCTTGCTGCTGAGCCCCTCGCACAGGAGTTGGACGACCTCGGTCTCGCGTCGGCTGAGGTCGGTGCTGGGCAGGCGCTGGCGGCTGGAGGGTTCGACGGCGGTGGAGATGTCGTTGACGAGCAGTTCGGCGGCGTCGGAGGCGAGGAACGTCTTGTCGCGACTGGCCAGGTCGATGGCCTTGACGAGTTCCTCGGTGTCGGCGTCGAGGTTGACGTAGGCCCTGGCGCCGATGCGGATGGCGGCGTAGACCTGTCCTCGGCTGGCCTGCTCGGAGAGCACGACCAGGGGCACGGTGCGGCCGATCTTGGCGAGGGTTTCGTGGATGCGTCGGAAGGACCCGAAGGGCCCGACGCCCGAGAGGATCAGGACGATCACGTCGGCGGGCGGGCGGGACGAGGCGAGGAAGGCCTCGGCCATGGCGTCTTCGCCGGCGCAGGCGTGGCCGATGCGGAAGCCCAGGCTCTTGAGCAGCATGGCCAGGGCCTTCTGCACGATGCGTTTTCCGCCGACCAGGCAGAGACAGGCCTGCGTCTGGCTGTGTGCAGAACTCTCAGCAGCACGGTCCGAAAGCGAAACCGTCGCGGTCTTGTCAATCATGCCATCACCCGCAATACGCATTCCAGACCGTCCGTGGCTGGATGCCCGGGCTGCCCTGCCCAGGCACTGATAGACCCCGTCTCACAAACCAGACCCCTCCGGGATCGAACGGACCACCGATCACCGTCGTTCTTGCCCAACGCGGCATCAGATTATACAGTCGTCTTCCCGGTTACGCCAACCCCATTTGCAGACCAACCGGGACGGCGCCGTTGAAGTCGATCTCCAGAGGGCGGTCGAAGCGCAAGGCCAGGCCCACAGTGGCCTCGCCCCGCTCCAGGCGAACGACCGACCCGCGCCCGCGTATGAGCCCGCCGCGAACGGAGTAGCCCGCGCCGGGAGGAACGGCCAACTCGAAGCGCAGCTCGCTGCCCTCGCCGGCGAGCGGAGCGTGACCGGCGGGCAGATGGAAATACATGCCGTCCGAGCTGATGTTGGCGGTGCAGGCGGGAAGACACCACGCATCCCGATCCGGCGTGGCCAGGCGAGTGATCGGCAGACGCAATTCCAGTCGTCGGCAGCGACGACGGTCGCTCGATTCCATCGCGCTCTCCTTGTTGGGCCGGCCGAGACGTGGCTGCAGGTTCAACCGGGCAAGCACCATGGTAGACGCCCCGCCGCCGTCCTGCAACTCAAATCCAGCCGCGGGGCGCCGCTTCTTGCGGCGGGCCTATTGATACGGCAGGCCGTTCTGCTCGCACAGCGCCTTGAGGGCGGCGGCGGCCTTGCCGAAGCCCTCGGGCCCGGTGAAGCCGTAGAACTGCCCGGCCTGGCTCAGGTGCGGTTCCAGGGTGGCCGTCCCGCTCCAGCCGCGCCGGGCCAGGTCCGCGAAGATCTCCTGGAACTGCCCGCCGCCCTGCCCGGCCGGGACGAAGACGTTCTCGTCGGCCTTGCGGTCCTTGATGTGCAGGTAGAAGGTCAGGTCGCCCAGCCCTCCCTGCCAGGCCTGGTCGAAGGGACGCAGGCCCTCGACGACGAAGTTGGCCGGATCGAACACCCCGCGCAGGTGGTCGGAGCGGACGGCGGCGAAGAGGTCCTTGACGCCCTCGACGTCCCAACCGTAGATCGCGCTCTCGTTCTCGTGCAGCAGGAGGATGTCGTTCTGCTCGGCCAGGCGGACCATGGCCGCCATGCGATCCATGACCTCGCCGCGATAGTCCTTGATGTTCTTGCCCTCGGGGGGATAGAAGCTGAAGATGCGGATGAGGTTGGTGCCGAAGGCGCGGGCGATCTCCATGCAGTGCTTGAGCAGGTCCAGGTGGGCGGGGAAGTCCTCGTCCAGGCGGACCTTCCCGATGGGCGAGCCGATGCAGGGCACGCGGAAGCCGCGGTCGTCCATCTGCTTCTTGTACAGGCCGACCTGGTCGAGGGTCATCTTGGAGACGTTGGTGTTGTCGATGCCCCGCACGTCGATGCACTTGACGCCGTTGGCCTCGCAGACGTCCATCTGGGCGCTCAGGTCGGGGGAAATCTCGTCGGCGAATGCGCTGATCGTAATCATGTCGGTCTCCTGGTGGTCCTGGTTGTCGCCCCGGCCTGCCCGGCGCGGGTCCGTGAATACCACATCGCGGGGCGAGGGTCAACCGCCGTCGCGGATTTTGCTCGCGGCGGAAGGCGGCGGCCTGACAGGGGCGGAAGCGGCTTTCTCGAGGCGCTGCCTGGCAGTCCGTTGAAAAACGGGCTCCGTCGCGAGGGCGCGGCATGTTGCCGAGCACCCAGGAGCGGAAGCGAAGGCAAATCCAGGCGATTTGTCGAGCTTTCGCGACGCCGGAGCGCAGGCAAAAGGCCCGCCCGCAGCAGGAGCAGCTTTTTCAACGGGCTGCTAGGGCTGGGTGGTCGGTCCGCCGGCGGCGCCGCTGAGGCGGTACTGGTCGTTGAGGCGGGCCAGCACCGAGTCGGTGATATCGACGCTGCTGTGGTTGTAGAGGACCTTGCGCGAGGCGATCTTCTGGATCAGTTCCTGGGTGCTCTGGCTCTCGAGCGACTCCTTGTCGCGCTGGATGACCACGAGGAAGCCCTGCTGCTCGCCCACCGTCTGGATCATGCGAAGGATCTGCTCGTACATCTCGCGGGTGAGGCGCTGGTGGTCGCGCATGATGAGGCTTTCCTGGAACTGCAGCCAGGCGGTCCGCTCGATGGTCAGACGCTGGACCTCGTTGAGGCGCTGCTCGTACTCCTTCGAGCCGGCCTTGAGGCCCTCCAGTTCGGTGCGCAGGACGTCGATGGCCTTGCCGCGCTTCTCGTTCTCGGCCCGCAGGGCGTCGCGGCGCTCGTTGAGCCGGAGGGTGAGGTCCTTGGCCCGCTGGTACTCGTTGAAGACGACCACCACGTCGCAGACGGCGACGGTGGCGTTGGCGGGCTTGTCGGCGGCGCCGCCGATGGGGGCGGGCCCCTGCTGGGCCGACAGGGGGAAGATCCAGGCCAGGGCAACCGCCGCGGCGGCGGCGACCACGATCGGCATGTTTCGCTTCATCGTTTCACCTTGGTAATTGGTAATCGGTTGTCTGTAGTCTGTAGCCAGCAGCCTGCCGGCCGGCAGGTCTGTAATCGCCGGCCGGTCCGGCCGGTCTTGTACTATAGCTGATTCGCACCGCTCCAGGATTAAGTTCACGTTAAATCGCCGTCAGCGATCCGCCACGGGTTCAATCGACGATCGACGATCGACAATCGACAATCGCCAATCCCTAGAACCGCCAGCCGAAGCTGAAGCTGAGCACCTCGGTGTCGTCGCCGCTCTCCTTGAGCAGGGGGAAGCCGAAGTCGATGCTGATGGGGACGGGCCCGAACATGGGGATGAACCACCGCACGCCCACGCCGGTGGAGACGCGGTAGGACGAGAAGCCGACGTTCTCCTCGACGGTCCCGCTGTCGAGGAAGACCACGCCCTGGAGCTGCCCGGCGTCCTCGGTGCCGACGATGGGGAAGCGGTACTCGGTGCCCAGGAAGAACATGAAGTCGCCGCCGATGGGCTCGTCGAACCCGATGCCGTTGGGGAAGCCCTTGGAGCGGGGGCTGATGCCGCGGTACTCGAAGCCGCGCAGCGAGCCGATGCCTCCGCCGTAGAACCGCTCGAAGATGGGGGCCTCGCTGAGGTTGTGGGCGGCGCTGACTCGGCTGGCCAGCACGTGCTTGCGGTCCAGCGCGTCGACCCAGACGGTGTGGTAGATGCGGTAGTCGCCGGTGACGCGGGGGAAGTTGTAGTCGCCCGTGACCTGCTCGTAGCTGAAGCTGAAGCGGTCGCCGCGCGTGGGGATCCAGCGGCTGTCGGTGCGGTCGCGCACCAGCGAGCCCTTCAGGCCCAGGACGAGATGGCTGCCCTCGTCGCGGACGACCTCGGGCGGGGCGTCGTTGTCGTCGAGGTTGTCCACCTTCACGCCCTCCAGGCGGGTGGCCAGCTCGCCGTACCAGCGGTTCTTGAAGCGGTGGCCCACGCTGATCACGTCGCCGTAGCGGGTCTCGTCCCAGGTCTCGCGCCCGCGGGCGAACAGGAAGATGCGGTTGCCCAGCGAGTAGGGCTGGTCGAACAGGTAGGGGTTGACCCACTCCAGGCTGAAGCGCATCAGCTCCGTGCCGGGCTCGGCGATGACGCTGAGGGTCTGGCCCGCGCCCTTCATGGCCTGCCCGGTGTAGAACTGCTTGAAGCTCTCGGGCCACTTGAGCAGGTTGAAGTTGCGCTGGGTGAACGAGATGTTGCCCAGCAGTCCGTTGTTGGAGCTGACGCCGAAGCCCACGAGGAACTCGGCCGTCTTGCCCTCGCGGACCTGGACCAGGGCGTCGCGGACGCCCGGCTGGCGCCCGACGGGGGAGATCTCGACGCTGTCGAAGATGCGCAGCTCGCGGAGGCGCTGGCGGGACTCCTCGACCGCGACGGTGTTGTAGAGCTGCTCGGGGTAGAAGCGCAGCTCGCGCCGGATGACGCGGCTCTGGGTGACGTCGTTGCCGCGGACGATGACCTCGCCGACCTTGAACTGGTCGCGCTCGCGGACGGTGAAGATCACGTCGAGCTGCCCGGGCTGCTCCTTGCGGACGTGGCGGCTGGTCACGTCGGCCTCGATGTAGCCGACCTCGCCGTAGGTGTCCTGGAGCTTCTTGATGTCGCGCCGCAGGGACAGGGCGGTGTAGAACTCGCCCCTGGCGAGGATGAGGCGCTTGGACAGTTCCTCGGAGCTGTAGACGGCGTTGCCGTCGAAGCGGACCTCGTTGACCGTGTAGCGGGGCCCCTCGTTGATGAGGAAGGTGAGGACGACGCGGCTCTTGTCGTCGGAGAAGTCCAGGCGGCGGTCGACCTCGACGTCCAGGAAGCCCTCGCCCTGGAGATAGGCCCGCAGGGTGTTGACGTCCTTCTCGATCTGCTCGCTGTCGAGCGTGCCGGAGGTGAAGGGCCAGAAGCGGCTGTTGGAGCCGATCTTCAGCCTCAGCCACAGGGACGAGCTGTAGTGGTTGCCCTGGAAGCGGATGGAGCGGACGGCGACCTTGGGCCCCTCGACGATGGTGTAGACGACCTGGTTGGCCTGGAGGGCGGGCTGGCTGGTGGCGATCTGGGCGAAGTAGTAGCCCTTGGAGCGGTACTTGTTGAGCAGGGCCTCGCGCCCGGCCTCGACGTTGTAGCGGTTGAGCGGATCGCCCTGGACGAAGGGGATCTCGCTGACCAGTTCCCGTTCCTTGAGGTTCTTGTTCCCGCGGATCTCCAGCTTGGCCACCTTGGGCCGCTCGGCCACCTGGAAGGTGACGATGACGCCGGTCTGGGTGCGGGTGCGGGTGGCGGTGACCTTGTCGAACAGGCCGCTCTTGAGCAGGCGCTGCTCGTCGTTGCGGACGACCTCGTCGTCGTACGTGTCGCCGACCTTGACGCGGACGATGTTGAGGATGCGGGCGGCGGAGACGTCCTTGTTGCCCGTTACGCGGACCTCGCTGACGTTGGTGGCGGCTACCTGGGCGTAGACAACCGGCAGGCACAGGGCGATGGCCAGGGCTAGCGAGACGACCACAAGCGGTTTCTTCATGGCGTTCACCGGTTCCCGCGACAAGACGGGACGGGCTTTCCTTTTTGTTCGACTTTGATGGTTGCGCAGCGTCGGACGCCGGAAAACTACACCGCGACAGGGGCGATGTCAAGAACGGAAAACCGGGGGGGCCGAACGCGAATGGACCCCCTGCCCTCCGCCGTGGCGCCCCCCGCCGGGACAGGCCCCGGAGGGTCCCCTGGCGGGCGGACAGGCTCACGGGGATCGCCGCCCCCGCAGGCACCCGCGTCCGGGGCACGTGCGGAACGCGTTGGAGGGTTGCGGCCGTCTGCGCCCGGGGCGTACAATGCCGCCGCTGAGGCAGTCCTCGTCGGCCGCGCACGGGGGGGCTTCGCCCGGACATCCAGACTTTCGGCCGCCAGGAAGGAGGCTGTGACGTGCCCGCAGGACGCGCCGTGGTCGCCCTGCCTCCGCTGCTTCCGCCCGCGGCGCCGGCGGCGGCCGAAGCGACAAGGGAGACCGGATGACCAAGGACGAACAATACCGCCAGGCCCTCCTGGCCGTGCGGAGCCTGGTGGAGGACGAGAGCGACGAGATCGCCGTCATGGCGTCGGTGGTCTGCGAGTTGCACCACCGCTTCGAGCGCTTCCACTGGACGGGCTTCTACCGGGTGACGGCGCCGGGCGTGCTGACGGTCGGGCCGTACCAGGGCGGGCACGGGTGCGCGAGGATCCCCTTCGACCGCGGGGTGTGCGGCAAGGCCGCACGGGAAGAGGCCACCCAAGTGGTCGCCGACGTGCGCGACCTGCCGTACCACATCGCCTGTTCCTCCACGACCCGCTCGGAGATCGTCGTGCCGGTCCACGACCGGGCCGGCCGGCTGATCGCCGTGCTGGACGTCGACTCCGACGAGCCCGCGGCCTTCGACGGGACCGACCAGCGCGGCCTCGAGGAGATCTGCCGCCTGGTGGGCAGCCGGCTGGGATGAGCCGGCCGCCCGCGACCGGGTGCGCCCGGCGCTCGCGCGTCGAGAGCCTCCGGCGCGAATCCGATGTAAGCAATCGCGTGCCGGCGGCGTTCAACTAGTAGGCCTCGCCGGGTGGCCTCTCAGCGGTCCGGGGCCCCTCGGGGGGCTCCCCAGAGCAAAGGAAACGCAAACGATGACTTACAAACTCACTCGTCGCGGCCTGATCAAGACCTCGGCGGCGGTGGCGGCCGGGCTGAAGCTGGGCCTGGCGCCCGCGATTCTTCGCGCCCGCGGCCTGAACGAGAAGCTCAACGTCGCGTGCATCGGCATCGGCGGCCAGGGCGGATACAGCATCGGCGGCGTTTCGCAGGAGAACATCGTGGCCCTGTGCGACGTGGACGACCAGCGCGCGGGCAAGCAGTACGACAAGCACCCCTCGGCCAAGAAGTTCTACGACTTCCGCAAGATGTTCGACGCGATGGAGAAGGAGATCGACGCGGTGACGGTCTGCACGCCGGACCACACGCACTTCCTCCCGGCGATGTGGGCGCTGCAGCGCGGCAAGCACCTGTACTGCGAGAAGCCCATGGCCCACAACGTGTGGGAGGTCCGCCAGATGACCGAGCTGGCGCGCAAGAACAAGCTGGCCACGCAGCTCGGCGTGCAGCGCCACACGATCAAGGGCATGCACCGCACCGTCGAGCTGATCCGCAGCGGCGCGATCGGCAAGGTCACGGAGGCCTATTCGTGGGTCTCCAGCGGGCGGGGCATGAAGCCGGACATCACCAAGTACCCGCCCGTGCCCGACACGCTCAAGTGGGACCTGTGGATCGGCCCGGCGCCGGAGCACAAGTACACGCCGGACCTCTGCCCGTACAACTGGCGCTTCTGGTGGAACTACGGCACGGGCGAGGGCGGCAACTGGGGCTGCCACATCCTGGACATCCCCTTCTGGGCGCTGGACCTTCAGTACCCCACGCGGGTGGACGTGTCGGGGCCGGAGGCGCACCCGACCAAGACGCCGACGCAGTTCGCCTCGAAGTTCCAGTTCCCGGCCCGGGGCGACCGCGGACCGGTCACGCTGCACTGGGTGCAGGGCACGCCCGCGGTGCTCAAGGAGAAGGGCATCAAGACCAAGGGCAACAACCTGTTCATCGGGACCGAGGGCATGCTGTCGTGCGGGTTCGGCGAGCCGACGCTCCTGCCGGCTGACAAGTTCAAGGACTTCAAGGCCCCGCCGCAGACGATCCCCGACTCGCCCGGCTTCCACAAGGAGTGGATCCTCGCCGCCAAGGGCGACAAGACCCCGCCCACCTGCAACTTCGACTACAGCGGCCCGCTGAGCGAGACCGTCCTGCTGGCCAACGCCGCCATCCGAGCCGGCGGCGGGTTCGACTGGGACGCCGCCAACCTCAAGGCCGGCGGCAACGACAAGGCCGGGGCCTTCATCCGCGAACAGTACCGCAAGGGCTGGGAGATCTAGCGGCGCGTTGAAGAAGTGGCACGGGCGTCCCGCCCGTGGCGAGACCAGGCCCAACGGGCCGACATATACCAGCCCTGGCCGAAGCGAAGCGCAGGCCAGGGTGGCGGCGGGGTGAGAATCGAGCCCTGAAAGGGCGATGTGACAGGGCGCGGACGGTTGTCGAAATGGCGATGTAGCGGGGCGCGGGTGGTGGTCGTTTCGTCGGTGTTTCACGACGTATGCCGCCCCGATGGGGCTGCGCGGGTTGCGGGCCTCGCACCCAGGCCTGCAGCCTGCCCTGCCAACGGACAGTCGGCTGTGCAACCCCCGCAGCACTGGATTGGGAAAGACCGACATGAACAGAGAGAGTGCGGAGCGCGCGACGGCTGCTCGCTGCGTCGTGGTGCTGGCGGCGGCGGTGCTGGGCGTGTCCGTTTGTGCGGCGTGGGGCGAGGAGCCGGCCCGCCCGGGCGCGGACCTCGCCGCCCGGCTGGGCGAGGCCGCCACGAAGATTCGGGCCAAGCAGTACGCCCAGGCCGAGGCGGAGCTGCTGGCCCTGGAGAAGCTGCCCGGCCTGGACGATCCGTCGCGGGCGAGCGTGCGGGTGCAGTTGATCCGGTTGTACGCAGCCACGGGCAAGGCCGAAGGCCGAGTGGCGGCGGCCAAGGGCGTGCTGGCCCTGGCCGGGGCCGACGCCAACCAGCGGACGGAGGCCCTGGCGGCCCTGGCTGACGCGACGGACTTCGGTGCGCGCTACGAGGCCCGCCACCTCCAGATGCGAAGCGAGGAGGAACTCCGCCAGGCCGAGCGGGACAACCGCCTCTGTCGCGAGGAGCTGGCCCGGCTGAAGGCCGACGACGCCGACTGCCGCATCGCATTGGGGAACGTCTACCTCCAGGCCGGCGAGGCGGACAAGGCGGCGGCGGAGTTTCAGGCCGTCCTCAAGCTGCCCAAGCCCACGGCGTTTCAGCAGGGCGACGCGCTGACGGGACTGGCCAGCGCGAGCCTCCTCAAGGGCGACCGCGAGGGGGCCGTCCGCTGGTGCAAGGACCTCGCCTCGCGCAATCTGCGGACCACCGCACGCCACCGCCTGGACCCGGTGAACGAGGCGAAGTACGCCCTCCAGTTCCTGGATCGCCCGGAGACGGACTACCTCAAGCTGCCCTACCACACGGGCGCCAAGGCGTTCCCCACTCCGCAGCAGGCAGCCTACAGCGACCAGTTCGTGCCGCTGACGAAGGCGGCCCTGTCGCTGGGCGGCGGCCTGCGGGGCGACGACCCGCGAATCGAGCTGCTGAAGGCCAAGTTCGCCCGCTACGGCATCGCCCTGGCCGACGGGGCCCCGTTCACGATCCGCATCGGCGTCAACGCGCCGGGCGACCCGCCCGCCCCCGACAAGGGCGAGGGATACTCGCTGACCGTCACCGCCGACGGCGCCGTCATCAACGGCCACGACGCCCAGGGCGTGCTGTGGGGCGTCGTCTCGCTGATCCAGCTCGTGGACGCCTCCGCCCGCCCGGCGAAGGTCCGCCTGGGGCGCATCGTCGATTGGCCGGACACGCCCCGGCGCGGATTCCTCCAGGGCTACTGGAAGGACGCCCTGGAGTTCATGCTGTTCTGCAAGATGAACACCGTCGTCTCGCAGTCCGGCGTGCAGATCACGGCCTGCGACCCGTATCGCCCGTGGACGCCGCTCCAGAAGGAGGTCTGCTCGCGCGTCTCCAAGGCGTTCGCCGCCCTGGGCCTGAAGCACTACTTCGGCATCCGCCAGTGGACGATGTATCCGAAGCTGCCCCTGTCCAGCGAGCGCACGTTCGAGCTGCACGAGGAGGTCTGCTCGCAGGTGGCCGCGTGGGGCGGGTGCATCTACTTCCCGTACGACGACACCCGCTTCCCCATCCACCCGGCCGACCTGGCCAGGTTCGGCGCCGCCGCCAACATGGACGCCAAGTACCTCACGCGCCTGTTCCGGGCCGTGCGAAAGACGAATCCGGACTTCCGCATGGTCTTCTGCCCGCCGTTCTACTGGGGCCCGGACGGGCGGGCCGCCTACCCCGAGCCGCGAGACCCGTACCTCAAGTCCCTGGGCGAGTCCCTCGACGCCGGCATCGAGCTGATCTGGACCGGGCCCCGCGTGAAGGGCTTCACCAAGAACAGGGAGCAGGTGGCCTGGTACGCGGGCCTGACCCGGCACAAGCCGTTCCTCTTCCAGAACGGCACGGGGCCGCACAACCTGCTGTCGTACATCACCGACGCGACGCCCGGCTGGACCGAGTGGCATTACGACGGGTTCTTCCAGAACGACATCGAGGGGTTCCTCAAGAACGCCCACATGGGCGCCGAGGCCCCGCAGACGACCACGCTGGCCGACTGCCTCTGGAACGTCAAGGCCTACGACCCGGACAAGTCCATCCGCAAGGGCGTGGCCATGCTCTACGGAAAGGAGATGTTCGACATCCTCGACCCGGCCAACCAGGCGCTGGCGTACCTGGACAAGTACAAGTACGGCCAGATCACCCCAGAGGCCATGACGGAGATCCCGGAGATCCGGCGGCGGCTGGAGATCGCCGAAGCCGCCTACGCCCGCGGGGAGCAGTACAACGCCTTCTCGCTGGAGAACTTCCCCGGGGCCCTCAAGCGCGGCGTCGACTTCGCGCGGAACCTCCTGGCGGCTACGAAGAACCCGCCCGACTTCTTCGCCAAATACCGCAAGGACATCGCCGCCACCCGCGAGCTGGCCGCCCGCGAGGCCGGCGCCGACGCGAGCCGGGGCCACATCCTCAAGATGCCCACCGACTTCCTCGGCGGGGAGATCCTGCTCTACGCCAACCGCTGCCCGCGACGCCTGGGGAGCCTGATCCGCGGCCGGAAGACCCCCATCCCCAGGGCGGCCACGCGATTCGATTGCGACCCGTTCCCGCCGTCGGGCCCGTACGAACTGCACCTGTGCGCCCAGGACGACGAAGCCGACGCGCCGTGCCGCATCCGCATCCGCCTGAACGACGCGACCGTGTTCGAGGGGCCCAGCGGCTTCGTCCGCAACGGCTGGTCGCTGCGGAAATTCGTCCTGCCCGCAGCCGACCTGAAACGCTACAACACGCTGACGATCGAGTGCATGGAAGACTCCTCCAACCGCAGCGGCCCGCCGTGGTTCATCATCAACTACGCCGTCGTCCGCAAGTCCGCCCCATAGACGAGACCCGAAGGGTCGAAAGCAGGTAGCCGCGGGTGAAGTGAATCGGCCCTGGCCGATGGGATCATTACGAATGGGCGGCCTCGCGTTTGCCCTTGCAGCCACCGGGCAATTCGGATACACACTCTCGCATGGACCCGGTTGAAACGTACTTTCGCGAACTGCGGGACATTCACGCTTCGGGGGCCGGCGCAGGCCAGACTTCCTCCTCCCGGCACAACACCCCGCAGGGCACACCGGAGAACACCCTCCAGAGAATCACACAATCATACGGAACACGCAATGACTGAAAGTGCCGATGATGCCATAACTCGCTTCGCCGATGTGCTGAATAGACAAGGTTTTCCCTTTCACTATGCTGCCTTGAACACAGCAGGTGAGTTCTTTGAAACACGGAAGTCGCGGTGGTTCTTCCAAGTCGCAGAGTTTCCCGTAGCCGTCGGCGGAAAAGATACGCGTATCGACTTTATTCTGCGCAAGGACAAATCCCCCTTTCTTCTGTGCGTAGAGTGCAAACGGGCAGACCCAGAGAGGAAGCACTGGTGCTTTCTCAAGGCGCCCTATGTCCACAGAAACTGCGATTACGATCGGATAACGGCAGATCAACTCGCCTTTAATCCTGCGGGAGATTGGCGCATCAGAGCTGTCGAGCTACAAGGCCTCTCAACGTTGGCGAAGTACCATATTGGGCTACAAGTCCGGACAAGGGGACCGCGGGGGGAGAAGGATCGGGAGCCTGGACAGCCGTTGGCTGCCGATGAAGCTGTCGGGCAGGCCTGCAAAGGTGCAAATGGGTTGCTCGAATTCCTCCTGAACAACCCCTCTTGCATGGGCCAATACAAGGGTGCTGTTGTAGTTCCGGCCGTCTTCACGACAGCGCGTCTTTGGACAAGCGAAGTCTCTTTGAAGGACGCGGATGTCTTTGAAGGTGAAGTCGAAAAGGACGCGTGCGCACTCAACCCTTCCGACTTCCTCATCTACCAATACCATCTTCCTACCGGGATTAAGCAGACGTTGAGCCGGGACACAGGTTTCCGCGATCTTGCTGATGCCTTGGCATCGCAGTATATTCGCAGTGTTCCCATTGTGTCAGCCGCTGGAATCGGTAGTTTCTTGCGGCTCTTTGATCCCGAGGTCGGGAATCTCACTCCGATCATTCCAGAGCAGCACAGGACATTCGTCGAATAGCCTGCCCAAGAGCGATCATGGCCCGCATAGGCAGAACATTGACCTTAGCAAGGAGCAGAAGGCCTTATGGGGAGACTGCGCCCTGACAAGTCCCTGCACGTCTTCTTGATATCTTCAACAAGCCGCTTCGTCGGTGAGTACGAGTGTGACGACCTGCTGTTGACTCATGCTTGGATGTTGTGGGACTCTGCCCGGTTGTGGGCTGGACTTCAAGAGAATCCATATTCCCGGAATCAATACATCGTTGCGGTTTCACTTTCAGAGGAACCTGTTAGCGGCGGGCCGACAAGCCTCCGGCCCGAACCGGATTTCTCATCTATGGGTGAAGTCTTCTGCTCCTGGCTGGCGGTTCTGTTTGGCAAGAGATTTGATAGCCATGGGATGATCCAGGGGCAAGGACGTTTCCACGCCCCGACGCAGAATGCCTTTCCTCCGACCTCCTACCCGCAGATCGGGCCGAATAACCATAAGCCGAGAAGGGACTGCGGCATCCCGCTCAATCTGGAACACTTTGGCAAGCTGCTTCCCTTGTTCATGGGTTCGGACTTGAATTGCAGGGCGGTGGAGATTTTCGGGGCGGCAAGTAGACTCTATCTTCGCAGTTTACGGGGTGTTGACGCCGACCCTGAGGCCGCCGTCCTGGACCTCATCACCTGCGGAGAGCTTCTGTCAGGATTCTACGACTACAACGAGGCGGATCTTTGTGACCACACTCTCCGCCATATTATGCACACAATTGAGAGAGACTTACCGAACGGCAAGACTATAGTCAAAGCACTTAAGGGACGTCTGCGTCAGATAAAGAGACGCTATGTCATCACCATCATGCGTCTGCTAACGGACAACTTCTTTGCAGAGACAGAAGCTAGTGAGCCTTTTGCAGCACTGAAGCCGGACAACGTCTCCAAACGTATTGCGGCTTCGTATGACCTGAGGAGCTTGTATGTCCACACGGGGGCCCGGTTTGGCCTATGGATGATGCCGCATGGCTGGCTGATGAATGAAATCATGCTTGGGAGACCTGTGCTGGAGGGGCAGAGGAAGTTGTCAAAGGCTCTCGTTCTCACTCCCACTTACATTGGACTGGAGAGAATCATGCGATATTGCCTCCTCCGGTTCTTGCATCTCAATCTCACGCCAATAGACACATGTCTCGACGGGCCCGGACTGGTTCATTCGTAGAATCTTGAGGCGCCACCGTCGGCTGGGGCTACGCCGGGCGCGGCGGGATCACCATGCCCGCCGCAGGCCGGGCAGGCCGAAGCGAAGCGCAGGCCAGGGTGGCGGCGGGGTGAGAATCGAGCCCTGAAAGGGCGAAGTGACAGGGCGCGGACGGTTGTCGAAATGGCGATGTAGCGGGGCGCGGGTGGTGGTCGTTTCGTCGGTGTTTCACGACGTATGCCGCCCCGATGGGGCTGCGCGGGTTGCGGGCCTAGCACCCAGGCCTGCGGCC
>Ga0116149_1001362_pt1 | contig 29604 bp, 21 predicted proteins | sample AD_UKC057_MetaG_FD_89787 | JGI IMG/M metagenome (GOLD analysis project Ga0116149, IMG submission 89787) | Active sludge microbial communities of municipal wastewater-treating anaerobic digesters from USA - AD_UKC057_MetaG | ecosystem: Engineered > Bioreactor > Anaerobic > Digestate | place: USA...
AAACCCAATCTGGTACTCGGGCTGGCCACCGGCCGCACGATGGAATCGGTGTACCAACTGCTCGTGGCCATGTATGAGGATGACGGGCTGGATTTTTCGCTGGCCCGGACGTTCAACCTCGATGAATACGTGGGTTTGCCGCCCGAGGACCCCAATTCCTACCGCTTCTACATGAACAGGCACTTGTTTCACCGGGTGAACATTGACCTGCGAAACACGCATTTGCCCGACGGGATGGCCGAAGACATCGAAGCCGAGTGCCGGAACTACGAGGAAAAGATCGTAGACTGCAACGGCATTGACCTTCAGTTGCTGGGGATTGGCCGCACGGGGCATATCGGTTTCAACGAACCGCTTTCCGCCATGCGGTCTCGCACGCGCCCGAAAGCCCTCTCGCCTGAAACGGTCGCGCAAAACGCCCCCCTTTTCACGGGAGAGACTCCCATGCCGCGCCGCGCGATAACCATGGGGGTCGGCACCATCCTGGAATGCCGCCGTTGTATCCTGCTCGCCACCGGCAAAGAAAAGGCCGAAGTGATTGCCAAGGCCGTCGAGGGCCCCGTCACCGCCATGATTTCGGCCACGGCCCTCCAGTTGCACCCGAATTGTACCGTGATCGTGGACGCGGAGGCCGGCTCGCTCCTTCAGAACCAGGACTACTACCGGTGGATCTTCGAGAATGAACCGGATTGGCAGCAGTATCACTGACGGACGGCGGCGCGGTCCGCGGGTGAAGGCAAATCGCTTGCGCGCAGAGCAGCGGCCTTGCGCTGCGCAATTGTGGCATACTATGATCTGGCTCGTTGGCAAAACGCACGGTATACGAAAGGGTGTTTCATGAGTCATATCATGCTCGTCGATGATGACGTCGATCTTGCCCAGCTCATTCGCACCAAACTCGCGGCGGAAGGGCACGAAGTCTCCGTGATCCACTCGGGCGATGGTGCGTTTGAGATGGCCAAGCAGGTGAAGCCGGACTTGGTTGTCTTGGACATCATGTTGCCGGGGGAGACAGGCTACCGCATCTGCAGGCGTCTGCGTAAAGACCCTGAATTGTATCAAGTGGGCATTCTCATCCTTACGGCGCTCGGGGAAGAGCCGGAAGTCCTTCACGGCCTCGAGCAGGGGGCGGACGACTATTTATCCAAGCCCTTCAAACTTGATCATCTCATGGACAAGATTGTGTCATTGGAGGCGTTGCTGGATTCGGCGAAGCAGCGGCACTCGGCCACGGGATTGCCCGGCACCGAGGCGGTCAAACGCGAAATCAACCATCGTCTCGCTCGCGGGATGGCGATCGCCTGTTGCTATATCGATATGGTCGGTTTCAAGCCCTACTGCGCGGTGACGGGAGTCACGGGCCAGACCCGCGCCCTGGCCTTTATGGCCAACATGCTCAATATGCTCACGCGTCAAATGGGCGTCTATGAGAGTTACACGGCCCATCTTGGCGGCGAACATTTCGTGGTGATGCTGAATCTCGAGGACTACGAGCGTTTCTGCAATACGCTCATGGAGATGTTCGATCAGAAGGTGAAGGAACTGTACACGCCCGAGCAGGTGCAGCAGGGATTTATCATGGCTACCGACCGGCGGGGCAAGACCGGGAGATATCCTCTGATGATGTTGTCTATCGGCATTGCCCACAACCAGTTTCGACAGTACAAGAGCGCGAAGAAGGTTTTTGAGGTTCTCGCGCAAACCCGCCAGATGGCCAGGCCGGTGAACAAAAGCGCGATGTTCGCCGATCGACGGCAGACCGATCGTTAGGAGGCGCAATGCGCGCGCCGCGCGTCTTGAAAGCCAGCCTTTTCCTTGCCGGGGTATTGCTAGCGCTGTTGTTGGTTCTTCCGGTGCGCGCGCCGCTTTCCGATGAGGAACTGGCGCGCCGGGTACGAGCAAGCCAACCCGCCTGGGGCAATTACGATGAAGATTTGAAGGCCCAGCTCGGCGCCGCGCCGGTGGCCGAGTGGGAAGGCCGCCTGACCCGGCTCCAATGGGCGTCGGGGGTGTTGCAGATCTCGTTTTCTCTGACAGGACCGTGGGCCAAGCGCGATGTTGCCATTCCTATACTGGTGCAGCTTCCCGACGGCGAGACGTTCAGGGACGAGGCTGCCATTCGAGAGGGAAGCCAAATCACGTACCGCTTTTCCACATCCCTCGAACACCCTCCTCAGTGGGTGGTTGTCCGTTACCCGTTCTACGGGGAGCGGCGCATTGTGCTGTCCGAAGACGGCCGGTGGGAGAGCGCGGAGAACTGACAGCCGCCTGCGCCGCGGGTTTTCAGGGCCCGTCTGAAACCGGCCCTGTTGGCCGGGCCATGCACGCAGGCATCATCTGGAGGCGCATGTCATGTCTGACGGGATGACTCCCGGCTCGCCGGAACCGACGCCGGAGCTGCGCCGCCAACTGCTGGCCATGCAACGGAATGAAATCACGGAATACCATGTCTACAAGCGTCTCGCCCAACGCCAGACGGATACCCATAATCGCGACGTCCTGCAGCGGATAGCCGAAGAGGAACGCAACCACCACGACTTCTGGCAGGGGTATACGGGGGTCCCCGCGAACCCGAGCCGGCTGCAAATCACGCTGTATGCCCTGATGGCGCGGCTGCTGGGCCTGACATTTGCCGTCAAACTGATGGAACGGGGAGAGGAATCCGCGCAGCTCAACTACGAGGCAGTCGCCGGCATCATCCCTGAGGCGAAACGCGTGCTTGAGGAGGAGGAAGAGCACGAGCGGAGACTGCTGGCTATTCTCGATGAGGAGTGGTTGCAGTATATCGGCTCCATCGTGCTTGGGCTGAGCGATGCGCTGGTCGAGTTGACGGGCGCTCTGGCCGGGCTGACCCTGGCGCTGGCCAACAGCCGGCTCATCGCGCTGATCGGGCTGATTACCGGCATCGCGGCCGCGATGTCGATGGCCGCTTCGGAGTATTTGTCGAGGAAGGCCGAAGAAAAGGAGGGCCACTCGCCCTTGAAAGCGGCGGTCTACACGGGCATCGCTTATATCGTGACAGTCGCTCTTCTTGTGGCGTCTTATCTGTTGCTTGCCAATCCCCTCGCGTCCCTGGCGGCCACGCTGTTTTTCGCCATTCTTATCATCGTGGTGTTCACGTACTACCTTGCTGTTGTCCGCGATATGCCTTTCAAACATCGTTTCCTGGAAATGGCCGGCCTGTGTCTCGGGGTGTCCATTGTCAGCTTCGGGATCGGTTTTGTGTTGCGGCAGGCTTTCGGGATCGACCTGTAGGGGCGGCTGCTTCGAGCCGGTGGACCTGGCGGACGTTGTGGACACGCCTGCGCGGGGCATCCCGTTCCGGGGGCCTGGCTCGCCGCCTCGCCTCTATTCAGGGTTCCTGGCCCGAGAGTCAGATTCACTCCTTCTCCAGGTGGAAGAGGGCAGGTCACGGGGACATCCCCCATCATCCGGAGCCGTCAGGGGGGCGGAAGGGGCTGGCCTGAATTCATCGGCGGCACGTGTCCTGCCGGCGGACATTCGGGTTGAAAATTGATTGACTCGTGGTATGTTCCGTGGTAGACTTTTACTGAAAATAATTTTAGGTTCATGCCATGGAACGCCATATTCTACATATCGATATGGATGCCTTTTTTGCCTCGGTCGAGCAGGTGCTCAACCCGGGGCTAGCCGGTAAGCCCTTGATTGTCGGGGGGTTAAAGACCGACAAGCGGGGCGTGGTGAGCACGGCGTCTTACGAAGCGCGGAAATACGGCATTCGCTCGGCCATGCCCCTGGTAGAGGCCGTACGCAGGTGTCCTCACGGCATTTTCATTCGCGGTCATTTCGAGCATTACCGTGAAGCCTCCGAGAAGATCCGCGCTATCCTCGATAGGGTATCTCCTTGTGTTGAAATGGCTTCCATCGACGAGGCCTATGTCGATGTAACGGGTTCCCAGCGGCTTTTCGGTGGTGACGATGCCATTGCCCGCTATATCAAAGAATCCATTCGTGAGGAAACCCGGCTGCCATCTACCATCGCCATCGCGCCAAACAAACTGGTGGCCAAGATTGCTTCGGATGAAGGCAAGCCCGACGGATATCTCAGGATAGGCACGGGAGGGGTGCGTGACTTTCTACGGCCGCTCCCGTTGGCAAAATTGCCGGGGGCCGGGCCTCGAACACGCGAAGTCCTTGAAAGGCTTGGCATTATGACGGTGGGATGTCTCGCCGACGTGCCGGTGATGGTGTTAGTTCAGGCTTTCGGGCCCATGGGATATGCTCTTCAGCGTGCAGCCCGGGGCGAATCCACCACGCCGGTTCAACCGTATTCGCGGCCCAAATCAATCAGCCGCGAGACGACTTTCGAAGAGGACTTGCTCGATTGGGAACGTATCGAACACATTGTGGCCTATTTGTCGGAACGCTGCACCCATGCGTTGCGTGAAAACGGCATGGAGGCGAGGTGCGTAACCCTCAAGGTGCGGTACTGCGATTTCTCGACGTATACCTTCGCCAAAACGCTGCCTGAATCCACGTATCTGGACCGGGATGTCGGCAAGGCCCTCGACGAACTGCTGCCTAAAGCCCGCCAGCGCCGCGCCCGGGTGCGGCTGGCCGGCGTTGCTCTTACGTCGTTGACCTACAACCAGCACCAGTTGCAGCTGTTCGACGGCGAACGGCCGGAGAAGTGGCAGCGGGTTATGCACAGCGTCGATGCCATTCGCGCACGGCATGGGTTCGAATTCATCCGGTTCGGCAAATCGATGGAACTTGGGCGTCATGTCGAACTCGCTACGCCGTCGCTTTCACGATAACCCAAGGCTGCGAAACAGACGGAAAAACGGGACTGCGCCAAGCGAGGACGCCGCAGGCGGACGAGGACGGGGCTGTCCCCAAGGTTTTTCGTTTTAGCCGGGAGCGTGACGCGAGCGGGCGGCGCAAGGAGCGAGAAGTGCTTGTTCCGGGCATTTAAATCAGGTTTTTGTCGCGTTGATTCCGTTGCATGTACATAGCAATTACTCGATGCTGGAAGGGACGGCACCGCTCGGCCGGCTGGTTGAGCGGGCCGCGTCGTACGGACTGCCGGCGTTGGCTCTCACCGACACCGGAGGTTTGTATGGGGCGGTGCCGTTTTACCAGGCCGCCCGTGCCGCCGGCATCAAACCTATTATCGGGGTGAATCTCGACAATGTCGTTTTGCTGGCCCGCGACAGAGAGGGTTATGCCCAGCTCTGCCGTCTCGTGACCGCGTATCATCTTGATGATGCCTTCGACCTTGTCGCCCAATTGAACGAATGCGACCGGGTATTTGTGCTCTCCGGGGACGCCGGCCGTATTCAGCGTCTCTATCGCAACGGTTTGGAGCCTCTGGTGGTCCTGACCAATCATGGCGACGCCGTCTCGCGCTACCGGGCCACCCTCCAGTACGAGCTGGGCTCTGAACTCGGGTTGCGTTGCGTCGCCGTGAATCCGGTGTATTTTCTGCGGTCCGAAGACTACCGTGTGCACCGGGTACTGTCGGCTATACGCCGCAATGCTACCATCGATACGTTGGAAGAAGGCGATGTCGCGGACGCCGCGTGCTGGTTCCGGCCGCCGGAAGAGATGCGCCGCCTCTACGCCGATTGGCCCGGCGCTCTGCGCAATGCCGAGTGGGTGGCGGAGGAATGTAATCTCGAACTTTCGCTCGGCATGCCCCTGTTTCCTGGTTTCGACTTGCCTGAGGGAGAGACGCCGTTTTCGCATCTGTGGAAACTCGCATTCGAGGGGGTGAAACGCCGGTACCGGCCGCTGACCCGGCGGGTCATCGAGCGGCTGAATCATGAACTGGACATTATCGAGCGCCTCGGGTTCGCCCCCTATTTCATCATCGTGTGGGACGTTGTCACCTTCGCTCGCGCTCGCGATATCCCCATCGTGGGGCGCGGCTCCGCCGCAAACAGCCTCGTGGCGTATGCCTTGGGCATTACCCGTGTCGATCCTTTCAAGTACGACCTGTATTTCGAGCGGTTCCTGAACCCGTCGCGCAGCGACTGTCCCGATATCGATCTCGACATCTGCTGGCGCCGCCGCGACCAGGTAGTGGACTATGTATACGAGCGGTACGGGGCTGAACACGTCGCCATGATCGCTACGTTCAACACGTTCCAGGCCCGTTCCTCCGTGCGTGAAGTCGCCAAAGCCATGGGTCTCACCAGCGGCGAGATAGGGGAGGTGACGCGCCGCTTGCCCCATTATCACGCGGGCGATATCAAGACTGTTGTGCAACACCTGCCCGAGTGCCGCGAGCTGCCCATTCACGAGGAGCCTTTGCGCTCTATCGTGGCGGTCGCCGAAGCCGTCGATCAGTATCCGCGCCACATCTCCTTGCATCCCTGCGGGCTTGTGATCGCTCCCGAGCCGCTTACCCGGTTTGTGCCGCTTCAACGCGCCGCCAAAGGGTTTGTGGTTGCCCAGTACGATATGCACTCCATCGAGGACCTCGGCCTGGTTAAAATGGACCTCCTGGGACACCGTTCGCTCACGGTGATCGACGAGACGGTTCAACAGGTGTGGGATAACCGGGGCATCCGGATAGACGTCGAGGCCCTCCCGGAGCCCGACCCGATTACGGCGGAACTGATCCGGAACGGGCGCACCATCGGCTGTTTCCAGATCGAATCGCCCGCCATGCGCACCCTCCTGCGCAATACGCTGGCCGACAATACCGACATGCTTATCAAGACCTTGTCGCTGGTCCGGCCCGGCCCCTCTGGCAGCGGCATGAAAAAGCGGTTTATCGCGCGCCATCTGGGCAAAGAGCCCACCGAATATCTGCACCCCTCGCTCGAACGCGTGCTCGGCGACACCTATGGCGTGATGCTTTATCAGGAGGACATCCTCAAGGTCGCCAATGTTATCGCGGGGATGGACCTGGCTGAGGGCGACATGTTGCGCCGCGCCATGACCAAGGACCGCTCGCCTCGTGAAATGGCCAGGAGCATGAAGACCTTCATCGAGAAGGCTGTCGCGAATGGGGTCGAGGAGAGTGTCGCGGAAGAAATCTGGGGGCTTATTGCCAATTTCGCCGCGTATTCGTATTGCAAAGCTCATGCGTCGACCTATGGCGAAATCTCCTACCAGTGCACGTATCTGAAGGCCCATTTCCCGGCCGAGTTCATGGCCTGCGTGCTGTCGAACCGCGGCGGCTTTTACCATCCCGCGGTCTATGTGGAAGAGGCCAAACGGCTGGGCATCGAGGTGCGCCCGCCCGACATCAACAAAAGCCGTTTCGAGTACGCTGCCGAAGGCGATACTATCCGCGTGGGGTTTGTCGAGGTGCGTCAACTTGCTCATGGAACCGTCGAGGCCATTCTCGCCGCGCGCACGGAGCGTCCCTTCGAGAGCCTTGGGGACGTGTGGGCCCGTACTGGCATGACGCGTCCCGAGGCCGAGGCCTTGATTCAGGCCGGCGCGTTCGACGCATTCGGCCGGACGCGGCCCGCCCTGTTCTGGGAGTTGCATCTCCTCGCGCAGGGCAAGCGCGAGGAGGCGCCTGTCAACGCGGACCGCTTGTTTCGCGAACATGGGGGCGAGTACCGCACCGTACCCCGGTTGCCCGACATCTCACGCAAGAAACGCACGGATCAGGAATGGGAGGCCCTTGGCCTGGTTGTGTCGACCCATCCCCTCGAGTATTACGCGCCGCTGTTTCAGGAACGCGCCCTCGTGAGCAGCACGGACCTGCCGCGCTACGTGGACCGCGTCGTGATGCTGGTCGGGTGGCTCATCGCCGAGCGCCGGGTGGGGCTCAAGGGGCGCGGTTGCATGAAGTTCTGCACCTTCGAAGACCCCAAAGGCGTGTTCGAAGCCGTCCTGTTTTCAGAGACCTACCAGCGTTACGGGCATCTCCTCGATTCCCACGGTCCGTATTTTGTCTTGGGCAAGGTTCAGGACGATGACAATTATTGTTCAGTGATCGTCGAGGAGCTCGAACGGGTGGACGTCAGGCCCAAATCGCCAGGCGCTTCCGACATTACCCCGCCCGAACACTGGATTTTCCCCGGCGCGCAGGGGGAATAGGGGAGGGGCACCCGCCGTCTTCTGCGAGCCCGCGCATAGTCGGAGAAAGCACTGAGGTTGTTCCTGTTCGGCCGCATGTTATGTTGGGGCGGGCACAGCGGGTTTCGGTGAAAATGGAAACGGCCGCAAGCGCTGGGGGCTTGCGGCCGTGCAAGGGATTGGCCGATTGCTTACTTCTTGCGACGCCACTTCCACGCGGGGTCGCGCATTTCTTCGGGGTGCGTCATCGTGCGGAACAGTGTCCTTTGCGAATCCGGAACCTCGGGAACGGTGTCGAGTTTGTCGTGGCGCGCACGCTGCTCGGGGCTCAGCTCGGGCAAATCCTTCTCGACGACGTTGCAGGTCATGAAGACCAGCAGCTCGGTATTGACTTTCTCGATGTCGTTCTGGCGGAAAAGGAAGTTGGCGATGGGGATATCTCCCAGTACGGGGAGCTTACTGACGTTAAGCCGGTCCGAAACGTTGCGCAAGCCGCCGATGAAGATGGTGCGTCCGTTGCCCGTTAAGAGCGTCGTGGAAGCTTCGCGTTTGTCTTCAATGGGTACGCCGGTTTCGGAGAGGCCGCTGATGGAACTCTGCTTGGCCTTGATTTCCACGACAATATCGTTATTGTGGGTTACGCGGGGCGTTACCTCGAGCTGGACGCCGATGGGCTTGAACTCCGTCGTGGCCACGGGCGGCCCCTGGGTGGTTTGCGTCAATTCCTGGTAGGGGTATTCCTGGACGATGCTGATCTCAGCAATCTTGTTCTCGATAGTAACGACTACAGGATTGGCCAAGATCTCGGCGTTGCGGCTTTGCACCTCGGCGGCGATGTCGGCACGGAAATCCCACTCGCTGCTGAGAGTGCCGATCGAGAGCACCCCGGCGTCCAGGAGGTCGGTGCCGATATTGCCCATGGTCGCGTCGAGCGCCAGCTCTTGCAGGTTCCCGATGACTTCGCCGCGGCGGTTGACGTCGGGGATATGCTGCATGACCCAGTCAACACCGGTCTGGGAGGCATCACGCATCACCGCGTCGACGATCATGGCGTCGATCGATACCTGTTTGACCGGGATGTCGAGTTCTTTGATCAATTCCTCGATCTGCGCCACAACAACGGGCGTGTCGGTTACCACGACATGCCGTCCCCGGGTATCTTGCTCGACCATGCCGATCTCCTTGGTGAGCATGCCCTCGATTACCGGGCTGATACCCTCGGGTTCGGCGTAATTGAGTTTGATGGCGCGCGTCACGGTTGGAATGACGGCCTCGGCGAGGTCCAATTGCTTGACAATTTGCTCGAGTTCTTGTATGCGCTCGACCGGACCGGCCAAGACGATGACATTGGTGCTGGCGTTGTCTGCCACGGAGATGGATTGAGAATCGGGGTAACCGAGAACAATGGCATCGAGGGTCTTCTTGACCTCTTCAGCCCGGGCCTTCTCGAGGACCACGAGCTTGGTGGTACGTTTGGCGGCAATCGCTTCCTCGATGGGCACAATGCGATAGATGGACCCTTCTTTTATGATGCCCAGGCCATTCATGCCCAGGACGATTTCCATCGCTTCCATGAGCGGAATATTCTTGAGGCTTGCGGTCACGGTGCCGGTAATATCGGTGCCTGCGATCACGTTTATGTCGGCGCGTTGTGCCAGAAGCGCCACGACATTACTGAGGTCCATTTCACGGAACTCAATCGAGACAAGCTGCCTCAGGGGGTCGCCTTTAACCTGCGGCGCGGCAATGGAAGCCTTCTCTACCGCAGGGGTGAGGGTAGCGCCCTCTTCGGGAACGGGCAACGGCTTTGCGGTGCGCGTCACGGGCTTCATCTCGGGTTTGGCCTCGCGCGGCGCTGGCGGAGCAGGCGGCTGAGGGGCGGGTTCAGGCGCGGCCGGTGTCTCGGGGGCGGCAGCCGGAGTCTCGGCGGCGGCTGCCTCGGCGGGCTCTTCTGCCGGGGCTTCCTCAGCTTTTTCCCCTTCCGCCGCTTTTTCCGGGGCGGCCAGACGAATCATCGGGAGCCCTTCGAGCTTGACCGGAACCGCTTTCACCTGTGCCATGGCCGCTTCGGCGAAATGCACGGGCGCGGGAGTGGCTTCGTAGTAAGGCGTGCTTGTCTCGTCCAATTGCTCGGGCTCGCAAGGCGAGTCCGAGAGATGGGTAAGCGTGATAATCTCCACCTCAGGAGATTGCGTCACGGTCTCTGTCGGAAGAGCGGGCGCTTCTATCAGGACGGGCGCCTCTTCGACAGGTTCTGCCTCGGGCAATTCCAGGATCGAGGCGACAAGGCTCTCGGCCGTGCGAACACACGTGCCGCCGTCTGAAATGCCGGCGGCACACCCCTCGTAGGATTGTGCTTCATTAGGGGCTCTCTGGTCTTCGACGGCTTCGATAGACGCCGCGAATACCGTCAGGAGCACAACTGCGCAGACCGCCACCGACATGATATAGGTTTTTCGAGACATCACCTTACCGCTCCTTCAGCTCCAGGGTGATTTCCGAGTCTTTGTATTTCAGAATCACGCTGTTTTTCGTAATCCGTTCCAGGGAGACTTGACCATCGAGGACGCCCGTTTGCGAGCGCGCGGTGCGGAACATTTCGCCAGGGAAGGTATATCCTTGAGCGATCGGCTCGTTGTTGATGATGGCGATCGGCGCGGTGGCGTGCCACACGATCCCCGACAGCAGCAGATTGCGGCGAATCGCGGAAATAGTCGCTTCATCGGTGGCGCTGGCTGCCGGCCCTCCCTCTGCGGACGCCAGTACCGCAGGGGCAACATAGGGCCCAACCAACGGGGACATCGGGTTCCGAAGCTGTTCCTTCTTGCGGACGGCATCGTAGTCGAAACCGACTTCCTTAATCCCCGCGGCAAGCTCCTTGAGGTTGACTTCGCCTTCGCTCGCGACGGGCGGCTGGGTGGCTGCGCCGCCGGTCTTGGGGGTTGCCTCAGCCGCGGGCGGACCCCCGGCCGGCGTTGAGGCCTGGCCACTCGGACGATTACGCAAATTCGCCTCAAAGTCTTTCTCTGCTTGCGATTTTGTGAACACCCGCGTGTACAGGACGTAGACCAGGACCAGTAAGAAGATCACCAGCAGGACGATTTTTATGATGTTTTTGTTCACGCCGCGCTCCCCGTGCCGTTCTCCACGAAGGTATAGGTGCTCAGGGTAAATTCGGCTTCAGACACCCCGTCTTCTTGTTTTCCTATTTGCAGGTCGGAGATTTTAAGATACCGTTTGAACCGCTCCAACCGATTGATGAACTCGGCGATATCGTGGAAACTGCCACGCACCGCGATGCGGTAGGGGATGGTCAGCTTGGCGCCTTCCGGCCGGGGAGTCTGGGCGCGCATTTCCACGTCCAACCCCCCGACGTCGTCCGCAATGTCTTCGAATTGCGTGAGCAGCGTGGCAATTTCCCGCTCGGAGGGGAGCCGTTCCTCGAAATCGCTCACCAATTCCCTGATCTCGGCGGTTTTTTCGCGCAGTTTGCCGATGTCAGCGGCGAGCTGCTGCGCCTTTCTCAATTCTTCCTGTGCGTTGGCCAACTCGTTCCTGGTGGTGTCCAGGCGCTGCAGTTCGGGTTGGTACAGGAAGAGATAGAAAACCGCGCACAACATGAACGTCAAGCCCAGAACGACTCCCACAAACGCCCAGTCTTTCGGGGTCACGGTTCCTTTTAGAAAATCGATCATGTTGATTCGCCTCCCTTCCGGATGACGAACTCGAAGGTGAATTCGCGAACCCGATAGCCCTCGTACTCGGTATCCACAACACGCGGGGGCTCAAACTGGAACAAGGATGAGAATTCCTCGTCTTTCTCGGCTGCGCGCGCAAACGAACCGGTATCCAGGCGTCCGTCGGGAGTTTCGATGACATAGCCCTTGACACGGAGCACCGGGACGTCGACGTTGGTCTTGTTCATGCGGGGTTTGTTGGTAGCGGGATCCATCACGACCTTGCCGTCCTGCCCAACGAGGGGAACCAGTTTCTCGACTTTCTTGCTGGTCACCATGATTTCGGTGTACCACAGGTTGTCGGGGGCCAGACGGTTGAGGTTGTATAGCTGACGCGACCAGATGATCCGGTCGCTCGTAATTTCCTCGATGGCTTTGATCTTGCTGGCCAGCTTCGTCTTGTCCGACAGGAGCTGATTATATTCATCGACGACGTTTTTGAGGCCGGCCAATTGTTCGTGAACGCCCCCAGGCCCCTCTAACTGGTTGCGCACGACGAGCACTTGGGCGTGGACCGCGCCGAAAACGACTACCATGCCTGCGATGGCCGCCAGTAGCGCCAGGATGCTGAGGATATGGGGGATGGGGGTCCGTTTGACGGGCCGCAGGTGTTTCGGGAGTAGGTTTATCGTAATCATAGTTCCGCGGCTCCCCGTGCAGCCAGGCCGACCGCAACCACGAATTGGGCAGGCCGTTTGCGCATCTCGGCAACGGCCGCGTCGTTGCGCAGGATAAGCGCGCTCGCGGTTGGGTCAGCGACCTCAACGTTATCGAGGCCCAGTTCTTCGGCAAGGGCCTCCGGCAAGCCGGGCAACTGGGCGACGCCTCCACTCAGAAGCAGCCGTTCGACCGGCTTTTCATAGAGCTGCTGTTCGTAATAATCGAATGAGCGCCGAATCTCCGTTACGAGCCGCGCCAATGGTGAACTGAGCACCTCGCGCAGGTCCTTATCTTTCGGCGCGTCCGTCCGGCCAATTCCTCCGTGCGGGGGCACGGGCGAGGAAGACGGCCTGCCGCCGAAATCGCCGAGTTCCTCTTCAAGCGGGTTGAGATAGGAACTCGCGCCCAAGTCCGGCGCGGGAGCCTCTACACCTTCGCGCTCTGTTGGGGGAGCAGGGGGCGCCAACAGATTCGCGGCAGCCAGGATCTTCTCGGCTTCGGCATATTCGCAGCGGCGGCTCTTGGCAATCGCCTGGATCAACTCGCGTGCACCCCAACTGACATCGCGGATGAAATTCGATAAGCCATCCTTGATGAAGTGAATGCTTGTCGTGGTAGCGCCCAGATTGAGCAACGCCACCGATTCGCCCACGCGCAGGAAGTCGCAGCATTCGGCAGCGTCGGCGATCGCCAGCGAATCCACCCCCAGGACAGTGTATTGAACCTCGGCCGCCTTAGCTACTTGAATCCGCGATTCAATCACTTCGTGCTTCGCGGCGACCAGAATGACGCGCAGCGTCGTCTCGTCGTTGTCTGAGATCTTCTCAAGGAGAGACCAGTCCAGGTAGACTTCGGAGAGTTCGTACGGAATGTTCTGCCCGGCTTCGTTCTCGATGGCTTCGGTAAGTTGATTCTCGGGCATGTCGGCCAAATGCGGGTAGCGAATGACCACATTCTGCCCGGGGAGCGAACCCACCAGAAGGCTTTGTGCCAGATTCATGCGCAGGAGCGCATCACGAAGTGCGGCGGCTTGTGCTGCAATCGGATCTACGTTGACCTGGTTGCGATCGACCAAACCGTACCCTACTTGGTCGACACGCAGCCGTCCTCCCGATTTTGTCATCTGGACGGCTTTGACAGAATGGGAACCAATGTCAACGCCGATGGCTTTACTCGGCTTGGAAAACAGCATTGGCGTAGTACCCCACCTTCCAGGCCTCCGTCTGCTCAATGCCGCGGCAAGCTCCCCTGAACCTAGGCATGTAGTGTGCTGAGCACACATCGGCCTGCATTCCGCTTCTTCCTAAACTTAACAATACCAAAAATGCGAAACCTTGTCAACACATAATCCTGGTAGGTTTCTGTTGTGGTCACGCCCGTCCATCACGGCGCACTCCAACCAAATGTTGTGCTCACACCTTATGCAAATGGCGTGCCGATACGGATGTTTCGGGGTAGAAGCACCCTAAAAACGCCTAATTCCATGAGTTAACTGTTGACTAATATGCCCCAAAAACCTCACAGAACCGGCAAGTTACTGTCCGAGCGCCTGATTTTCGGCAATATGACAATATATGGGGTCCAGCGATACCTTAGGATACCATCTGGACTGTTTGGCCCGGAGAGAGAGGGAGTCGGGGACGAGAACGGAAAAAGCGGGATTCCGAAGAATCCCGCCTTGGTGCTTCCCCGCACTGTGCCGTAGATGGGGCAGAAAAATTGAACCTAACCCACGAAGTGGGTGCCCTCACGGTAGCCTTCCGGCTTCCCCGACGAGGGGGCATGTCGTCAGCTACGCAGATATCGGGCTCCCGATTCAATTTCTAAGGTACAATTTTTGCCCTGTCCCTCGAACACGGCAGGGAAAACCGTGTACGCATCAGTTTACCAGATGGAGCGGGTTGCAGGCAACGCCGCCAGTGATTCTGTGCCGCCGCCAGGACCTGTGGGATTCCGTGACTGTGTTCGCTGCAGGGAAGAGTGCGACAGCTGCCCGAAGCGACTCGGAGCCAGGTCGATTGCATCGATGCCACTTCCCAGATAGGGGGGAAACGCCTCACGACGTTGCGCTGAGGCATCAAACCCGATATTATTCCGTTCTGTGAGAAACACCATATCGTGTCGTGGGGAACAGTCCTTTGCCGGAGGGGCTGCAGGGGGCACGGAAACGTTTGAAACGTCGAAAGAGGCGAACTGCGAGTCCGCAGGGACCCGATCTCGGCGGCGATTTGAGGGAGCCAACACTCCGCGCTCTTGCAGAGCGGGGTGAGCATATCGCGTGAGAGGGTGTCAATGCGAAAGATCTACGTGATGTTGTTTACCGCCTTGGCGTTGGGTTTGGCCTGGGCGATTCGCGGGCACTTTGGGCACGAGTGGGGGGCCTCGTGGGCCGGCGGCGTAGGAGGCCTTGCCCTGCTTGTCGCGATGCGCGACCCGCGCTATATGCGCCGCACCCCTGTATTGGCTGCGCTGTGCGCCATTGGATGGGGCGCCGGGGGAATAATGAGCTACGGGATCGTCATCGGCTATTGCCGGGGCAACGATTTCATCAATGTCATTTACGGTTTTTCAATGCTGGTGGTGATCGGCGGGCTCTATGGGTTCCTGGGCGGGGGACTTTTCGGTCTCGGCCTCGAGTCCACCGAAGAACATAAGCCGAAATGGGGTTCGTTAACGGCGGAGATGGTCGCTGGGGCCTGGATTGCCTGGGGGCTTCTCATTTACCAATTCGAATGGTACATGACGCCGCCGCGCTCAGAACTCTGGGCAGCGTGTTTCGGGGCGTCGTCCGCCCTTGCCTGGTACTTGTACCGTGAAGGGTACGGCCGGGCGTTGCGCGTGGGCGCGTATAGTGCGTTGGGCGGCGGGCTCGGGTTCGCTCTCGGCAATTTCCTGCAGGTGATAGGCTCGTCGTGCGAGATTCCGTACAACTGGTGGAACGTGATGGAGTTCACGCTGGGTTTCTGCGGCGGTCTCGGAATGGCCTATGCCGTCGTGAGCCGCAAGTGGCCGGATCCCGTCGCGCCATCGATTCCCGCCAACCGGCTTGCGTTGCTTTTTCTCTTCATCGCCATACCCTTTGTCAACCACATCAAGGCGGTGCGCGTCGATACGCTGTCAAGTCTGGGCAAGTCTCTCGAGGTCGCGGATGTATCGCGGTTTGTAATCACCCAGCAGGTGCTTGCGTGGGTGCTGGCAGGTCTGCTGGCGGCCGGCGAACTGCTTTCATGGCGCCGGTACGGGGAACGAAAAAAGACGTTAACCGCCGCCGTAGTTCCGGGGATGTTCCTCGGTTATCTGGGTTTGTATACCATCTTCTCGTACATCACCGGGGGGTTGTTCTACAGGCACATTGATTTCGGCGTTTCGCACACCATGTACGTGCCCATTTTGGCGGTGCTTGTGGCGATGTGGTTTGCCGTTGGGCAAAAAGAGCGGCACGACACGGTAATGGAGCGTCCGGAAAGTGGGATACGCTGGCTCGTCATCGCTGCATGCGTAGCCTTGGTTCTCGTGGGCATTACGTTCGCTTCCATCAATATGCACGCGAAGCCCCTCGGCGGTTCTCACAAACGCTTTTTCGCCGAGGCGCCGCAAAAACCGTGACGGCGCAGTCTTACCTCTGGAACCTGAGTCTTGCAGTGAAAACTCGCGGACATTGTGGCAGAGGGGCCAAAGTCTGCGTTATGGCAACGCCTACCCGCTGGTATGGGGCGGTTTCCGAGGTAGTCGGACCAGGGAGCCGATGTCTTTTCCCGCTGAAGCGCAGCCGAAGGTCCAGCTGCGTCCCTTGTGTCGTTTGCGTCTTTTGGGTCCTGGTATCCTGTTTCTTTGCCGGTTTCCTTTTCACGGGCTCGCGTTTACAATAGCGCCAGCGGCGAAACCAAGAGGAGGGCTGCCATCATGCGCACAGACCATGGCCATCACACGCGCTCGGGGCAATGCAGCTGTTGTTCGATGTCCCGCCGGTGTTTTTTGGGCGCTGCGGCGGGGGCCGGTGTAGTGGCCCCGATGTTGGCGTCGGCGCAAGGGGCAAAAACTCCCCCTGAACTTGGCGAATACGTCGAGCTGGCGGCGCTCCGCCCCAAACCGGCGGTGCGGATTCTTGGCGCGGTGGTCCGCGCGACGCCGCCGTACTGGCTGGGGTGGCCGGGCACGGCTTACGACCTCGAAGGGCACCGGGAAGAGTACGAGCGCAGTTATGGGGAAATCGCGAATCATGTGGGCGTCGGGTTCGAGATGACGAACCCGCCTCTCGAGAGCGACGATGCGGTCGCCGCGTTCGTCAACCGCATCCAGACCGAGCAACCCGACGCGGTGCTTGTGCACATCCAGCACTTGAGTTATTGGAAATGGGCTGACGCGATCGCGCAGGCGGGGTTACCTACGATCGTTTTCGCGCCTATCGGAATGTCGTTCACGGGGCATACGCTCGAGATTTCGCGCCGACCCAAGGTGCATGTGATCTCGTCGCTGTGCCTCGAACCGGTCGAGCAGGCCTTCCGCATGATTCGGGCCATGAAGCAGATGCAAGAGTCACGCATCCTAGTGGTGCGGGGAGAGGAGCGCAAGGAGACGGTATTGGAGCGCTTGGGCACCAAGGTGCGTTACGTGCCGCGCCCGGCAATGCATGAAATGTTCGAGGCCATGCCGGCCACGGACGAAGCCCGCGACATCGCGCGCGAAATGCAACGCGTGGCCGAAAAGACGGTCGAACCGTCCAGCGAGGATTGCGTGAATGCGGCCCGGTCGTTCCTGACCGCCAAACGCCTGGTCAAGGACGAAGCATCGAACGCCATCACCACGGACTGTCTGGGCATGGTGCAGTCGAAGGTCGTCCCGACGCCGCCGTGCATGGCCGCGACGATCTTCCAGGATCACGGCGTCACTTATGGCTGCGAGGCGGACCTGTTCGCGGCGGTTTCGTTGATGTTCGTGAGCTATCTGTTCGACAAGCCAGGATTCATGCAGGACCCCGTGGCCGAGACCTACAAGAACGTGTTGGTTGCCGCCCATTGCACCTGCGGCACAAAACTCAACGGTTTTACCGAGCCGCCCGAGCCGGTGATCTTGCGGTCCCACTCGGAATCGGACATTGGGGTGGCTACGCAGGTCTTGTGGAAGGAAGGCCAGCCGGTGACACTCGTGCGGTTCCAGGATCCGAATTCGCTGATTCTGGATACGGGCAAGGTCGTGGGCAACGTGCAGACGCCGCCGGCCGGCGGGTGCCGCACGAGTGTCGAGGTCGCCATGGATCGTATGGAAGATGCCCGCGACGTAATGGGATTTCATCAGGTCGTGTTTTACGGCAACCACCGGCGCGATGTCGAGGCGTTTTGCCAGATGTACGGCATTAAGGTGAGCAACTCGCCCGAGCGGGGACCCCGGGAGGCTATCTCATGAAAACGAAGGCGGCTTTGGCGCTGTTGGCTCTGGCCGTGACCGCGCTCGCAGCCGATGAGTCCGCGCGAACGTTGTCGTCGCCGGGATTTCCGCCCTCGAAAATTGCCGCGAACGGGGCGATTGAGGAGCTGTGGGGCACGGTGGCACTGGCGGTGCTTGAACCGGCGGGCATGACCGTCGCGGAACAGCGCTTCGAAGAAAGACCCGTGCCGACGGCCGTCACGACGAAACGCGCGGGAGACATTGTGCTTGAGGAAACCGCCTACCGCGCGCCTATTTGGCCGGGCGGGGTGGACGTGTTGTCGGCCGCTGTCTCGAACACGGGCGCCGCGGCGGCAAGAACGTTGCTCGAGGTACAAATGCCGGAGACCGTTGGTCTCGGCGAGCAAACCGGCGCCGCGGAGGGACGTCCGGTCGTCGCGCTGCCGCTCGGGGTCGAGCCGGTCCGCGAAGAGCGCGAGTGGGGTTGTACCGGCGGCCCAAGCTCGCTTCCGGGGTGGGCGAAACCCAGCACCGACTGCGATCCCGCGTTCAAAAACATCCGCGCGGGCATGGGCGGCATTCCCATCACGTACAAGTTTCGTCTCGAGCCGGGGGGACGGCGGAAAGTTGTGTTGGGTCTATGCGAGAGCCATTGGCAGGTTGCGGGCCAGCGGCCCGTGGTGTTGCGCGTCGAAGGCGCGCCGGAACGGGAGCTCGATCCCGTCGCCGAATGGGGGCAACACGTGCCCGGCTGCATTGCTTTTGACGCCATTGACGCGAACAAGGACGGGCGCCTCGAAGTCACCGTCGACCCGCACCCCGCCGCAAGCGACAAGAACACCATCCTCAACGTGATCTGGGTGTTCGACTCCGGCCTTGTGATCAGCGATGGCGACGTGCTTACCGGAAAACTGAACGATAAGGCCGAGTACTATGTCGATGCCGGCGGCGAGCGTGACCAGTCGCTGTACAAGGGAGGAACGCTGCGTTACGCTCTCGAACTTCAACCCGGCGAATCCAGGCAACTGCTGTTTCTGCTCAGTTCTCCGGGTGGCGGCGCGGTCCCCGACCCGGCCAACATGGCCTGGACGGCCGCAAGCCTCCGCAAAGCGGCCGAGGACGTGTGGCGCGACTGGTGACCGCGAATTATCGACGGACCCTTTTGTTATGCGCGATGTCGGCGTTTCTCTCAAGGCAAACGGGCTTATATTGCCGCAGTGCGCGTATGCTAAACTGTCGTAGCCCGGGGGTATCAGGAGGTGGCGAAGAATGAGAACCATAAGTGGAATGACAGTGTGCTTGGCAATGTTGTTGGCGGTATCGTGCCAGACCACTCCGGGGAGGCCGGTCAACGCTTTGGGTGAAAGGTTTCTGTTCGAAGACAACGGCAAATCGTTAACCCTGCTCGAGAACGGCAAGCCGGTCCTGGAGTATCGCTATACGCGCGTGGACCCGCCCCAGGGCGCTCCAGAGAAGTTCTGGCGCATGAGTTACATTCACCCCTTGTACGGGCTTGACGGCGATATCCTGACCCAGGACTTCCCGGACGACCACTACCATCATCGCGGGGTCTTCTGGACCTGGCCCAACTGCACCGCGGGCGAGCGTCCCATGAATGTGTGGGAGATCGATGGTGTCAGACAGGTCTTCGATGAGTGGATCACGCGCAAGGCAACCAGCGACGCCGCCACGGTGGCCGTGGAAAACGTTTGGGTATTTGACGATGATCCGAAGCCAAAAGTGCGCGAACACATCCAGTTTATCGTGTATCCCTCCGACGAATTGGGCCGCGCAATCGATTTCCATCTCAAATTCATCAACGTCTGCGGCGAGGTCGTAACGATTCGCGGCGCGGCCACCGACAACAAAGGCTATGGGGGATTCTGTTACCGGCCGGACAAGGCGCGGAAACCCATGCAGTTCACTACCGCCCGGGGCGCCATCGAAAAGGACCAGGACCAAACGGAATACGATACTCCGTGGGCGGATTGTAGCTCGATTGCTGAGCCCGATGGCTCGGTCTCAGGCGTGGCAATCTTCCAACATCCCGCTAACCCGGGCTATCCGCATAAGGGCTGGTTGTTCCGGCATTACGGGTTCCTGGGGGCGTCCTATCCGCACAACGAGACACTGACGCTGAATCCCGGCGAGAGCCTCGAACTTCGTTACCGCATGTACGTGCACCGCGGCAATGCAGCATTCGGAAAGGTAGCTCAACGCTTTGCGGAGTACACAGAAAAAGTCAAGTAGGGCGTAAGGCATCCTCTCGCCCAGCCTGTGGGCCGCATCTCCTCAGCGAGGTCGGATTACCGAGTCGGTCGGGGGATTGGGCGAGCAAGCGCAGGGTGGGCATAATATAAAGTCCGGCAATGAGATATGGCGATTGCGCTTGCATGGTCCAGGACCGATAGGCGCTTTGAGCATAGGCTGTTTGTTCTCTCCCGTTCACGCTTCCAGTATTCGGCTTGGCGGTTCCCGATATATCCGCCCACCCCGCCAGACCCCTCAGAAATCGGGAACATGCGTTTGTTCCGGAAGTTTGACAAAGCGCATGGCGCTTTCCTACGATGTAACATCTATTGTGGTTGGAACTTGGGCATGAGTTTGAAACCAGGCAAATCAAGACGGGGGAATCATTTCATCTTTCCGGGGCGTTTACTAAGCGTGCAATCGTGTGAATAGTCGTGTTTTTGGGAAATGAAGTCGGGAAGCGTTTTGTTATTCCTAAGGACGATGACATTTGGTCAGAGAATCAGTTCGTTTCGTGAATGGCGTGCCTGGGGGGGGCAGTGCGGACAGGTGCGCATGTTTAAGAAGCGGAAAAAGAGGGCCCAATGTGAAGTCCTGCCAATTTGATTCAGACTTGAAGTATCGAGCAAGAGCGAGGTAATCCGGTGGCATCCAGAAAACGTTGGAATTTCATTCACGACAAACAAAATCCGTTCGCGCTGCCTCAGAATATCGCCAGGGAAGTGAAATCAATAGCTCAAGCTCGAAGTAACGGGCGGAAGACTGAGTGCATGCAGTATCTCTGGATTTACGTTACCCCGTTATCGGCGGATTCTTTACACGGTGTGCCGCCACGTGAAACCACCCTCGCCACCGACGAGTGGCTCAGCATTCTGGACGAATCGGCGGCGTTGGGAACGGGGTGCCTGGTCATCAGTACCGGGGAGGGTATTGACAAGCATCCGGAAATCCTGGCCATGTGTTCCTGGGCCCAAGAAACCCACGAAATGTTCGTAGGATTGCACGTGTATGACAAGCCTCTCACAGCCGGTGAAATGGAGAAGCTGACAAGCCTTGATTCCCGCCTGTTCGCGTTGTTCATTGACGCTGAGATCAGCCCCAAGATGCCGGCGACGGGCCCAAGAGGCGTCCAAGTGTGCGGGGCGGATTGCGACGGCCGCGAAGTCCTGAAGGGGAATTGCGTGATTCCCAAGAATATGGCCTGCATCGGGCCCAATGGCAAGATGTATGCCTGCGCGTACGTCTACGGCGATACAAGATACGCCATGGGGCATTGCTTCGAGAAGGAATTGGACGCGGTCATGAACGACGAGAGCATCCCTCGTACGATCCCGCGTGAAGAAGCGGCGGAGAAACGGCGATGTAACGGATGTCCGCCTCTGATGAAGCAGATGCTGGATAAATCCAAGGGGCGGGAACGCGGCGCGAAACCGAAGGTTAACGGAAAGTAGCTCTGGTCTCGCCATCTCCTCCTAAGAGTGCCCACCTGCAAAGCTTGCCGGATCTCATCTTCCCCCCCCGCGGAATTCCCTCTCCTTATAGATCGATGCAAAACGCTTGGAAGCGCCGCAGAACCCCATTCCCAGGCGTATAGGCCGGCGCCCGCCTGTGAGACACTGCCCGATATTGCCGCGAGGATTCTCCTTACGGGGTTTCCCTTACACCTTGTCGTGTCCGACTGCCTTGAAAAGCAGCCCAGTTCCATTGCAGTTCCGGCTATCCTGTGACACACTGAATATCTATCTGGCTCGGCCTCTGGCGCCCTGATCAGGGAGAAAGGACAAGATAATCATGTTCAAGGAATTCAAAGAGTTCGCATTGCGTGGAAACGTGGTGGATATGGCGGTAGGTATTGTCATCGGTGGTGCGTTCGGCACGATTGTGAAGAGCCTGGTGGACGACGTTCTGATGCCGCCCATCGGGTGGGTGCTGGGCGGGGTGGATTTCTCCGACTTCTTCCTGGTCATAAAAGAAGGAACCACTTCGGGTCCATACCTCTCGCTGGGCGCCGCGAAGACGGCCGGCGCCGTCACGCTCAACTACGGCCTCTTTGCGAACGCCGTAATCAGCTTCCTGATTGTTGCGTTTGCGCTGTTCATGGTGGTGAAAGCCATGAACAAACTGCGCCGGAAAGAAGAACCCGCCGCCGAACCGACAACGAAGGATTGCCCATACTGCCTGTCGGCCATCCCCGTCAAGGCGGTCCGGTGCGCACACTGCACCTCGGAACTGGGGGCCAAGTAAGACCCGCGGAACGCGTCCGCTGATCTGCGCGGCCGTCGCCCTTTCCGCTCAGGCATCGGCCGCGGGGGAGAGAAACGTCCGAGCAACAGGAATGCGACAGCTGAGATCAAACGCGGGGCAAGGCTTTTCTTTTCTGCGTCGGCGGTACAAGCAACGTCCGGCCTTGCCTCGGACGTCGGGATTGTTCCTCCCCGCCGCGGCTGGGTCTCTCGACCGCGCCACTAAACTTCGCGCTTTATTCCGCCATGCTGGGCGGCAACTGGAAGGCGCTTTTCAAGGATACCGAATGGCGCGTCTATATTGGCATTCTTGCCGTATGCACGCTGATGATAGCGGTGAACCTGATGGGCGTCGAGGGCGTGTTTCCCGTTGGGGATTCTCCCCTGCCAATTCAGGAAAAAGCGGTGTACGGGTCTCTTGGAACGGCTCTGTAACACCCGTCGTTCACTATGGCGTCGATCATGACGACAACAGGTTTCTGCACCGTTGATTTCAATACATGGCCCTATTTCTCCCGAATGCTGTTGGTGGTGTTGGTGTTTGTGGGGGGGCGCCGTGCGTGTCAGCGGGCATGTAGTCGATGATGGGGTTCAGCAGACGGTTTACAGTTTCTTTGTGCTGTATCTTTTGTGGTTTGTTCGAGGCAGCCTCCTCATGTCGCTGTTGGGGTTGCCGTTTCAGACTGCCGTCAGTTCAGTTGCTCCGACGCTGAACAACGTCGGTCCCGGCCTCTCCGCGGCTGGCGCTATTGAGGACTACGCTCTGCTGCCTACAATGGGCAAGGTATTTCTTTCACTGTGTATGGTGCTTGGCCGTCTCGAACTAGTCAGTCTCATGGTGCTCTTTGTGCCGTCGTTCTGGAGGCGCGCCTGAGCAATGGGGCGCCCTATGTGCTCCAGGCTACCCTAGGGTTTTCCACTTTCGATAACACGGAACGCGTAAAGTGCGCCGCCACGGAGAACAAAGCGGAAAGCCCAGGCTCGTTGTGCTTTGGCATCTCCCAGAGATTGGGCCTTTCCATCGGATATCCAGGCGACTCTGTACCGCAGCGGATCTACAGGGATAAGTTGGCAATGTGCTTGTGTGAAGCCTCCAAGGGGACGCCCGTCCTCATCCAGGATTTCCACGTCCATGTCGCCATTCCCAATGTCGGCGTTTACGAGGAGGTCGTCCCCTGAGAATCTCAGGAGGCGTGTGACCAGGATGCCAGGCTTGTCAGTGTCAACTTGGCGCACTGCAACGAAGCGATCCGCTGGCAACGTGGCCAAACCGATACCCATGGCGCCAGAGCCTTCTCCATGACGCCCGCTCTTGCCGGTGTAGTAGATGTAGAGCCGGTCGTCTTTTGTGAACATCGTGGTGCCGGGGAAAACGCCGCCTCTGTCCCAGGACCCGGAGGTCGGCGTGAGAAACGGTTGGCGTTCCGCCACGCGGTGCCAGTTCCTCCCATCCCGGCTCACTATGAGTTGAGTGTCCTGCTCGCCGACACTGTTGTTGCCATCAACACGGTCCAGATGGAGCATCCAGAGGATTCCGACGAGGACGTCTCCGTAGGGGGTGACCGAAAAACCATAGGGCTGAACCCACGGGTACCCGTCTATCGCATCCGTTGCAAAAATCGTAGTCTTCGGGGCCCACGTCTGGAAGTCACTGCTGACACTCAATCCGACGCCACGCATAACACCCGGCCAGTTGGGATCGGAAATCTGCGAGCGGACATATGCAAGATACTCGTCTTTCCAACGAACCACGCACGAACTTGTATCGTTCTTTCCCACTGCGGGACGCCAGTCGTGCGTTTCCCAATGGATTCCATCCGGTGAGAAGCCGAAAAGGGGCCCGCCGGCGCCTTTATACTTCTTGAGAGAATCGGGCTCGTCGGGTTCGTTCAGTACGCAGAAGCCGTGGGTCCCTTCAATGAGGATATTGTGTTCTTTGCGGCTGCCATAGGGCTTGGGTCCAGCAAAGGGCTTTGACCAGACAATACCGTCTCTCGATTCCGCATAGCATGTGACGTATTCAGCCGTTTTGGGATGTTCGGGTGTATCGGGAACATCGCCATTGTGCTCGCTTCCCAGATACCAGCATCGGAAGAGGTCACGGTCTTGTTCGTATAGCACGGTTCCATAGATTTCCAGACAGCGAGCTTCCCATGGGAGGTCTTGAGAAACAAGCGGATTCGCTGGATGTTTATCGGGATGCACAATGGCTCGTGCCAGGTTCTCCATGGAATTGATGAGGTAGTCGTCGAGAAAAAGCTGGGGATGTCCCGTGAGAGCAAGGGGTGCATCGGCCGCTGCATAGCAACTTCCGTGGAAATAAGCCACGATTGCGGGAATGGCTGCGATGAATAGCCGACGTAGCCTGTTGTTCATCTGATAATCCGTGGCCGTTTGGAAGACGTTCTTGTCCATGGCGCCGGAATTCTTTATAACATGACTGCGGCGTTAGGAGTTATCTCATGGGTTACGTTCTTACCGTGCTTGTGCTGGCCACGGGCATATCCGGCGAGGAGAGCAAGCCCCCTGTTGCTGCCTTCCGCCTCGTGCGCGAATTAGCTCTGACTCCCTTCGGCGGCATCCCTTTCCCGCTGGATCTTGACGCTGACGGGAGAACGGAAGTGGTGTGGTTGCAGGGGCCGGGGATGTTTCATTCGAAAGTATTCGACGCGTCACCATACAAAGGGCGTTTCTCGGAAGCCGAGCGCAACCACTTTTGTCTCACCGCAACAGATGTATCGGGCAAAACCCTGTGGGAGGTGGGCGACCCTTGGCGCGCCGACAGGCCTTTTGTCACGCACTCTGCCGAAAGGTCGCTGGACTCCGGGGACATCGATGGGGATGGAGCCCTTGAGGTCGTCAGCGTCAGCGGCAGCGAGCTGCTGGTCATTGAAGCCGTCACGGGCGTTGTGGAGAAGAGGCTGGACATGCCGGCCGACAATGCGCAGATAGTGCGGGTGGCTCGCACGGGACCCGGGCCGCGCGACTGGACCCTTCTGGTAAAAAACGCTGAGGCTGCCTATGCGCCATACGAATATGCCAACCCGGCATGGTTCTATGATGCCGAGCTCCGGCTTATCAAGACCGCGGAATACCGTGGCGCAGGGCACACACCCGATATCGGCGACTTGGACGCGGACGGTTTCGATGAATTCGTCATTGGTTTCAATCTGGTTGACAATGATCTGACGACATTGTGGTCCTTTTATCCCGTGCCCGAAGACGCGTGGGACGCAGGGGAAATGCATGCGGATGACATTGTCGTGGGGAATCTGAGCGGACGGAGCTGCGTCGTGTATGCCGCGAGCGACACCACATATGTACTTGACGCGGCCAACGGGCAACTTTTGTGGAAACGCAAGAGCACCCATCCGCAGCACTGCCAGATAGGGGATTTCGCGCCGGCGCTCCAAGGGAACGAGGTGTTCGTGCATAACAAGCGGGCGGAACTGCAGCTCCTGGATTCAGCGGGTAACGAGATCTGGCGGATGATGCCGCCCGAGAATTTCCCCTTCGGAACGTCCACAGCCTGCAAACGGCAGAAACTGCACGTATTCGACCCCACAACCCAATTGCATGGGGCAGGAGAGGGGAGAACGGACCTGCTGGTTTTCACGGATGGAGGATGGCCATATGCGATCAGCGGTCGAGGCGAACGCTGTCTCGAGTTTCCCCACACGCCCAACATTGCGCAGGATTGGGGCGAAGTGCCCGGAAGGCCTGACGACTACGGATACGGCTTCTATGCCCGAGCCGCTGATTTCGACGGCGACGGCGAGCAGGAAGTGCTAATCAGCGACCGGCGCTATGCGTGGTTATATGAACCAGACAGGGAACGATAGCCCCATGCGCAAGATACTTCCTGAATGAAGCAGCAAACACGTTAGCCTGCGTTTTATGTCATAGCGACGGATGACGGTCATGCTCTTTGCCCTGAACCTCGCTCTGTAACCCGTTACCCCCTGATTCATTGGGAAAAGTTGCGTCTTGGAGACAGTCTGGTGTGCCCTCAAACAAACCTTTGACTATTTCATGTAATCGTAGTATGTTGGTGGGTTACGTACTGCTTTAGGAGTGCGTGAATTGCCGAAGGGAAGAGTTTGGCGGGGGACGCGGCAGGAGCTGCGGGCCCGGCGCCGAAACAAACAGTGGAGGAGAAAGAAATGAAACGGGTCTTGTTGGCGCTTCTCGCAGTGACGATGTTCTTTGGGGCAGTTTTCACGGTTGGCTGCTCGAAGGCTGCTGATAAGCCGGCCGCGCCGGCTCCCGCGGCCCCTGCAGCGGGCGGCGAAGGCTGATAACCGTTACGGGGTTTTGAACATTCGTGAATGTAAAGCCCTGAGAACGCGATATACTTTTTCAGATATGGGCCCGGTCGAGATAGTGCGTTTCGGCCGGGCTTTGTGTGTTTTCTGTTGTCCCCGGACCACGGGCGGCTCGTGGAGATTCGCCGGCATACTGGCTGTAATGAGGCCGCACGATGAAACCAGGGACTGGGCTTGACAGCCGGGATCAACCCGGTCGTCGAGGCCGCGCGACCACCCGCCGGGGTCGAGTGCCAGCGAGAGTCGTGCGGACTTGTTGCAATGCGGGAAATACTGATGTAATATTCAGATGCCTTGCAGTCAAGAAAACGGGAGTCCGCAAACCCTACAATGAACGTTGCGCAGATTATCGACCGTCTTCGCGCCGATGCCGATTTTAAGCAGAATCTGACGGCGTGGCGCACCGTGCCGGCGCAACCCGCCAGATACGCCGGTTTCCCGGAGGCTCTGAACCCTGAACTTGTCGAGGGCTTACGGAAACGGGGCGTGCAGAGTTTGTACACGCACCAGCGCGAGGCCATCGAGGCCGTGTTGGCCGGCGAGAACGTGTGCATTGTGACGCCCACCGCTTCCGGAAAGACGCTGTGCTACAACGTGCCGGTGTTGCATACCCTGATGCAGGACAATGAGGCGCGGGCGCTCTATATATTCCCGACCAAGGCCCTTTCGCAAGACCAAGTGCACGAACTGCAGGACACCATCGAGGACCTCGAGGTCCAGATAGGAACGTATACGTTTGATGGGGATACGCCGGGGTCGGCGCGGAAGGCGGTGCGTCAGGCGGGCCACATCGTAGTGACCAATCCGGATATGCTGCATACGGGCATTCTTCCTCATCACACCAAATGGCTTCGGCTGTTTGAAAACCTGCGGTATGTGGTTATTGATGAGTTGCACCATTACCGGGGCGTTTTTGGCAGCCATCTGGCAAATGTGATCCGCCGCTTGAAACGGATCTGCGCGTTTTACGGCAGCGAGCCGCAGTTCATTTGCTGCAGCGCAACCATCCGAAATCCCCAGGAGATGGCGGAACGGGTGGTCGAGAAGCCAGTCCGTCTGGTCGACAAGAGCGGGGCGCCCCAAGGCGAACGGCATTTTCTTTTCTACAACCCGCCCGTAGTGAACGCCGAATTGGGTATACGGCGTTCGTCGGTCAAGGAAGCGACCCGTCTGGCGCGGCATTTTCTTTCGCGGGAGGTGCAGTCCATCGTATTCGCGCGCAGCCGGCTTCGTGTCGAGATCATTACGACCTACTTGAAGGATGCTGTCCGGAAGCTGGGCAAGGACCACAACCTGGTGCGTGGCTACCGGGGCGGGTATTTGCCCAGCGAACGGCGGGATATCGAACGGGGGCTTCGCGACGGCGACATTATGGCGGTGGTGAGCACGAATGCCCTGGAACTCGGCATCGACATCGGTTCGCTGGACGCGTGCATCATGACCGGTTACTCGGGGAGCGTGGCCAGCACCTGGCAGCAGGCGGGACGGGCCGGCCGAAGGTCTTCCGTCTCTCTGGTGGTGCTGATTGCGAGCAGCGCCCCTCTGGACCAGTACATCATCAACCATCCCGATTATTTCTTCGGGCAGCCTCCCGAAAATGCCACCGTTGACCCCAACAACCTGATCATTGTGGCGAGCCATCTGAAATGCGCAGCGTTTGAGATTCCATTTGTGAAGGGAGAGCCGTTCGGGCTGGACTCCGCTTCCACGGAGGAAATACTGGATTATCTGGCTGAGCAACGAGTGCTGAGACGGGTCAAGGACAAATGGCACTGGAGCGCCGACGCCTACCCGGCGGAGGATATCAGCCTGCGGACCGCCGCGCCGGGCAATGTGGTGATCCTGGACACCTCGGATAATGGGCGCGTGGTCGGTGAGGTGGATCTCTTCGCAGCGCCGGTGGAACTCTATCAGAATGCGATCTACATCCACCAGAGCGAGCAATTCACGGTCGACGAGCTGGATCTGGAGGACCGAAAAGCCTACGTGCGTCCGGTTGAAGTTGACTACTACACGGATGCTCAGATCAAGGTCGATCTGAAGACGCTCGACACGTTCCGCGAGGAGCACGTGGGGGATGTGGCGAAGTACTGTGGCGAGGTGAGCGTGACCTGGCTGCCGTCCATCTACAAAAAGATCAAGTTCGGCACCCACGAGAATGTCGGATGGGGGGAGATCAACCTGCCCGAATCCACCATGCACACGTCGTCCTACTGGCTGGAGTTCCCTGAAGACGCGGACAAACGGCTCGGGCTCGAACAGAAAGAGCTTTCCCAGGCGTTGAACGGGCTCGCGAACACGTTGCGCCAGGTTGCCCCCGTGCAGGTCTTGTGCGACGTGACGGACATCCGTTCCGAAGCCATGTTGCGCGCGCCGATCACGCAGCGCCCGACAATTTATCTTTACGAAACCTACCCGGGCGGGGTGGGTTTCAGCGATAAGATCTTCACGCATCACAAGCAGTTGCTGGAGGCAGCGGCGTCGCTGATTGCAGGTTGCCGGTGTATGGAAGGGTGCCCGAGCTGTGTGGGCCCGGCCCTTGAGGTCGGGGAACATGGCAAGAACGGCGCGCTCAAACTGGCCCGGATCGCCCTTGGACTGCCTATCGAGGCGCCGCCAGCGAGCGAGCCGTCAGGATAAGCGATGTCGGAAATCCGCGACAAACTGCAGTCGCTGCTCGCCCAGAAGGGATTGATGAGCGGTGCCGAGTGGCGCCGTCAAGCCGAGGAGTTGGCCCAGCGCCGGGCCTCCGGCGAGTTCGAGATTGACAAGATAGTGCCCGGCGAGGTTGTAGGAGGGGAGGACGAGGCGTTCTATCTCGTCCGCACGGACCTGCCGCTGGACACGCCCCACGGGAACGTGACCCTGGGCGAGGCGCTGCTGGCCCTCCCGGAACATGTGGCTCTTTCGGCGAACGATTCTGATCTGCGGGACTTCTCTCCGGAGACGGCCCTCTTTCTGGACACCGAGACTACGGGCCTGGCAGGAGGCTCGGGCACG
>Ga0116149_1001365_pt1 | contig 29572 bp, 22 predicted proteins | sample AD_UKC057_MetaG_FD_89787 | JGI IMG/M metagenome (GOLD analysis project Ga0116149, IMG submission 89787) | Active sludge microbial communities of municipal wastewater-treating anaerobic digesters from USA - AD_UKC057_MetaG | ecosystem: Engineered > Bioreactor > Anaerobic > Digestate | place: USA...
ACTGATGAGCTTATCAATGTTTGTGCTGAATATCGACATTTGTTACCATGCCTTATTGATATTTAGTGCCAACGTATCAATACCGCCTGTCTTGTCAATATAAAACAAATTAATTTCCGGGCCATTGCGATGAAAACACCGTTTTCTGTGATGGAGTGATAACCGGAATTTGCTATGCGGCCCTTGTTTATTTTCAAGTCCGGGAATGCAGACGCTCAGGTCGTCAATCCGCTGCCGTTATTGAGGACGCGGGTAAAAAGATAATTTGCGAAAATTATTATAGACAATAAATGGATAATATGTATGATTTGATCACGCTGAAAATTAAATCAGCACGATTAGATACTATTGATATTACAGCTGTTAAACACAACCACCTGACCAGGGGCAACCATGAGTTTAAGTAGAAAAATAATTCTGGCTATAGCCTTTAGCCTCATATCATGCCTCGGATCGTACCTGATCATAAGTAAAATTTTCAGCAATCTTGAAAACCAGCTCTATGAAAAATGCCGCATCGAAGCAATGACCGGCGCCCGCGCGATGAGCGAGATGATGTACTACATGGTCAAGCAGAACATGCTGACGAAGGACGCCGTCTTTGACACGAATTACATTGAAGTGCCGGGCTCCAACCCGAAAAAATACCATACCCGGTACGACATGGTCTTCGAAAAGTGGATGCAGGGCATACTGGACCAGTTCCTCCTTGATACAGACGTCGAATTTGCCGTTCTGATGGATATTAATGGATATGTGCCCGCCCACAATAAAAAGTACTCCCTGCCGCAGTCAGGCAATTATGCAAAGGACGTGCTCTACAGCCGCTCGAAACGCGTCTATTACGCCCATGAAGGGATAAAGAGGATACTTGCCTACGACGGCGACAGCAGCATCAAAGAGCTTTACCACCGCGATACGGGAGAGACTGTCTGGAACGTCGGCGCTCCGATCCGGTTATACGGGAAGCAGTGGGGATCGTTCATCATCGGCGTTAACCTTGTGCAGATCGAAGCCATCAAGGACCAGATGCTGGCCCTTATCATCATCACCATGTCGGTAATACTTATACTGACGAATCTGGTGATTCTGGCAATTATACCCAGGCGCTACGATGATCCGGATAAACTGACGGAAATATAAAACCACTTACAGCGCGATCACATGCAACAGGCCCTGCCGGTACCGCGCTATCGGTCGCCGTCGTTCCCCTTCGTGTGCCCTTTGAGCGGATAAAAATTCGGTTAGAAGTTTGCTAAAAAACAACACACCGTAAAGCGATACATGGATGTATCGCCGTTTTTCGAGGCATAAGCCGAGAACAACGTGGGTTTTCGGCAAGCTCCAGAAACAGCTTGAAAGGCTGTTTTCCGAAATAATCGTTTACGTTTCATTCACTTCGTATAACCGACCCTGAAAAACTCCAGGGATGGAGTTTTTCAGGAAACTGTTAGATGAAAAACCTCAGCAATTTAGCCACGAAATAAGCCCCAGCAAGGAGAAACATGGGGACAGAGGCGAAGAAGAACGCGACCTCTCCCGGCTTCAGGACTGTCGGATGCAGTACCTTTTTACCGAAAAAATTATAATGATAATTCTCCGGCAGCTTTGACCGCTGGTAGACACGCTGGAATATCGTGATCTGGGCCATGAGCGTCATGACCATGATGAAACCGGTGATGATCCACATCATGAGAGGAAACTTGATTTTCTGGATCACCATGGGCTTGTAGAGGGCCACGAAGATCAGGCCGCCCGAGATGACGACATTGGTGATGGTGGTCAGGACATACCGGTGAAGATAAACAGGCTCTCGGGTTTGAATGTACTTGACCAGGTACGATATATGAAAAGCAAGAGAAAGAAAGAGCACCAGGAAAAGGAAGATTACTACCACTTATCTCTCCATGCGTTATGAGCGCAGACTCGCCTCTCGGCGCATATTCGCCGGGTTGGCGCCCCGTCTGATCGGCCCCCGCCCGGCCCAATTTCGGCATACCCGCACCAGCAAAGGGGGCGCCTGATCCCCACGCGCCCCCGCCCGTGCCCGTTTATCCTCACATTCATGTACAACTGCCGAACAATTAATAATCCGGCACATGAACCCCGTAATCTCAGCATGAACTATAAAAAATTTGAAAAGCCGACCGTTAATTCAACATCAAGTCTGGGGATGCTCATCGAAAATGAAAACCTATGCGATACGATATTATTATCCACTCGTTTTAAAAAGTCAAGAGAAAGACTGATTTTTTCGAGATTTCTTGCAGGTGGATTAAAAATTTTTCCTCCCTGAAGGCACAATGGCCTTCAGGGAGGAAAAAGTATATGGAGGGTTTTAAACTGTCATGTTACCGGCTCCGCAATCTGCGCGGATAGTGCCGTGCCCGGATTTACACGCCCGGGCGGGCGGCCTGGCGTTTTTTCCAGATGTTAATGCCCACGATCAGGAGTATCATTCCCGCAAGTACACCGACGACTATGCGGGTATTGATATCCATGGACACCTTCATGAGATACGCCGTCAGCGTCGTTCCCGTTGATATTTTGAACACATACTCCAGCTCGGGGTGGAGGTACCACTCCTTGTAATCGGCCCCCTTTGATTCGTACCAGGACTTGAACTCGGGATACGCGGTAAGGATCGAGACGCCCTCGTACGGCCATGCCCAGTCTGCGGGTACCAGCACGGCCCAGGGGAAATTGTCCTCGTCCACGACCTTGAACTTGAACCGCGTCTCCACGAAAGCGAGGTGGACCTGGTTCTTATCATTGCCGTTGCACTTGATGAACGGGTCGTACGGCATCGGCTCCAGCGTGTCGCGGGGCACCGGCGCCGCGAGCTTGATCTCGAGTTTATGCTCGGGGGCCAGGACATACGTGTCCTTCTCCCGGGCGTTCCACTTGCCTTTCAGATCCTGGTGCGGGTTGAATATCAGCTCATAATCCTTGTCGAGCACGGCAATCCAGAGCTGGTTCTTGTACCCGGCGCCCGCGGCAAGAATCCTCGAGACCACATCTATCTTGCTCACCATGTTGTTATTGTCTATGTATTCCTTGATCTTGAGACGAACGACCATGTCATTGAAGTCCGCGTCGCCCTTGCCGGGCCAGTTATCCTCGAAGGCGATAGTAAATTCGCCGTTGACAGAACCGATGAGGAACGGGTCATCCGGGAATTCGTCCGCGTCGTCGGGCACGCCGTCGTTGTCGCGGTCCGGATTTTCCTGGTGGGCGGTCTGGTCATCGGCCGGCCCCCCGCTCTCTTTCAGTTCAAGGTAAATGGTCCTGATCACGGCGGATATGTTCTGGATATTCTCGATCTCAACGGTCTTCGTTTCACATGTCGGATGATCGATTAGCAGCGTTACCTTCTCCGTCGTGTTTCCCAGTGACAGCTTGAAGGACGATGAGCCGTTCGAAGCGGTTACAGCTATGGTCAATTCTCCTTCTTCGCTCATAACCTTGATGATTGCCTGATCGAGGGGCTTGTTCGATTCATCGAATATCAGGAGATCAAATTTCACATCATGGAGCGTCTGGTACTGGAACTCCCCGGTGTCTGCCTGATCGTTTATCACATCCATCGGGGCATCGCCCTGCTTGGGAAGAAGAAACTTTTTATCATCATCATTGCAGGAAACGATCATAAAAACCAACGCCACAGCGAATAACAAACAAGACTTTTTCATTGTGCTTGAACCTCGCTTCCGGAAGTTATCTCCCGTTTTTTATCGATCACCATCTCATAACCATCAACGTTACCGATGAACATTATGTTTTTATGCTGAATGATTATTACCATGGTGCTCTGAGAACATCCCGATCACATGAACTCACGAAGGCCCTTGGCGGACCGATAAATGCTGCTATAATAATATTGAATAACAAACTAAAAGTCAAATAAAAATCCCATCCGGGCGGATGCAAAACGATGTGTTAGTAATTTATTTTATATATAAAAATATATTTAAACTTTGATTTAATTATTGAATATAATTTTTTCATGTTCAATTGTGAAATTAAATTAATATTGACTCGGGATTCAAAGTATTTATGTAGTTAATAGTTATAAATAACAGATCTTTTACGAACTTAGTCATGTCTAATGAGCAGGAACGATAAGACATCACATGCTTCTCAGCCGGATGACGAAGCGCTTATTAAAGAGTTCCTGGCGAACAACGCCAGGGCGTTTGACCGGCTGGTCGTGAAGCATCAATCGATGGTCCTGAACCTTTGCTTCAGGATCATCGGCGATTATGATGAAGCCAACGATTGCGCCCAGGAGACGTTCATCAAGGTGTATAACAATCTTAAAAAATTCAGGTTCCAGTCCAGCTTTTCAACATGGCTGTACCGGATTGCCATCAACACCTGCAGAAACAGGCTTGCATCATCGGATAATCGCAGGAAGAAAAAGACGGTGCGCATCGACAACCCGTCCGACGTCGACGGTGAGACGCTCGACATCAATGACTGTTCCTTCAATCCTGTGGCGGTTTTTGAAAAGAACGAGGACTCCCTGCTCATCCATAAGGCCATCAGCTCGCTGCCGGACGAGCTCAGGGTGCTGGTTGTGCTGAGGGATCTTGAAGGAAAATCATATGAAGAGATCTCCGACATGACGGGCGTTAACCTCGGAACGGTCAAGTCCAGGCTCGCACGCGCCCGCCACATCCTGAGAGAATCGCTGCGGGAGGTGTTCGCATGAAAAACGAACATGTATCATCCCTCCTGGCCGATTATATTGACGGGACCCTCTCCCCGAACGAAACAGCGTCCGTGAAGAAGCATCTCGCCGGCTGTGCAGACTGCAGGGAAGAGCTCCGCTTTTTAAAGGCATATGCACAAAAGGCGGCCGCCTTCCCGAGTGTGCCCGTGCCGGATGACTTCCTTGAAAAGATACATTCGCGGATTGACGCACCAGCGCCGCCCGGAATCCTCGGGAAGCTCTTTTATCCGCTGAGGATCAAGCTCCCCCTCGAAGCGGCGGGCGCGCTTGCACTGACCGTGCTTGCCGTCTTCATTTTCGGGCCCTTCGACGACAAAAAGCTCGAATATCATGCCGAGACCCCGGCAGCGGAAGAAAAAGCGGCCGGGACCCTTAAAGAGGCGGAAGCGCCCGGCAGCAGCCGCGAGGATATACTTGCCCGTAATGCTGTCCGGGCGCGCACTGACGAAGCCTCACCCCGGAAAAAAACTGCTGCCGATACCGGCCGGATCACGGTGGCAAACGGAGCGGTAAGCGCAAAAGCCGCCTCTGCCGAAGATTCATCCGGGGGCGAGCCGCCGGTCGAATTCAGCCTTGTGCTGAAGCCGGCCCATATCGAGGGTGCCTCCGGGTCCAAAGACAGCCGGCAGGGCACATCGCCTTCGATCAGTCAAAAAGGCGCCTACTCCACCCGGAGCGAAATGGCGGCAACCGATTACGCTCGGTCCAACGACCTCACGGCGACAAACCAGGGCGGGGTAGACGTTATCGTAAACCTTGCAGGAGCGCTTGACGGCAGGGTCGTAAAAATCGCGGACGCCGACCCGTCAGGGTCGCGCGGGTTCGTTATTATCGAGATTCCCGCCAGGAATTATTCGCAGTTCATGGCCGGCATCAGGGGTGCATGGAGCATTCAGAAACAGACGCCGTCAGCGCCCCCCGCGCTGACCGGACGTATCAGGCTTACCATGACCCTGCAGGACTGAATCACCTCATCACCAGCCGATCAAGTATCAGCCCGAAAAAGCCGCCCTCCCCGGAGCTATAATGCCAGCCAAGGTGCGAGAAACAGCCGGAGCAGATGACATAGCACCAGGCATATCCGGGAAACCAGGTGTAGTCACCGGTCGGCTCTCCCATGATGTAACAGCCGCTGGCCCCGGAAAAACAGCCGATGCGGAACACGATACCGCCCGGGTTCATGAAGGTATGCCGGTGCGATCCGCTCACCTCGATAGCGCACTCCCGGGAAGTGATGGCAGTGCCGCAGGTTTTGCAAACCAGGCTGCGCGGCTCCTCGGGCTCCTCGCCCGTTTTATCCCTGGCGAGCGTCTCAGTGGCGGTTGAGTCACCGGTCCCCTGGAGGGCATGGAGGGGCATCCCTCCAGGTTGCAGTCCGGGAGTGGATTCGGAAAAAAGGCCATGTTCCATGGTGATAATATATCGACCCCTCACGGGTTTGTCAATACCGGGCAGGACGGCCGGGCGCTTTCCGGACATCATAATCCGGGATGTAAAAATGTGGACGGCAGGCATGCGTATGATATACTATGGCCTGCTGCCCGGAGGTCGCTCCTGGCGGCAGATCAACCAACAGTTTGTTTAACATTATTCATGAAACATCAAAGAGGAAACGCCAGATGAAACAAGACGCTCCCCTATTTCCGCGCATCCTGGCCGCCGCGATACTGGTCTCTGCCCTCGCGTACGGCGCCTTTTATTTCAATTACTTCGAGACCCCCACGGGGGACTATATCGGCAACATCCGCGGCCCGGTGCTGGAGTACATGAAGGGAAACTTCCCCGGAAAGAACTTCAAGTTCCTTCCGCTGTATCCGCTGCTCCTGTCCCTGCTGACCCGCGTTAATCCGGCCGAAAGCTTTGACCCGGTCTACGTAACCGCCATAGTCCTGAACATGGCGCTTCTCCTGCCCTACCTGGTGCTGGTATTCCTGGTGTACCGGCGTTTCCTTTCGCAGAAAGCGTCACTGGCCGCCCTGCTCTTCCTCGGTGTCAACCTGTACACCGTGTACATGGCGATAAATTCCGAGCTGGAGATGGTGCTTACTTCCCTGGTCGTGCTCTCCCTCTACCTGACCATGCGCGGCTCAAAGATCTCCTACCTGGCGGCGTTCCTTACCGCGTTCACCAAGTGGGACTCGGTGTTCATCGTGCCGGCGGTGATGTTCAGGGACTTCTTCTATAACAGGAAACGGGTCCTCGCCCTTGTCCTCGGCGTGCTCGCGGCGGGCGGCACGGCCGCGTGGCTCCTCCTCAGCTTCCTGGGCACACGGGGCGCACACCCCTACGTGAGCGAGATAGCTCACCGGGGGCCCAACATCTACCGCTACATCGGCGACTGCTTCCTCGTCGCCTCCGGCTTCATCCAGTGGATGGCCACCCACGCATGGTTATCGGATGTGCCATTGTTCAAGTGGCCGGCGCTCGCCCTGCTCGCCATCGCCGGCATCGTTACCGTGGCCGGGATAATCTGGGGGGGCATCCTTATCTGGAAGGACAGGAGGAAGGAGTTCGCACCGGTGTTCGTATTCCTGGCGGGATTTCTTCTGATCCACATGGTCTACCAGAACACCAAGGACCGGTACGTGATGCCGATCCTCTGGATCCTGGTCCTCTTCATGGCGTGCGGCCTTTCCGAGGGGATCAGGCCCTGGCTCGCCCGCCGGATGGACAGGCTGCCGGAGAAGGCCCAGGCTATCATCAGGCTGGCAGTTATCACCGGGGCCGGCGCGATCTACACGATCAGCCTGGTCGCCCTGGCCCGCGATGCGACGGCCTGGCACTTCTTCTTCGCCCTCCTCTTCACGGTCCTGGCCGCGGCGATCACGCTCTACGGTGATGCAAAAAAAGACACGGTCATCAAGGCCATGGTCATCGTCCTCTGCGGCGTGGCGATAAACCTTTCGGTCTATTACGGCGTGCGCGCGCTCGACCACCACGGCCTTTCGCGCGTCGAGTTCAAGAAGGCCGCGCTCTGGTTCAGGGACAACGCACAGCCCGGCGATAAAATGCTCACATCCGAGTCCAACGTTCCCATGTACTATTCCGGTTTCGGACCGGACCGGTTCCCCATGTCCTTTTTCATCAAGGGGAGGACCGTGGCCGAGCTGGTGCCCGAACTGGCCGCGATGAAGGTAACGCACGTGTTCGTGGACGACTTTTATATACGGCGCCTTCCGGTGAAGGACCCGAACGCGATCGACCGCAGGGCATGGGTATTTCAGGAGATACGGGACAACGGGGAGAAGAGCGGTCATTTCAGGCTCGTCGAGAAGTTCACCACAAAGGGCGGGATCGTGAGCTATATATACGAGTTCAAGCCGTGAGACGCAGCGCAGGCATCAACGATAGACGCCCCTGCGAGCTACACGCCCGTTGCCGGCGGACAATCATGCTCAGGCCATTATTCCCCGGTGGCCTCCATGCCGATCAGCACGATATCATCGGCAAACTCCACGCCCCCGGTGAAATCACGGCACTTCCGGATTATTTCGTCCAGGGTGTCGCTCAGGCCCGGCCTGTGCGCACCGTGGAACAGTGCGGCAAGATTTTCGTAGCCTAATATCTGCCGCTTCCTGTTCTCGACCTCGGGGATGCCGTCGGTGTACAGGTAAATCCTGTCTCCCTTCTTCATGGTAAGCGAAACCGGCTCGATGCGCATGTCCGGCATCAGTCCTATCATGGGGCCGCGAGATTCCACAAGCTCGACACTATTATCCGAGGAGCGATACAGTATCGGGGGAACATGGCCCGCGCGCACGAAGCTGAAATTCATTTCACCGGGCGGTCCGCCGCGTGTAATAATCCCGTACAGGGCGGTGAAAAGCAGGCTTGGCATGTTCCTGACAAGATCGTCGTTCAAGGCGGTCATGTAGCTCAGGGGATCGCTCCCGCATATGCTGCAGGTCCTGTCCGCCAGGGCCTTTACCTGCGACAGGAAAAGTGCCGCCGATACGCCATGGCCGCACACGTCCCCGATGAAGACCCCGAGCCTTTCCCCGCCGAGGTCCATGAACGAAAAATAATCACCGCCGAGCATTGCATAGGGGATGCACCTGAAATCAATGGTCAGCCCGCCGACCACGGGGGGAGACGTGGGCAGAAACGAGCGGTGCACCTGCTGGGCGTGTTCAAGGTCCCTTTCCATCAGCCGGTTGCGCATTTCCAGGTCCGCGCGGCTGTCCCGCAGCGACTGCTCGGCCGATTTACGGACCTCGATCTCCCTGAGGAGCTCCCCGGTCCTGGCGCTTACCAGGTCCTCGAGGCGGTCCTTGTATGTCCTGAGCTCCCGCTCGGCGTTAACAACCTGAACGTACAGCTGTTCGAAACGGTTCCCCATGCCAATCACGATCGACACCACGAAGCCGAGGAACCCGTAATGGGCGACCCAGGGTATGGTGAACTCGAGAAACATGGTCACGACATCCAGCACGAACGTGGCGGCGAAGAACGCGAACCCGTACAGCATCACACGCGCGTCCTGCCGCTCCAGCCGGAAGCGGAAGAGGTAGACCAGCGAGTATGCCACATACGCGAGCATGAGCCAGTAGCCCACGTACGTGGTGTACCGGAAATAGCTCGTGACATGGGGATAGCTCGCCGCGAGAAATACGACCGACCCGGCGACGACGGTATCCAGGGCGAGGGACAGCCCGGTGTACAGCTTCTTTTCGAAGTGAAAGAGTATGAAATGGAAAAACAGCGCGGGAAGGACGATCTCGAGCACGTATTCAATGAATTTTAATACGTGAAAATCGTCGAGTGCCAAGTACTTCAACTCTCCGCGCGACATCGTGACGACGGCAAGGAGAACGCAGAACAGGGCAAACAGCAGGTTCTCGTATGCTTTCCGCCGCTTGATAAAAAGAAACCCATGGTAGAGCCCGACCATGACATACAGGGAAGCGAGCACGGAGAGTATGATCTCGCTGACGAGAAAATCCTCCTTGAGCGACTCGAAAGACCCCAGGACCTGTTCCCCCTTGTAGATGCCGGCCGTGTCGTAATCCATGCTGTGGACCCTCACCGCGAGGACATTATCGCCCCCGAACACGGCAATGCTCGAGTCGATCGGATAAATCCTGGTCCTGTCGTAGGCGTGCTGGACTTCGCCCCTGACAGACGGGCCCGGGAAGACGCCGTTTGTGCCGACCAGGCGGCCGTTAAAGTAGGTTGCGTCGGCGTCATCGATCCAGCCGAGCTCAATGCCGAGGATCCCCGCCGGCCTGACATCCGGGAGGCGCAGGTGCAGCCGGTACCAGCCATAGCCCGTATACGCCCCGCCGGGTAAGGCAAACCAGTTCAACGGCACCGGAACTTTCTCCCATCCGCCGTCCTCCGTTTCCGGGAGGCGGTAGGAAGGATCATCGCCGCGCCTGAAAAACCATATGCCCCGCAGGTCAACGGGAACGAGGCGGCCCCCTGAGTCCTGCGTGAATTCCGATATATCCACATGCCCGTTCTGAAGGGTATCCGCCGCCGTCCCGCCGGCATGCCGGGACGGCTCCGCTGCGCCGCAAGAGAAAAGGACAGGGAGCAGGACAACAGCAGCCGCGACAACGGCATGCAGCTTTCTAATGAACATATGCCTCATGATGAGCTACTGGCGGGCTCCTCCCGTAATTGTCTCCTGCGGCTTCCGGCGGGCCAGGATCGCCCTGAGCCCCGATATCGCAGTCTTTGGCGCCAGGCTGATCCCGAGGGACGCAAACCCCCGCGCCGGCGGCCGGTATGCCGGGTTCGCGGCCATGCTGATCGCGCCTTTCCTGCACACCGGTACGCAGAGCCCGCACCCGAGGCATTTCCCGCTCGAATACGTATGTTTTTTTTCTGCCAGTTTGTGCGCCGCCGTGTTGCATGCCTTGACGCAGAGCCCGCAGTTGTTGCACAGCCCCTCGTCCACGCGCGCGAGGCGCGGGGGCGGCGCCATCAGGTTCCCGCACCCGTAATGGTTCACGCTCTCCAGGAAGTGGCAGCAGCAGTCGCAACAGGTGCAGATCGCGTTGGGATTTTCCGCCGTGATGTTCGCGGTCAGGAACACGAGCTTCTTCTCGCGCCGCCCGGCCACGATATCGGTCATTTCCGAACGGTCCACGCGCCGGCCGGAACCGCCGTTGATCGTTCCCGCGGCGAAGCTGCCGAAGATGAGACAGCCGTCCTCCGGCGCCGACCGGTAGCAGGTCCCGTCCACGAAGGCTATCGACTGCCGGCACTGGCACACGTTCGCAATGGCAAGATCGTCGTGGGCCTCGATCATCTCGGCCACGGCGTCGGAATCCGCGACACGGCCCGCGCCCGGCACCTCCACGTTCACCGGGATGTTTTTCACCGCCGGGAGCTTCACCCGGCCGTAGTCCCGCACGTATCCGGTGGTGTACACGTCGGCGAGGAGCCGCGCGTACTCACGGTGCCAGGGGGTGTCAACGCCGTCCATGAGCATATGCTCGAACATGCCGGGAATCAGGGGAAGCAGGGAGAACCCGCCCTCGGTGCGCAATATGACCTTGCGGTCAGCCATGGAATTGAGGAGCGGGAGAAGCTTCTCCATGGCCGTCAGTGTCCGCAGGGATATCATGCGGAGCGATTGAGGGTAATAGAACGGCAGCCTGCGCGCTATATCCGCTTCCTCAGGGCTGAAGAGGTGGGCGACAAGGCGCACGAGCTTTTCATCGAAGGGCGGCCCTACGAGCCGCACCGAGCTCATCACCCGTGCGAGCCTGATCTGCGAAGGATGCGCATTGAACTGATTCATACTTTTCCCACCCCTTTCATCATCTAAAGAATACTAATATACCACGGGAGCCCTGTAAATACAAGACAAAATACTGCCTGGTTGCCGGGTTTTAATGCATTGACCGCACCGGATACTATCCGGTTGAGTTTGAATTGACAACTCACCCCTGCTGATTATAATCATGGCATATATATAATCGGATAAAGTGATATACGAGGAATTTCACCATGAAAATAGCACAGCTTGCCATCACGTCACTGGTTTTCATTCTCGCCGGCCTCGCATTATTTTCAGGAGGCTCCCCGTGGGAGTACCTGGCCGGGGCGGACGCGGACCCGCTCTACGCAGCGGCCGCCGTCTGCTGCGCCTTCATCGCTGCCTGCTTCATACTGGGATGGATCACGGGCGACTACTCGCAGACGGACCGGCTCTGGAGCGTGGCGCCGGTTATCTATGCCTGGTACTTCGCCGCAATGGGATGGCCCGACGGCCGTCTGGTCCTCATGGCATGTCTTGTCACGCTCTGGGGTGCGCGGCTCACCTTCAATTTCGCGCTCAAGGGCGGGTACACGTCCGAGGAGGATTATCGCTGGATTTTCCTGAAAGGAAAAATCAGGAACCCGGTTGCCTGGCAGGCGTTCAACCTGACCTTCATCGCGGGATACCAGCAGATACTGATATTCCTCTTCACCCTCCCGGCCTATGCCGTGTATCGTGACGGGGGCCGGCCCATCGCATGGGCAGACCTGATCGCCGCAGCGCTCTTCATCTTCCTGCTGGCGCTCGAGTCAATAGCGGACCTGCAGATGTGGCGGTTCCAGGAGGAGAAAAAGCGGAGGAAAGCCGCCGGAGAGGAGCTCACCGGCGAATACGGGAACGGCTTCATCTCGCACGGTCTGTTCAAGTATTCCCGGCACCCGAACTATTTCGCCGAGGTCTCGATCTGGTGGGCCTTCTACCTGTTCGTGCCGGCGGCAACCGGCATGTGGCTCCACTGGACCGTCATCGGAGCGGTCCTGCTAACCGCACTGTTCCAGGGATCGATCTGGTTCACCGAATATATTTCCGCCGGGAAGTATCCGGCTTACAAAGAATACCAGCGCACGGTATCAAAGTTCGTCCCCTGGTTTAGATCATAGATACACACTACGGCAGGTCCGCATACGTTGCGGACCTGCCGTCTGCCGATGCTTCTTTTCCCCGAATGTTTTATAACGACTTTTTCTCATCCGGCCCGGGCTGAATGTCATGCCGGGAAGAGTACCAATCAATATTACGCGTCATGAACATGATCGCCGCTAGAATCGTAAATAACCCGATCGAGCCCACGAGAAGAGCGTATGTCTCCAGCCTCAGGAGAACAAAGAGGAGAATGTAGAGAAGCGTTATCAGGGACCCGGTTATCAACGCGTGACGGGTGCTGCGAAGAGCCCTCAAGCAGTACCAGGTTATTAGAGCGACCACGGCAACGGTTGCGATGACATAGGACACGGTGAATCCGATATGCTCTGACAGTGAAAGGAGCAGCAGGTAGAAAATACTGAGGGCAAGACCTACCATAAGATACTGGAATGGGTGTACCTTCACCCGGTTGAGCACCTCGAACAAAAAAAACGCAACGAACGTCAGGGCAATGAACAGTACTGCATACTTGGTGGTTCGGTCGATAAGAGTATAGATATCGACCGGCAGGAACAGGTTCACCCCGAAGGAAGCACCCTCATCATCATCCTCAGGCACCGACACCCGTTCGGTTTCCACGTTCCAAAACGCATCGAACCCCGTGCCGCTCAGGTCTCTTGTTGTCGGCATGATTGCTCCGATGAAATTAGGGTCTTCCCACTGCGATGTGATCCGTATGCTGGTTTTTCGAGCCAGTGGAAAAAACTGGAGGCTTTCAATCCCCCTTATGACAAGATCGATCTCAAAGGAGCCGACGCCCGCCTTTTCGGGAACCTGTATAATAATTGTATCGTTATCCGACATCCAGGATGAACAGGGAATTTTCCCGGGACCCCACCACGCGTTTTTTATCCTGACGCCGGCCGCGTCGTTGATCCTGACTGCAATCCGGCGGTACGCAGAGGTATTGACAGGATTTTTATACATTCCCTTAATGTTCAGACTGGACGTGTAAAACGGGAGCATAAAAATCCCTTTTTTTCTCAGATCAGGGACTATAGCGCCGGAAACGGTGATCTCATCAGGATATAAATTTCCGTCCTTCTTGAACAGGTAAGCACCCTTCAGGACATGCGGAGCCCCCCACACCTTACCCATCTGTTTTACCAGCTCATCACGACGCTCCATGCGCTCGTTGACGAGAGACCTCACCATCTGGACCGGGATTAGCATGGCCAGGGCCAGAAACCCGACAACCAGGGTTTTGAGCATTTGACTTTTCATTATTCCTCTCCTTGAAGTTTTGATCCGCGAGTTAAACAACTCGTATCAAGGATAGGCACGTAATGTGATAATAGTATGAAGCTGGTATGAAGTTAAATTTTTTACAAAAAATTTACTTCCCCGGGTACCCGACCGTCTGCGCCAGGACGACCAGCTGTGACGACGTGAGCTTCATGGCCTTGGCCAGCTTATCCTTGTCCATCCAGCCGCGGATGACCGTGGCAAGGCCGTTGGCCGAACAGTAGAGGTACACGTTCTGCCCGATGAACCCGGTGTCCGCGCCTGCGTAGAGCATCTTCTCCTCCCTGCTGCCGCCGGCCACGGACGACATGTCCGCAACGTAGACTATGTTCATGAACGCATTCTTGACAAATCCCTGGCTGCCGGTGAGGCCGCGCAGGTCCTCCGCCACGATGAGCCTGAGCACGTGCTTTTTCGCGTCATACAGGTAGAGCCCCTCCTCCATGGCTACATACAGGTCGATCTCCTGTTTGTTCATCGCGGTCGGCGCTGTGCGCTTGCCCGACGGCCGGTTCACGCCCGCGGCGGCCCAGAGCAGGCCGGAGAGGATGTTGCCCGGAATGGCCCGGTTTGAGAACGAGCGGGACGACTGCCTGTTATTCAGCGCCTGCATAAGCGTTGCCCCCGTGAGTGCGGGCTTCGTGAGCGCGATCTCGGGACGGGCGTCTTTTGACCGGGCCCCGGTGATTGAAATCGCAAAGAATACGACCGAGACAAAAATTGCCGCTGCTTTTTTCATTGTGGTCCTCCGTGCGGGCCGTCCGGCGGCCCGTGATAATAGGATTGACAAGGCAGCGAGGTAATGCAAGAAAAAAATATTGGCATGCCTGACAGGTCCGCAAGCGCCCGGGGACCTGTCAGGGGCGCAGGGGGGATGCTACTATATGAAAAAAACCATACAACGAATCCTTGCCAGCGACCCGGTAGCGATCATCGCGATGGGGCTCATACAGGGCCTCCTCACCTCGGTCGCAATGGAACCCTACGGCCTGCCGACAGGCTGGATACTGCCCTGGCCCCTTTTTTACCTTGCATGGCGCTTCAGGGGCAGTGTCCCGAAGCTGGTAACGGCCGGCGCCTCGTGCGCACTCTTTTTCTCGATCTTTTCATTTTACTGGGTCATTGCCCTGTTCGGGACCTTTGCCGGCCTGGGGACGGCCGCGTCAGCCGCGCTGTTCGTCCCCTTTTCAGTCCTGTTCAACCTGCACGTTCCCCTGTTCCTCGTGCTGTTCGGGCTTGTCCTGAGAGCCGGCAGCGTCTTCCGCCCGACGTGGCTGTACGCGGGAACGGCAGCGCTTGTCGCTGATTATGCTGCGCCGGAGTTTTTCCCCTTCAGCTGGGGCCACTTTATCGCCGGCAACCGGCTCATCGTACAGGTTGCGGACATTACCGGCGCTTACGGCCTCACCCTGCTTCTGTTCATGGCAAGCTGGTTATTCTACCGGGTTTCCGGCAGGGCGCTGGCCCGGGGACGCGGCCTGTTCAGGGACCTCGACTGGCTCCGCGACCTCGTGCGGCCGCGGGCGCTGGCGCGCTTCCTGCCTGTGCCGCTGATACTGCTCATCTGCTTCATCTATGGCGCGGCGCGGCTGCGCCAGATCGACAATCTACAGGGGTCCCTGCCCGTCGTCAGGACCGCGATCATCAACCCGGATGCGCCGCCGGAGGACTCCCGGTACGTTAACCGGGCCGTGCTCGAGAAGCTTATGTCCGTGACCATTCCCGGCCTTGTCGAAAAAGCTGCCGCCGCCGCCGGGCCGCTCGACCTGGTGGTCCTGCCCGAGTCCGCGGTCCCCTTCATGTGCGCCGAGGACGAGCCGCTCAGCCGGAAGGGCAAGCGCTACATGCCCGATTCCGAGCTCATGGCGCAGCTGATTTCGTACAATCACGATGTCGACATCTTCATGAACGAGACCGTGTACCGGGCCGTTCCCGGCGATAACGGCCGCACCGAGACCAGGATGTACAATTCCTCGGTCATCTATCTGAGGAACGGCCGGCGCGGCGGCTCCTACCACAAGCGGCGGCTCCTCGCCTTCGGCGAGTACATGCCCGGCGAGGGCTTTTTCAGGAAGATCGGCCTTTATAAAACAGTCCGCGATATCATGGGGAGCTCGCGATTCCTCCCGGGACCGGCCTCGAACACGATCGTGTACACGGCGCGCAACCGGAACGCGGCCCCGCCCCGCCCCCTGTCGCGTGCGGACCTGCGCGGCACGGGACCCCGGGACTTCGAGAAACTGTTCCCCGCCGGACGCTCTGCCGCGCCGGCCGGCACGTTCCTGCCGCTGATATGTTACGAGGTGCTCTTCGCGGACCACGTGCGCTCCTTCTTCGGGGGGCCGGGCGGAGACCCGGGCTTCATCGTCAACATCACGCAGGACGGCTGGTACGGGGACACGGACGAGACCTACCAGCATTTCGAGCTTGCGCGGCTCAGGGCCGTGGAGACCCGGCGGGCGATCGTGCGCGCTGTGAACGACGGGGCCGCGGGGTTCGTGGACATTGCGGGACGTTACGTTACGCCCCTCGCCGGCCCGGCCATGACCGCCCCGGGACAGTCCGATTACCAGGTCTGGGACGTGCCGGTCAACCGCGGTGGGCCCACAGTCTACGTGCGGTGGGGGGACTGGTGGATTGCGGTGTTTTTAGGTGCAGTAGGTTGTTATATTAGTGTGTATTTGTTTCATAATCGATGTCATGCCCGCGAAAACGGGAATCCAGGGTAGTGTTTATGGATAGTCTTTGATGTCATTCCCGCGAAGGCGGGAATCCAGAGGAATATGTATGGGCTCATACTATGTGTATATTCTAGCAAGTAAAAAAAAGAACGGCACGCTATATATCGGTGTTACTGGCGACCTCATAAAAAGGATCCATGAGCACAGGAATGATTTTATCGATGGGTTTACTAAAAAATATGAAGTCCATAAATTAGTAAATTTCGAGCAGACAGGCGATGTCAACGAAGCTTTAAAACGCGAAAAGCAGTTAAAAAAATGGAACCGTCAATGGAAGCTACAACTAATTGAGAAGGATAATCCTGATTGGAATGATTTATATGAGGAGATGATTTAAGTAACCTTCACTGTCGACTTCTGGATTCCCGCTTTCGCGGGAATGACAAATCCCATTAACTGCCAGACATTGGATTCCCGCTGGAGTTTATCCCGAGACTGCCGAGGGGTGGGAATGACGGTCTGACCTTCTGTGCTTGCCAATGGATCCCCGCTTTCGCGGGGATGACAGGCAATTAGCTAATCAACGCTTAAAACGAATACCCCACATACACGGACGCCGCGACCACGTTCGCGCTGAGCGTCTGGAATATGTAATAGTAATTCACCTCGAACCCGAGCGTGACGCCCGTGCCGAACGTGTGCGAGATTCCCACGCCCGCGCCGACCGCGAGGTCGATCGAATCGTTATCCAGGCTCTCCAGGAGGGTCGCAGCGAGAGGCTGGCCCGGGTCCCCGGTCGGGATGAACTTGAAGCGCTGCGCGCTCTTCCCGTACGACCAGGAGAAACCGGCGCCCGCACGCAGGTCGATGTCGATATATTTCGTGTTGAATTTCCACATCGGCGATACGATCACCGGGAGTATGGTGATGTAGTCGCTTGAATATTTCTTGTCCATGTTGTAATGATAGGCCGCGTGCAGGTCCAGGCCGAGCCCCATGAAGAGGTAGTTGTACTGAAAGATCAAGGACCCGCCGAAGCCGAAGTTTAGGGCCTTGCCCGGCCCGTCGATGATCTTGCTCCCCGCGCCGCCGAGCGCCACGAGGAAATGGCGCCTGCCGCCCTTGCCGATGTCGATCACCGCGCCGCCCCGGAGCTTGAGGTCCTTGCCCGTGGCCTTTTCCGCCTGGGTGAGCGTCAGGTCGCGTATAAATTCGATCTTGATCGAGCGGACCTGCCTGGTCGTTTCGTCCCGTATGGTGATCTCCTTGTCGGTCCGGGACAGGTAGTCGCCCTTCACGACAGTGCCGTTGTTGAGCACTACGGTAGCGGCAGAGGCGGCAGAAGCCGCCATGGCCGCGAATGCGAACCCGATCAGTGCCGTGCGCAAAAAACCCGCGGCCGCAAGATTAAGCCTGTTCATGATGCCTGATTTCTCGTTCATTATATTCATCCTCTGTCTGTCTTTTACCCGAATAAATCAAACCGCCCATAGTATGTGTGCTCCTCCCGGCCAGCCCGGCCCGGGCGGATCCAGCCCATCCGCCGGCGGTGCTTCATGCGCCGCCGGCGGGGCCCAGATCCTTAGCTACGTTTCGTGTGTCTCCGCAATGCGCCTTACCAATCGAACTGCTGCTTGTTACTGGTGCTCGTATTGTTGAAGAAAGTCCCTCCTTCAACAGGCAATTGGGAATAGGGTGACCTGGACATGGTGATTTTAATCGCCTTCCAGCAATCCTCCTGGGCCGCGGCGCCCGTGGGCACCGATATCTGCCGTACCAGGCCGTCCTTGTCAAAAATACGCATGGTGACCGGGTAGATGTACCAGCGCGGAATGCCGGGAATGTTCCTGTCTGAATAGTTGTGCACCGAGAAGGTATACACCCCGTTATGGTAGCCGCCGTTGGTGCCGAACAGGTTGATCGACTCCGGACCGTAATAGTCGGTATTGTCCTGCACCAGGCTGGTGGTTGAGAAGGAGCCATTCGGATCAGGATCATTGTTATCATAGGTGCCCGTGCTTTCCAGCCATGAATACCTGTCATAATAGACATGGAACCTGTAATCCGGGTCTCCATCCGCCGGGTCCTTGGTCGCCGTGGGGCCTACCACGTGCAGGTCCAGGTCATCCGGGTCCGGGCCCCACTGGACTATGACCCTGAGCTGAGGCTCGGCGATCTCCTGGCACAGGGCATACCGGGTGTTGTTGTCCCCGTTGTTGCCGTTCACGATGATGTTGTCGAACGTCAGCGTGAAGTAGTTGGGGTACGATATGACCAGGGAGTAAACGCCCGGGTCCAGGGTCGCGCCGCCGCTGTCCGATGTGCTGAATGTCGGGTCGGCGTTGAGGGTCCTGACCGTGACCCCCTCCCAGTCCTGGACGACCACGGTCGCGCCGCTGATGTTGTTGCCGGTATTTGCGTCCACGGTGCGGCCGGTGATGTGTCCGGCGGTCGCAGTGGTCGGCACCAAATAGACTATACCGCAGCTCAGCGTGACGCCCAGCTGGGCGGAGATGTTCGTCTTGGCGCCGTTCCTGTAATCGGCCAGCTCCGCAGTCAGGCGGTACGCGGTATCGCCCACCGGCACGTTGCTGAAAGTGAAGTTGCCTCCTCCTGACGATGACGCTGTTGTGACCAGGGCGCCGTTGGAAATCCGGTACAGCGACAGGGCCACCCCGTCGAGGGTGCTGCCAAGCGAGCTCAAGCAGATGCCGCTGATATTGCCGACCAGCGTTATGCCGCCTGAAACTGTGCCAAAGGCGCTCCAGTTCCCTGCCGTGTCGCGCGCCTTGACCCTGGCCTTGAACTGCCACCCGTCGGAGGCGCCCACCGTGCGGGTCCAGGTCTGCATTCCGGACGCGGGACTTGGCGCGAGGTCGGCCCCGTCCGTGCCGCCGTACACGATGGTCTCGGTCCCGTATTCATCCACCGCTACCAGCTGGATCCTCAAATTCGCGAAATCGGTCGTGTTCGTCCATCGATAGGAAAGACCGCCTGTCGTTGTGGTTTCGTTTCCCGGTGTAACTGTTACCGCCGGCGGCGTGGGAGCCGTCCGGTCCACGGTCCACGAACGCGTCGTTGCGCTCCCCGTGGACTGCCAGTTGCCGGCCAAGTCGCGTCCGATCACGGAGATGGTATGCGGCGCCTCCGAAACCGTAATCTGTATGTGCGTGGCCACCGGCGTGGACGCGCTCCAGGCGCCGCCGTCGAGCTTGTACTGGTAGTGGGTCACGCCCGTGCCGGCGATCGTGAAGTCCGTGCCCGTGCTGGTCACGGTGCTGCCCGCTGCGGGCGTGCCTGAGATCGTGGCGATCGGGGCCGTGATATCGACGGTCCAGGTATGCGTGGCCGGGCTGGCGGTGTCCTGCCAGTTAAAGGCAGCGTCGCGACCGATGACCTCGATCGTATAGGATGCCTCGGCAAGCGGACTGGTTAGCTGGATATGTGTCGCGATCGGGGTATCCGCGCTCCAGCCGGACCAACTGGTCCCGTTGTGGTACCGGTAGCTGTAGGCCACCACGTCCGTCCCGCCGACCGTGATATCGGTCGTCTGCACGTTGGTCGGATTAGCCGGCAGGCCGGAGAGCTGTGCCGTGGGCTTGGAAAGGTCTATGGTCCATTCATACGTGGTCGGGGACTGTATGTCCGGCGCAACCGTCTGCCAGTTGCCTGCCTCATCCCTGCCGATGACCTCGAGGATATGCTCGCCGGCAAGCAGGCCGCCCTCGATTATATGGGTATCGAGGTCGGTCACCTCCGCGCTCCAGCCGCCGCCGTCGAGCTGGTAGCTGTACGCCACTACGTCGGTCCCGCCGACCGTGACGTCGATCGACTGGCCGTTCGTGGGATCGGGCGGCGTGCCGGTAAGCGTGGCCGTGGGCGCAGTCAGGTCTATGAGCCAGGTGAAGGCCTCGGCAACGCCGGTCGCCTGCCAGTTGCCGGCGGCGTCACGGCCGATCACTTCGATAATGTGGGTCCCGGCGGCAAGGCCGGGAAGCTGTATGTGCGTGGCTATCGCCGTTTCCGCGCTCCAGGCGCTCCAGACGGTCCCGTTGTGGTGCCGGTAGCTGTAGGCCGTTACGCCCGCGCCGCCGACCGTGATGTCGGTCGTCTGCACGTTTGTCGGGTCCGCCGGCGTGCCGCTCAGAGACACGGCGGGGGCCGTGGTGTCGACCACCCAGGTAAACGATGTCGGGGTCGCGCGGTCCTGCTCGTTGTACGCCGCGTCAAGGCCCACGAAATCGATCTTGTAGGTGCCTTCCAGGGTCAGGTTCAACGTGAGGGTGCTGACCTGGGTGTTAAGCGAGCCCCAGTCGCTGACCAGGACCGCGTTCCGGTACAGGCGGTATCTGAAGTAGGCGACCGTGTCGTCCGCCTCCAGGTCGGCGCTCTGTATTGTGAAGCTCGGGGTCAGGTCGTTGCTCGGGTTCGCCGGTTTCGTGGCGATCACGGCTGTGGGAGCGATCGTGTCCACGGTCCAGGTGTAGTCCGTGGCCTGCGCCTCATCCGTCCAGTTGCCCGCATCGTCCAGGCCGATGACTTCAATCGTATGGGACCCGTCGCCCAGGCCCGAGAGAACAATATGGTCGGCTACGGGAGTACCGCCGGTTATATCATAGCCTACGGGATCCCACGCGCCGCCGTCGATGCGGTAGGCGTACTCCTCGACGCCGTCGCCGCCGACAATAATGTCGGTCCCGGTGTCGCTCGTGGGGTTGGCCGGAAGCTGGGACAGCACCGGGAATTTCTGCGTGGTGTCCACGGTCCAGGTGTGCTCGGTCGGCGTGGACTGCCAGTTGCCGGCCGCGTCGCGCGCGATGACTTCGAGGGTATGCGTGCCGTTCGCGACCGTTTCCACTATCGACCCGGTGCTCTCGCTGATGCCGCTCCACGCCTCCGCGCTGTCGAGACGGTACTTGTACGCCGCCACGCCTGCTCCGGATACAGTGATGTCCGTCGTGACCACGTTGGTCGGGTCATCGGGCGTATTGAGGAGAACGGCAGTGGGAGCGGTAATATCGATCACCCACGAGAAGGTGGTGGGCGAAGAGGTGCTCTGCCAGTTGTCCAGCGAATCCTTGCCGACAACTTCCAGCACATGGGGACTGGGCGTCTCGCCCAGTCCGGTCGCGGTTATGGTGTCGTCGGTCGCGAGCTCGATCTCGGCGCTCCAGGCCCCGCCGTCGAGGCGGTACTGGTAGCTCACGATGTCCGTGCCGCCGACAGTGATATCGATGTCCTGTATGTACGTAGGATTGGCCGGCGTGTCAGTGAGCTCGGCCACGACCGCGCCGCGTCCGTAGAATGGCATAATTTTCGCCGGGTTTATCGCGTTATCATGATTGTCTTGCACATTCACAACAATCATATTGTAGGTATCGCCATGTATCATGCCGGGTGATGTTACAACGGTCAGCTCGACTGTCATGTCGTCTACCAGCCGTGCATCGGTGATCGTTACATCGGGATTGGAGCCGGTTCCCTGGACGGTGTAGTTCGCGATGTCCTCGGCGGTCGTCCGGTCCAGGCGCCGGGAATTGTCGCTGAAGGCGATCCGTATCGTGTCATGCGCGGTCGCTGTAACGCCCGCAAGGTCAGGGGACGAGGTGTCAGGCGTAATAACGCTGCTGGGCAGGAATATCCCCTCGCCGTCGCTCTTGTCCATGTAGGCCTTAAAGACCTTGCTGTTGCATCCGGCAGAGAACAGCGCGGTTATGACAGCCATGGTGATGATCAATAGATGTTTTGCTCTCATTCTTTTGTACCTCATATAATCATTCACAACATAAAAAATGATATGGATGCTGGAATAGATCGTAGATTATATTTGATCTTATACATACATTTCATATTGGTTTTACGGTCGTGAATATAAATAGCGGCGTTCATAATCAATAATTAATCCTACAAATCTCTATTCTATATACCTATATTGTCAATGAAAAGACAATAAAAAAAACACGCTCGGGCGGATTTTTTTTAAAAAATAATACATTGTGTAGGTAGTAAATATTCAATATTAGTTATTTTGTTTATTTTATTTTAACCTGCATAACGGGTCAGAGCAATGTATTTAAAATCACTATCGGATTATTCGTGAAGAAATATTATGAAGTATTATTATATAGTAACAAGGTATCATTTAACCACTCCGCAATAGTAATGCGGGGCGATAACTATTCTGTTTGCCCCTGGGGGTCAGAGCACAGCAACAGGATCAGGGCATGGCCCCGGGGGTCAGAGCATGGCCTGCATTCCCCCTACCCCAGCGCAACGTCCAGGAACATCATGAGTGCGAACCCCACCATGGCGCCCACGGTGGAGAGGTCGGTCTCGTCGCCCGCCTGGGATTCCGGGATAAGCTCCTCGACAACGACGTAGATCATGGCGCCCGCTGCAAACGACAGGGCGTACGGCAGAAGCGGTTTTACGAACACGACCAGCAACGCGCCCGCGACACCGGCCACCGGCTCCACGAAGCCCGAGAGCTGGCCGTACCAGAAGGCCCGGAAGCGCGAGAAGCCCTCGCGCCGGAGCGGGATCGACACGGCCGCACCCTCCGGAAAATTCTGCAGACCGATGCCGAAGGCGAGCGCGACCGCACCGCCCGCCGCTGCCGCTGTCCAGCCGTCCGCCAGGGCGCCGAAAGCCACGCCCACCGCGAGCCCCTCCGGTATATTATGCAGGGTGATCGCGAGGATAAGGAGGACGCTCCTCTGCCAGGAGGTCTTGATGCCTTCTGCCTTGCTTGTATCAAGACCCATGTGCAGGTGCGGGAGGACCCTGTCCACCGCGAACAGAAACGCCCCTCCCGCGAGGAAGCCGGCGACTGCGGGGAGCCACACGATATCGCCGTGTGCATCGGCCATCTCTATGGCCGGGTTCAGGAGCGACCAGAAGCTCGCGGCGATCATAACGCCGGCCGCGAATCCGAGCATGGCATTCAGCACTTTTTTATTAATTGTCGCGAAGAAGAAGACCAGTGCGGCGCCCAGCGCCGTGACGATCCACGTGAAGAGCGTGGCGAAAAGCGCGAGCACCACCGGGTTGAAGCCCTGCAATAGTTCAGTGATCATATACTGCTCCTCCAGCTAACTATCCGGTTACAGACCGGGATTACCGTACCAGGGCGTCCGCGCAGGGAATGCCATATTCCCCACGCTCGCCCCCGTACAGCGTCACGCCGCAATCCCGTCCTTTTACGGAAGGGAACATGAATGACAATCGCATGCCGTCCGTAACATCGCAGGCGACGATCGGCATGGACCGGAGTGTCACGCCGCCGCGCGATGCAGCATCGAGTATGATATATCCGGTGGACGAGTTGTAGAACCGGCATGTCTCCCGCGACACGCGCATCACACAGGGGGTCGAGGCGCACACGGTCCTGCCGCCCCGGTCGAGCACTGTGGACGGGATGTTGCTTTCAATTCGCAGATCGGCACAGGGCGAGCAGGCGCACGGTACTGCCGCGGACAGGGCCATGGCCGCGAGTCCGGCGATCCTCATTACGGCGGCATCTCTGGTGCGATATGGCTTCATTTCTTTGAAAACAGCCTCCTGAGCCTGATGCCCGTGCCGGTGACCAGGATCGGCGGAAGCATTTTCAGTATAAGCCGCGTGTAACTTCCGGAAGGCGGCCTGTACAGCCTGTTCTCCGTCATGGTAATAGCGTTGTTCCCGCACGACTCCGCGCAGATGCCGCACCCGACGCACAGTTCATGGCTGTAACCGTGCGTCCTGTTAACGAGAGAATGCGCATGCGTATTGCAGGCCTTCACGCACCTCCCGCAATTATTGCAGAGCGATTCATCAACTGATGCGATTGCATGAGAAGGAGCAACCAGGTTTCTGCTGAAGTTGTTGTGTATCTTCAGCGCGCGGCAGCAGCAGTCGCAGCAGGTGCAGATGGCCGTGGGGGCCGACGGCCTCACGTTGGAGGTGAAAAAGACCAGCCCCTTCGCCCTCCTCTCTCCGAGAATAGCGAGCATCTCTTCCCTGGAAACGGTGCGGCCGCTTCCATCCTTCTCCAGGCCGCGGGAATAATCGCCGAAGGCGAGGCAGCCTTCATCGGCCGAAGCGCGTTTGCAGTCTTGGCCGGTCAGGCGCATCGAATGCCTGCAGGGGCATGTAGCATAAACGGCAAAATGCTTATGAGAGTCAACCAGCTCCAATACAAGGTCCGTATCGGCGACGATGCTGCCGGCATCGACCGCGCGCCGGACCGGAACATTGCGGATGGCGCTGATCGGCCTGTTTAAATAATCGCCCATATACCCGGTGTCAACCAGTTCATTGATGAGCTCCGCGAACGCCGCATGCCATTCATCCCGCTCCCCGCTTTTCAGAACAACCTCGAACAGGCCCGGGATAAGCGGATAAAGCATATAGCGGTTTGCGAGGCGGATGATGATCTTTTTCCGGACCATTTCTTCCAGCAGTGGGGCCAGCGATTCCGGGGCCAGGCCCGTTTTCCGGGCGATATGGCCCGGCGTTTGGGGGTGAACGAAAGAGAGCTGGCTGCCGATACGCGCCTCTTCCACGCTGAACAGAAGCTCGACAATCGCAACCAGCGTATCGCTCATGGGCGGCCCCATCGCCTTCACCGAGCTGAACTTCAGGGCCAGCCCGACGTGTGACGGGTGCGCGTTATATCCGGGTTGTATATTCATGCCTTTCGGGGTAATCGCATACCGGGCACAGGCTATGGTCTGATGGGTTTAAAAGCAAGCCTATTTCAGCGGGTAGCTCCAATCATTGATACGGATCCCTGAAAACAACCAGTGACTTTTCTATTGTTTGGGGCAGGTGCGGATACTTCTTCCGGAACGCGGCGGATACCTGCTTCAGGTCGTCAATTACCGTGTAATTGACCGGAACCGACCTCCGGTTGGCGAATATATCCATCACGATATGTGCGGCAATCTGTCCCGGGTCCCGCTCTGGCACGGTCATTTTTATCGAACCGATATAGTACACCTTCCCGGGTTCATACACGGTAAAGATGCCGTTCACATCCGATTTAAACTCGCCCCAGCTGATCCTGTCGATACTGTACCTGCCCTGCGGCACTGCAATATAAAACGCGCAGACCACTCCATGCTGATCAGGAACCACGGAGTAGACCCTGGAGTCCCTGCCAAGAATGGTACTGAAGGAAAATGAACCGTCGCTCCCCCGGTATGGCCTCTCGAGATAGGGCATCCCCGTGGTTGGGAGTATGAGCTGTCCTATCACTATGGATTCCCCGCCTTTCTGCAACACATAGTTATCCGGAATGGAATGGAGAGAGCACCCCGTAAAAAGCAGCAGCAGGATTATCGCACACCCGTGATAATATCCCATATTTGACCCCGCCACGGTTGAAAGTTTATATGCATAAGTTACTTTTTGTGAGACGATGTCAAGCAAAACATCTCCTTCAATTCATGCATGGATCAAACCGGGAGCATTTACTGTTTCTCTGTTGACGGAGAGACCGCGGCCCCATACCATGCCCTATTATATTGAAGGGACGCCATGGAGTCATTTAAAACAGCCGTGTTCTGCGATTTCGACGGGACCATCACCTCGAAGGAAACCCTTTCCGGCATGGTCAGCCACCTCGTCCCCGACAGGTGGAAGGAGATCCTGCCCGAGATGCTCGCCCGCCGCATGACACTGCGCGAAGGAGTGAAGACCCTCGTCGAATCGATCCCGACGAAGCGGTACGGCGAGGTGATCGATTTCGTCATGGCGGTACCGATACGCCCCGGCCTCGAGGAGCTCCTCGACTACCTCGATTCACGCGGCGTGCCGCTCATCGTGATATCCGGCGGCCTGCGCGGCATGGTGGAGGCCCGTCTCGGCCCGTTGAAAACGCGGGTGCGCGGCATTTACGCGGTCGACACGGACCTCAGCGGCGAGTATATCCGGGTCTCCTCTACCCATGAAGGGGAAACCGAGCTCATGGACAAACCGAAGATCATTTCTCAATATGGTGCGGAGCAGGTGATCGCGATCGGCGACGGGTTTACGGACATAAACATGGCGCAGGTCTCGGACCTTGTGTTCGCGCGGGATGCCCTGGCACAGATACTGCATAAAACGGGGAAAGAGTTCATCCCCTGGAACGATTTTCACGATATAAGGCGCGAGCTGGATAACAGGTGGGAAGCGGGGAGCGGCCGCTGATCGCCCCCCCTGTGTTACTGCACCCTGAAGCGGAACCTCTTTTCTACCGAATTGCTCTTGCTGAAATGGGCCCGGACTTCGTACAGGCCCGGTTCGAGGCCCAGGCCGGGAAACTCCATTTTGCCGCCGGCCGCGCTGTAGGTCCAGTTGTATGACCGGTATCTCCCGTCACCATCGCCGGCCCTCGATATGTCAATCCAGCAATTCCGGTACTCCGGCATATTTTTATAGTACACGACAACGGTATCCGAGGCGGTATACACGCTCTTGCCGGTCCAGAGGACCACTTTTTCAGCTTCCTCGTTATCCGACGGCTTGCCCTGCTTCGAAGACGCATCCACGCCGTCAGCTTTTTTCTCTTCGCCGCTGCCTGCGCCGCCGCCCTTCAGGTAATCCGCTTCCATCCTGATGATGTCGGACCCGCTGGTACCGTCTATGTCATCGATCGGCTCGATCGCATGGAACCGGTCGAACTCCTTGCTCTCATCCTCGCTGACGGGCCTCGTTCTGATGTCTTCCTTGACAACGGCGGCGTTTCCCGCGCCGATCATCTCGCCCTCCCCGGTCTCCCTGCCTGCCGCGGCCTTTTTCACTTCCACCGTTCCGTCGCTGACAGCCACAACCGGCTCGCCCCTGCCATACTGGACGCTGAACTCGGTCCCGCGCACGGCAGCCATGTAGGCTTTCGTGTAGATCCTGAAGTCTCTTCCTTTTTGCAGATGACGCAGCCGGGATAACACCCTGCCCTCTTCCATGAGGAGCCGCGTGCCGTTCCTGCCCATGATCTCATACAGTCCCATCGTGGTGTCCGCCTCGATACTGATGACCGAGTCCCGGCCGATCTGGATGACCAGCATCGAAGCGGCGCCGGTCCTTACCACGTCACCAGGCTTAAGCTCCACCTTGTGCCCCAGCGGGCGTACCGCGGAACCGGGCCGCTCAAGTGTCACGGAGCCGATCACAAAAGTGGTCATGGCGCGGACCGGGCCCTCTTTTTTCCCGCAGGCCCCGCAGAGGGCGACTGCAGACAGCAGCGGCAGGATTACGAGGAAAGAGCGTATACGTACGCTGGTTTTCATTTATCTTCTCCTTATAAATTAATGGCGAAAAATCCTGTTTATAATAAGGCAGATACTTCATGGCCGGTAATTCCAGCTTACGATGAATAGTGTTCGTGCACCCTGAAAATAACGCAACTTTTTTATTAACACATCAGCCTGATACCCCTCTACTGTCCGTTTCATTAATATTCGCGTTGACTTTTTTCCGGCATTATCGTAAGCTTTATTAAATTTTTATCAGGAGTGCTGCATGGACCAAACGCCGCCAAATATCCAGCTGCCGGAGCTCACGCCGGAAAACCGTAAATTTATAAAAAACTTTTTCCTCAAGTTCCTCCTGAAAACCGAGGCGGTCAGCTACTTCATCATGGTGCCGGTGATCGTATTCGTCCTGTGGCTCAATATAGAGTTCACCGCGGAGCAGTGGCGCACGTTCTTTATCGTCATGACAATAGTTTTCCCCGTGTCCCTGGCCACGACCCTAATCAACAACAAGATCGTCGTGACGCCGATCACATCCTATTTCACGGCGCTCCTGGCGGGGGCCGAAGTCACGCGCGAGGTGTATGACGGGGCCTTCAGGCGTTTCATGTTGCTCCCCTACCTGCACAGCATAGGGGCCTTTTTCAGGTGGATCGTCGGCCTCGGCATGGCTATCGTGCCGTACATGATAATTCTGGACCTCACAAGCCTGCAGATTTCGCTCATGTGGATTACCACCTTCCTCGCGGCTTTCTCCGGAATCGTTTTTTACTTTCTCTTCTCCGAGATCTTCACCCAGCAGGTTTACGCCATGGGCGTGTTTCCGGAGCGGCCGTCGAGGCCGGTAAACCTCAGGATGAAGCTCCTCAACCGCCTGACCTGGACCGTGCTGTTCATATCCGCCGTGCCGTTCGTCATCCTGGGCACCTACACCCTTACGCTCGCCCAGGGCAAGGGGTTTGACACCATCGCCTTCTACGGGAAAGTGGCAGTCATAGCCTTCATCGGGTTCGGCGGGGCCATCTTCATATCCTCCATCCTCAACCGGTCGATCACATCGAAGATCGCCATCATCATCGAGTTCCTGGAAAAGGTCGGACAGGGGCGCCTCATGGCGTTCGCGACCAAGCTCCTGGTCGAGGACGAGTTCGCGAAAATTAACCGCTCGGTCTACAAAATGAAGGAAAACCTGAGGGGCGTGGTCGTGGCCACGTCGGAGAAGGCCCATGACCTCGAGGAGTACAGCGGGAAACTCAACGTCTCGTCGCGCGGCCAGTCTGAAAACGCCCGGTCCCTCTCCGCTTTCGTGGAGGAGGCAAGCAGCGCCTTCGACGAGATGTCCAACACCTTCGAGTCGAACCTCACGACGATAGACAACCAGCTCGGCCGGTTCGACTCCCTGAGGGGCGAAATCCTGAAAACGACCGGCGACAGCCGCGAGCTCCAGGCGAGGTTCGACGGCATACGTGACAATATCAACAAGACCCTCGAGCGGTCCCTGGAGGGCGAGAAAACGCTGACCAAGTCGGTGGGCGCCATGCAGGAGCTCAGCGCCTATGTCAGGAACATCGACGAGATGGTGGACCAGATCAACGATATCGCCGAGCAGATCAACCTGCTTGCCCTGAATGCCTCCATCGAGGCCGCCCGGGCCGGGGAGCACGGGCGCGGTTTCGCTGTCGTTGCCGACGAAGTGAACAAGCTCGCGGACCAGACCACGTCCCTGGCCGGCACCATCCGGAAGAACATCGGCGAGCATTCCAGCAAGATAAACAGCGAG
>Ga0116149_1001374_pt1 | contig 29503 bp, 27 predicted proteins | sample AD_UKC057_MetaG_FD_89787 | JGI IMG/M metagenome (GOLD analysis project Ga0116149, IMG submission 89787) | Active sludge microbial communities of municipal wastewater-treating anaerobic digesters from USA - AD_UKC057_MetaG | ecosystem: Engineered > Bioreactor > Anaerobic > Digestate | place: USA...
CGCGCCCACCACGATCATCTTCGGTTTGTGCTCGCGAGCCAGCGCGGCTATCTCGTCGATTTCCAGCACCTCGCTCTTTTTGCTCACGCCGTATGCCGAGAATGTATAGTACTTGCCGGAGAAGTTGATGTCCTTGCCGTGGGTCAGGTGGCCGCCATGGTCCAGGTTCATTGCCAGGATCCGGTCGCCGTGCTGGAGGAGGCCGTAGTAGACGCACATGTTGGCGGACGCGCCCGCGTTGAGCTGCACGTTGGCATGTTCCACGCCGAAGAGCTCCTTGCAGCGGGCTATCGCAAGGCTCTCGGCCTTGTCCATGAACTGGCAGCCGTTGTAGTAGCGCTGGCCAGGGTAGCCTTCCGCGTACTTGTTGGTCATGACGCTCCCCTGGGCCTGAAGCACCGCCAGGCTCGCGTAATTTTCAGACGGGATCATCATGAGGGTCGTCTGCTGGCGCTCAAGCTCGCCGTTTATGATGCTGTATATCTCGGGGTCCACCTGCGCTAACGGTTTGTTCATGGCAATCATCCTCTTCATAAGAATATCAATAACAAGTGGTAACAAAAGGATGATACCTGATTATGTCAAGTAATTATTGCCGGTCGGCCGGACCGGCCGGCAGGACGAAGCACGAAAAGGCGCGGGCCGTCTACTCGGCGGCTTCGATCGACTTGTCGAGGATGAGCTTCGCGTCGTCAAATATGTTTTTCGACAGGGCGGCCAGGTTGTTGACCGCGTCCGCCATGCCCATGACGACGCTGTTGACCTGCTCGATGGCGGTGTTGGACCCGGTGATGGCCTGCTTCTGCTCGGTGGTTCCCTGGTTTATGGAGCGCGATATCTCCATGTTCTTCTGCATCTGGCCGATAAGGCCCTCTATCTGGCCCTGCTCCTGGGCCATGCTGTCCTTCAGCAGCTTGATCTTGTCCGAGCTCGCGGCAATGTTGTCGATCATGTCGCGAATGATCACCGCGGCATCGCCGATGACCTGAACGCCGTTCGCGGTCGTCTGGGAGCTCAGGGAGAGCACGGAGGATATCTCCTTGATGCTGTCCGTGGTCTGCACCGCCAGCTTCCCGATCTCGTCCGCGACCACCGCGAAGCCGCGGCCGTAGTCGCCCGCGCGCGCCGCCTCGATCGAGGCGTTGAGCGAGAGCAGGTTGATCTTGTCGGCGATGTCGATGATGACCGAGACCGTCTCCGAGATGCGCTTGCTCTGCTCGCTGATCTCGGCCATGGTGGAGGTGACCGCCCCGATCTTCTCGTGCCCGGTGCTGGTCTTCGACACCGCGGTGCTCATGTCGTCCAGCGTGAGGTCCAGGTTCCGGTTGGTCTCTTCCCTCACCCGCTTGAACTCGCCGATGATCCCGTCCATCTTCTTGTTCTCGCCGAGCTGGTTGACCGCCATCCCGGAGATACCCTCAGCGGACGCCAGGAGCTCCTCCATCGCGGCCGACACCTGCTCGAACGTGGCCGCCTGGCTCTGGATGCTGTCGTTGATGGTCTCCACGCTCCTGTTCTGGGACTCGAGCCGCTGGAAGAGGTCGTCCATCCGCCGCTTGATCTCGACCGATAGCCCGTGCTGGGCTTCCGCCTGGCGGCGGATCAGGTCGCCCTGCTTCTCGTACTTGTGGCCGTAATCCTCCATGATCGGCATGTTCCGGTACGAAACGAAGGTTATGATCCCCATGAGAATGATGTAATAGATCTCGCGGTGGATCTGTATCCCGTCATGGACGATTTTTCCGTCCACGATTGACTGCATGTAGATGGTAACGTCGTTAGACGAGGCAAGGACGAGAAACACGGCCCAGTTGATGAAAAACACCAGGGCGAGGACCCGGAACAGGTTCTTGTTGTAGAGGAACTGGGTCATGACGATGAAACCGACGGAAATGGCTGCAAGATGGTAGCCCTGCGCGGCGTAGGTCCAGTCCATGTTCCCGGCGTAGCGGTACTTGGTAAACATCGTGGCCAGGAGCATCCCGGTACCGCCGATCCACTCGAACACCAGCGCAGACTTCAGCGACTTTTTACGCCGGTAGATGATCGATGAAATGATCACCATGAAAATGAGGAACCCCAGGGTCGAGATCGTGTTCTGTATGTTTACGCCCGCCATAGCCTGGAACACGACTGAAACCGTGCCGAGACATATGCTGAGTATCAGGAACAGAAAGGCCCCCTTGATCTCCAGGATCTGGCGCGGGGTAAGGTTGCTGGTATCCATGGCGGTCTCCACGACACAACATTATATTAGCGGGCGGTCCCTGGCCGGAAGGCACTATGCGGCCTTGCCGTCATCCGCTGATGCTACTCTGCATGAAACACCGGTTCTGTCAAGATATTATGGGTCGGCGGTTGGCACTGTAAAAAAACCGCCCCTGTCCAGGGGCGGTTTTTTCATCCGGTGCAGGCACGCCCGGCCTACTCCTTGTACATGGCATCGATAAGATTTTGATAGTTCTTGAGCACTACCTTCCTCTTTACCTTGAGGGTCGGCGTGAGCTCGCCCGATTCCTGGGTGAAGGGCCGGTCAAGCAGCGCGAAGCTCTTGATCTGCTCAACCCTGCCGAGGGGCTTGTTCAGCTCGGCCACGATCTCGTCGTACTTCTTCAAGACGTCCGCGTTCCCGATCAGCTTTTTCGGGTCCGTCTCGGTGATGCCTTTCGATTTCGCCCACTTGGTCAGCTCGGGGAAAGAGGGGACGATCAGGGAAACCAGGTACTTCATCTGGTCGCCGATGACCGCCATCTGCTCGATGAAGGGATGGGCCACGAACATGCCCTCGATCACCTGCGGGGCCACGTTCTTGCCTCCGGCGGTGATGATGATATCCTTTTTCCTGTCGGTGATGCGCAGGTACCCGTCCTCGTCGATTTCGCCGATGTCGCCGGTATGGAACCACCCGTCCTTCGTCAGGACCTCTTTGGTGTCAGCGGGCCTGTTGTAATACCCCTTCATCACCTGCGGCCCCCGGATCAGCACCTCGCCATCATCCGCGATTTTGCACTCGGTCCGCGGGAACGCCGGCCCGCACGTGCCGAGCTTTATCGGCTTGATATGCCTGAAGGTGTTGAGGTGGGTAACCGGCGTCGTCTCTGTCAGGCCGTAGCCCAGGTGTACCTCGATGCCCATGGCCTGGAAGAATTCCCAGATGCCGTATGCCAGCGGCGCGCCCCCGATGCCCATGACAATCATCCGGTCGAGTCCCAGTGCCGCCCGCAGCTTGGAAAATATTACTTTATCAGCCAGCCTGTATCTCACGCTGAGCGGGAAGGGCAATGCGCGGTTCGCCGTAATATACGGTACGGCCTTTTTCCCGGCCCTGATCGCGATGTTGAAAAGAGCTTTCTTGCTCCCCGGCGCGTCCCGCAGCTTCGCCTGAATCCCCTCGTAGAGCTTCTCGAGCACCCGCGGCACGTACACGCAGGCGTTCGGCCTGATATCCTGGAGGTCCGGCACCAGCGTCTCCGCACCCTTCGTGTAAGCGATCGTTCCGCCAACCTTGATGAAGGAGTTATACCCTATGGTGCGCTCAAGCGAGTGCGAGAGAGGCAGGAGCGAGACGCAGAGGGGCTCAAAATTCTCCTTCGGGAAGGGGTGGTGTTCCAGGAACTGCTCGACGTTTATCACCAGGTTGTTATGGGTGAGCATTACCCCCTTGGGGTTGCCGGTCGTGCCCGAAGTGTAGATGAGGGTCGCGGTCTCATCGAGGCTGATCCCCCTCAGGCGCTTGTCCATCTCTTTCTGGTTGAGGCTCTTCCTTCCGGCCTTGAGCGCCTCGTTGAAGGTGACGACCATCTTGTCCTTGTAGACGAGGTCGTCCATGACTATGATCTCCTTGAGGCCTTTCAGATTCTTCTTCTCACCGAGGAGATTGTCAACCTGGAACTTGCCCGAGCATACGCAGATTTTCGCCCCGGAATCGTTCAGGATGTACCCGGCCTCGGGGCCCGAGTTTGTCGGATATATCGTGACGTCCGCCGCGCCTATGGCGAGGGTTGCGATGTCGGTAATGCCCCATTCCGGCCTGTTGTTGGAATATATGGCGATCCTGTCTTTCGGCTTGATTCCCTTCTTTATAAAATATGATGCCAGCGCGTCTACCTGCTCGTTGACGTCGTCGTAGGAATAATCCTTCCAGTTCTTGCCATCCCGGATCTTCATGAATATTTTACCATGAAGCTCCTCCGCCCTGTTCTTAAAAATCCCCGGGATGGTCCTCTCTTCATACGGTTTAAATGCGCCCATGCCGAACCTCCAATCATTTTTATTATATATATCTATTCGCTGGATAACAGCGGATATCGCGCCCCATCGTTGCTCCTTCGGACATTCTGGAATCTGGATTCCTGCAGTCAATAAAAGTACTGCCGAGCGGTGAATTAATTTAGAGAGATAACAGACATTGCTGCAGACGCGTTCGCACGTTGAACGGCCGGAAAAAATTATCCCGGAGAAGGCGCGAACTGGCCGTTCGTCTTGAAAAGATAATTGAACATGATGTATGATTTGTGCGGGATTGCGATGCGGAGGCGCGACAGACGCGCTCAATGTTCATGAACATTGAGCGCTCTTTGTCACTTTCTGATAAAATATTCGAGGAGAAGGCGGAGACGCCCTCCAATCCCATCACCCTGGTAGAAGCGGAAGCCGTTCTCGGTCAGCGGAAACGCACCGGTGTAATGAACGCTCGAGATATCGCCGAACCTCTTCCGCACGATGAGCGACTCGGGATCGACGTATCCCACGTCCACGAGCTCGAGGACCAGGAGCATCTCGCCCACATCGTCGATACGGACCGGGAAGGCGTCTTTCGGGTGGTTCTCGCGCATGGCCATGAGCCGCGCCAGGGCCGGCCGGTACCGCTTCCGGTTCTTCTTGAGTTTACGCATTTCAGTGCGGTAATCAACCATATGAATTACTCCACGCAACGGGCTGTAACAACAATAGTGAATAGTTATGGATGATTTTCAATGGAAGTTTAACCTTGTAAATAATTTTATCCGCTCTGCAAGAGCGGATAAAATTAACCACAACTTTTCACTATTCACTATTAACTATTCACTGTTTTTTATTATCAATATTCTCCGGCTCCATGTTGTGTATTATACTCAGGACCGTATTGAGTTTCGAGTAATGCCCCCCGGTCACCGGGCCCATGGCGCCCTCGCCTCCCAGGAGCCTCTTGCTGATCTCGCGGGGCGGCAGCCCCTTGTCGTGAAGATCGAGCACCAGCGCGGAGAGGTCCTCCATGAAGCGGACTTTCTCCCGCAGCGCATCCCTGCCGTTGTCCACCGCCCCGAGCAGGCTGCAGAATATGGTCCCGAAATCGAGCCCGGCAAGCATCCCGAGCGTCTCCACGATGAGGGAATAGTTCTCGTCAGCGCGGAGGTACTTGAAGCCCCTGCCGCAAAAGAGGTCCCCGGTGAAGAGCCAGCCCTCCCGGGGCTCGTGCAGGCAGACATGGTGCGGCGTGTGCCCGGGTGACGGTATGACCTTCAGTGCGTACGGGCCGGCCTGCACCACTCCCGGCAGCGGGTCCGCGTCCGAGGGCGCGGGCCATCCCCACACCACGCGCTGGTAGGGCCTAAGCTTCAGGAGACGCGGGTTCTTCAGAACCGGCAGCGCCCCGGCCGGCGCAAGCACGCGCGCGCCAAAATGGCCCTGGAGCAGGTCGTTGCCTCCGATATGGTCCTCATGCTGGTGAGTGTTGATCACCGTACGTATAATCCTCCCTTCCAGAACCGATGCCAGCTCCCTTCGCACGCAGGGCGCCCCGGTATCGATCATGGTGTCGCCCACCAGGAAGGCATGCACCGGGTAGAGGACGAAGCGGCCGATGCTCCGGCCCATCCTGATAACGGTTACGGGACCATGCTCGGATGTTTTGATCATGCCGATACTCTCCACTAGCGAATAGTTAATAGTTAATAGTGTATAGTGAATAGTTATGGATGATTTTTAATCTGCTCGATGAGCAGATTAAAAATCAATTTAAAATGGAAGTTTATCCTTGTAAATAATTTTATCCGCTCTGTAAGAGCGGATAAAATTAACCACCACTATTCACTATACACTATTAACTATTCACTGAATTTTCCTCATTTCCCAAACAGTGCCTTTCGGGTCCGGGCAGTGAATCCTGAAGATCCTCCTGTTATCGCTGTTCCATGACGGAAACCCGAATGCGGCGCGCCACACGTACAGGTCGAGCACGTGCAGGAGGGCACGGCACACTCCTTCAGGCTTCTGGTACGGGTTTTCGTACACGAACACGTCTCCAAGATTGTGCCTGCACTCCTCGTTCTTTTCCACCATCCTGATCTCCAGCCTGCTGACGCGTTTCCAGAACTCAAGGTAGTCCCTGTGGTCCCTGATTGCGTCCAGGTCAAGGTTCAGGTCGATGCCCGTATCGTGGTCCATATGCTCCTCCCTGCGTCCCTATTGCGGTATCGTGATGCCGCGCGAGGTGAAGGACACGCCCTGCTGCCCCCCGGTCCCGATCATGACGGCTTCCACCAGCGGCCTGCTCACGCCGGCGTCGCCGCGCCACTTCACGACGAAACAGGCGCCGCTCCCGCCGCGCTCGTCCGACTCCTTCACGACGAACTGCACCGTGGCGAGGGGCCCGACCGTGCGGTCTCCGGCCAGGTAGGCATGGACCAGCTTCCCGGCGCCGTTATGGTAATAGACCCGGTGCACGGTTATCGCCTTCACCGTGTCAGTGTTGCGGACGCTCAGCGTGACCGCAAGGTCGAACTCGCGCTCGCGGTCCCCGTGGAATATGGACGAATACGCGGGTACGTACACGGTCTCGGCCGCCTGGCCGCCCTTCTGCTTAGCCACTGCCATTGCCGCCATTACAAACAGCACAACCGCGACTGTGGCGCAAGCAGTTCTGAGCAATATCTTCTTCATGGCTTTCCTCCATAATCCTTTGAAATTAATCGTCTCTCGCAGAGGCGCAGAAACGCAGAGGAATGATTAAAAAAAATATATCTTATATAAGAATACTCCATGAAAAATCAGGTTGTCTTTTTTATATAAACATACTCATACTTAAGGACAACCATGGCCCTTCTTCCAAACTGTATAAGCCTGATGCCTTAATTGAGCTATAATAATTGATGAAGCCAACTTGTAGTCCTTTCTCTGCGCCTCCGCGCCTCCGCGAGATTTTTTTTATCGGGTGAAAAGCTCCCCGAACCTCCTCTTCTGGTCCGGCAGCCCGATTATTGCGAGCAGGTCGCCCGGTTCGAACGTGAAGTCCGCATCCGGATTGGGAACGAACCTCCCACCCCTCATCACGCCCACGATCGAGGCCCCGGTCCTGGTGCGGACGGCAAGCTCCTTGATGGACCTGCCGGCAAGCCCGTCTCCCCGCATCACCTCGACCCAGCTCGTCTCAAGCAAAAAGGGGGTGTCCTTCACCCGCGCCAGGAGCGCCTGCCGGGCATCGTCGCCGCGGAGAGGGGAGTACTGCCTGCCCCGGATCTCGTCCGTGACCCGCTGGATAGAAGCCACGGGCACATCGAGCTGGAGCAGCGACTGCCGGATCATCTCCAGGCTCGCCTCGAACTCCGGCTGGACTGCCTCGAAAACGTCCAGGTCATACAGCTCTTTCAGATGGGTCGAGTCGTCCGCCCGCGCCAGCACCCTCATGCCGTTGTTGCAGGAAAGCGAATGCGCCACGACGTCCCGGGCGACCGAGAACGCCGGCGTGGTGACAACCAGGAGCCGCGCGAAGCAGACGCCGGCAGCGGCGAGGACCGTCTCCTGCGCCGCGTCGCCGAAAATGACCGGGAACCCGGCCCGCTTGCACTCCTCGAACCGCCGGAAATCCTGCTCGATCACGATAAAGCTGAAACCGAGCGTGGCCAGTATCGAGGCGATCTGGAATCCTACCCTGCCCCCTCCCGCAATAATGACGTGACGGTCCAGGCCCCCGTGCGGCAGGTTGACGGTCTGCACCGGCTCTCCCCTGAACAATCTCTTTTTGATGGAATAGATCGGCAGTGCGAGCCAGGAGAGCAGCGGCGCGATGATCATCGTTATGACCGACACGGAGAGCACCAGCGAATAGAAATCCGCCCGTATCGCGCCGCTCTTCAGCCCCTCGCGCGCGAGCACGAAGGAGAACTCGCCGATCTGCGCGAGGCTCAGCCCCATGGCAAGGGGGATTATGTTTACATAGCGGAAGGCCGCGCCCATGACAGCGAACACGACGAACTTGCCGGCGACGACAAGGCCGACCAGGGCCAGTATCATGGGCAGGTTGCCCGCCACGAACGCGGGGTCCAGGAGCATCCCGATCGACGTGAAGAATACCAGGCCAAAGATGTCCCGCAGGGGGACGATGTCGCTGAGCGCCCGGTGGCCGTAGTCGGACCCGTTGATGACCATGCCGGCGACGAATGCGCCGAACGCGAGCGAGAGGCCCGCCAGGTGGGTAAGATACCCGACGCCCAGTCCGATCGCGGTGACCGCGACCAGGAAGAGCTCCCTCGAGTCGAGCTTCGCCACGAGCTTCAGCATGCGGGGGATGGCCATCATGCCTATGACCACGACAGCGGCGAGGATGAGCGCGGCCTTGAGCATCGTGGCCGCGAAAAGCCCCAGGTTGCCGGAAAGGTCGCCGAGCCGCGGGATGACGATCATGAGCGGGATCGCGGCCAGGTCCTGCACGATCAGTATGCCGATCATGACCCTGCTCGAGAGGGTGCCGGTGAGGCCCCGGGCCATGAGCGTCTTCAGCACGACCATGGTGCTGGAGAGCGACAGCACCATGCCGAACACCAGCGACGCCTGCCATCCCATGCCGAAGATGCTCCCGATCCCGAACCCGTAGCCGATCAGGAGAATGACCTGTAACGGTGTGCCAATCAGGGCGATCGCCCGCACGTCTTTCAGCTCCCTGAAGGAAAAATCGAGCCCAATTGAGAAGAGAAGGAGCGCGACGCCGATCTCCGCGAGCAGCTCGACGCGGGGGATGTCCGTCACCGTCACGCCGCCGGTAAACGGTCCTATGAAGATCCCGGCCAGGATATAGCCCACGATGGGCGGGAGCTTGACCCGCGTCGCCGCCAGGCCGAACAGCAGGCCCGCGATTATGATGATAATGAGGTCTTCCGCTATTCCCATGACATCTTCAGCTTACCGGCGGGGAACTTGGTGTCAAATCAATTTCTCCTGAAATCCCCCGGGGATACCGGCGCTGGCACTGTTTTTCATCAGGCGGTCAAGGTCGCAGCGGCGGGAAGCGGCCGCACGCGAACAATCAGGTATGCGCGTGCTCATCTACCGGGAACTCGATCGTGAAACTGCATCCATCCTCTACCGTGAGCCTTACCGAGCCGCCGATCTGCCGCGCCAGCGCCTTGATGAGCTGGAGCCCGAGGGTCTTCTGCTCCGCCTCGTTGAAGGCGGCCACGTCCATGCCGGGCCCGCCGTCCGCCACGGAGAGGATGTAGCGGTCGGCGGAGCGCGAGAACGACAGATCCAGCCTGCCGGGCCGCCCGTCATCCCCGAGCCCGTGTTTCAGCGCATTGGATACCAGCTCGTTCAGGAGAAGCCCGCAGGGAACCGCCCGGTCGACATTCAGCGTCACGTCCTTCACGTTGATGGAAATCCCGACCCCGCTCTCGTCCATCGCGTAGGTCGAGAGGAGCATTTTGACGAGGTCCCTGATATACGGTCCCATGTCGATGTTCGCGAAGTCCTCGGCCCGGTAAATACTTTCATGGATGAGGGCCATCGAGTGGACCCGCGCGATGCTCTCCTCGTGCAGGGAGCGCGCTTCAGGCTGGCTGAGCCGGTCGCCCTGCATTGAGAGAAGGCTGACGATCACCTGCAGGTTGTTCTTGACCCGGTGATGGATCTCCTTGATAAGGACGTTCTTTTCCTCGAGCGATTTCACCAGCCGCTCCTCCGCCCGGTTCTTCCGGAGGGACACGGCGGCAATCCACGCGAACGAGCGGAGCAGGTCCTCCTGCGGGTCCGGTTTACCCTGCTTCATCGCCAGGGCGGCGGTCCCGTAGAGGGTCCCCTCGTAGATATAGGCAATGCCGATATAGCGGTCGATGAGCAGCGCCCTGGCGACCAGCTCCGACACCTGCTCCGGCACGCCCCCGAACGTGATGTCCGACAGGGTCTTATGGAACTGCACGGGTCCCGACATGATCGAGTTATACGACGCTTCGTCGACGGGCAGGACCGAGAGGAGATTGTTGAGAATGGCACTGGTTTCCGGGTTGGCCGAGAGCGACTCGTCCAGCTCGATGTGCCTGACAAGGAGCTGCCGCTGCCCGGGATCGTATTCCGAGATCGAGACGGCCTCCGCGCCGGACACCTCTTTCAGCTCCCGGGCGAGGAACCGGTGGATGCTCTCCCCGGACGGGAGCGACGCGAGGTCCACGCTGAGACGATTTATGGCGGTCAGGGCGCTGTTGCGCATCAGGAGGAGCTTCTCCGCCTCCTTGCGCTCGGATATGTCCCGGGTCACGCCGATGCCCCCCACTGGTTTACCGGATTCATCCCAGATGAACCGGGCGGAAATCTCGGTCCATACCCTGGAGCCATCCTTCCGGATCTGCTCCACGTCGAAGGTGACAAACGTGTTGCGGTCGTAATCGGGATTTTTCACCCTGCCCATCCCCTCGGCCATCTTTTGCCTCATTCGCTCGAGTGATTCCGGCGGGAGGTAGCGGTCGATACTCAATTCCATCCATTCCTCCGGCGTCCAGCCGAGCAGCTTTTCTATGGACGGGCTGATGTAGGTGGTTTTCAGCTTCAGGTCAATGGTCCAGATCACGTCCGACACGTTCTCTGCGAGCAGGCGGTATTTTTCCTCGCTCAGCCGCAGGGTCTTCTCGCTGTCGACCAGGCTCTTTTTGATCTCGCCCGTCCTGACGATGTCGTCGGTAAGGCTTATATCCAGGAGGAGGACCATGGTGAGCCAACCGAAATCCGCGAGCAGCACCCACTGGGAGTGGTTCAATATGACCACCATGTCGTGAGCAATGGCACCAGCCAGGAGCGTGACCGCCGCCAGCACCATGAAGGCACGCCTCCGCTCTCCCTTTCGGTACTGGTACAGGGACGAGACATAGATGGAACCGAGAGCTGTGAATGCGATGGCATAATAGACGTACATCCACCCGTTGGTTTTCGCGTTGAATACCGCGATCCGCTCCTGCCAGGGAAGGGTGAGATGCAGGGGGTCAAGTATCACCGAGTAGGTCAGCAGGAACGGATCGAACAACCGTGCCGCCATAAACAGGAGAGCCAGCGAGCTGAAGACGACCAGGAACGTGCGGGGCCTAAACCCGGTGTAATAGGACGCGAACCAGGGAGCAAAGGCGATGCTGATCCCCCCGAACAAGACCCGGATACGGCCTGCGTTAACGATGCCCTGCGCAGTATCCGTATGCAGCAGGACAAGGTTGCCGACCACGGATCCGAATACTCCCAAGCTGATAAGGCAAAAGGCAAAATGGAGGGCCGAGCCCCGCTTCCGTATCGCGATAAAGAGCTGCCGTATCGAGGCATAGGCGATCAACGAGGCCAGCGAGGCCAACATAAAGGAGAATACCGGCATCCGCTATGAGTGCTCCAGTTTGTGTATCGTGTGATTCAATACTATAGCAAACCGGCGGCCTGTCAACGATTATATGCAACCGTTTGGTCCCGGTCCCTGTCATTATCATTGTCGGCTCTGCCGGCGTTTATTCCATTCCGGCAGGCTTGCACATGGCTACAGTCATAAAAGACCCGGCTTCATTCTACACGCACGCGCTTGGCTTCATCCTGGCCCTCGCGGGATTTGTCGTGATCCTGGCTCATCCGGCCGCTGACCCGTGCCGGCAGGGGACGCTCGTCATATACGGCATCTCGGTCATGGCGCTCTTCCTTGCGAGCTCGGCCTACCACGCGTTCAAACCGGAGGGAAACGGCACGTCCCTCCTGCGAAAACTCGACCACATGGCGATATACCTGATGATAGCCGGGACTTATACTCCCTTCATCTACACCTATCTCACCGGGTGGTGGCGATGGGGAATACTCATCGCGCAATGGGGCATCGTGCTCGCCGGCACGGTCCTTACCTTCGCGTGGATCGCCAAGCCGCGCGCGCTGTCCGCGGCGCTTTACCTGGCCATGGGCTGGATAGCGGTGGTCCCCCTGTACAGGCTCTGGCAGGCCATGCCGGCCGGCACGTTCTCGCTCTGCATAGCGGGCGGGATCGCATACACGGCCGGCGCGGTCATCTACGCGCGGAAGCGGCCGGACCCACTGCCGGGCGTCTTCGGGTTCCACGAGATATTTCACGTATTCGTGCTGGCTGGCGCCGGCCTGTTCTACTGGGCGGTGCTGCAGTACATTGCGGGCCTATAGCATCGGGGCGTGAAACGCCCCTGGCGAAAAGTGCAGCTACCTGGTATCAGGCTCCGTGCCGGGCTCGCCCGAGGGTTCGGTTTCCTCTACGGCAGCATCGGGATTCTCGGTTTGTGCCGTGTTGTTTTTCTCGAGCTTGCGCTGCCTTTTTTCCTCTTTCTTTTTTTTCTTTGCCAGGTCTCTCTGGCGCTTTTCGTATTGATAGTTTGTTCGTGGCACTGTATATATCCTTTTTCGAATGGGATTATTGATGCGTCCGGCCTTCCGGAAAGCTCTACGGCGCGGCTTCCCCCCCGGGCTTGGGCCTAAACCATGGAGCATGGCATAACGGACGCCAAAATGACACTGTACGCTACGTGACCGGAAAAATTCAAGTATGATTTATTAAAAAATTCCGCCAGTCAGAAGACCAGCTTCACGGACAGCTCGGCGGTGAGATAGTTCCCGTACACGGTGTACTCGCGGTTCTCCTTGCCCACGAACCCGTTCACCATAAGGTTGAGCGTGAGGTCGTAGAAGGGCGCGTAGGATATCATGCCCGATATAATCGACGACTCTTCGCGAATGTTCACCACGCAGTTGATCATCGACGACAGCTCCTGCACGAACATCTCCCGTATTGTGATGAACCCGCCGACGTAGTACTTTCCCATGTAGTTCGGGGTATAGAGACCGTTGGTGAGGAAATAGGTCGCGTTCAAAAAGTCCTTCTCGAACACGTGCGTGTCGTAACCCGCGTGGTTGTAGAACACCTCCACGTCGAACCGTATCCGCTCTTTCACGCCCCGCACATCGAAGCCCCGGCCGAAGCCGAAGCTTGCCTTCCCTATCCACTCGCCGCGCACCCGGCGGTCAAAAATATATGCCCTGTTCCCGGCCAGGTAGAGGGACTCCACCGGCACCGTTGCCGAGCCGAGGGCCAGGTACCAGGGCCAGCCCCGGAGCTTTCTCCGGTTGTCGCCGTACGAAAGGCTGGCCTCGCCGTGCACGTCGAGCGTCAGAACGCGCGAGGTGAAATCGAACCCGTACACGGGCAGGTTGTGCTGTTTGAGAAGTATGGAGAGCGCAAGCTCCGTTTTCCCGAACAGCACCTCCACCTTGTTGGCCATGGCGAGGTCGGCGATATGCTTCGCGTTGTTCATGTCGATGAACGAGTAGATATTCGCCCGGGTCCCGAACGGGACATGTATCTTGAGGCCGTACGTGCCCTGCATCACCTGGGAGGAGTCCTGGATGTTCCTCTTTTCAACGCTGATCATGTCCGTGGGGGTCCAGAGGTACCCGACCCCCCACTTGAGGAGCTGCTTGCCGATCCGGAAGTAGACCCGCTTGCCGATGTTGAGGTCCACAAACACCTCGTTGATGTTGAAGACCGCGTAGAGCTTCTCCGCCGCCGCCAGGTCGACCGTGTCGTAATAGGCGGGGACCCCCAGGTATGCAAGGGGGACCTGGAAGGTGCGCGGCTGCGACATGCCGGCGGGATAATAGTCCGCGGAGAGGTTGAAGTACCCGCGGATCCCCCTGGGAAGCCGCGCGTCAAGACCGAAATTGCCCTGGAAGTAGGACTGGAAATCGCTGCCATCGAGGATCCCGAGCCTCCGGAGAAGGCTCCCCCTCTTGTAGCTGCCGCTGGTCCGGGAATTGAGGAACCCGCCGAACGTCAGGGAGGGCTTCTCCATCTCCTGGGAAATGGAATCGTCCTTCAATTTGCCTTCCGGCGAAACGGTCTCCTCGTCGCCGAAGAGCTCCTCCTCCGGGGTATTCCCGCCGGAGGAACCTCCCGGCTGGCCGCCGGCCTGCTTCGCGGCATCCGCGGCCCCGGGCATGTTTTCCGCGAGGTGAGCGCCGCCGTCCGGGTGCGGCGCCACGGCCGCGCCCGCCGCCGCTATCATCAGGGCCAGCGCCGCGATCCCGGCGCGCGGAAGCATCGAATTCATCGGCATCCTACCTGCTCAGGTTCTCGAGGTACGCCTTGGTGAATATCTTGGGGTCGAGCTTCTCGGTCGAAATGCCCGAGAGCTCCACGATGGTCTTGTTCCCCTTCTCGAACTCGTCTATGAAAATCATCTGGATCGGGATGTACTTGCCGTCCACCACGGTCCACTTCGGATAATACGCGGTCTGCATCAGCGTGCCCGAGAGGGAGTAGGACTCGATCTTGAGCGGGAGGAAATTGTCCCGCTGGACCCAGTATACCTGCTTGGGATACGTGACATCGTTGACCTTCGCGATGATGGTGAACCTGTACACGGCCTTTTTCCCCAGCATTTCCTCGGTGACGCCGCCCTCCTCGGTCTGCGGTCTGTACAGCTCCACCAGCTTCCTCTTCTCGAAATCACCGCCCTTGGCGTCGGTGCCCATGATGCTCTCGTCACGGCTGATGTGCTGGAAGGTGCGGGTGTTCTGCCGGTACATCCAGAAGTTCTCGCCCACGCGCAGGTACCCGTTGCCCTTCTCCGTGTCCGGGGCCAGTATCACGATAAGGAACTCGTCGGTCTTGTCGCGCCTGAAATAGAGCGACTCGTAGGACTTGACCCCCTGGCGCACCTTGTTCTGCACCATCGACGCCTTGACGGAAATGTCGCCGATCTGCTCCATCATGAAGTCGATCTTCCTGATGATATCGCCGGCACGGGGCGCCGCCCGGGCCGTCAAGGCGGCGAAAAGCAATATCGCAATTAAAGCGGAACGGAATAATCTCATTATCATATACCCATATACCTTTCATATAGTAGTGCATAGTTAATAACGAATAGTGAATAGTTATTGTAAATATTTTCCGCTCTTCCAGAGCGGAAAATATTTTATTATGATGTTAATCGTTTATTCTCAAGCAATTTTCCATCCGCTCAGGTAGAGCGGATGGAAAATTATCCGCAACTATTCACTAATCACTATTCACTATTAACTGTCTTTTACTACTCAAAATGCCTCAGCGCTTCCACCGCCGGGAGCTCGGACGCCCGCCGCGCGGGAAAATAGGACGTGGCCGCCGCCATGACCAGGATCAGGAAAAAATAAAAGGAAATCGCGGCCGCCGACGGGAGAAAATAGAGGTGCCGGTCCACCAGCAGGATTGACAGGATGCTGTCGGATTGAATATGGAAGAGGCTCAGCACTCCCATCATCATGAAGGCCATGACGATCCCCGCCAGGCAGGCGATCGCCGTCAGGAGCACCGTTTCTATTATGAACAGGTACTTGACGTCCGACTTCTGCATGCCGATGGCCCTGACGGTCCCTATCTCCCGCGTCCTCTCGCGTATGGTCATCCGCAGGGTGTTGAGCACGCCGATCAGTATTATGAAAAAGAGTATCATGACCGCCACCAGGGACACGACGAACAGCGCAAACTCGAACGTGATGATGAAGTCCGCGCTTTCGTACATGGTGCGCACGTCAAGCCACGGCCCGCGCCACCTCGTCCGGGTCATCTCCGCAAGCTTTGTTTCCAGCTCATCGTTCGTTTTGGTCCGCGGCAGCAGCTTCCATTCGGGCGAGAAGAGGGAATAAACCGGCGACTTCCTGTCCGGCCGGTACCCGCCCGCGCTCTTCGGAAGGTTTTCCAGATATGTTTTATAAAACGTCTTCTCATTGAGGAGAATGATCCCCTCTTCGGGAAGCACGTCGGAGACCAGGACCCCGCTGACGTTATACGTATTCTCGGTCCGCCCGCCTCCGAACCTGTTGTCATATGAAACGGTGAACGGGTCCCCCGGCCTGAGACCAAGGCCGGCCGCCAGCTTCCGCCCCAGCAGGGCGCCGTCATCGGACGCTTCTTCCGGCACGGCTCCCGCCGTTATCGTAAGGTGCCTGTTCATCAGGGCGCGTGCGTCCGCATCGCCTGCAAACCCCAGGACCGTTACCGCCGCGGCCGTCTTTCCGCGGGAAGCCTCCCCGCCTATCGCGGCGATGCCGGGCTTCAGCTTCGCATACAGCCTGTCAGCCTCGCGCTTCGCAGCCCGTTCGTTGTTTGTTTTATTGAAGATGACATGGAGCTCGCCCGTCTCGTGGGGCTTCAGCCCGATCATGGCCTTCAGGGTCTTCAGGGGAAGGTACACCGCCATTCCCTCGAACATGTTGCTGGAGCGCAGCACCGCCGCCACGGTCAGGCGGGCCGCCTGCGACTGCCCGGTGATGGTGTTGGTCCGCATGTTGATCGTGTCACGCGGCTTCACGCCCAGCACCTTCGCCTTGTCCGAATATATGATCACCGGGTTTTCCAGCGTGCCCGAGGTGAAGTCCTTCAAGCTGCCGCTGATAAGGCTCTGGTTGAGATACTCTTCGAATTCCCTGTTTACCTCGACCCCCACGACAATGGTATTATCGCCCCGCGCATTCCCGATCAGGCGGGCAAAACGGCCGATGGACTCGTCGATCTCCTTGATGTCATTGACGTTATTCCTGATGATCCGGATGATCCTGTCCTTGTCCCGGATGATGGGCCTGTTCTGGCTGCTGTTTTCCATTATCGTGACGCTCATGTGGCCGGTCATGTACACGACCATCCGGTTCAGGATATTGTCGGTGATGCCATGCGAGAAGGAGCTGGTCATGACCAGGATCATCATGCCGAACGCGATGGCAACGCCCAGGAAAACGCTTCTCCTCTTCTGGCGCAGCAGGTTCCTCAGACCGAGTGATAGCAGGAGCTTCATGTCAATCCCTCATGATCGCGTCGAGGGGAGTGATCCCCCGCGCCACTTTTAACGGATACAGGGTCGCCATAACGGTCACGACCGAAAGCAGGAGAACGCAGACGATAATGTCGCCAAAACCGAGAAACGGCCTGAACACGTTGCCGCCGAACAGCAGCACCAGGACCTGGTTATCGGTGGTTATGTTCAGGAGGCCCAGCAGAAACACGACCGCGATGCCGGCCAGGATGCCGGCGCCGCCGAACACGGAGGAAATGATCGCGGTCTCGGTAAAGAACATCTTCGCGATGAACGACTTGTGCGCGCCCACCGCCCGCATCATGCCGATCTCGCTGACCCGCTCGAGCGCCGCCATGCTGAGCGTGTTCATGATGATGATAATGGCCACGAAAAATATGAGGACCACGAAGCCGGTCGTGACGCTCCGCATGAGCATGGCGGTGTCCGCGACCTGCCCCACCGCGTCCTTCCACGACACGGCGCGCGCCTCCGCGCCGGCCGCCTTCAGCCCGGCGTTCAGGTCCTCGAGTGCCTCATTGATGCGGTTGACGTTCTTCAGCTTTATGAAGACCATGTTGTACGAGCCGGCATCCACATCGAGCTTCTTCTGCACGATCTTCCTGCCGATGAGTCCGGTGATGTCGTAGCGCCTGCCGGCGGGCTCGGCCTTCTGCACCACCGTGTCGCCGAACAGGTCGTCCAGGTTTTCGGTTTCAAGGATCTTCTTCTTTTCGGCGGGAACCACGACCTGGGCGTCTTCCGCGGTAACGTACTGGAACGCCTCGCGGAACGATTCTATGTCCATGATGTTGAAATGCTTCCAGTATTCATCGAGGTACGCATACCTGATAATGCCTTTTACTTCAACAAGGAGGTCGCGGGAGGTGTTTTCCATGCTTCCGCCCATCAGCACGATGTTCTCCCGCACGTCCAGCCTGTCCCGGTACTTCAGGCTCTCCGGGGGCAGGTTCTTCTCGTTCACCCCGGCGCCCCGGGGCACCAGCCAGAAACCCTGCTGGTCGTATATGCGCGTCCTGTTCCCCGTTGAAACGAGGACGCCGCGCTCGTCGTTTTTCAGAAACCCGCCCTCCACAAGCTGCACGTTGTTCATGAACATCTTCTGGTAGTCCTCGAACTTGACCCCGAGCGCCAGGGCATACCCCGCGTCGCCTTTCTCGTTCAGGACCAGCGTAAGCCCCTTGGCCGCGGGCATGAACTGCGCGATATAGTCCCGGCCCTCGAGCACCTTCTTGACTATCTCGTATCCGCCGATGACCTCGACGTCCTTTCCCATGGGGGTGAATATCACGTTGTCAACCAGCTGGTTTTTTGAAATGACGACGATCTGGCCGGTGAACCGGTTCATTATGTTTTCCCTGAGGCCCTTGTCCATGCCGGAGATGACCCCGTTGCCGATCGTCATGATAAGCGCGCCCAGGAAAAGGATGATCCCGATCACGAAGCTTTTGCCCCGGTGCCGCTGTATGTTGCGCCACGCGATTTTGGAAATGAGGCCCATCTAGCGTCTCCCTTTAGGCCGGCGGCCGCCCTTGCCGACTTTTCCTTTCGCCCAGTCCTCCTGCCGTCCCGCGCGCCGCCTGCCCGGCGCCGACCCCGCTTTTTCCACGATCAGGCCGTCCCTGATCTTGATGACACCGCTCGCGTACTGCAGCACGTCCGGATCGTGCGTGGAAAAAACGAACGTGACGTTCTCGGTTTCGTTGAGGCGCTTCATCAGCCTCAGGATAGTGGCACCGGTTTCAGAGTCGAGGTTGGCCGTGGGCTCGTCCGCCAGCACGATCTGCGGGTTCGTGACCAGGGCGCGCGCTATGGCGACGCGCTGGCGCTGTCCGCCGGAGAGCTCGGCCGGGCGGTGGTCCATGAAATCCTGCAGGCCCACGTCCTCGATGCACCGCTCGGCCCGCGCGCGGATGTCCTCTTTTGACCATTTTTTGTCCTTCATCAGCAAAAGGGGAAACTCCACGTTCTCGAGAAGATTCAGCACCGGTATGAGGTTGAAGGTCTGGAAGATAAAGCCCACCTTGAAGAGCCGTATGTTGGTAAGCCCCTTGTCGTCAAGGGACGTGATGTCCTCTTCGGCGATCCTGACGCTCCCCCCGGTCGGCGTGTCGATGCAGCCGATGATGTTCAGCAGGGTGGTTTTCCCGCTGCCGGACGGGCCGACGATCGAGACAAACTCGCCCTCTTTCACGTAGAGATCGACCCCGCGCAGGGCATGGACGACCGTCTCGCCGAGCGGGTAATCTTTCCTGATGTTTGTCATTTCAATGATGTTCATAGGCCACCTGCCAGGATTAGAGGGAGGATGCGTCCCCTCGCGGCCGCCGGAGCGCGGGCGCGATAAAGGCGATTATGCTGGTGGAAATAAAGCCGGATGTCAATAAAAAAACTATTCCCGGTAGTTCATCAGGAATTGTTTTTTAATTGCGGGCAGGCGGCATGGGCGTTTAAAAAAATTTTTGGTTATTATTATTTGACTCCGGCCGCGTGTTTGTGTATTTTTTAGTAATTTAGATCATTCTTAATTTTATGGAGGAATAACATGAAACGCTTTACGTTACCGGATCTACCCTATGCATACGATGCTCTTGAGCCATATATAGACGCGCGAACCATGGAAATCCACCACCAGAGGCACCACGGCACGTACGTGGAGAGGCTGAACACCGCGCTGGAAAAGTACCCCCACCTGTACGATGAGACGCTGGAAAGACTGCTCTCGGACCTTTCGCGCCTGCCTGAAGACATCAGGGACGCGGTACGGAACCACGGGGGCGGGCACCACAACCACTCCCTCTTCTGGAAAGTGCTCGGCCGCGGCGAAGGTGAAAATCCCGGCGGCGAAGTATGGGAGGCGCTGATCAAGGCCTTCGGCTCCGTGGAAAATTTCAAGGCCGAATTTTCGAAAGCGGCAACGAACCGGTTCGGGTCAGGGTGGGCCTGGCTATCGATGAATCCCCGCGGCGAGCTGGTCGTCCACTCGACCGCGAACCAGGACAGCCCCCTGATGGAGGGCCTCATTCCGGTCCTGGGCCTGGACGTGTGGGAGCACGCCTATTACCTGAATTACCAGAACCGGCGGCCCGACTACATCAAAGCGTTCTGGAGCGTGGTCAACTGGAAGCAGGTTGGCGAGAACTTCAGAAGCGCGCGGGATGAGGTCAGGCGCGGCGCAGCCGTGCGGAAGGCCTCGTAGACAGCGAAAGGCGGGGAGGAGCGGACGGCCGTTTCACCCGTCCGCGCTCTTCCGGAATTATTCTCATTTCTTGAAGCAAGACAGGCTGTTGTTTATCAGCCGGTGCATATTAGTTCATCGATTTACATCTGTAGAGCGATTGCGATACGCTTCCCGCCGCTTCAGAGGTTATTGTATGATCCTTCCCTGCTTACAGGTATCTCCGCACCCTGCTTTTGTATTCAATATAGGCCGCCCCGAACCGCTCCAGCAGGAACTTCTCCTCGCCGCGTATGATGAAATGATAAATCACGATGCTGTATATGCCGGCGATGTCCACAAACGGGTTCGAGGTGTAGAGCATGGAGGATAGGGTGAAACAATTGAAGCCGACGTACATCGGGTTCCTGCTGAACTTGTAAATACCGCCTGTTTTAAGGACCGTGTCCTCGCCCGGCAGCCCCAGCCGGGTTGACTTACCCAGGTTGATCGAGCTCAGGACAACAAACGCAATCCCCGCAACGAAAGCCGCGTACGCTCCATACCTCGGAAACGGGCAGGAATACATGGATATGTTGATTACGTTTAAAAGGGACAGGACGAGCAATATCCAGGTCGCGTACCCGGCGATCTTGCCGGTGTAAAAGAAGAAGGGATTGATGGTTGTCTTGCCTATTATATTCATACCAGCGCCGCCAGGTTGCTGAAATCGTTTTCTATCCCGAGCAGGTCCAGGTACAGGGAGACCATTCCCCGGTGATGGGTCTGGTGATTGAAGACATGCATGATAAGGCCGCCGACGTTGCGGTTTTGCTCCTCCCCCTTCCAGTTCCTGTAGTGCAGGGATGTACCCAGGTCATCACCGGTGATCTCATCCGCGAACGAGACAATGATCGAGTCGAGCCCGGAGCGCATCATCATATATTCAGCAATGCCGGCAAACGGCGCGCTATCCCGGGTAAACTCTTTTTTAATGGCGGGATGCTTCAGGCTTTCGAAAGGCCTCAGGGTGCCAAACCGCTTCATCCAGGCCATGTCGCTGATGTAAATATGGGAGCAGAGCAGCCTGATGCTTTTAAAGTAACCGCCCAGGTCCTTTTCCCACCCGGCCGGAGTCAAACCGGAAATAATCGCATTCATTTCACTATTAACGTGCGCGTTATATCGGGCCAGCAGTTTTACCGTATCGGTTGTCATGGAGACCTCCTGTGTGATATAAAAAAGATGATAGCCGGGCTCGTTTTGCCATGATGCTGATACGAACAAAAAGCCGGCGCGCCGTCAACGCATTGCGCGAACATGCGAACGCGCGATTAATGTATCAGCCCCAGCGCGACGGCGACGAAGACCGGGCCGTTATACAGGCCATGGATGAATACCCCCGCGAGGGTGTTGTTCGTTTTATAATAAACATACGGGACAATGACGATGATCGGCACGAGAATGATCAGCAACTCGAAACCGAACGGCAGGTGAAACATGAGCCACAACAGGGAGCAGAGCGGCCAGTACCCGCCCGGGAGCCGCGCCTGGATATAACCGCGCCACAGGAGCTCTTCACCGGCAATGTTAAAGAAGAACATGGGCAGCCAGACCAGTAGTAACAGCGCGTCCTTTCCATGAAACGGGCTTATCTCCATGAACCACGGGGTGGTCGAGATGGGCCTGAATCCGCAATATGCGCTCAGGGCGTACGACGCGCCGAACACCAGGCCGGTCGAAACGAAGCAGGCCAGCAGTCCAGCGATGGCCCAGGCCCACTCTTTTTTCGAGAGCAACCTGACGTTTAAAGAATCCAGTATCTCCCGGAGGCTTTTACCGCCCTCCCGCGCGGACATTAGTACCGCAACAAGAAAGATCGGCATAAAAAGAAAATATCCCGTGATAAACCAGTAGAGCGCCGGGTTTAGCGTATAATTCGACTGTAACCAGGGCACCAGGGTGAACAGAAGCAGGTAGAAATACAGCGTGAAGACAAAAAAGACCAGGGCCGCTTTAACGGGAGAGATGTTTGCTTTCATAACGGATCATGCCTTTACGATAAATACAACATTCCCGGTCTTCCGGCCCGATTCGACATACCGGGCCGCCTCGACCGCCTGTTCAAGAGTGTACGTCCTGTCAATGACCGCTTTGTACTTCCCTGTCTCGATCAGCGTTTTAAAGAAAAGGATATCTTCTTTACTGTCCTTCGGCACCGGAAAGCCGACCTTCCTGCCGCGGAAGATCGGGGTCAGGAGCGCCAGGAACAGGTTCTGGGCCAGGAACCCGAACTCGGTCGAGAAATAGGTACCGCCCGGCTTCAGCAGCCGCCTGCACCTGAAGAACGAGCTCTTGCCCACAGCATCGATCACGGCATCGTACGTATTATCGTCCCGGGTAAAATCGTCTTTCGTGTAATCGATCACCCGGTCCGCGCCCAGGGACGTCAGCAGGTCCAGGTTCTTCGTGTCGCAGACGGCCGTGACCCTCGCGCCGTGGTATTTCGCAAGCTGCACGCACGCGGACCCGATGGACCCGGATGCGCCGTTTACCAGGACGTCCCGGGGCGCGCTGAAATCGATTTCCTCCACGTAGTTCTTCGCGAGCATCAGGCCGTCGCACACGGCAGCGGCCTCTTCGAAGGAGGCGTTCGCGGGCATCGCCGCGACCGGGCCCTTCTCCGGCACGCACAGGTATTCCGCGTGCGCGCCGAAATTCACGGTGCTCAGCCCGAACACCCGGTCCCCTTTTTTAAATGTAGACACGTCCTTTCCGGCCGCCTCGACCACGCCCGCGAACTCGTTCCCCATTATCTGCTTGCGGGGCCTGAAGAGCCCGTTGAAGAAACGGATGATGAAATATTCCGGGGCGCGAAACCCGCAGTCGGTCCGGTTCATCGTGGCCGCGTGAATCTCCACCAGGACCTCGTTGTCCCCCGGAACAGGTTTCCGGACCTCCGCCAGGCGCAGGACTTCCGGCGGGCCGTATGATTCATATCTGATCGCTTTCATATGCATTCATCCCCTTTACACGGCAATTCGCATACTGCCTCGGCCGGATCGATCTCTCTGATTTTGCCGTTGCCCGTATCCACGCCCCATGCCCTCTTCACGATGACCTCGTAATTTTCCCCGACGTCGCCCAGCGCGATAATGCCGGTCTTTTTGAGGCCCTTTGCCCTGCATTCCATGCCATAAAATATTCTATCGCCATCCCCCGCATTGACAACCAGTTTGTCAGCGACAAGAAAGCAGGCATACTTGCCTTTATATCCTACCGCAATCTCGGTTAACAGGAGCGACGTAGCCCCGCCCCGGTACCTGCTCACATAAATATTTTCCGATTCAGGAATTATACCGCCGCCCAGGTCTTCCATTCCCCCGGGGATTTTACAGGCGCCATAATAGAGAGAACCGATCAGGCCGGGAGTGAAGTTACATACGCACCCATCTTCCTTGATCAAATACCCGCCGAAAACCCAGCCATGCCTGCCGTTAAATTCAACCTTATACCAATTCGCAGGTCTTGCATCGATGGTGGCCCTGTTCCCCATTTCCAGCAGCGTGACTTTTGATCCGACGGGGATCAGCAGGAGCTTCGGGGACGCCAGCGACTGGTCCGCCCTCATGTACAGGCCGCTCGTGGAGACGACATACGCATCGCCAATCGATTTTTTACATGAAACGCAGATGAGCAACGTGACAAGGATTGCGGCCAGAATGATCGATTGTTTCATCAGATGCCTCCCGATAAAAAAACTGCCTTAATCTTTCCTTGCGTTCCGGGCCTCTTCCCCGCGAATGACATGAACCGCCTATCCCGCCCGCTGCCGTGCCGCGTCGATCCGCTCCAGCAGCGCCTCGATCCGCGTGAACGCGCCCTCCTCGCTGTAGGTGCGCACGTCCGCGTGGTCCACGTCGATCATGACCACGGGTATGCCGAGGTCCCGCGACACGGTCCTCAGGCAGTCCATTTGCATGATGGAGTAGACCTTGCAACTCCGGTTGCTGGCGAACACGAACCCGTCAATGCCGTAGTGCCGGGCCGCCCGGGTCATCGCGTTCACCCGGAGGTTCAGGCCGTACGGGCACACGGAAAAGTTCTGCGCCCGGGCCAGCGCCTCCAGCGGATCGCCCCCGTCATAGGACTGGAGGAGCTCGTACGACCCCTCGTGGCTGCCCACGCAGGAGGTGTAGCTTGCCGCCACGATGTTCGCGTCAAGGCCCGCGAGCCGCGCGGACATTTTCCTGAGCTGGTGCCAGGGCGCGATGCTGTCCCAGAAGAGCCGGTACCGCTCGCCGGGCACCGGGAAGAGCCCGCTCCTCATCCGCTCTTCGGTCTCGTCCGCAAGCATGGCGAAATGGCGGTCTATCCCCGGCCTGCCCCGCGAGGTCAGGAGCGGCGCCATCTGCACGAACGAATCGAAGGCCGTGATGCCCGACGGCCGCGCGGCCGCGCAGTCGATGAACCGCTTGTAGTGGCGCGTGGCCTCGCGCGTCGTGCGGAGCGCCTCCCGCACGCGGTCGAGGTCAAACGTCTGCCCGGACAGCTGTTCAACTGTTTTGATCAGGTCGCGGTACTGGGCCGTGATATAGGCCCGGTCCCGGTCCTTCTGCCCCTCGTAGCAGAAGGGCACGTCTATCAGGAAGTGGGGGACGCCCCATTCCCGGTGGTACACGTCGAACCACTTGGCCAGGAGCGAGCAGTTGTTGTTGTTCGAGACGAGCAGGTGCGGGCGCGGCAGCCCGAACGTGGGCGAGTCCTTGCCCCCGCTCAGGGCGGTGCCGAGGTCGATCCGCGCGTACGAGCAGATGTCCATGGAATAGCCGGCCGCTTCCGCCTTTTCGCACTGGAGCATGCCCACGCCCTTGGCCGCGCTCAGGGCCGCGTGGCTCTCGGGCACGGCGAACACGACGTTCTTGAACCCGCTGAAAATCTCCGCGGGCACGATGATCGCGATCCACACGACGAAGGCCCCCTCGCCCGCGCGCCGGTGCAGGGCCGTGTACTCTTCGGTCATGAGCTGCGTCAGACGTTTGCCCGACTCGGTCTTCCGGAATTTCTGTTCAGCCTGTTTTACTTCCGCCATGGCGTGCTTCACCCGTTCCCGTTGTTAGTGGTCCAAAAGCTCGGCAAAGGCCTCGACCCGCGTCCGTAACGACGCGGCGCCGTCCCGGTCGCCGGCCGCGATCTCGATCTCCATGTGCGCGATCTTTTTTTCATCGAGAATTTTACGCATATACGGCAGCTCCAGGTACTCGTACTCGCAGAACTTCTCGCCCACGAAGAGCACCCCGCGCGCGTCCCGCTCCGCGGCACGGGCGCACAGTTCGTCGATCCGCCGGTCCGCGGTGTACAGGAGCGTGGTGCAGGCGCGGCGGGCGCGGTACGCCCCGCAATAGAACGCGGCAGGGTCGCCGGTTAGGGCCGCCTCGTGCCCGTAGGAGCGGGACTGGGACGCCACGTCGTTTCCCGCCACGCGCATGCCGGCCCCCTCGATCGCGTCGATCAGGCCGTCGGGCGGAGGAAGGATGCCGGTTACGATGATCCGCCTTGCGTTCGGGACGGCCGGCGACGCTTCCGCCCGCTCCACCGCCGAAGAGAGCTCGCGCGCGTGGTCCTCGACCGCGCAGAAATGGCCGTTACGGATCACGCGCGAGAATTCCCGGTACGACACGCGCCCTTCCGCTGTCAGCAGCTCGAGCCTGCGGGCAAGCGCCCGCGCCTCGTTGTACAACCGCGCGCTTTCGCGGAACCTCTCCGGCGAAAACTCCACGCCGAACGCCTCTTCCAGGCCGCGCACCAGGTCATTCACCCGCGCCGCGAGGTAGTCGTTCGCGTCGGCGCGGTCCGCGGGGACCATGGGGAGGTGCATCCGGAGGAGCGGCAGGCTCCTCCCCTTTTCCGAAAGGCCGCTCTGGAGTATCTCGGGCATGTTGCGGAGCGTGTCGCAGGCGTTGTACATGAGGATGCCGTCGAGGCGCGCGCCGTCTTCGGAGAGGATGAATTCGGCAAGCCGGCGCGCGACGGAGCAGGCAAAGGCCTGGAGATGGCGGTCGCTCTCGCCGAGCGAGGGCGCCGCTTCCTTAATGTCCCAGAGCACGAGCGGGACCAGGCCTAAGGAGTGCACCAGCTCGACGGGCGGATACAGGGGAAAGCACCCTACCGCCCTGGAGCCGCTCTTCTTTATTCGCCGGATATTTTCAAAAAGTTCGCCCATTGATTATCGCTTTTTATCTGCAGCCTGGCCCGGGAGAGTCACCCCACGCGGGGCATTCCATCCTGTTATCAGGACGCCTGCAGCCCCGAAAGAGAATGAATTTTATCCAGTTCTTTCGACAATTTACTTTTTTCCTCTTCGAGATCAAAGTCGTTCTGCAGGCCCAGCCAGAATTCGGGAGAATTCCCGAAAAACCTGCTGAAACGCAGGGCGGTATCCGCCGTGATCCTTCTTTTCTTTTTTATTATCTCGGAGATCCTGGTCTGCGGAATATTGGTTTCCTTGGCAAGCCGATACGCGGTAATCCCCAACGGCGCGAGGAATTCCTCGTTAAGTATTTCTCCCGGATGTATATTGGGTAAACGTTTCATGTTCGTGCCTCAACAATTAATGATAATCAACTATTTCAACGTTATAAGCATTTCCTTCGTTCCACTTAAAACATATTCTCCACTGATCGTTTATTCGTATGCTGAATTGTCCTTTCCTGCCGCCTTTCAGGGATTCAAGCTTATTGGCAGGCGGAATTCTCAAATCAGCCAGGGATATTGAATTATTGATTATTCTCAATTTCATCCTTGCTTTTCTCTGGATATCAGGAGGCAGTTTTGTTGATACTTCACCAATCCAGATTTTTTCAGTTTCTTTCGAATGAAACGATTTGATCATGTATTAATAATACCGAATTGCGTTAGTAACGTCAAGCAGAATTACCGGTCATTCACACGTAATTAATTAATCCGGAACCATCCAGATCCACGGTCCGTTCTTATAACGACGCGAGTTTCATGCTCAGTTCCCAGAGATTGTCCCGCAGCGCCGGGTCCATCGCGTTGGGCGCGTAGGGCTTCTGCTCGCACAGCTCGAAATACCTCCCGTTTATACCCTCGACCTCCGGGCTCGTCGCGAGCCAGACGGGCGGCTTTGCGCCCGACTCGGGCGTGTCAAAGGACCGCTTCACGAGCCTCATGAAAGCGCCAAGCAGGCCCGGGCTGTCCCCCAGGGCGGTCTGGATGACGCCAGGGTGCAGGGCATTGACCGTTACCCCGCTGCCATTTATGATCTCCGAGAATTTCTGCGTGAAGTAGATGTTGCACAGCTTGGTGTTCATGTAGGTGGCTAACTTGCCGAAGTCTTCCCCGTACGGCGTTTTCTCGATATCGACCTTCCCTTTTACATAGAGCCCGGCATTGACGTTCACGATCCGCGCGGGAGCGTTCTTCTTCAATTGCCCGAGCAGCAGGGTGCTCAGGATGAGCGGGGCCATGTGGTTCACCATGAACGCCATCTCAAGGCCGTCCGGGTTTATCTCCAGCCTGGTGGGCCAGATGCCGGCGTTGTTGATGAGCACGGAAACCCCCGGGAACTTTTTCCTGATCGTTTCGGCAACTTCTTTCACGGACCGTATGGCCCCCAGGTCGCCGGTAACCAGGTCGACCGCGGGATTGCCGGACGCGCCCCTGATCTCTTCCAGCGCGGCCCTTCCCTTTTCAGGGTTGCGGCTGACAATAATGACATGGTGCTTCCGCTTCGCCAGATCGAGGGCGATCGCCTTTCCTATTCCCGCGTTCCCGCCGGTTACAACGATTGATTTTACTGCCATGGCGTTGAGCCTCCGTATGAGTTATGCAAGAGCGGGCCAAAACCCGCCCCGCCTGATGCATGCTGCTACGTCGGGTTAAAACCTGCACTGCCAGAAGCATGCAATTGCGTCGGGTTAAAACCCGACGTTAACAGAATTATTGAACATCCGTGACAGGGTCGGGTTAAAACCCAACCCTGTATGTCACTTCAAGTTGCTCCTGATAAACGCCTCGAACATGTCCGCCTCCTGCTCGCTGTCCCAGGCAGGGGTATTGGCCGGATATTTTTCGGAAAGCGTGTATGCGGGCACCAGGTATTTCAGCGATTCAGCTTTTCGGTTTTTGTAGTACAGCTTCTTGCCGATGACCCAGAGGTAGCGGATCTTTTCCTCGTCATTTTTATTGAGCTCCAGCCCGGCCTTCAGCACCCTGAGGGAAAGCTCGTAATTGTTGATCTTCGTATAGTACGGCTCGTCCAGGAAAATGCCGATCCAGTAATACTTGTCGTCATTGTCAAGGTACCGGAAGAGGAGCTGCTCGAACGATTTGTTGGAGCGGTTCTCGAAATATATCTTTTCGAAAATCTTCGCTTCATCAATGCTATTAAACGCCCACCCATGTTCCGAAAGTTGCGCATCGAGCGGCCTGAACATATCAAGAGGGGGCACCGGTTTCAATGACAGGGCGGGCATCGCGAGGGCCAGCAATACAGGTAGAGCAAAATATTTCATGACAGAATCCATTAATTGACGCATGTTACTGCGACATGTCTGCCAGGCCGATCACGTTACCCTCGCAATCGGCGATCCTGGCATAGGAGCCGTTGGGGATGCGCTGTTTGGGCGTGACCACCCTGCCGCCGGCAGCCAGGACCTTCTTGATAGTCTCGTCTATAGATGCGACCCCGATAACTATCATGGGCTGGCTTGCCTCCCTGTTCCGGAGAAACATGCCGCCGTTGATCGCGCCTTTTTCCGTAACCATGTGGTCCTCATCGGTTTCGGCCGCGTACACCAGGGTGTAGTCCGCTTCGGGCACGTCCAGGAGCCTCCATCCGAAAATTTCACCGTAAAACCGCGCGGCGCGCTCCTTTGAGTCATACGGTATCTCGAAATGCACGACTTTATCCATGGGGAACCTCCTTGATGCAATGTTAATGGCTTATGAGGCTGTACTCGCCTGTATTGACGTGCCGGCTCGTGACGAAGGAAACAGTAACCGTCCATAATGCGAATGTCAATAATTAATCGGAAAGCCCCCTTCCCCTCCGTTTCAGCTCCTGTCCGGAGCCCAACCCGCGCCGAAACCGGCCCATGCATATAATTTTTTGTAAAATAACCCCGTACCCTTGACCTGCCCCCAAAAGGTGTACCACTGATTGAGGGAAAATCTCTTGCAAAAATCAAGCAAATAATGCAGGAGATTATGTATGAGAAAGAAACGATTTACCGAAGAGCAGATCCACGAG
>Ga0116149_1001376_pt1 | contig 29433 bp, 25 predicted proteins | sample AD_UKC057_MetaG_FD_89787 | JGI IMG/M metagenome (GOLD analysis project Ga0116149, IMG submission 89787) | Active sludge microbial communities of municipal wastewater-treating anaerobic digesters from USA - AD_UKC057_MetaG | ecosystem: Engineered > Bioreactor > Anaerobic > Digestate | place: USA...
AAGGAGACCTTATGCGCGTTTCTACCAAAGGGCAGGTCACGATACCGTTGCCGGTGCGAGAAAAAACAGGCGTTGTTCCCGGCAGTGAAGTAGAATTTCATGTTGAAGGAAATCGTATCTACATTGTGAAAACGATGTCAGAGGGGCGTGGGGAAGCCTTGATTAAAAGAATGGCTGGTAAGGGAACGGTACAGATGTCCACAGACGAGATTTTGCGTCATACCCGGGGACAGTAATTATGCCGGTCATGCTGGATTCCTGCGTTTACCTGGATATTTTTACCCGTGATAAACATTGGTATGCATGGTCCTCGGAAGCCTTGTCCAGTGCAGCCAATAAAGGAACTATCGTGATCAACCCTATTATTTATGCTGAGATTTCCATACGCTTTGAACGCATCGAGGAATTGGAACAAGTTCTCCCGCCGGATGTCTTTGACTATCGGCCGATCTCGCGGGAAGTGGCATTTCTTGCCGGAAAGATTTTCTTAAAGTACCGTGCCCGGGGGGGCGCCAAAATTTTTCCCCTGCCCGATTTTTTCATAGGCGCCCATGCAGCGATTGAAAACCTGCTCCTGATAACGCGTGATGCGAAACGGTTTAAAACATACTTTCCCTGCCTGAATATCTTGAGCCCTTAAAGGAACACCTCTATCGCAGGTCCAGCGCGGCATGCCATTATGGTTTACAGACCCGCCGGGAGTTCATGGGGGCGCCAATTAACACGTTGGACTAAACGCTAATCCGACTGGTTCCCACAACCCCGCAATATTGGGTAACATCAGAACCCAAAAGGGCTCCAGTAGGCGTACCTTCCTTGGTGCGCCAGAAATACTACCTGCGGTGCTCGTGGCAAGAGGGCGCACCAATGAAAGTACGCCTACTGGAGCGATCATCCACGGCGATAGCCGTTTAGTCCAACTTTAGGATTCATGTATGCACTTGTAGGTGTTCGTAAAGAAATTCCGGGGCAATGTCGGCGCCGTTGGGCCAATAAAGCGTTTTAAATTCCGGATGAACGCCGACCTGTCGAAACAGTTCCGGGTCACGCAAAGGCTCGAATAGTTCTCCATAAAGATCATCGCTTAAGTCCAAATAACCTTCCGTACCGTCGGCAAACTGCAGATGTAGCGTAAATACGCCTTCGTACGCAATATGTACCACTTTTGGAATCATAACATTACTCCAGTGGCGCAATCTTTTGCGCCGCCTTGCCTGCCGCCACGCGTTCCCAGTTATCCAGCAGTTCCTGTTGATGCATGTCTGCCCATTCAAGCACTAACCGAAGCGCCCGTTTAGGGAAATCGCCGTGGACCACCCCCGTGAGAATATCAATGGTACTCTGATATTCTCCGCAGACGGCGTAAAAATGCGGCGGAGGATGTTCACGCGGGGAAATGCCAATTACGATTCCCAGGAATCTGCTTATTTCCGGCATGTAGATTCAAGAACTTCGTAGAGAGCATTGTTCTCTAAGAGGATGTATGGAAAGTCGAGATTGCTTCACGCTGTTCGCAATGACGGCCACACGAATACAACGTCATTGCGAGCAAACCACCCCGATGCATCGGGGTTCATTTTCAAAGAAACATGGTCATGATTTTCGGGTACCAGAACGATACGATCGCGTATCAGTCGAATGTTATTCATCGTCATTGCGAGCGAACCACCCCGACGCGTCGGCGTTTATTTTTAAAGAAACATGGTCATGATTTTGGAGTATGAGCGGAATACGATTGCTTATCAGCCGACTGTTATTCATCGTCATTGCGAGGTACGAAGCAATCTGGTTTACACCAAGTCCGTTTAGCGATGAGATTGCTTCGTTCCTCGCAATGACGAGGTAAAGATTTTTTTATATCTCAATTATTTATATGTTACAGGATGCGTTTCTTAGGAGTGAAACGAAGTACTCTTAATAAGTTACGCTTATTGCCCGAAACATCAAAAAGACTTTCCGTACACACTCTAACACGATTTACCTTGATGTTATTTTTACGCTGCACATCTCCGTTTCCAGTATGTCACAACCAGGTTATTATGGCATTATCGGCGTCAGGGTTTTCAGAAGATAGTATGGGTGGAAGTACTCTGATATACTGTGGGGACGTACAAAATCGCAGTCAAGTTAAACAGGAGCACACTACTATGGCCAATGGACGTGGCGATTCCCCGGATATTTCAAATCAATTCCGGGAATTAATGAACCAAATAAACTGGAAGAAACAAGGCCCCAGGCGTATCGGCCTGCCTGTTTCCATCATCGCCGTCATTCTACTGGTAGTGATTGCAGGGTATACCGGTATTTACACGGTGGAACCGGACGGGGTGGCGGTGGTCAAGCGATTCGGTAAAGTGGTTGCCGTTCAGCCCCCCGGACTGCACTATAAGCTTCCGCTGGGGATTGACCGGCGGTATTTCGTTCCCACCGAGCGTGTGATGAAGGAGGAGTTTGGATTTCGTACACTGGCGCCGGGGGAACGAACGACCTATGACAAGTCGCCTATCTACCGCAACGAATCCCTGATGCTGACCGGCGACCTGAAAGTTATTGACGTCGAATGGGTCGTCCAGTATCGCATTGACAATGCCGACCAATATCTGCATCGGGTCCGGGACCAGGGAAAAACGATTCGGGATGTCTCGGAAGCCGTAATGCGCCGTGTCGTGGGCAATGCTCTCGGCTCGGACGTGCTTACGGAGAAACGCGTTCAGGTGGCGCAGGTGGCCCGCGAAGAGATTCAGGATATCCTGGCTGGATTCGACATGGGCGTGCGGATCTTGACCGTGGAATTGCAGGATGTGACGCCGCCGGAACCCGTGAAGCCCGCCTTTAATGAAGTCAATGAAGCGGAACAGGAACGGGAACGGTTGATTAATGAAGCGGAAAAGCAGCGTAACCAGGTGATACCCCGCGCGCAGGGCGAGGCGAAGCAGATGCTGGAGGAAGCGGAGGCTTACCGCGCCACACGCGTTAACCGGGCCCGGGGAGAAGCGGAACGGTTCAAATCCATCGTTAAAGAATATAAAAATGCGCCCGAGGTCACGCGGAGAAGGTTGTACCTGGAGATGATTGACGAGGTGCTTCCCGCGCTTGGCAGGATTTATGTCGTGGAGGAGGGCATGGCGCAACCGCTGGCGCTGCTGAACCTGGATGAAAACACGCCGTTGCCGAATGCCTCCGGCGAGGAGGGTGAATCATGAACGACCGGGAAATGATCCCCAAAAACAATGGCGCCGTGCCGGCCTATGTCGCGGCGGGTGTTTTGGTTATGCTTGTCCTCGCCGCCATCCTGCTGGTCAGCGGCGTTTACTCGCTGGATGAGGCGGAACAGGCCATCGTGGTGCAGTTCGGGCGTCCTGTCGGCGGCCCTGTTATCACCCCCGGGCTTCATTTTAAAATGCCCTTCATCCAGGAAGTGCGCCGTTTCGATAAACGGCTGCTCTCCTGGGACGGTGATCCCGAGCAGATTCCCACGCGGGGGGAGCAATTCATCTCCGTGGACACCACCGCGCGGTGGCGTATTGCGGACCCGCTGACCTTTTTGCAGCGCGTTCGTGATGAGCAGGGCGCCATCAACCGGTTGAACGATGTGCTGGATTCCGTCTTGCGCGACCACATTTCCGCAACGGACCTGACCGAGATTGTCCGGTCCCATGACTGGGCGGTTACGGAGGCGGACCTGAAACGGGCCCTGGCCGCTGAAGACGAGGAGGACGAACTGCTTAAAAAGGTGCGTGTCGGCCGCGAACAATTGGTTGCCGCCGTGCTTGCCTCCGCTCAGGCGCAAATGTCTGAATACGGCATCGAACTCGAGGATATCCGCATCAAGCGTATTGATTATGTGCAGGAGGTGCAGCAGCGCGTTTTCGACAGGATGATTGCGGAACGCCAGCGTATTGCCGAGGAATTCCGGTCGGAAGGCGGCGGCCGGGCCGCGGAGATTCAAGGCGAGACGGATCGTGAACTGGCCGAAATCATCTCGGAAGCGAAGCGTACGGCCGAAATTACCAAGGGCGAAGCCGATGCGGAAGCTACCCGGATTTACAGCGAAGCCTTTGGGGCAGACCCCGAGTTCTATACCTTCTTCCGCACCCTGGAAAGTTATGCCGAGTCCCTGGGTGAAACGGCTACACTGATGATACGTTCTGATTCCGAGTATTTCCGGTTCCTGTCCGATGCCGGTTTGTCCGGGGCAAATACTCCGGAGTTGCCCGTTCAACCCGAAGTCCCGTCTGGCCCGGAAATCTCCGGGAGTATGGGAGACCCTCTGCCCCAATAAATCGGTAGGTAATTAAAACAGCCTTGACTTTCACTCACCAGGATCGCCAAATTTAGCAAGCGCTATCCAACAAGCCTTGGAATCGTTATGGGAGACGCTTATGAAACACGTTTATGCTTTTGTATGTTTATTGGCCCTGTTTGTTATTTCCTTTTCTGAAAAGGCGCAGGCAGGGGAAATTGCAGCCGACCTTTCCTCCGAAAAGAACTGGGTTATGCCCGATGGCAATGCCCACATCGAAAACGGTGAACTCGTGCTGGACGGGAGGAATTCCAGTCCACAAGCGTTCTACACGCCTTTTGAATGGGGCGACGTTTCCCTGAAAGCGTCGTTTCTCGTGGAACCCATGGAAACCGGTGTTCTGGCCTGCGGCTTTATCGTGCGCGCGCAAAACGGGCGCAACTACTACTATGTACACTACGACCGCGGCCAGGCCATTCTGTGCCGATCGGATACGGACAATGACTGGATTGAAATCAAGCGCAAGAGCGGTCTCGATAAACCCGCCGGCACCTGGCACCAGGGCGAAGTACAGTGCCGGGGAAATATGCTGCGTGTATTGCTGAACGGCGAACTACTATATGAGGCGGAGGATCCGGTTCTGGCCGCAGGCCGTATCGGTTTCTATGCGGGGCAAGGCCTTGTACACGTAAAAGACATTGTCATTTCCGGGGAGGCAACAACCGCCGCGACACCATTCACCGTTCCCCCGCGGCAGTTTGTTCACGTGTGTACCGATGCGGGAGCCGGTGCCTATGAAGCCTTCCCGGATGTCTGCCGGCTTCAGGATGGCCGCCTTATGTGCGTGTTCTACGCGGGCTATGGCCACGTCGCCATGCCCAATGAACGCCTGCCCAAGGGCGGGCGTGTTTCCTACTGCCTGTCGAGCGATGAAGGGCGCACCTGGACGCCCGCGCAAACCGTGTATGACGGCCCCGATGATGATCGTGATCCTTCCATCGTCCAACTTAAGAGCGGTCGCATTCTCTGCAATTATTTTACGCTGCAAAACGCGGACGGCAAGAACCCGCCCTGGATCGGGCTGGGTACCTGGATGGTGTATTCCGATGATAATTTGGCCACGTGGTCGGAACCTCGGCAGATATGCAACGACTACTACTGCAGTTCACCCATACGCGAACTTCCCGACGGCAGGCTGATCCTGGGACTGTACGCCGAAAAGGACGGGAAAGGATGGGGGGCTGCAGCAATCTCGGAAAATCAAGGGGACAGTTGGAGCGATGTTATTGATATTGATAACGGCGGCATGCGTTTGGACGCGGAGACCGATATCATCCAATTGAAGGACGGATCGTTGTATGCCGCGCAGCGCGGACGGGACGAGACGATGGGCTGGTCCCTATCTAACGATGGCGGCAGGACGTGGAGCATCTCCAAGCCCATGGGATTCCCGGGGCACTGTCCCTATCTGCACCGTTCACCGGAAGGAATCATCCTTATGGCGCACCGGCTGCCGGATACCAGCCTTCATTACAGCACCGATGAATGCAAGACCTGGAGCGACAATATCCTTGTGGATCATGTTGGCGGCGCCTATCCGTCCATGGTGACGCTGAACGACGGGTCCATCCTTATCGTCTATTATGAGGAAGGCGCCGGTTCGAGTATACGCGCCAAGTGTTTCCGGGCAACTTCGAACGGGATAGAATGGATTCTGATGGAATAACGCATCGGGCTGTGTCCTGTACCAGCCACTTCCAGGGAAAGCACATGAAACGATTACTTAAGATCGCGGCAAAAATTGTTGGCATCGTCGTTGTTGCAGGGCTCCTGCTCACCGGTTTTACCTATTTCCAGGGAATACAATACACGCTGGCGCTGCTGACCGGTTCCTTGCGGAATCCCTATTTCGACGATAGCCAGTACCCCGCGTCACAGAACTGCCACGGCGCATCCCCGTGTTCGAGCGGGGTAATTCGCGTCCTCACCTACAATGTCCTATGTCGTGTTTGTGTAAAAGAGGACTACGATCCTTGGGATACCCGTGTTGAACATCTGAGAGGCCTGGTAGAACACTACGCCCCTGATCTCATCGGCTCCCAGGAACTGGGCGGCTGGCAGGACATACAGGAGTATCTGCCGGAGGGGGACGTTTACGGCATCGTCACCTTTTGTTTCGGCCCCTGGACCTACGCCGATTCGGCCTTGTTTTATCGGAAGTCCCGGTACGAAGTGTTGGATTCGGGGCAGTTCTGGCTGAGTCCAAACCCTAAATTGCCCTTTGGTTTCGGCTGGCTGAAATTGAGCGCCCCCCGATACCTGACTTGGGTATGCCTGCGGGACCGCGACACGGGGTTCACATTTTTGTTTCTGAATTCCCATCTGGATAACAACCCGCTAAACAAAGAGAACAGCGCTCCCCTGATTTTTAAGACCTTTGGTCCTCATGCCGCACAGATGCCGATGATTTTTACTGGCGATTTCAACACCAACCCCACCACGGACCGATACGAAGTGCTGCGAAAAGGAGACGGGGAAGATGTCGTTTTTCATAACAGTGCGGACATTGCGGCCCGGCGCGTACAGCGCCTTGGAAGTACCGGGGATGGTACGGAGTTTACCGCTTTCGAACACACCATCGACCATATTTTTCTGGCCGGTCCCGCGAAAAAAGAGGTGCTTAACTGGGTGGTGAATAACAACGTGTACGGCCCCGAACAGCGTTCCCCATCCGACCATCCTGCCATTTTTGCTGAGGTGCGCTTTGAATCGCTTCCGTAACTTTCGGATTGCCCGTTGCCTTTGGATTCCGGTGGGGTGGGGCGCCGGATTTTGGCGTGTCCGGCATGGATGCCGGAGGGACGGAATTCAATTAGGGTTGGCGGGTACGGTATAATTCTTACAAACAATTGAGGTGTGCATTTCCCCAGTGGAATGTTGGCGTTGCATTTTGAGCGGAAAGTCCTCTCTGTGAGCGTCCGTCACAATCAAGTCCCCGGATGGAGAAGGTAGATGGAATTAAGTCGGCGTGAAATGAAGGATATTTTCGACAGAACAATCATTGTGCGCCGTCCAACACACGGTATCATCAAGGGATACCATGAGTTGCCGTATATTTGTGTGGGCAATGCACTTGACCAACAGGCAGGTTCCATGCGGGTAAGGGGGAAAATACAGGTTTCCCCCCAATTCGTCATCAAGCCCAAACACTATCAATCCAAGTATGGGGAGATTTTTGGCGAGGACGGCGTGGATGTCGCCCTTGCGGGGCGTATTTTCGGTTTCCTGGGATTTCCCGAAAAGCCGGTAGAATGTTCCATGGAGCAACTGGAACTTTCACACGTCCCGGAAACGCTGGATGGGCTGGTGAATGCGTCTCTTGACGAGTTGGAACGCAAGGAGGACATTAAGACGGGCGTTATCATTACCCCGGAGAGCCGGTATTACCAGATTTCGCTGGAACGGTTTATCGCGCATATTCTGGAGGATGAGTTCCTGTAGCGGGGGCATGTCCCTATGCCGTTTCAGCAGGCGCCTTTTTGAATGCATGCAGCCAGGCCAGAAATTCCCGGTTCCCCGCCGGGCCCAGAAGGGGGGAGGGCGTGACTGAAATGTTATGAAACCCCAATTCGCGCGCATGTTCCGCAAGGTTCTGGATGATCTCCTCGTGTACCGCCGCGTCTTTGACCACGCCTCCGCGCCGTACCCTTTCCTTTCCCGCCTCGAACTGGGGCTTGATTAGCACGATGCCTTCCGGAGCCGTTCCCAGCAGGGGTATCAGGGCCGGAAGCACCAGTTTAAGGGAGATAAACGAGCAGTCCGCCGTGAAGAACTCGGGAGGCGTTTCCAGTTTGTCCGGGGTAAGGGTACGTATATTACACCGATCCAGGACAACAACGCGCGCGTCCTGGCGCAGTTCCCAGGCGAGTTGACCATAGCCGACATCCACGGCATAAACCCGCCGGGCTCCCCGCTGCAGAAGACAATCGGTAAAACCGCCTGTGGATGCGCCCACGTCGATCACCGTTTTCCCGGCGACCGAAACCGGAAAGGACTCGAAGGCATGGTTCAGTTTTTCCCCGCCGCGGCTGACAAAACGGGGGCCTTCAACCAGGCGCAACGGAGTCTCCGGGTCCAGACGGGCGCCGGGCTTGTTCAGGGGGGCACCCGAAGCGTCCCGGACGCGGCTCATATAAATCAGTCCCCGGGCCTTGCTGCGCGACACGCCAAAACGCCCGGCAACAATGCTATCAAGGCGTTCTTTCTCCATGGCTCATTCACATATCATACATTGGACCCCAAAATGTCCATGTATCTCAAGTATGTTTCCATTCCTTTAAAAAGAAGAGACAGCGACTGTTTTTCATTGGGGCCGTGTATCCCGTCGTCGGGCAGGCCAAATCCCAACATGACCGAATCCACGCCCAGTTCTTCCTGCATCATGCCGACGACCGGAACACTGGCGCCTTCCCGCCGGAAAAACGGCTTTCTCCCGAAAACGGTTTCCTGCGCTTCCACTGCCGCTTGGATATACCGTGAATTCCTCTCCATAACGGCGCCCGGACCCAACGAGTGGAGGGTAAGTTTCCACCGGCATTCCCGGGGTACCGCCTGTTCAAGATAAGCGCGCACCTGTGATTCCAAAGCATTCAACTCCTGGTCGGGAACCAATCGCATGGAGAATTTGGCGCCCGCTTTGGCCGGAAGAACCGTCTTGGCGCCCTTGCCTTCGTAGCCGCCCCAGATACCGTTCACATCCAGGCAGGGACGCACCGCCAGGCGTTCTACGGAGGAATAGCCTTCCTCACCGTAAAGGCCCCGGGATGCGGATAATTTGAGGTAGTACTCGTCGTTATAAGGCCCTTCCATGAGTACGGCCCGCTCTTCGTCCGAAAGCGTCCGGACTTTGTCATAAAAGCCCGGCAGTGTCACACGGCCTTTCTTATCGTGCATGCCCGCAAGCACGCCGCATAAGACATCTATGGGATTGCGGATGATGCCGCCAAAAGAACCGCTGTGAAGATCCTGCGGGGAGCCACAGATTTCCAGTTCAAAATAGGCGAGTCCCCGAAGGGCATACACCAGGGAAGGCATACTCGCCGCATGTATGATAGAATCACAATTTAATACCGCATCGCAGTGGAGCCGGTCCCGGTGCCGGCGAATAAATTCCTGGAGCGGCGGCGAGCCCACCTCTTCATCGCCTTCGATCAGATACTTGAGGTTGACAGGCAGGCCTCCACCGGTTTTAAGCAGCGCTTCCACCGCCATCAACTGGGCGAAGATTTGGCCCTTCATATCCGAGGCGCCCCGCGCGTAAATGTAATCGCCGCGTATGGCGGGTTCAAACGGGGGGGATATCCATTCTGAAAGCGGGTCCACCGGCTGAACGTCATAATGTCCATATACCAGAACCGTAGGAGAGCCCGGAGCGTGCAGCCAATCCCCGTAAACGATGGGATTTTTCGGGGTCGGCATCAATTCCACATGCTCAAGCCCCATTACCTCCATTTGTTTTGCCAGCCAACGGGCCATGCGATGCATGTCCGGTTTGTGTTGTTGCAGCGCTGAAACACTGGGTATGGCCAGCGCTTCGCTGAATCGTTTGATATAAGACTCCCGCTGTTCCTTCATTTGCGTTATCGCAACATTTACGTCCATAGGCACCTCTATTTATCTTGTTTTTTGCCGAAGCACTGCAACTTTACCGCTCAGGGTTTTCATTCCTGATGCGGGCATAGCCTCTGCCTGGCTGCAAACGGCTGGTTAAACCGCGATGATAGGCATCGTTTGTTCATGGATGCAAAACCGCCTCTTAGGCCGATATCTTCACCTCTGTCGCATCTTGATCTCTGTTCTTGTGCGTGGTATCAATTATTTGACCAGGCCTCATGTAACCATTCTACTGCGTCCGGCTTTAATCCAATTAAACACCGAATAATAAACACCTCCACTAACTGCTGAGGGTGCGCGGGGTTCGCGCGGGAATGCAGGGCGGCCGATTTAAAGCCGACAGGCAGGAACTTTTACAGCCCATCGACCTCCATCCCCGAGACAAGCCACCCACCCTCTTCCTTGGTCAAGCGTAATTCTACTGAAACACTGCCGGCGTTACTCATTAAATCAACGGGGTAGACACTGCAGGAAGATTCTTCCAGGGTATATTGAGCCTCCTCCCTGCTTACCTCGGCGCCGTCAAGGTATCCCGCTTCGATTCCCTGACGGATAAATTCGGCAAGGGCTTCTTTGCTTTCCGCAGGGCCGGCCTTGAAGGATTCCGATATGGTGCCCAGGAATTTGTTCATATCCTGTTCGACCAGTCCGGCGCTCCATTGGTCCAGGGTCATCTGAATCCGTTCTTCATCGGATGGCCCTTTTCCTGTGGTGGCGCAGCCGCTGAAAAGAATGACTGTGGCAGAGAGGATTGCGATATAGTATGCTTGTTTCATGAGTGACTCCTTGAAGTAGTCCTTAATTGCTATAGGATAATCGGCTAACATGCGAACGGATTCCATTATAACACTACCATTCTATCAAATCCTCCCACCAAAGCTCATCTCCTGTGTTTGACCGCCCGCTCCATTTCCCGGTCCGCTTCCCGTTGTTTGATCGTATCCCGTTTATCATACAGGCGTTTGCCCCGGCACAACCCGATTTCTATCTTGACTTTTCCCTGCTTAAAATAGGCGGCCAAGGGCACAATCGTTATTCCTTTTTCGGCCACCTGCCGCGCCAGCTTGTTCAATTCGCGCTTGTGCAGAAGCAGTTTCCTCGCCCGTTCCGGGTCGTGGTTGTTGATATTGCCTTGTTTATAAGGGCTTACCCGGCATCCTATGAGCCATGCTTCTCCCTTTAAAAAATCGACATAGGATTCTTTCAGGCTGATGGCGCTGTTCTCGCGTATCGACTTGACCTCCGTTCCCCGCAGCGTGATACCCGCCTCAATTTTTTCCAGCACATGATATTCATGATAGGCATTTCTGTTCTTTGTTATAATCTTAATATTGTTCATGGGGTGGTCGATTCTATTGCTGTGGCATCCTGTTCTGCTTGCGGGGCTGTGGTCCGTGGAACCGGATGCAGGCTGATTCTTACTTGGGCGTTTAATTTACCTTCGCTCCAGGAAGCAAGCAGCACCAGACCCGAAAGACTTTCCGAAGCGGTTAACCAGGGTGCGGCGGTGGCTTCCAGACTCTCCGGGGTAAATCCTTTCAGAAGGCCCGAGAAAGTGAGTTCCCGGGCGGCGTTCGCCAACGACTGCACCGCTTCCCGGGGTTTTATAGAAACATAGATGTTTCCATTTTGATTGAGTTCGCCTGTCAGTTCCGGGGTATTCTTGAGTGCGGCGGCCAAAGGAAAACTGGAGCTCAGAATAAAGCCGTCGCTGAAAGGAGCCAGGGTCGGCTTCAGGTTCGGCCCGCCGACAAAGGGCACGTGTACCACCATGTCCTGGTTTACTCTCGGCACGAGATCGATTTCTTTGGGGCCCTGGGGGGCAATGATGCCGTCGTAAAGCATCAAAACACCCTCCTGGCCGGTTTCAAAGGTGGATGCCAGCAATGGCGCCGGTACCATTTCCAGGTGGTCGAAGCCGAACCAGCCTATCCGGATACGGGGACCGCTCTCGGCAAGAACCGCGGCTACCAGAGGTTCCATGGATATGATAATATCTCCCGCTTGTGCAGGCTTGTAGGCGTTTAAAAGCCATTGGGGAATCATGCCGGTTTCCAAGGACACGTGTGACAGGGCCTCAATAAATTTGGCAAGCGGCTGACCCAAATCTAGAGCTATAGATGCGTTGGCGGCGAAGGGGGCCGGCAGCGACGGCTTCGAGGGCGCCCGTAGCAGAACGCCGTAATTCTCCTGGAAATCCGTCGAAAAGTCGCCTTGGACCAGCATCCTGACCGAATCTTCCTCAAAGCGTACAACAAGGTCCAGTTTGTCAAAGGGTTTGGACGCCATGGAGATGGAATCGGGGATTAACCGGCAGTAGATGTCTTCTCCGCCGGCCATGCGAATACCCTCTTCGAATTCACTTTGCTCCAGCGCGTCGGCTTCGGCAAGTGTCAATGCCTGAATCAAACGGTTCCGGGAAACCGAAAACAGCAGAGTTCGCCCGCGAACTGCGTAATACAACCCGGCTTCCGGGATATGGCGGAGTTTCAGGCCGCCGGAATAGTCATCGGTTACCGCTCCGAACCGGCGAATTATTCTTTCGGCAAGGCAGCCTATCCTCGTCATTCTTGTCGCCACCAGAATGTCTTCAGACCGGTCAAAACTGGTTCCGGAAATATGGCACAACCCCGCGCTGAGATTATTTACCAGCCACTCCGGCACGGGCAACTTGCCCGACACGGAGTTGATTACCGACCTCGCCTGCGAGCCCTCGGGCAACAGGCGCCAGATATTGCTTTGAAAGACATCATGCCGGCGGGCGACGATGTTATTAATATAGGCCTCATACACGCGGTCCCGGGAAATGAAGCGTTCCATGGCATAATTATCCCGGGTGATCCAGAACACCCAGGCCAACGCGGCCAGCAGGACCGGAAGAAGAAACCGGGCAATGCGGGCGCCTCGATTGCGCGGGCCCCGGCGGCGCCTGCTGGAGGAGGAGCCCCATGAATAGTTGCGTACGGTTTCGCTCATGATTCTTCTCCCGCAACGGTCACGGCGGTGAACCTGCCGGCAACCCCGGAGTCTGAAGGAAAGGCGATATACAGGGTGCGTGTTGCCGGGAGTATTACGGCGCTGTGCCTCGTTTGAGAATTCCAGATATGCTGTATGCCTTCCGAGGCTGGCAACCCGCCGCCTGTAAGCAACTGCTGCAAGTCCTCACGCCATTCCTCCGGTTGGGAATCAAGATGCTGCTTCAACGTCGCGTACCTCGTTCGGGTTGTTTCCGGGGCGGCCGCATTATCGGGAGTCACGCCCAGGAGAATGCCGAATTCTTCCTCACGCACCACTGGTTTGGCGCCGAGTTCCACCACGACGGCACGCGGTTTATCCTTGTCAAATCCCGCCACCAGCACATGTACGTCGCGGATATGGTCCAGCGCTTTCAGGGCATCCACCGCTTCGGTGAAACTATTGGCCCCCTGGACCAAATCCCGTAAGATGAATTCCGGGGGGGATTTTTCCGGAAGCGCTTCCGTGCAAGGCCGCAGGCGTTCCATACACACGACAAGCCCGTCGCCGTTCATAGCGGTAAAAAGGCCCGCATTCCAGGGGAAACCCGCCTGCACGAAGGTGTGGCCCGTCTCCGGACGCACCCGGGTAACCACCGCTTCTTCCTGCAAGGCCCAGTCCAGGTTGCGCCCCACCATGATGCCTTCCGCACCGGCGCGTTCCCCCGTTACGGCAAACATAGTGCATATCGGCGCGGCGTAGAGTGGTGATTTGTCCGGGAAATCATTGTAGAGAGGCGCATTCTGCAGCAGCCATAACCCGTCAAAGGGCAGGCCCGCCCCTTCAGCCATGCCCTCCATCTCAAGGAGCAGATCAGAAGAAAGCCCCTTGAGCAGGTTTCGCGAACCCATACCCAGTATGGGCAGCGCCAGGGCGGGAACATTGATGAAGCCGGGCAGGAAACCCCACAGCCCGGAATCGGGCACCCAATCCCCCTGTTCGACCTGCGCGACCACCCGTTCCCGGTAGAGACGCTGTATATCGGCGGCGAACAATTCTCCTCGCAATTTACCCGCCTGCCGCGGCGCGCCCGAAACCGAGATGAGCCTGCCGCCTTCAATTTCTTTCTCTGTAATCGTGGCGCGTTCCGCTCCTGCAGTGGGCGTTGTTTCGAGTTCGGGGCGCCGCATCATCTCCTGAAAGTGTTCGTAAAACCAATCTTCGATGCCCGGACCGAAAAAGGTCATGGAGGATTCATAGGTCAGGTCGCCATAGAGGTGCCTCGGTACAAAATAGAGCAGATAGTTGTTGCTGAGCCCTACGGAGAAATGTGCGGCATAGCCCCTCGCCAAAGCAAGGTTCCTCAGGTTAAGGCCCAGTTCAACACAAGGCTCTCCCGGAAAGAAGGATACCAGGAGGTCGTTGATTTCCAGCGAATACAGTTCCACTTCAGCAGGCAGTAGCGTGGTGGCCAGTGTTTGCGGCAGGGGGACAGTGCTGCGGGTTAGTGAAAGTGTCGTTTCTCCATACGATACCTCCTGCGCAATCTCGTGGGCGCGGCGGGCGAGCAGCCTGCCCACCGACTCGGTGCGTTCCCAGCCGTCTTTATTCTCCGGGTTGCCGATGGTCTGATTGCCTTCGGCCCCGTTCAGAAATATCGGTACACATTCGGGCCCCATCAGTGTTTCCATCTCGAGGTAGTAATAGCCGGGATAGTCCGCCGAAAACAGGAATGTATCCGGGTCGTCGATGGATGTCGGGTGCCCCGTGAAATGCGTCATGATACTGATGGGGTTGCCGTCCGCATCCTCCACAAGAATGACGCCCACCTGCTCTTCGATGGGACCATCCTTATATCGCCTGTTCGCGGAAAGGCCTTGATGGGATCCAACGGCATACCCCAACGCCGCACGCCGCCGCTTTTCATACGCGCTTTGCATGGAAGCTGCGATACCGGCCGCCGTCTTCTCGAGCACGTCCGGCATGAAACGGCCTGTTATAAAACGCATGATGATATGCCGTGAAAGACCGCCCTGGCCGTTATGCGTATGGGTTGCGGTCAACAGAATGTTTTCCCGGGGCACCGCGGCCGGCGCCAGTTCCAGGACGCGGGCGCGAAGTTCAGGGTTGATGGCGACAAGGTCGACACTTACCCAGAAAAGGCGTGTTTGCCCATCGTCCAAATATAACGCCCGCGACCAAATCGGGTCATGGACCCCCGTTGAATCGCGCCCCATCCGCGCGCCGTAACCGCTCAAAGGCGTGCCGACAGGCGCGGTGATGTCCGTCTTGGCGGCGCCCGCCTCCAAAGCGGATGCGAGCTTTTGCCCCGCCAGCAGGCCGGCCAGAACGAAAAGCCATAGCGGGAAATGGCGCAATGCCTTTTCCCATTTCATTTCCCGGCATTTATGTAAAGTTAACCTGTTATGCAAAAGTTCTCACTCCTGTCCCGGCGTCAACCGTGAGGCGTTCATCTTGCTTTCCTGCGATACGACAACACTTTTTTTAAGGCTGACACGACTTCATGAATATGACGGTCGCTGAGTTGCGGATACAACGGTAGCGAAATGATCCTGTTTGAAATATCCGTGGCTACCGGATAATCCTCCGGGCGCATTCCCAGGGTGTTCGCATAGTACTGATGCAAATGCAACCCGTAGAAGTTGATGCCGGTCCCGATGTTTTCCCGTCTTAAATCATGGACAATCTCATTTCGGGAACAGGATAGTTTGTTTAGATTCAACCGTATTATGAACAGATGCCACGCGTGTTCGACATCGGCGGATACGGAAGGTACTTCCAGCTCCTCCATGTCCGCCAATACACTAAGGTACATTTCCGCAATGCGCCGCCGGGACGCCCTGAATGCTTCAAACTTTTTCAGTTGTTCTATGCCCATGGCGGCATTGACATTGCCCAGCGCATATTTATAGCCTGGCCATACGACCTCGGCAGGGGTGGACACGGCGCTGCGGCCGTAACGGTCCCAGGCTGTCGAAGCCATGCCGTTGGACGCGAGCAGGCGCAGTCGTGATGCACACGTGGCGTCATTGACGGTAATCATGCCGCCTTCCATGGTCGTTATGTTTTTTATCGCGTAAAAACTGAAACAGCAGGGACCCTCCATGCCTATGGGGCATCCCTTATAGCGGGCGCCCAGCGCATGTGCGGCATCTTCGATTACAGGAATGCGGCGTTTGGCGGCGATGGCGCGGATGGCGTCCATAGTACAGGGATGCCCCGCTATATGAACGGGAATAATAGCCTTGGTCCGTTCCGTCAAGGCTGCCTCAAGGCAGGCGGGATTCATGTTCAAGGTAACCGGGTCCACGTCCGTGAACCGCAGCGTCGCGCCCATGTTTATAATCGTATTGGCTGTGGATGCCCACGTGATGGGAGAGGTAATGACCTCGTCCCCCGGGCCAATGCCCAATTCCGCAAGACACAAATGCAGCGCCGCCGTGCAGGAAGACACCGCCACGGCATGGGGTGCGTTCACCGCAGCGGCGAACATGTCTTCAAAGGTCTTTACCTGCGGCCCGGAGGTCAGCCAGCCGGAACGCAAAGCCTGTATCACCGCCCGCTCTTCTTCCGGACCCAGGCCGGGCCTGCACAGCGGAATAAAGCGTGCCGCTACCGGTTCTCCGCCCGCATCCACCGGCAACGCGCGCAAGTGCTTCATCCGGTCCACATTGAAAAAATGTTCGGCGAAGGGGTTTATTTCCGGATTGGCGAGAAAGCGCCGCACCTCCCCGATGCCGTCCTTTAAGGCATAGGCGCAGGCGAAATTCAGTTTCTTTTCCACCTTGGTGAAGCGGACCCGGTAACTGCGCAAGTCGTCGTCATCCTTGGCAACCTCCACCGTGGTTCCGCCCAGAGCCTCCGCAACAAGATGGGCCAGGTCGTGAACCTTGACCGTCTGCGCGTCCGAACCGATATTGAAAATCTGTCCGGCAACCGTGCTGTCCGGCGATTCCGTCAACAGCAGCAACGCCCGCGCTGCGTCATGCACATGAATGAACGGGCGCCATTGGTTGCCGCCGCCGCGGACCAGGATGCGCCCCTGGCGCATGGCCGTCGCCACCATATGGTTAACGGCAAGGTCGAACCGCATGCGCCGGGAATAGCCGAAGAGGGTGCCCATCCTGGCAATAACCGGGGAAAATGCGGAGGAAGCCATGGACAAAAGCGCTGTCTCCGCTTCCAGCTTGCTTCTCGAAAAAACGGAAACCGGGTTGGATGGGCTTTCCTCGTCCAGAATTTCAAATACGCCATGGCCGTAGACGGCGCAGGTGGAGGCGAAAACAAAGCGTTTCACTCCCGCTTGAATCGCCTGGCGGGCCAGCTCGCGGGTGCATTCTACATTGACATCATGCGCCATTTCCGGGTCGAGATCGCAGGTAGGGTCGCTTGAAAGTCCCGCCAGGTGAATGATGGCATCCACGCCTTCGAAGAGATTCGGATATTCCTGCAAGCGCCGTATGTCCCCTCGTACCAGTTCAAGATTGTCCGAGGTCGATAGCTCCGGGAAAAGCGTTTCCGGATGCACGAACGGGGGCAAAAAACAAAAACGGTCCAGAATACGAACATGATGCCCGAGGTCCATGGCTACGGGCACAACCCACCCTCCAAGATAGCCACCGCCGCCGGTGAGTAGTATTCGCATGGTCCGGTTACGCTCCCGATTCGCATCGCCATAAGGCTTGCGCAAGTGGTTTATCGAAAGGAGATTGCCTGCTTAATCGCACCCGGTTTATCGTGCCTGGGTACCTATGCGGGAAACAGACCATTTCCCGCCTGTTCGCTATGCTTTTAGACTTCCTTGCCAGGTCTGTTGACAGGTTTCAAGTATCAGTCTCGATAGCCCGCTGCTGCACACAAACAGAATATCCCCGCCCTGAAAGGGGGCGGATGCCTGCGACTCCAATACAATTCAAAATGCCACGGGCATTATAACATTTGAGCCGTGATTAAGGATAATCAGGTTTCCTGAAGTTTTCCCGCTTGAAAGGGTTGATTTTTCACGTGGTTCAATATATAATACTTATCAGGTCATGTTTAATTAAACCAACTTAGGATATACGACCATGCGGGTTTCCAAAAAATCCGACTACGCCTTGCGGACACTGACCTATTTGGCCGTCCAAGAAACGCCCGGGCCTTTCTCAATCCGGTTTCTGGCCAAGGCCAATGATATTCCCTATCGTTTCCTGCAGCAGATTGTTCTCGATTTAAAAGCAAACGGTTGGGTCACTACCCTTCCTGGACGGGAGGGAGGGATTATGCTTGCGAAATCTGCCCGGGAGATTACGGTGGGGGAAGTGGTACGTTTCTTCGATGGGGTGCTGGCGCCAATCGGATGTGTTTCCGTGAACCATCCCACTCCTTGCAGCCAGGAAACGGTCTGCCGTTTTCGCGGCCTGTTACTGGACATCAGAAACACGACCGCCGCTTTAATGGACCGCACCACGCTGGCTGACCTGAAGCCGGTAACTTCCGGAGCGCTGCGGGAAACCGCGGAACGCGGGTTCGGGGATGGTGGCGGGATTTAACAGGAAAATGCGTTATGAAAAGATCGTATGTGGTATTGTGCTGGCGTGCAGCCCTGTTGATTTGCCTGGGCATCTGTTGCGGTTGCGGCAGACCCGCCCGGCAGGTGGAACTGTTGAACGTGTCCTATGATCCCACCCGTGAATTTTACCAGCAATACAATACCTGGTTTACCAGGACTTGGGAAGAGGAGAAGGGCAGCCGTATCCTGATACGCCAATCCCACGGAGGGTCCGGCAAGCAGGCCCGTTCCGTGATCGACGGATTGGAGGCCCATGTGGTCACGCTGGCGCTTGCCTATGATATTGACAGCATCGCGGAACACACCGGGCTGATAGCCCCGGAGTGGCAAACCCGGCTTCCCCACAATAGCGCGCCCTATACTTCAACGATCGTGTTCCTGGTGCGCAAAGGGAATCCCAAACAAATCCGGGATTGGGAGGACCTGGTGCGCCCGGGCGTGGAAGTGATTACCCCGAATCCCGCTACCTCCGGAGGGGCTCGGTGGAATTATCTTGCCGCCTGGGGGTACGCATTTCTAAAGGAACTCGGTACGCTGTCGCCGCCCTCCGGCGATGCCGACGATGCGGTGCGGGATGCTGCTGAAGAAAAGGCCCGGGATTTTGTGAGCCGCCTCTATAAAAATGCGCCTGTGCTGGATTCAGGTGCCCGTGCGTCCACAACCACGTTTATCCAGAGAGGCATAGGTGACGTCCTGTTAACTTGGGAAAACGAGGCGTTTCTGGCGGTGGAAGTCATGGCCCAATCCGGCGTGGAGATTGTGGTTCCTTCGGTAAGCATTCTTACGGAGCCTACGGTTGCCTGGGTGGACGACATCGCTGAGAAACGGGGTACCCTTCGCGAGGCCCGGGCGTACCTGGAGTACTTGTATCGGCCTGAAGCCCAACGCTTGATCGCCAGGCATTATTTCCGGCCATGTATGCCTGAACATGCGGACCCGCAGGATATGCGGCGCTTTGCGCCCTTAAAACTCTTCACCATCGAGGAAGTCTTTGGCAGCTGGCAGGCCGCCCACGAAAAACACTTTGCGCAAGGCGGTGTTTTTGAAGCCTTGTTCAAGGGAGCCTCCTAACCTGCGATTACAAGGAAACTGAAATGCGATTGCAGCACCGACAACGTCATTTCATGCCCGGATTCGGGATTTCCCTGGGATATACGGTGTTCTACCTGAGCCTGCTGGTTTTGATCCCCATGAGCGTTTTGGGATTGAAAGCCTTTTCTCTTGACGGAAAAGTATATCTGGATATCCTGCGGGATCCCCGTACCCTGGCGGCATTCAAACTCACCTTTGGCGCGGCCTTTGCCGGGGCGGGCATTAATTTGGTCTTCGGTTTTATTGTGGCTTGGACCCTGGTCCGCCATCCCTTTCCGGGACGGCGCATGGTGGATGCGCTTGTGGACCTGCCTTTCGCGCTGCCCACGGCCGTGTCGGGAATCGCCCTTACCACGCTTTTTGCACGCACGGGCCTCATCGGGCGGGTGTTGGAACCGCTGGGCATTCAAATCGCCTTCGCCCCCGCCGGCGTTATTGTGGCGTTGACCTTTATCGGCCTTCCCTTTATCGTTCGCACCCTCCAGCCTGCTCTCGAAGATCTCGACCCCGAGTATGAAGAGGCGTCCCTGAGCCTGGGAGCGTCCCGGCTTCGCACCTTTCTGACCGTGATTTTTCCTTCGCTGCGTCCCGCGCTGCTCAGCGGGTTCGCTTTGGCCTTTGCGCGGGCGCTGGGCGAGTACGGGTCCGTCGTGTTTATCTCCGGAAATATGCCCATGCGCACTGAAATCGTCTCCCTCCTTATCATGGGCAAACTGGAGCAGTTTGATTACGACGGGGCGACCGCGCTGGCGGTAATGACCCTTCTCTTGTCGTTTATGATTCTATTGCTCTTGAATCTGCTTCAATGGCGGCTCGGTCGCAGAACACAGCAGGGGGGATAAGAGTCCATGTTTGTGAAAAACAACGATTCATCCTGGCCTAAATACTGTTGTATTATCATTACGCTGCTTTTTTTAGCGGTGTTCCTGGTGCTTCCCTTGGTCGTTGTTTTCGAAGAGGCCTTCCGGGGAGGAATCGCCGTTTACCTGGCTGCCATCACGGAACCGGACGCCCGGGCGGCTGTTGTGTTGACGCTGCTGGCGGCCGTCGTGGCTGTACCGCTCAATGCGGTTTTTGGAATCGCCGCGGCATGGGTACTTACCAAGTTCGAATTTCGGGGGAAGAGCCTCCTCCTCACGCTCATCGACCTTCCTTTCGCCGTGCCGCCGGTCATCGCTGGATTCCTCTTTATTTTATGCCTGGGGACTTCCGGAGTGCTTGGGCCGTGGCTTGATGCCGCCGACATCCGGATTATCTTCGCCGTGCCGGGCATTATCATAGCGACCTTGTTCATCACATTCCCCTTTGTCGCCCGTGAATTGATTCCCCTGATGCAGGAACAGGGCGTGGAGGAGGAACAAGCCGCCCGGTCTCTGGGGGCAAGCGGGTTCAAAACCTTCTGGCATGTCACCTTGCCCAACATCAAGTGGGCACTGCTTTACGGCATCATCCTCTGCAATGCCCGGGCCATGGGCGAATTCGGTGCCGTCTCCGTAGTATCGGGCCATATTCGGGGGGTGACCAATACAATGCCCCTGCAGATAGAAATCCTGTATAACGAATATAATTTCCCAGCCGCGTTCGCAGTCGCTTCGCTGCTCGCGTTGCTGGCCTTGGTCACGCTGGCCGTGAAAAGCGCTCTCGAGTGGAAACTGCGGCGAGAACGCCTCTTGAGTTCTTTTGAAGATGGCATAATTGGGGAGCAACCCTCTCATGAGTATTGAAGTCTGTAATATCAGCAAGACCTTCGGCAGGTTCAAAGCCTTGCGGGATGTAAGCCTTCGCGTGGAATCGGGAGAACTCGTCGCTTTGCTTGGGCCTTCCGGTTCGGGGAAAACGACGCTGCTCAGGATTATCGCCGGGCTGGATATTCCGGATCCCGGTACGCAGGTACAGGTGCGCCTGAATGAGGAAGACGTCGCGGCGCATAATGCGCGCAACAGGCGTGTAGGATTTGTCTTTCAACATTACGCCCTGTTCCGGCATATGACGGTATTCGACAATATCGCATTCGGACTGCGCGCCCTGCCCAGAGGACTGCGTCCGGACCGTAAAACTATTCACCTGAAAGTTACGAAATTGCTGCAACTGATTCAATTGGAAAACCTGGGGAATCGCTATCCATCCCAACTTTCTGGTGGCCAGCGGCAGCGCGTCGCCCTGGCGCGGGCCCTCGCCATCGAACCCCAGGTGCTGCTGCTGGATGAACCCTTCGGTTCTCTTGACGCGCAGGTGCGAAAGGACCTGCGTAAATGGCTGCGCCGACTTCATGAGGAAATCCAGATTACCAGCGTCTTTGTTACACATGACCAGGAAGAAGCGCTTGAACTGGCCAACCGGGTGGTCGTGATGAACGAAGGGCATATTGAACAAATCGGCTCCCCGGACGAAGTGTTCCACCAGCCCGCCACAGAGTTTGTCATGAAATTTCTGGGCAATGTCAATCTGTTCCATGGACGCATTGAAGATGGCAGAGGAATCTTTGGCCCTTGGGAAATTCAGACGGAAACCGGGACGGAAAAGGACTCTGCCCCGGCGCGGTTGTTTGTGCGCCCTCACGATTTGGATATCCTTCGTGAGTCTGACGGTACGCCGGTGGCCAGGGCAACCGTGCAGCGTGTTCAGTCCGCAGGTCCGTGCGTTAAAGTCGAACTAAAGTTGGCTAGCGGCGAAACGCTTTTAGTCGAACTCTCCCATGAACGGTATCGCCTCATGCATCCGGAAATGGGAGAAAATGTATTAATCAGTTTGAGAAATGCCCGTGTATTTACAGAGGATTATCATATTTAAGATTTAAAAAGGCAATATAAGTTCTTTGATGATTCTTTGTGCCAATCTGAAATGGGAAGGCTAAATAACTACTAAATATGACCTATTTGCCCGACTACGTTTTGCGGGGAGAAAAGTGTTTCGTTTCTGCTTCCAGAGTTCCAGGCCGCAGGTTGTCCCGCAAGATAGATTTGCCTATTTACCCCTTCTAGGTTATAATAGTTAAAGTGGATGGTTTAATTTAAATTTATGATAGACTATATTAATGGTGCTTAATATTTATTTTTGAAGTGAAGCGGGTTGGTTTTCCATCTGTTTAAGAGGGAACGGTCCAGTCTACACGATGTTTCTGGAGGTATGCTGAATGGTCCTAAATAACGCAGCGTTAGTGACATTGACTTGTGTGTTCATCGTTGTTTCAGCCGTTGCTCATGAACCCGTGCCCGGGCCTGATTTTGAAGGATGTATATCCCAAAATTCCTCCGATACACTCTATGCAAAGCTGCCTTTTTTCAATATGATGATTCAGGGGGGGCCCGTTACTTATGCTGCGGATATTGTTTATGATTTTTGCGCTTACATGGACACATTGTATTGTGCGCTTGAACCCCTGGCCGGTCTGGCAGATGAAATAAGCGAGTTCTCTGGGCTTGTTCAATGTCTCAACGCAGATTTGAATGGCCCCATGACTGGAACAGGAGAGATACCACTGACTGGGAATGGCATTCCTGACGGGCAATGTGAGTTAGGGGTTGTCGCCGCCGTTTTGAATACTCCCGGCCATCCTCTTTACGAGGAAACAATGAATAAGTTCCGATACAATTTCTATCAAGCCAAGGAACTCCTGATTGCCGCTTTGAGTGACGTACCTCCCTTCGGTAGTTTTCCGGGGGGAGACCTTCGAAACTTGGTGCGCATCGTGGCTCCAAACCTTCCAAGGGCGTTAGCCGCCATATTGGCGGGGTATGCGGTATTGGGGGATAACAAGACCTTGGATATGCTGGATGAGATGCTTTCCATGCTTTCCATGCTGGGGCTCACCCCTCCTGAAGGAGGCATCCGCAGCCTTTCGCAATCAGTGCCTGCTCTGGCGCATAACGGCGATGCCAACAGCGATGGTTTCACTAATCGTCAGGCATTCGATTACTATGTCAGTTACAGCGGCTGTGCGTATTCGGATTATCCTGCGATAGCGGTAGACCCTGACCAACCCATTCAGTTGTTAACACTGGAGGGAGGCGGCGTTTTTACGGTGGGGACCCGCGTGGAATTAACAGCGGTACTTAACGAAGAGGTGGTTGCACCGGAAAGCCCCGATGCGTTTACCTGGTATAACGGACTTGACCCCCTCACCGAGTCTACAGAAGGCTATCTGGTGCTGGAAGATACGGATGAATCGGATTCTGGAAACTATAAAATCGTTGTTCCTGTTGAGTGGTTGCTCGACCCAGAGGACAATACACCGATTATTCTAAGTGCATCTACCGCTGTGCAAATCAATCCGCCTGTACCGGCGATATCGGGCAAATGGTGGTTAACGCTTCTTCTTTCCGTGGTTGCACTCTCAGGAATGGTGGTCATCCGCTACCGGAAACAGGAGCGTCTTATACCGAAACAAGAAAACCAATAAATCAGTTTCTCGATGTTAAAAAATGTACGGAGAAACTAAAAAAGTTTTTCTGGTAAGTGAGAACATATTTTTGTATAATGAAGCCTGATTTAACGGTGTAAGGTTTCGAGAAGCATTTTTGATACCTTAGTTCGGTGCAGAACTCCGGGCAGGTTATGTATAATGTAAACGCAGAGTTTCAAAACACGATGCGTGCCTTGATTTGTGGGTACTCGCTCTGAAAAAAAAGAAATAAAAATGTCTGGTCATGCAGGTATAAATGCATGGTAATTTAATGGCGTACATGCAGGTAGAGATTCGTGTTGTTTACGTAAAAGGAGATGTTGGTATGACTCGAAAAAAAATGATGGTTGCTTTTCCTGTAGCGCTCAGCATTGCGTTGTTACTCGGATTCGCGGCTTCAGCCCAGATTGATGACTGTCCTTACTGGGACTCGGACTACGAAGAACCTACCATGTATGTAGGCGGGGAGGCCATTTCCGGCGCGCTGGCATTGCTGGGCTTCGCGGTTCCAGACAACTTCCTCTGTGAAACCTATCCCGGGGAATGCTTTGGGGATGAACGTGACTTGTACTATTACGTGAGCGGTAGTACGACCTATGTGCGATATTGGTATTGGGATAGTGTCTTGGGGGCATTGGCTTACAAAAATATAAAGGACCTTCCCATGAGCCTGGAACTGCCGTTCCGGTTGTGGGATTTCGACGAGAACGGTGTCCCGGACAAAGTGCAACTGGAACTACTGACGCAGTTGCTTTGCCTGCCCGAAGGGGTACAGCACCCCCTTGTCGATCTTGATAAACTGCGTTCGGACATGATCGCGAATGAGGCGCAGTATGAGAATCTGGCGGGCCATCTGTTCAGCATCCGTCAGGAAATGGTGGACGCGTGGCCCCTTCTTTCACAATCTACGGTCCCCAAGGGCGTTGGCTGGCTTATCCGTTCACAACTTGGGAAACCGGGCATGCCGCTGAGTGCCACCATTCTGGATGATCCGCTGATTTTCAAATCGGGCGTTATTCCGGAGACCTTTGCGGAAGCCACCTGGGGCGGGCTCGCCTACTTTCTGATTGATATTGGCGACGCTTTCAAAACTATTGATGAAAATTGGGACACAGCCGAACTTGCCCTGAATAACGAGGGCGCGGTTCACCTGTTTGCAGCGGTTTTCGGGATGCTGGAGGTTGATGTCTGGGATATCATTCTGCAAGAGGCGCTGCTGCAGTCGCTCAGCATGGCCATGTACCTTGATCAATTCGATTGGGAATATATTTATACGAAGTTTAATATTATTGATGGTCCTGATTTGACTGTTTTGGAAAATGCCATAAATGCTTTGGACTTCTCCCCCGAAATGATGCCCTCTCCCGAAACGATAGACCAGTTTGACTGGGATGCTCTCTTTGACGGATACCCAGGAGAAGGTGAATTTGTGGACGAAACCATTGAAGACACCTACTTGACGACTTATGCCCGTGTCGTCCAGGCCAGTCCGGACGCACCAACGCTTGATATCTGCCAGAATGGTGTCACGCTCTTTGAGGACGTATCCTTCAAGGAGGTTACTCCCTACAGTCTCGTTACCGCACCCCATCCGGAGTTTACCTATGGCTTCTCCGCCGTTGAGGCCGATGGCGATTGCGGCGCGGGTGTTGCCCTGGCGGATGTGGATATGCCTAATACCTTCACGATGGTCGTGCTGAATACCTACTCCACTCTGGAGTCCCTGGTGCTGGATGACAATGTTGCTGCGCCTGTAAACGGCACTGCGAAACTGCGTTTTGTGAACGCCAGTCCCGATGCGGGTGCGCTGGATGTGGTTGCGGGTGCGCAGACGCTTTTTGCCAATGTGGCCTTTAAAGGGGTGGGCGCTTTTATTGAAGTCCTGCCCGGCGCTTATACCGTTGACTTCATGAGCGCGGGCAAAGGCGAAAAAGCCCTCCCGCCGGCGGACATCGTTTTGAACAGCGGTTCTGTGTATACCCTGTACGCCATGGGTTCGGCGGGAAGTGTGGAGGTGGAGATTACCGAGGATGTTGAAGCCCCGGACCTGGTCGCGGTTGACGCCCCGGAACGCAAGGCCTATTTCGCCGGCGAATCCTTTGAACTGACCGCCCAGGTAGACTCGGGTGCCACGCCAAGCGCCTATGCCTGGTACCGGGACGGTGTGTTACTGGAAGGCACGGAACCGACGTTGACCATAGAAAACGCCGGCCCGGGAGATTCTGGCAGATATACGGCGGTGGTAACCGTGGAGGTAGAAGGGACAAAAGCGGTAACCCAACTCAGTGATACCACGGATCTCATCATGGTATACGCGGCGCCGGAAGTGTCCATTGCGGGCGTGTCCAGTGTGAAATTCGGGGAACCCATTACCCTCTCCGCATCTCTGGCGCCCTTTGATCCCGTGGGATTGACGGATTCCTATACATGGACGCAAGACGGTACGCCGGTTTCCACTACCGCGGATTTGTCTATTCCCTATGCCGATGATGATATGAACGGTGATGAATGTGGTGTGACGGCAGTGGTGGCCCTGGCGGACTATCCTGAGGTCACCCGTACCGTTTATGCGGGCCAGAATCTGACGGTTGCGTTGCCCAGCGTATCTATTTCCGGAAAATCGGTAGTGGAGATCATGGGCACGGTTACTCTTGCCGCAACGATTTCCGGGGTGGGAACTACGCCTCTGAACTACGGATACATATGGACCTACAACACTGATGGCAACGTCCAGGTGTTTTCTACTGAAAGCACAATGGTCCGGGAGGATGCCACCAGTGGATTTACCGGCACCTATAAGGTAGGTGTAGCCTTAAACGTAACCGCACAGCCGGACATTAAATCTGACATTTACGGAACCTATTATGTTCGTGTTACCGATGAGGAAATGCCTGTCGCGAGTGCGTTCGGGCTTGCCTTTGCCGCGGCAGCCTGTGCGATGGCGGGAGCGGCCTTCCTGAAACGCAAAAAATAGTATTCATCAAGGCTGTCTGTGACCGATGACAATGAAACGGTCTGGCGAAGATACGAGGTGTCTTTGTCAGACCGTTTTGTTTCTTGGTGAGCGTTAAGAATGGACTTGGGTGTGGCCTCAGGTGGCTTGGCAAAGATGACGCTTTATGCACGATGCGTGTGGGGGATATCAAAATCCCGTACCCGGGACCGGGTTTGTCCTTCGTGAGTGTATTTTTGCTGTCACCTGCCGCCGGTTATTCGCCGGGGGGTGAGGCTTGCCGCTTTTCAAGGGGCCTGTGTGGCCGTATCTAGTTTGGGACCGGTATTTACCGTATGATCGACCGACGTGCCAGGCTGCTGGGTGGGCCTCCCGGATTGGGCGTTATCAATCTTCTCGCTGATGGCTGCCATCTCCGCCGTCAGACGATTTACCTGTGCATTGATTTCAACGATACGGACATTTAATTCTTCGATATATTTTCCCCGCGTGTCGGATTGATACCAGAAAAAAGCCGCGATTACCGCCATGATCAAAAACAATATCCAGCCCGAGAATGAGCGTATCGTATTCATGAGTAGCACCTTTCTTCAAATTAGGGAATAGTGGAGAGTATAAACGATCACGGCGGTCCGAGTCCCGTTGGGTGAGGTGCGGCGTCAGCGATTGCCTCCCCAGAGGATAGAAATAATGAGCAGGAGCCCCAATAAGCCCGCCGAGAAATAGCCGATAATACCCAGTCGTGCAAAAGGCGTTTCGGATAAAAACAAAAGGCTTGATCCGATGATAAGCGATGCGATGATCATGGCAACGGAGCTGCGCTTGCTTGAACGTTCTATCGTACTGGCCAGAGTTTCCAAGTGTTCATGATGGATGTGAAACCGCAGCTTGCCCGCCCGTAACTGCCGCAGCAGGTGTGCCACATCGGATGGGGCCTGGCGGCTCAAACGCACATAGCCCCCAAGGTGGGTGTTTATATTCTTGAGGAGTTGGGCGGGCGTGTACCGTTCCAGGAACAGGTCTTCCGCGTAGGGTCGTATGATGGCGGTCATGTCCATGGCGGGGTCCAGGGTGTGGCCGACTTTTTCGATGGTCACGAGCGCTTTCAACAACAGGGCGAACCGGGGTGCCAGTTCGAGGCCATGGCGCCGCATAATCTGCACCATGAGTTCCATCCCGCGCACCACCTGGCCCCCGGCCAGGATCAGGGGCGCCTCAAAGGCGATGTACTCGGAGATTTCGTGAGCAAGCCGGGTATGATTCCCCGGCTCATAGTTCGCCGACAGTTCAAGCACGGCGTTCAGGCACTGCGCGGTGTCTTCGTGGAAAACGGCCAACAGAATGTCTGAAAATGCCAGGATATCGGACTTTTCAAGATGGCCCGCCATACCGAGGTCCAGAAAGGCGAGACGGTTGTCCTCGAGCAGAAATATATTTCCCGGGTGCGGGTCCGCGTGGAAGAAACGGTGCCGGAAAACCATGTCGCACAACGCACGGCACCCGACTTGTGCAATTACCGAGGGTTCACAGCCCTTTTGGGAATAGGCGGCGAGGTCATTTATGGGAACCCCGTCTATCCATTCCAGGGTGATAATCCTGCGCGCGGTGTAAGCCGGGAATAACTTTGGTATGACAATCTGCGGGTCGCCGGAAAAGTTGTCCGCGAACCGACGGACGGCCATGGCTTCAATGTTAAAATCGAGTTCGCGCCGGATGGAACGGGCGAATTCCTCGACAATTCCTTTCGGATTAAAAAAACGTGCATCCTCATTGTGTTGTGTGATCCATTCCGCCAGGGTCTCCATCAGGCTGATATCGGACTCGATGAGTGTTCCGATGTCCGGGCGCTGCGCTTTTACGGCGACGACTTCGCCGGTGGGCAGGGCCGCGCGGTACACCTGGCTCAATGATGCGGAAGCGACGGGGGCGGTTTCGATATGGGAAAACAGTTCGGAGAGCGGACGGCCCAGGTCTCCTTCAATCGTGGGCCGCATCAGTTCAAAATCAACCGGGGTCACTTCATCCAGCAAGCCGCTGAGTTCTTCCGCTACCGTGTGACCGATAAGGTCGGGGCGCGTGCTCAGTACCTGGCCCAGTTTAATAAACGTCGGTCCCAGTTCCGTCAGCGCCTTGCGCAGGCGGCTGCCGAAAGTTTCACCGGCCCCCTGGGGAGGCGGCACCATCCGTATGCCTTGTAGAAGACGGCCCGGCCAACCCTGGTCAAGATGGGCACGCCGAACCATATCGGCAAAGCCATGACGGACCAATACCTGTACGATTTCAACAAAACGTACGGCGTTTACGGACTGCCTGCCTAACTTGGTATGGGGCATGATGGCTCCTTTGACGGTGCATTACCAATGCATAGCGTAATGCGCGTCCCACCCGGGAGTCAACTGTCTTGTCCCATCCCCAAATCCGCACGTAAGAAACCGAGTTGTTGGCGCAAGGCCAATAAGGACACGGAACGCAGAAGCGGCATCCTGCCGGTTTGCATCAAAACGGACATGCGGGCCGCAGTCACCATGGAAGCAACAAGATGC